>Ga0066709_100001450_pt1 | contig 15694 bp, 11 predicted proteins | sample GraSoiAngelo_158_FD_79665 | JGI IMG/M metagenome (GOLD analysis project Ga0066709, IMG submission 79665) | Grasslands soil microbial communities from the Angelo Coastal Reserve, California, USA - 14_1009_16_30cm | ecosystem: Environmental > Terrestrial > Soil > Grasslands | place: USA...
TCCGGGCTTTTTCATTTGGGTGCGGATAGGGTGCGGCTTCAGAACCGTTTAGCGGCAGTTTTCGCCGGGCCATTTTGCGGGCGCGGTTCAGCATTTTTTCAAAACGGTGATTTCTTGCTTATTGAGCAGGCTAGATTTGTTTTCCGACGCGCGTCCCATTGAATAGTAGGAATGAACGGAGGAGAAGGCATTGAAAATGAAACGGCCGGTTCTCGAGTCTTCTAGTAACGACCTCATTGTTGGGAGCATTGTCAGCGGGTGAATGGCTCAGCAGGCCCTTGATCGGTAAAGAGGTCGGCCAAAGTCAGGCAGACTCGACCTGGTGACGAAACACCATCGGCCCTTGGAAAACCCAAGATGATTAGTACCATTAATATGGTGCGATCAAGAGGATTTACTTCAATGTATCACGCCGGAGCTGCGGCGAACTTCCCCAAGTGGAGACCGGCCTGGAACTGCTTATTAGGAGCCATATGAATGGAACCCATGTGCCTTTTGCGATCCGTGTCGATTCGATCAAGTCGAAATAGCCAGCAGATAACAATAATCACGAGGGCCGTCGCGAACCATGCCATTAGGTATTCAACGAGCCGATTGTCGGGGACGATCCTATTTTGCGACGGCACGACCACTCACGAACTGCGCTAAACTTTCCGCAAAAGCGGTGTGTCCTGCCCCGTTGAAATGACCGTCGGCCGGATTGTAGAACGCTTGGTTCTTCTTCGCGGCCAAAACATCGTACATGTCCAAGAACGGGAGGCCCAGCTCTTCGCACATTGCGCGAATGATCCGTTGAGCGCGAGTGGGGTCTTCAAGGAAACGCATTAACAACAGATCGTCCGGAAAGGTGGCCCGAAGAACTTCTCGATATGTATCGGGGTACACTTGCATGGGGGACGGGATCATAGAAACAAGAAGGATTCCGTTGTGACTCTTGACCGTAGAGTTGATCTCTGCGAGTAAAGACTTCGTGAGTGGAATACCCTTATCGAGCACCGCCGGGTCGTACCACGCATTAATGATGCCTGGTACGCGCTGGATTTTGACGTCGAGGCCAAACTTTCGAGCGAGCCTTACCCAATCAGGCTTCGTCTGTGCAAGGGATTCCAGCCTCAGTTTCATGACTGAGACGAGCATTGAGATGGGCGGCTTACGAACCGCGACGAAATTAGTGCCTTCGCGAAGCTTAAGTTGCGGCTTATGCGTGAACGCGATGTTGCCATTCGGTCCGATTTCAAAACCGGGCTGAATCGGGTTTTCTGAACGACTCAGGTAGTCCAAACGCAGGTTGTCGAGAATATCGTTCGTAAAGATATTCAACAGGTAAATGTCGCCGACGATGCCCGCATTCGTCAGTCGTCGAAGCAGGATCAGCTCTTGTCCGGTTCCGTATCCAGGAACGCCCGCGTTGATAACGTCATACTTGACCGCCGATTGGCGCCCGTTCAACCGTCGCTCGAGTTGGGTCGAGAAAAGAGTTTCATCGTCGACGGTCTCTCCAAACGTGAAGGAGTCTCCAAGCACAATAATCCGATGCGTACTCGCAGGACTCTGCAGTGTAAGTTCCGGATGGCGGAGACCCATCTTATTGATAAAAACAGTGTGCTTGAAAAATGACTGCGGCGCTTTGATCCTATAGGTGCCTGGTTTGAGGCGCCAACCGAGTTCTTCATCAAACGCATCATGCCGTAGTTCATCGATATTCGAGTAGTAGAACCGGGCCAAACCGAATTCGAGAATGGCGAAACTCAACAATAAACTAAGGCCAATGGCAATAACCGCCGCGAGGACACGACTGAGTCGCGACGCCTTTCGTGGGCGAGCCTGCGGGGTCGTGGATTCAACTGCATTCACGAAAAATCTCCTCTTCAGCCCTTTATCGGATCAAAGGTAATGCATCAATGGTAGCGTAATCGTTCATGCGGGCCTAGCTGCGACTCGATGTAAAGTCTGACTTGGAATCGTCCCGCTTTGGAAGTAATCTGGAAGTGGATATGCCCAGACCAGTCAAGCGCTGCTGCACCAAACGTCGCTCCGAGCACCAGCAGGATTGTCCCAATATTAGACAGAAAGATTCCTTCGAGCGGCGCTGGCCGTTGAATTCGCACGGCACTCTCTTCTACTTCTATCCTCATGACCATTCTCAACGTGCTCGGATATGGTGGAGATGACTATCTCGCCGTCCGACCATACCAGTAATTAAAAACAACCTCACCTGTTACTAGCGTAATGGATTTAAAGTGCCAGCCCGGAAACTTACTGTCATGTTCGAACAGCAACGAATCTTGAATGTAGTCGTCTTTCATCGACTGTCTAGAACAATGTGTAAATGAAAGGTGCAATGGCGGAGCCCTGCGTGAACACAAGAAGCGATCCCACAAGGACTAACCCGACAACAATTGGCAAGAGCCAGAACTTTTTGCGCACTTTCAGGAAAAGCCAAAATTCTTTCAAAAACTCGAGCATGTTACCTCCGGTTTATCAAAACTGATGTGTGATATGCGAAGCTGGTCTGGTATTCCGGACGACCCGATAAGTTTTAGCGTTTCGATCGAATTTCCTGTTCATCGGGTCACGGACGGCGATCGTCAGGGCTAGTCTTATTGGCGTCACTACAATGTAGTACATGGCCCCCAGAATTATTCGTGAGTTAATTAACCCATCCCAGACACTCGCCGAGTAACATCCATACCTGGTATAAACGGTGCCGGAGGGTGGGAACAAACAGACCAGCCAGGCCGGAAATTAGGCCAATTGCAATGGCCCATTTACGCGGGTCCTGATGACGAAGCAAAACCGGCCAACTGCCGATCACGAGAAAACCGCCGGCCAGAACAAAACCAAACGAACGCAGCTGTTTTCGCGAAGGAGCGCGATGTGTACTAATCGATAACAAATTCTTTCCTCCAATCCACGTCGGCTTCCAGCGGTCTCTGATTGGCCTTGTAGACTAATTGATTTCCCCAAAACCAGCAAATCAATCTCAGTTCGCATGAAACATCGATATGCGTCTTCCGGCGTACAGACGATAGGTTCACCGCGAACGTTGAAAGACGTATTCACAATCACTCCGTAGCCTGTGAGTTCCTCAAAACACTTCAGCAGGTTGTAGTATTGCCGGTTCGTCTCTTTATGTACGGTTTGCACTCTTGCAGGGTAGTCGATATGCGTGACAGCAGGAATATCGGACCGCGGAACGTTTAGCAGATCAATACCCCACAAGTCATGTTGCGATGTGGCATTTCAAGGCGCCGCGATTTCACAACATCGGCTACAAGGGGCATGTACGGACTATCCACGTCCATTTCAAAAAACTCTGACACTCTCTCGCGCAACACAGAGGGGGCGAATGGGCGGAATGATTCTCGGAATTTGATTTTCAGGTTCATCACCGACTGCATACTTGTGTTCCGAGCGTCGCCGATGATGCTCCGGGCGCCTAGCGCGCGGGGACCAAACTCCATCCGGCCTTGAAACCACCCGATGACCTTGCCCGAAGCCAACTCGCCGGCCACGCGTTTGCATAGCTCGTCATCGATGTCTGCGCGGCGCGGTGCGAAGTCCCGTCAGGGGCGTCAAAGTTTACATAACACCAATACTGTGACGGGAATTTCGCCCGCCCATCCCGCCTGCCTCTACAGTCCGGCCCGCCTAAATTTCGGTACGTTCTCGGGCGGGAAGTGCGGACGCCGGCCATACAGGCTCATTCTTTGAGAATGCCGCGCCTCGGGCGGCTTAACAACATTTGATGGCGGAAGCACCGATTACCTTCCAGACACAAGAAGCTTGACGGGAATCGACAAAGAAGATTACTGTCCGCCCAAACTTCGCTCTTTCAAAAAGGGGGCATATGGTGAAGGGAAAATCTTTCTTTGCAGTGGCGATGTTGTGGGTGTGTGCGCTTGGCGGTTCGTCGTTCGGTCAGTCTGTTTATTCCACCATCAGCGGAACAGTTGAAGACGCGACGAAAGCGCAGATTCCGGGCGTGGCGCTTACAGCAACGAACACGGCTACCGGTATCGTCACAACGACCATCAGTAACGAAGCCGGCGTGTACAGTTTTCCGAGTCTCCAGCCTGGGACATACAAGGTGACGGCGGAACTGCCCGGCTTTCAAACCGAGACCTATATCGATGTCCAATTGGGGAACGCGCAGCAACTCCGGTTGAACTTCAGTCTGAAAGTGGCGGGCGGCAACACGGCCGTTGAGGTGAGTGTTGCCGTCGATACGCTCCTTGCAACGACGAGTTCCTCCGTCGGCGTCGTGCTGCCGGAAGCGCGCGTGCGCGATTTGCCACTCGTCACGCAAAACGCCCAGGATCTGGTCAACATCATGCCCGGCGTGGTTACTCCAACCCGATCGATCGGAACTCTCGGCGATGGCAGTTCGCAAGCAACATTTGATACTTTCCTCGCCGGCGTCAACGCGGCGAACGTCAATGTGCAGCGGGACGGCGTGAACAACAGCGCGGGCGGCCGGTACGGCGTGAATGCCGGATTCCAATCGGCAACTTTCATGAATCCCGACATGGTTGCCGAAATGCGCGTGATCCTCGCTCCCGCGGACGCCGAGCTTGGCCGCGGCAACGCGCAGATTCAAGTCCTGACCCGATCCGGAACCAATGACTACAGAGGCAGCGCCGTCTGGAACAATCAGAATTCGAAGCTCAACGCCAACACCTGGGCCAACAACCGCAGCACGCCGCGAATCACTCCCGATTGGACCAATATCAATCAGTACACGCTGAGCTTTGGCGGACCGGTCAAAAAGAACAAGTCGTTCTTCTTTGTCCTGTGGGACGGCGTGCTCGTGAGAGAACGCCAGACCGTGAACGCGGTTGTTCTGACGCCGTGCGCGCGCAACGGCGTCTTCCGGTACTTCGATAGCTGGAACAACGGCAACTTCAACCAAACGACAGTCAGCACCGGAGCGACACCAACGGTCGCCGTGGTTGACGTCAATGGCAATCCCCTGAGGCCGGCGACCAATCCGGACGGCAGCCCTTTCACGGGCCAACTCCGCTATGCCAGCGTGTTCGGTCAGCTTCCTTCGAACCTGCCGGCCGCGAACGCCGACTGCACGAACATCGCGGCGCTCGTGCAGCCGGGCACGAACTGGGATCCGTTCCGCAAGGGCATGGATTCGACGGGCTATGTCGCAAAGATGCTTGGCATCATGCCGATGCCTAACAACTACGAAACACCGACCAATGTATTCAACACAGCGTTGACGAATGACGGCCTGAACACCGCGGGCTACCGATGGATTCGCCGCACGCACGGCAGCGGCGACGCCGTTCAAGGGACTCCATTCAGCGGCGCCAACACCAGCCGCCGACAGATCAACGGCCGCTTCGATCACTACTTCAACCAGCGGAATAAGCTGGGCGTTTCTTACACGTATGAGCTGACGTATAGCGACGGCACGCTTTCGACGGGAGGCATCCGCACGTATCCACAAAGCGTGGACGCGCACACCTACCGGCGGCCGCAGATCCTGACGGTGAATTTCACAACCACTGTCTCGTCGAACGTCGTCAACGAGGTTCGCATGGGCCTGCGCCGGACCGCTGGACAGGTCACGAGTCCTCTGGCTGAAGATCCAAAAGCCCAGGCGGACTTCCGACTCAACGTCAACGGATATCCGACATTTCCAAAACTCGGTACCGTGAACGGCACGACGGGCAACCCTGCCGGCACTATGCCGTTTGGAATTCTGCCGTTCGGTGATCAATCGGATACGCGGGACGCTACGCCCCTATGGACGTACGGCGACTCGGTCAGTTGGACGAAAGGAAAACACTCGTTCAAATTCGGCGGCGAACTCCGTAAAGGCTATTCCAAGGTCTGGGATGCCGGGTTCGTCGGCGGAGGCATCTTCACCCAGCCGCGGCTGATCGGGGGCGATCTGACGACATCACCGATCGCGACGACAGCCATCAGCTCCACGAACATGCCGGGCCTGGCAGGAACGAACGCATCCGGCAACAACCAGAGAATGCGCAATCTACTCAGTTTCCTGGCCGGATCGCTGAGCGGCGTCACCCAGTACTACTACATGAACTCGCCGAATAAACTCGACGCGTTCGAAGACTACAAGTCGGCGCCACAGCGCATTCGCGATTTCCGGCAGAACGAATTCGTATTCTTCGCGAAGGACGACTGGAAGGCGCGACGGAACCTGACCCTCAATGTTGGAGTGCGATGGGAATACTACGGCGTGCCCTGGGAAGCCAGTGGGCTGACATCGGGGCTTGCCGGAGGTTCCGGCTCGCTGTTTGGACTATCCGGCAACAGCTTCAACGATTGGTTTTCGCACACGCAGCGCGGCGGCCCGACGCAGATTCAGTTCATCGGGCCGAATTCGTCGAATCCGAGCCAGTTGTTGTTCCCCAAGCACTGGGGCAATGTCGGGCCCGCAGTGGGTTTCGCCTGGCAGGTTCCGTGGTTCGGCGAAGGCAAGACCACGGTGCGCGGCGGCTATCAGATCACGTATCAGAACACCATCGGATTGCAGATTGCCGATCCCCCAACCAGTGCGTATTCCGCGATCTATCAGGGCGACAGCGCGCATCCATATCTCGACATGAGCAATTCTCAGTCGCTCGTGCCGGTGTTTGTGCCGTCGAAACCGATGCAGCCGATTCTAGTCACGGATCGAACACAATCGGTGTCGGCGTATGCTCCGAATTATCAGAACCCTTATATCGAGAATCTCACGCTTGCGGTGACTCGCAGCGTCCGGCCGAATCTGACGGTCGAGGCTCGCTACGTCGGAACGCTCGGCCGCAAGCAACCATACACGCTGAACATCAATCTCGCGGATTTCCGTTACAACGGACTGGCGCAGGCGTTTGACGCCGTTCGCAACGGCGGTGAGTCCGACCTGTTGAATGCAATCTTCAAGGGCGTGACGGTTGTGTCCGGCATGGGCGCGGTCAACGGCAACGCAGGCGCTCAACTTCGCGCAAGCACGGTTTTCAACAGCAATCTCGCCAATGGCAATTACGTTGCGCTCGCGAGTTCTCTCAACACGTACAACGGCAATCTCACCGTTGCGCCTGGTGTGAATGGGCAGGTGCTGCGATCGAACGGTTATCCGGAAAACTTCATCGTGGCGAATCCCCAATTCCTGAGCGCCAGCATGATCACCAACATCAGCAGCAACAATTACCATTCCCTGCAGGCGCAGGCCACAATGCGCCCGACTCACGGCCTGAGCGGGCAGCTGACATATACGTGGGCCAAGAACCTCGGTTTCGTCGGCTACGCCACGGGCCCGGGCTTCACGGATCCCGTGAATCGGCGCGGCGATTACACGCTGGTGACGGGCGACCGGACGCATGACCTGCGCGCGAACGGATCGTTCGCGCTGCCGATCGGCCCAGGCAAGCTGTTGTTTGGCAAATCGTCGGGCGTGTTCGCGCGCGCGATCGAAGGCTGGCAGGTGGGCTGGGTGGCGGATGTCAGCAGCGGCACTCCGCTGAGCATCGCCGCTCAGAGCATGCTTTATGCGAATGGCGTGCCGGATATCGTCGGACCGTTCGACTTGAAATCGGCCGGAGTGCGATGGGGAACCGTGACGACTTCCACAGGCCAGACCAATGGCAGCTACTTCGATCTCACGAAGTACAAGATCGTCCGAGATCCGCAGTGCTCAGCGCTTCCGTCGACTCTCGCGCCGTTGTGCACGCTTCAAGCAGTAGCTGATGCAAACACCGGACAGATCCTGTTGCAGAATCCCCTGCCCGGGAAGCGCGGCACCCTCGGCCAGTTCGTGATGCACGGGCCGATCCTGCCGCGTATCGACGGAAACCTCAGCAAATCGTTCCATGTCACGGAATCGAAGATCGTGCAGCTCCGCATCGATACATTCAACGTGATGAACCATCCCTTGCCGGCCACACCGAATGTGAATATCAACGGAACCGGCAACACAGCTTTCGGCCAGATCGTGAACAAGACCGGAAGCCGCAGGTTCCAGGGCTCGCTGAGACTGAGTTTCTAGTGACGTGTAACGGAAAGATTGGGACCGTCTTGAATCAAGAAACACTCCCCTCCTTGCATCACCGGCATCACCGCAAGGAGGGGAGGCTGCGTCATCAAAAGCGCTCGCGCTGCCGCCGAAGCTGACGGACTGAAGATCCAGAATGGTACTGGGACGCGCTCCTCCCGTGATGTGGGCATGCGATTATCGTGAAACTCTAAGCATTCGGGCCATCAGTCTTGTCACCGGTAAGCGTGACTGGAAAGTGGCTCGCGCCTGGCTCATTGCCCGTTTGCAACCTCATACTTTATTCTCGGTGATAAGGCGGAAACTCACAGCATCTTCAAAAAAGCGATCAGGGCCGCTCTCTCTGCGCTGCTGAGCTTCAAGCCAAATGTGTCCCGGTGCGGCGCGGTGCGTTACTTCGTAACGTTTGAATCCGGACGGCGTGTAGTCGTCGCGAAGCCAAGCGGGGTCGAACCACCGAAGGGACGCCCAATACACTTTCCTTTTTCAATCGTTACCGCGCGACGCGATCGGGTGCTGGTTGTTGTTGCTGAAAACCGAGGCTACCCGCGGCGCGAAGCGCACAAGAGCCTGTGAAAATCGACAAAGAAGCGGAAAAGATGACTGGATTTGTCGCGTAAAGTTCTGACTTTCACCGCGGCTGACCGCTAAATCCCTTAGAAGCATCGACTCGGTTGGCCTGACGCCTGCCTCACGCGCAGGCGCATGCTAGATGCTGCCTTTCAATACGCTCCACGTCATCCGGAAACGACGATCCTCTATCAGGTCGTCGCCGAGCAACTAGAAACTTTCCTTGCCGCGCAACAGGAGCGTGACCGTCCAGTCCCGCGATTCGTGGAGAAATGTGGAGCTCCACATTTGGGGGAACATTTTTAGCCGAGCGCCGCGGCGAACCATGTGGAAGTGGGGACGAAATGTTGATTGCCGCGGCGGTTGGCTAAAAATGTTCCCCCTTAGTGTCACGCGACCGTGCTCGCCGGCATCGCCCTTCCACCGATCCCACGCCAATTTATTTTTCCTATCCTCCTCGCGCACGATAGACCTGTCCCATTCCGCCTTCACCGAGAAGGCTCACGATCTCGAATGCGCCAAGCTTGGTGCCGACAGTGATAGTCATGGTTTGAGCTTCCAATTCAAGATGAGCGTGATGGGAGAAGCGGTGGCGTCTTCGGTTGTGACGTTGATCAGGAACCGGCCGTCGGAGGCGACGGCGTACTGCTGATTATTGCTCCCCGGTGTTGGACCGCCGGCAATCCGCGTGGAAAAGAGCGGAACGGGAGCACCGGCCTTTATTGTTTTTCCGTCCGGAGAGACGGCGATGGGCGCCGCCATGAGTTTGCTATCCGGAGCGATGTAAAACAATTCTTTGCCATCGTGGCGCCAGCGGGGCTGCGTACCGCCGTTTGTGGAAACCTGCACCTTGCCGCCCGGACCCGGAAACGGCAGCACATAGACTTCAAATCGTCCCGACTCGTTGGATCGGTATGCGACCCACCGTCCATCCGGCGAGAACTGTCCGTCGCGTTCCTCGAAGGGCGTTTTTGCCACAGGAAATGGTTTGCGGTCCCCGGAAAGCGGTAAGACCCATAGATCGTAGCCGCTATTCGGGTCGATGTCGCGGTAGAGGATGAACCGTCCGTCCGGCGACCAGTCGATGGGAAGGCTGGGGTTCGATGAGGCCAATAGAAGCTGCTCCGGGGTGGCGCCACTCGCGGGCCTCTCATACAAGTCTATAGACCCTGTACGGCTTGAACCAAACACGATGCGAGTTCCATCCGGCGACCAAACAGGGCCACGGTCTTGACCGGTGTCAAAGGTAAACCGTGTGGCGACGCCACGTATCGTTTCCAATAGCCAGACATCGGTATTGCGGCTGACCTGCCGATCCAGAGCGACGTGTTGACCGTCCGGTGCGAGGCTGGGGTTGGCAGGATTGTTTGGATCTGTATTGCCAACCATTCCGACGGATTTACCCGACCGATCGAACCAGACCAGTTGCCGAGCGCTAGAAGCTGTTCCTGCCCTGTACGCCAGGATGCCGGTACTGGATGAAAAAGCGCCAATGAATATCGTTGAATCGGAGATGATGTTCTCCGCCACCGTAATTGGTTGCCCGGTCAACTGAAACGTGGATAAGTCCAACCGCTGAGCTATGAGAATACCCTGGCGTGTAAAAAGCACATAGCCGCCCGGAACGTATACCGTATTCGCATCGGCATCGAACAGTAGCCGGACCTCGCGTGAATCCAGCGAGCCTAAGTACACGCCCCTTTTGGTACCACCTTCTGTGTTGAAGAGAAAGTGCTGGCCGTCGGGCAGGAATTGAGGAAAACGATGATTCAAGTGACGCGGCGGGTCCGGAGTGGTCACTGCCGCAGGGGTTTCACCACCCGTCGCAGAGACCCTAAGGAGCCCCCCGCCCGTCGGCGCGAATAGGATCACATTACTACGGTTCCATGCCCCGCCGCGTCCAAGTGGGGCATCGGCGAGGATCCGCACGGGGCCACCGCCAATATCGATGCGCTTGAGTTTACCGTCGGCAAAGAAACCGACAGACCGGCTGTCAGGCGACCAGAACGGAAACTCGGCACCCTCGGTTCCCGCCAGCGGCTGCGCCTGGGTGTTGTCCAGTGCCCGTACCCATAGCCGCCGGGGTCCATCACCAGACGCGACAAAGACGATGTACCGACCGCCGGGTGAGAGCGCAAACTGGAGCGGAGCAGTCGTGGAAGGCGTGTTGATCTCCACGCGCATCTCGGCCGGCGGAGCTTCGCGCAAATGACGTGCCGCGGGAATCGCCAACGCAACGATGAGCACTGCGGCAACCGCGAGTGACGCAATCCAAACCAGCCGTTCTCGCCGCGCGGGCGCAGATCGTGGAACCGGGAGGACGATCGTCGGTCCCGCTTCCACTTCCTCCAGCAATGACCGTGCATCGCCGATGTCCCGCAATCTTTGCTTGGGGTCCTTCTCCAAACACCGCCGCAGGAGCTTGCGCACCTGCGGCAGAACCCGCTCCAGATCCGGCTCCTTGGTGAGCACCTGCGCCAGCGTGTCGGCGACATCAACGCCCTTGAACAGCCGCTCGCCCGTCAGTAGCTCGTACCACACTACGCCCCACGACCAGATGTCGGCGCGCTTGTCGACCTTCTCACCCTTGGCCTGTTCCGGAGCCATGTAAGCGGCGGTTCCGAGAATCACACCGACCTCGGTCGCGCCAATGTCGGGCGCCGGCGAAGCTTCGCGTTCGTCCGTGAGCGCCCTTGCCAAACCGAAATCGAGCAGCTTCACCACGCCGTCTGGTGTGACCTTTACGTTTTCTGGCTTCAGATCCCGATGGACGACGCCTTTTTCATGCGCATACCCCAGCGCATCGGCAATCTGCAAAGCGATCTTCCAGGCATCCTCAAACCGCGTCGGGCCGCGTGGCGAGTTGCCCTCCACCAGCTCCATTACCAGCGCCCGATCTTCCACGCCGTAGATCTGTGCAATGTTGGGATGATTGAGCGATGCCAGGACTTCGGCCTCACGCCGGAAACGAGCCATGCGTCCCGGATCGTGCGCGAAGGCCTCGGGCAAGATCTTGAGGGCCACATCGCGCTTCAGCGTGGTGTCGTGCGCCCGATACACTTCGCCCATGCCACCCTCGCCCAGCAAGGAGAGAATCTGGTAGGAGCCGATTTGCCGCCCGATGATGTCGTGGCCGCGGACCGGAGCGAGCTGCTGCGCCGCCACTTCCAACGCAGGCGCTTCCAGGAAGGCCGCTCCATGCGCTTGCGCCAGTAGAGACTCCACTTCGTGCCGCAGCGCGTCATCCCCAGCACAGGCTTCTTTGAGGAAAGCTGCCGCCTGGTCTCCCTCCCGGGCGAGCGCCGCATGATACAGCCGTTCGACTTGTTGCCAACGATCACTTGTCATGTCACGCTTGCCGTTGCCTTCGCCATCTTCCGTGCCAGCCATGCCTTGGCCAACTTCCAATCGCGGTGAACCGTGTCGGGGGAAACTTTGAGGACCTCGGCGGTTTCCTCCACGCTCAGGCCACCAAAAAAGCGCAATTCCACCACCCGGCTTTTCCTTTCGTCTTTGGCTGCCAGCGCCACTAAGGCATCATCGAGCGCTACCAAGTCCCCGCGCGGTGCAGGGGACACAACCAGGGCCTCATCGAACGACGTCCTTTGCGCTCCACCCCCTCGCTTGAGGTAACGCCTCGAGCGGGCGAAATCCACCAGGATTCGCCGCATCAATTGCGCCGAAATCGCGAAGAAGTGGGCGCGGTCTTGCCAGCGCACCTGGGTTGCATCAATAAGTCGAAGGTAAGCCTCGTTGACTAATTCGGCAGTCTGCAGCGTGTGGCCGCGGCGCTCCCGGTTCAGGTACCGATGAGCGATCCTTCGCAGCTCCGCATAGACGAGAGGAACCAGCTTATCCAGTGCTGTTTGCTCTCCCTCACTCCAAGCCAGAAGCAGCTCGGTGACCGCGTGGGATGTGGATGCGGCCATGAGTCCTAGCCTCCCTCCCAATCGAATCAGCCTGCTGAACTCGATGCGATCCGCAAAAACTTCATCCTGCATGCCAGTTTTCAAGCTTCTTTCCCGCATTCTCCCATGAGCGGAACAGAGGAAGAAAGATTTTTCAAGTCAGGAGAACGATAAGTTTGTTCTCTTCCAACGGCCAAAATGGAAATCCCGGCTCGATCGTGGAATCGAGTCACAAAGGGAGGAACTCACCATGCAAACCTTTATGCCTGCAATGAAGCGATGTAATTTGTGGGGTCTCGGTAATCAGACGCGAGCAACGGTCGCGGTGCTTGCACTGCTCGCCTTTGGTTGGGGTTTCGATTACGCTTCAGGAGCCCAGAAGTTCGAGACCAGCATCGACAACAACCAGCCGATCAGGAACCCCGGCGGACACGCGGCGACGTTCAGCACCCAGGGCTTCGTCGTCCTCACCGGCGAGTACTTCCAGGCTCAGGGCACGAATGGCCGGAGCTGCGCGTCGTGCCATATCCCACCGGACGCGTGGAGCATTAACCCCGGCACGCTGCAACGCTTGTTCAATGAAACGGAGGGCACTCACCCCGTCTTCAATCCGGTCGACGCTAACAATCCGACCACGGCGGACTTCTCCACGGTCGAGGGGCGCCGGGCCGCGTACAGCATGCTGTTGACCCACGGCGTATTCCGCAGGGGCGGCGCGCTCAAGGCGGAGCCCCGGGAGTGGGACCTGATCGCTGTGGTGGACCCACACGGTTTCGCGAACCTCACCCGGCTCGTGCATTGGCGGCGCGCGATGCCGACGATCAACTTCGCCGTCGGCAGCGCGACGGTCAACTGGGACGGCGGCAATACTATGGGGACGCCTCCGGACCAGCGCGCCGGGCTCATCAACCAGGCCAGGCGCAACGTGAACGGCGTTCAGATGGGCCCGCTACTAGCCATTGATGACCCCATCATCACCGATATCGTCGATTTCGAATCCTCGCTGTCGACCGCGCAGCTCATCGTGCCGGGCGTCGGGCGTCTCGACTCGGACGGTGTACGTGGTGGCCCTGAGGCTTTGGCGTTCATGCCGAAGTTTGAGGGGCGGTTCGATCTCTACGACGCCTGGGCCGGTCACAAGAACCCGCGGCGCGCCCAGATCGCGCGCGGCCAGGAGCTGTTCAACAACACCAACCGCGGAGGACGTAGGTGCGGCGCCTGCCACAGTTCGGCAAACAACGGTACCAACTTCAACAACCTCCTCTTCGACATCGGTACTGCGTCGGCCGCGGCGGCGACCCCGGACCTGACCTTGCACACCTTCCGGAACAGGGCTACGGGCCAGATCCGGCAGCTAACCGATGCAGGGCGTGGCAACGTCACCGGGCTCTGGAACGACCTCGGCAAATTCAAGACGCCGACAGTCCGGGCTCTCGCCGCGCGCGCGCCGTACTTCCACAACGGCATCGCCGCGACGCTCGAGGACGTGGTCCGTCACTATGAGACTCACCTGGGCTTCATCTTCACCGATGAAGAACGAGCCGACCTGGTGGCCTTCTTAAACGCTCTCTAATTCGATGACCAAGTTAGGTGCGGAGGATAAATTCTTTGTCTGTACATTCTCCGTTTTTTGCAGAGAAGTTTCCAGTCATACAGTCAATTTCATAAGGGTGATCGGGAATTGGACATCGCGTAACTGGATGGAGGCAGACATTGCAACTCGACCTGGTTTAGTGACGCGCCAGCGTCGAGAGTGGGGGATTTTGGCAATCAGGCCGTGAGCGTGGCAACGATTGAAAATGCGCGTCACCTTGGCGCTTTGCCGGCGGGGATCGGTGATGTCTTTCAGGTGTGGAGAATCCTTGAGCTTGTTTCGGATGTCGGGATTGGAAAAGCCACGGATCATGTGTTGGCCGTCGAGCAGAGCGCGGAAGATCTGAGTTTCATCGCGTGCGAGTGGATTGAAAGCTCTTGCCGTCCGTTTTGGAGCGACGTGCTTACGGGTCGTGATGCGATCCAACGTGCGGATGGCCTCGGTCGGATCGTCGACTTTTGCGGGAATCACGTCACTGACCTACGACAAGAAGTCCGGTTCGAAAGGACTAAGCATGGACATTTCCAACTTGCGGCGAAAAGCGGAAGTCGGCAATGCTGCAGCTCAGACAGTTTTGGGAACTTGCTACTTGGAGGGCATTGACGTACCCATGGACTATTCAGAAGCTTTTCGATTGTTGTCTGGGGCCGCCGAACAAGGGGCACCGCGCGCGTCGTGTAACCTGGCCCGCATGTACAAAGACGGATTGGGCATGTCTCAGAACATGAATGACATCTGTGTGCGGCCGCATCTCCGCCCACGCCCTGAGAAAAACCGCGTTTGATTCTCCTACGCTTGGGTGCGGATCACTCCATGTGTGAAAACTGCCGGAAACCACGCGCTGATCGATGTCAGGGTGACATAACGCCTCATGTTAAACCCGCCTTGCGCAATAGCTCTAACGTTTCCACATCATTTGTCTCACTCGCGAGTTGGTAGGATTTTGCAGCGTATTGATTCGCAAGCTCCAGCTCGCCAATTCGTCCATAGAGGTCAGCGAGAGCAAAAGGGATCTTTGCATTCTTTGTTTGTGCCTGAATTGCAAGCCAATAGTATCTCGCTGCTGCTAACCGGATGTTGGGGTCATCCGGAAGAGGAATTTTCCGGGACGCACACAAGTAGGAGCATGCAATTTGCGGGCGTTTTGCCGGTTGTGGTGGCGTCAATCCCGCTGCTTTTTCCTTGCCGATCGTCCGAACGTGGGGAAATCTTGGCAGAGGAACGTTGCGGGGTGCGTGGCCTTGCAGTTTCGAGCACAGTTCTTCAATACTCTGCCGGATGAAAATTCTCACCGCAATCGCAAGTCAACATTGTTAGACAAATTTGTCTCATAAATGGGACATTTCCCGGAAATGGGACACTCTTCAGACAACGCTTCCGCCTCGACTCGTTTTACCGAAGACAGAACTTCAAACCGAACGCGATCAACTCCGTCTCGTTGACGATTACTTCCGAGCCGTCAACGCCCATTGATGTCCTGGAAACGATTATTGCCGTGGCGCCGGCGGTTCTGTTCCCAATAGCCAGTCAACCGTCAACTATTCGCCTGGCTTTCGTCCTGATGGCCGAGGTCAGGCCAGGAGGTCAATCATGAGTCCACGAGTCCGA
>Ga0066709_100001451_pt1 | contig 15693 bp, 16 predicted proteins | sample GraSoiAngelo_158_FD_79665 | JGI IMG/M metagenome (GOLD analysis project Ga0066709, IMG submission 79665) | Grasslands soil microbial communities from the Angelo Coastal Reserve, California, USA - 14_1009_16_30cm | ecosystem: Environmental > Terrestrial > Soil > Grasslands | place: USA...
ACGGCGTACGGCGCCCCCGACGGCGCGTTGCGGATCTCGACGCGGGCCAGCGAGGCGAGGTCCACCGGCAGCCCGGTGGCCGCCGCGACCGCCTGCTTGGCGGTGTACCGGCGCAGCAGGTACTCGGCGCGCCGCTTGGGGAACCGGTACCCCGCGGCCCGCTCCGCCTCGTACCGGCTCAGCCAACCCGGGTCGGCGGGCAGCGCGTACTCGTTGCGCGCGAGCCATCGCATACCCCGATTCTGCCCCCGTACCGGCCGGCCGGCCCCGGCCGATCGGCACCTTGGGGGCCCGACCTTCGGCCCGACCTTGGTGGGGTTTTCCGGAAGGCGCCTTGTCCGGACTTGCGCGACCCGAGCACACTGATCTCATCGACCGGTGCCGACGTGGGGTGGGGACCTGGTACGCGTCGCGCCGGTCGCGGGGAGGGATCATGTCGGTGCAACCGACAGGGGGAACGCCGACCCTGCGCGCCCGCCCGCGGGCACGCGGGACGGTCCGGCGGGTGGCCAGCGCTGCGACCACACTGGCGGTGGTCGCGGCGCTGGTGCTGCTCGGCGTACACAACGGGTACCCGGCGCAGCGGCCCAACCTGCTCTTCGGCGCCGCCTGGCTCAGTTCCACCCAGGTGGGGCAGCTGACCCTGCTGGACGGGTCGTCGGCGGAGGTGGTCGCGCGGGTGCGGACCGCACCGGCGGGCGACAAGCTCGATGCGGTACAGGAGGGGGCGACCGCCTACGCGGTGAACCGCACGGCCGGAACCGTGCGACGGGTCGACGGTGCCACGCACGACGTGACCGCGCCGGCGACCCCGCTGCCCGACGCGGGCGACGGGTTGCGCGCGTTCGCCGGCCACGGGTCGTTGTACGTGCTGGACACCCGGCGCGGCGTGCTGACCGGTGCCGACCCGGTGACGCTGGCCACCCGCGGCCGGTCGGTGCCGCTGGCCGCACAGATCAGCACCGACGCGACGGGCCTGGACGACGCCGGGCGGCTGTGGGTACTCGACGCGGCCAGCGGTGACCTGGTCTGGCTGCGCGACGGGAAGCGGCACAGCCGGCCGTCGGGCACCGGGCCGGGCGGCGGCCTGCTCACCATCGCCGCCGGTACCCCGGTGGTGGTCGACGTCAAGCACCGCACCGCGACCGCCTTCGACCCGGACACCGGTACCCCACGGCACCCGGTCGCGCTGGACCTGCGGCCCGACGACACGGTGCAGATCAGCGGTTCACCGCACGATCCGCGGCTGTACATCGTGGCCGACCGGGGGGTACTGGACGTGTGCGACCTCGACGCCGACGGCTGCGGTACCGCGGTCGCGCTGGGCAGCGGCAGCAGCAGGCTGGGCGCGGCGGTCGAGGCCAGCGACCGGGTCTTCGTCCCCGACTTCACGACCGGCCAGGTGTGGATCGTCGACCTGCGCACCTCCCGGGTACTGGCGCAGCCGCGCGTCCTCGACCGGGCCGCGCAGTTCCAGTTGCTCACCCGCGACGGCATCGTGTTCTTCAACGACCCGGACAGCGCGGCGGCCGGGGTGATCGAGCTCGACGGCACGGTACGGAAGGTCGACAAGTACGACAAGGGATCCGAGCGCGGGGACAACGGTACCGCCGGACCGCAGTCACCGCCCGACCACCCGAAGAAGCCCGACCAGCCCAAGCAACCGGAGCAGCCGAAGCAACCCGACCAGCCCAAGCAGCCCGGCCAGCCGGACCCGCCGCCGGGCCAGGGCGACCCGAACCCGCAGCCACCGCCCCCGGGCAACTCGGTGGACATCAGCGTGTCCAACGGCACGCCGTTCGTCGGTGACCCGGTGTCCCTGGAGGCGTTCAACCCGAAGGACGGCGGCCCGCAACCCGTCGCCACGCACTGGGACTTCGACGACGCGCAGACCAGCGAGCAGCTCAAGCCGAGGCACCAGTGGGACACCGCCCGCGAGTACCACGTCCGGGTCGTGGCCACGTTCCCGGACGGGGCGACCGCCAGCGCCATCCGGACCGTCACCGTGTCCGACCGTCCGGTCACCCGGCCGGTGCTCACGGTGCTACCCCCGAGCGGCGGTCACATCACCGGACCCAACGGCATCAACTGTCCGGGCAAATGCAGCGCCGACTTCGACCCGGGGGTGCCGGCCCCGCTGAGCACGACGGCCGACAACGGCAACGTGCAGACCGGCTGGGGCAACGACTGCGGCGGCACCGCGCCCGGCACCACATGCACGGTCACGATGACCACGAACCACACCGTCTCGGCGACCTTCGGCCCGCCGCAGCCGCCGCCCCGGCCGAAGTTGACCGTGGCCGCGCCGGCCAACGGTCACGTCACCGGACCGAACGGCATCGACTGCCCGGGTGCCTGCAGCGCCACCTTCAACCAGGACGAGGCCGTCACGCTGACCGCAATCCCCGACAACAACTTCGTCGTCGCCAGCTGGGGCGGCAACTGCGGCGGTGCCGGTACCACCTGTGACCTGACCATGTCCGGCAACCGCACCGCGTCGGTGCGCTTCAAGCGGGTGACGAAAACGCTCACCCTCGACAACCAGCCGTTCGAGCTCAACGACGGTACCGGCATCAGGACGTCCACCGGCCAGTTCTGCCACACCCACTGCGTCTTCACGCTCAACGCCGGAGTCTCGGTCACCCTCACCGAGGTCGACAACGGCCTGAACTTCTCCGGCTGGGGCGGCGACTGCGCGGGCAGCGGCACGAACACGTCCTGCACGCTGACCATGGACACCAACCACAGCGTGTCGACGGACTTCTCCAACCAGGGATTTGCGCGGGCGGCCGCGGGCGGGCCGGGTACCGCGGAGGTCAGGCGCAGCCGGCGGCCGCGTGCCGGGCGCTTGCGCCCGGGCCGCGGCCGCCCGATGCTGACCTGATGGGCGGCGACGCGTTCACCGAGGAGCGGTCGGCCGAGGTCGTGGCCGCGAGCTTCGCCGGCGACGAGCGGCTGCGCCGGTTGCTCACCGGCCTGGTACGGCACCTGCACGCGTTCGTCCGCGAGGTCGGGCTCACCCACGAGGAGTGGGCGGCGGCCGTCGACTTCCTCACCCGGGTCGGGCGGTTCAGCGACGACCAGCGGCAGGAGATGATCCTGCTCTCCGACGTGCTGGGCATCTCGATGCTCGTGGAGACCGTCGCCAACCGCACCGGCGGCGGCGAGACCGAAGCGACCGTGCTCGGCCCGTTCCATCAGGTCGAGTCGCCACCCCGGGAACTGGGCGACACCATCGCGCTCGACGGCCGCGGCGAACCGTGCCTGGTCACCGGAAGCGTGCGCGACGCCGACGGCGCCGGTCTGGCCGGCGCGACGGTCGACGTCTGGCAGGCCAGCGCCGACGGGTACTACGACGTGCAGCAGCCGGGCATCCAACCGGAGCGCAACCTGCGCGGCCTGTTCCGGACCGACGCCGACGGCGGGTTCCGGTTCCGCACCGTGGTTCCCCGCTACTACCCCATCCCCACCGACGGCCCGGTCGGCGAACTGCTGCGCGCCACCGGCCGCCACCCGTACCGCCCGGCGCACATCCACTTCCTCGTCGGCGCCGACGGGTACCACCCGGTGGCCACGCACCTGTTCGTCGCCGACAGCCCGTACCTGGACTCCGACGCGGTCTTCGGGGTCAAGGCGAGCCTGGTGCGCGAGTTCCGGCGAGTCGACGGACCCGACCCGTACCGCACCGTGCACTTCGACATCGTGCTGCGCCGCCGCTGACCGGGCGGCATGCTTGGGTCCATGACGTTCACCAAGCTCGAACTGGAGTATCTCGCCGCCCAGCTGCTCGGTCGCCTCGCCACGCTGGCCCCCGACGGGTACCCGCAGAACAGCCCGGTCGGTTTCTTCGTCGACGCCGAGCGCGGCACGATCGACATCGGCGGGATGGCGATGGGCACCAGCCGCAAGTTCGCCAGCGTCCGCCAGCATCCGAAGGTGTCGTTCGTGGTCGACGACATCGCCTCGGTGCAGCCGTGGCGGGTACGCGGCATCGAGATTCGCGGCGACGCCGAGGCACTGACCGACCAGGAGCCGCCCCGGCCCGGGTTCAGCCGCGAGCTGATCCGGATCCACCCGCGCCGCATCCGCTCCTGGGGCATCGACCCGGACGCGCCGCCGTACGGCAGCTCCCGCACGGTCCAGCGGTGACCGACCCGCAGGCGTTGCGCCGCAACGACTTCCCGGTGCACCGCGAGCTACCCACCCGGTGGTCGGACGAGGACGTGTACGGCCACGTCAACAACGTCGTGCACTACCTGATGTTCGACACCGCGGTCAACGGCTGGCTCATCGAGGCGACCGGCCGCGACATCCGCACCCTGCCGGCGATCGGCGTGGTGGTCGAGACGTCGTGCCGGTACTTCGCCGAACTGCGCTTCCCCGACGTCGTCACCGCCGGCATCGGGCTGGAACGGTTGGGCGACACCAGCGTCGTGTACCGCCTCGCCCTGTTCGCGCCGCGCGCGCCGGCACCGGCCGCGGTCGGCCGCTTCGTGCACGTCTACGTCGACGCGACCTCCCGCCGGCCGGTCCCGGTGCCCGACGAGATCCGCGCGGTACTCGCCCCGCTCGCGAAGGGAGACACCGGTGACCGCTGAGACCGTGTTCACCTATGGCGCGCCGGACCTCAAGTTCGGGCCGGGGGCCGCCGACGAGATCGGGTTCGACGTCAGCCGGTACGGCGCCAGCCGCGTGCTGGTCATCACCGATCCGGGGGTGGCCGCTGCGGGCGGGCCGCAGCGGGTTGTCGACGCAATCCGGGGGTACCGTGTCCACGCGCACCTGTTCACCGAGGTTCACGTGGAGCCGACCGACGTCTCGTTGCGCCACGCCGTCGAAGCGGCGCGCGCGGACGGCCCGTGGGACGCGTTCGTCGCGGTCGGCGGCGGATCGAGCATCGACACCGCCAAGGCGGTCAACCTGCTCACCACGAACCCGGGCGACCTGATGGACTACGTCAACCCGCCGGTCGGTGGCGGTCGGGCACCGGAACAGCCGCTGCGGCCGCTGGTCGCGGTACCCACGACAACCGGTACCGGTTCGGAGAGCACCACGATCTGCGTGCTCGACGTGCTGGACCTGAAGGTGAAGACCGGCATCAGCCACACCGCGCTGCGCCCGACACTTGCCGTCGTCGATCCCTTGCTGACCCTGACCCAGCCGGCCGAGGTGACCGCCTGCGCCGGGCTGGACATCCTGTGCCACGCGCTGGAAAGCTACACCGCCAAGCCGTACACCGCCTTCGACCGCAAGGCGCCGGAGCGTCGGGTACCGTACTGCGGCGCGAACCCGGTCGCGGACATGTTCTCCGAACGGGCGCTCGCGTTGCTGTCCGGCGCACTGCGCAAGGCGGTGCGCGACGGCGCCGACCTGTCCGCCCGCACCGACCTCGCGCTCGCGGCGACGTTCGCCGGTATGGGTTTCGGCAACGCCGGCGTACACATCCCGCACGCCGACGCGTACCCGATCGCCGGCGGTGTCAAGGAGTTCCGCCCGCCCGGGTACCCCGACGCACCGCTGGTACCGCACGGCATGGCGGTCGCGCTCACCGCACCGGAGGCGTTTCGCTTCACGTTCCCGGCCGATCCGGCGCGCCATCTGCGGGCGGCGTCGTTGCTCGGCGGCGCCGACGCGACCGGCGAGCTCGCGGATCTCGAACCCGCGGCTCTCGAACCCGCCGAGCGGCTGCCCGCCACGCTCGTCGCGTTGATGCGTGACATCGGCATGCCGAACGGGATCGGCGCGGTCGGGTACACCGAGTCCGATGTGGACACTCTCGTGGCCGGTGCGCTCAAGCAGCAGCGGCTACTGGCGACCGCGCCCCGCCCAGCCGGCGAGGCCGACCTCGCCGCCATCTTCCGCCACTCCTTGACCCTCTGGTAGCCGCGGGGTACGCGACGGTCCGGTGTTGCCGATTACGGTGGCCGGTGACCAGCGGGTACCGGGCGCCGGCTGGGCCTGTTTGGCGTACGGCGCGTACAGGCGGGCCACCAGCAACCCGGCCGGGGTGGCGAGGACGTCGACGCGTTGCACCCAGTTCGCCTGCGAACCGTTGTGCGCCACCAGGATCGACGCTCCGTCGTCAAGGTCTGCCCAGCAGCCGCGGAGCGCGCCCACGGTCAACGCGGTGCCCGGGCCGCAACACGATTCACCTATGAACTCGATACAGCACACGAACCCGCCACCCCCGGTCATGGCTGCGGCCCGACCGGCGTCAACGACGCGGCACCGCAGGCCGGGCCGGCGGGATCGGTTGTGTACAGGTACCAGGCGCCGTTAGCGTGCTGATACGCCCGGAACTGCCCATCAGTCAGCTCCACATACCAGCACGCCACCTCCCGGGACATAGGTCCGCTCGCCACCACGTCACCCACACCAATCGGCACCCGGTCCTCGTCCATGACTGCCCTCCGCGTCGGTCTGCACCGCGCGTCCGGCCGTCCAACGGGCGGCCGGACGCCCACCACCTTGACGACACGGACCCATGTCAGCGAACCGCCAAGGAGTACATCGAGATCGTGCGGCTTGCGGACGGTCGAACCTAATCAGGTATGCATGACTGACGGGCGACATGCCGAGTTGCATAGAATGTGGAGGCCACGCGGGCAAAGTCTGTCCATCGAGAGAGCCGACAAATGATCGAGATCCCTGCGGAGGTCATTGCACAACCGGAGTTCCGTCGCGCTCTCGCCCTTGGCGACTGGTCGACGGCGCTCCGCCTTGTGATCCAAGAGACCGGGTCTTCAGGAGCGACAATCGCATCAGCGACCGGTCTGTCCCAGCCGCACATTTCCCGACTGCTCAACGGCCACGTCGCAGAGCCAGGCATCCGGACCATCCGCATGATCTGCGATGGACTGGGCATACCTAGATCGTTGGCCGGGCTACTCGAACGAGATCAGGAGACCGCAACGGATCGTCGTCAACTCCTCGGTGGAGCGCTCGGCGTCTCCGGGTTCGCGCTGATTGGCACCGCAGACGGCGGTGTGCCGTTGGATCACGCCCAAGACGAGCAGCTACTGATGGTGCTCTCCGCCAGCTACCGACGTCTGGAGCACCGGATGTCATCCCGCCTGCTCATCGGACCGGCTGTCGCCCACCTGTCCCTCATCCGCCAGCTCCGTGCGCGAGCCAACGCCGGGCGCGCTGGCCGCCGGCTCGCGACCGTGACGAGCGAGTCCGCCGGCCTGGCAGCCTGGCTCTACATGGATCTGGACGACCGAGCCAACGCGAGGCGTCACTACCGGCTCGCGGTCAAGGAAGCGCAGGCGACCAGGCACCCCCTGCTGGTTGCCTACATGCAGGCGTCGTTCGGACAGTTCGCGGTCACGTCCGGCGACCCCACCCAGGGACTGCGCTTGGTGGCCGGGGCTCGACAGAGCCTCCCCCGTTCCGCGCCCTTGATTGCACACGTCTGGCTTGATGCGATCGAGGCCGTGGCCCTGGCCCACTACAAAGATCAGCGATCCTTGGCGGTGCTTGACAGCGCCGAACGCCGACTCAGCAAGACGCACAACGACGAGCCGGTATGGCCCTGGCTATTCCGATTTGATCTGCCCAAGCTCGCCGGTTACCGAGCTACGACCGAGGCCAAGCTCGGTCGATGGGGTGCGGCTGAGGCCTCGCTGAGGCTGGCCGCGACGGCTCAGCGGTCGGCAAAACAGCGAGCTATCAACGACATCGAGCACGCCCGAATGTTGGCAGCCCGCCGCCAGATCGAGCGCGCCTGCGAACTAGCCGTGTCCGCTTTCGACACCGGGATCACCTACGGCTCAGAGCGCGTAGTCAGGGCTGTGGCGGACTTCCGGTCGAGCCTCGGACACGTCGGAAACGCCGTCGCCGACTTGGATAGCCGGCTGCACAGCGTGTATCAGGATGATGTATGACGCGGATCGCGATCAGCGGCCACCGCGGCTTCTCCGCTGAGGTAGAGGCCCTGGTAGATAAAGCCGTTAGGGCTGAACTATTGCGACACGCGACCAACAACGATCTGGTTGGCCTCTCATGTCTGGCAGACGGTGCTGACCAGATTTTCGCGTTGGCCGTGCTCGACGTCGGCGGCAAGCTGGAAGGGTTCGTGCCTGCGACGCGCTACCGCGACGCGCTGCCTGGTTCAGCACACCGCAGGTACGACGAGTTGCTTTCGCGGGCCATCGCCGTCCATCGCTTGGACTACGTGGAGTCCACGGCGGAGTCGCACATGGCAGCAAGCATCGAAATGCTCGACTCTGCTGATTTGCTGTTTGCCGTCTGGGACGGACTCCCCGCGCGATCCTTTGGCGGAACCGCGGACGTCGTCAAGCACGCGAAGGAAATCGGCGTGCCGGTAACCGTGATCTGGCCACACGGCGCAATGCGCGACTGAACTGAAGCTGCGGGACCGGTAGTCGCGAGATCTTGGACGCCTGCACCCCTTGCAGGGGGCACAAACGTCCAAGATCCGGCGGTATCGCGGCGCGGCGCGGTCTGGCCCGGCCGAGATCAGCCGGGCGCGGCGCCGGCTCCGGTCGGTTGGCGCAGGTGTGTGGTGAACCAGTCGGCGGCCAGGCGGGCGACCGTGTCGAGCGCGCCGGGCTCCTCGAACAGGTGCCGCGCACCGGGTACCACGGCGAGCCGGTTCGGGCAGCGCAGCCGCTCCTGGGCGGCGCGGTTCAGGTCGGCGACGAAGTCGTCGCGGCCGCCGACGATGAGCAGCGTCGGCGCCGACACGTGCCGCAGGCGCGGGCCGGCGAGATCCGGCCGGCCGCCCCGGGAGACCACGGCGGCGATCGGCGAGTCGGGTTCGGCCGCCGCCCACAGCGCCGCCGCGGCGCCGGTGCTGGCACCGAAGACCCCCGTCGGCAGCCCGGTACCGGCGGCCTGCCGGCCCAGCCAGCCGATCGCCTGTACCAGCCGGCCGCCGAGCAGGCCGATGTTGAACACCGCGGCACTGTCGCCCTCCTCCTCGGTGGTCAGCAGGTCGAACAGCAGCGTGCCGAGGCCGGCGCGCTGGAGAATGCCGGCGACGTACCGGTTGCGCGGGCTGTGCCGGCTGCTGCCGCTGCCGTGCGCGAAGACGACCACTCCGGCGGCACCGGCCGGTACCGTCAGCTGCCCGGCCAGCTCCACGGAGCCCGCGGGGATGGTCACCTCGGCGTCGCTCTCCGACCGCGCGCCCGGTTCGGCGGCCGGAGCGGCGCCCGGACCACCCGCCACGCCCGAAGCGGCGCCGCCGGTACCCCCGAGCAGCGCGACGATCTGCTCGTCGGCCATCTCGCTGAAGTCGCTGTACCACTGCCCCACCGCGCGGAACCACCCCGGCCGCACCGGGCAGACCACCTCGTCGGCCACCCGCTCCAGTGCGGTGACCGCCTCGCCCGCGGCGACCGGGCTGGCGACCACCACCCTGGCCGCGCCCTGTGCCCGCACGATCTCGCAGGCGACCGCGGCGGTCGCGCCGGTGGCGATCCCGTCGTCCACGATGATCGCGGTGCGGCCCGCCACCGGTACCCGCGGGCGGTCGCCGCGCAGCAGGAGGATCCGCCGTTCGAGTTCGGTCCAGGCCTGGTCCTGCGCCGCGGCCAGCTCGTCGGGTTCCACGCCGGCCGCGCGTACCAGCTCCGGGTTGACGATGCTGACCCCGCACTCGCCGACCGCGCCGATGGCCAGCTCGGGCTGCCACGGTACGCCGACCTTGTGGACCACGACGACGTCGAGCGGCGCGCCGAGCGCGCGGGCGACTTCGACCGCGACGGGTACCCCGCCCCGTGGGATGCCGAGCACCACCACGTCGGTACCGTGCAGGTGTTGCACCGCTTGGGCGAGCCGCTGTCCGGCTTCCGCCCGGTTCCGGAACGCCATACCCCATGCTCCGCTCACCCGTGGGGGACGACCAAGGGTCATAGGTCCCGGATGGTGAAAACGAACTCCCGGACGGCGTACCCGACGAGCACGTACCCGGCCAGCGGATCGGCCCACCACCAGCCCGGCCCGGCGTTGAGCAGCAACCCGAGCAGTACCGCGCCGGCCAGCAGCCCGTCGACCACGGTCACCCGCGCCTCGGTCAGCAGCACCGGGTTGCGCAGCGCCCGGCCGACCGCGCGCTTACCGGCGGCGAGCGCGAGCATCACCACGACGGTCGCCGCGGTCCAGGCGATCCCGGCGGGGCTGGGTCGCGGATGGAACCCGGTCACGAGCACGATCGTGGACTGGCCGAGCAGGTACAGGCCGAGCAGGCCGAACGCGGTGCCGATCAGCCGCAGCGCCCGGCGCTGCCGGTGCGCACCGGTGCCGGACAGCTCCCAGATCACCACGACCGAGGCGCCGATCTCGATCAGCGAGTCGAGCCCGAAGCCGGCCAGGGCCACCGAGCGGGCGGCGAGCGCGGCCACGACGAGCACCGCGATCCCGACGACGTTCCACGCCAGCGTGGCGTACTCCAGCCGGAAGCCCCACCGCAGCGTCGTCACCCGGTGAGTTCAACACAGCAGCGGCCGGGGTGGGGGGCCAGCTCCGCGTGTACCCCGGTCGCCGGCAGCCCGGCCAGCAGTCCGGTGAGGAAGGCGTGGTTGAGCCCGCAGACCAGCTCGGTGTGTTGGGTGGCGAGGGCGTGGAACGGGCAGTTGTGCAGCAGTACCCGATCCGCCGACCGCTCGGGCTCGAAGCCGAGCCGGGCCAGCGCGTCAACCAGGTCGGCGCTGCGTTCGGCCCGCAGCGCCGCACCGACGGAGTACCCCCGCTCGCGCGCGTGCCGGACGGCGGCGCGCTCGGCGTCGGCCGGGTCGTCGGCGACCGCGTCGGCGAGGATCTCCGCGATGAGCCGGTACCGCCGCTGCGGGATGGTCACCGCGACGCCTTCCGCGGTGGCCTCGTAGACCTTCGGTGCGCGACCGCGCCCGCGGGGCCGCCCGGCCGGCGCCTCGTACCACGCCCGCAGCAGCCCGACCTCGACCAGCTTGTCGAGGTGGAAGGCGGCCAGCCCGCGGGACATCCCGGCGGCGTCGGCCGCCTCCTCCCGGCTGACCGGGTGCCCGGCCCGGCGCACGTAGTCGTACAGCGCCCGGCGGGACGGGTCGACCAGCGCGGTCACCCCGTTCCAGCTGTCCTCCTCCACCCTTCGATAATATCACTAGCGGCTGTTATTGAAATTCCGCCCCCGGGGGTACAGGATGGGAAGGTGACAGTGACACCGTTGCGGGTGGCCCGCCGCCGGCCGACGAGAGACCTGGCCGCGGCCGAGGACGCCGCCGCCGCGTTCCTGACCGCGCTCGGCGTGGACCTCGATTCCGACAGCCTCGCCGAGACCCCGGCCCGGATGGCCCGCGCCTACGCGGAACTGCTGACGCCGCGTGAGTTCCAGCTGACCACGTTCGCCAACGACGAGGGGTACGACGAGCTGGTGCTCGCCCGCGGCATCCCGATCCGGTCGGTGTGCGAGCACCACCTGCTGCCGTTCGTCGGCGTCGCGCACGTCGGCTACCTGCCCGGCGAGCGGATCCTCGGGCTGTCCAAGCTGGCGCGGGTGGTGGAGCTGTTCGCGCACGGCACCCAGGTCCAGGAGCGGCTGACCAAGCAGATCGCCGACTGGCTCACCACGCACCTGCAACCCGAGGGCGTCGGCGTGGTCATCGAGGCCGAGCACCTGTGCATGACGCTGCGCGGGGTCCAGGCGGTGGGTGCCACCACGGTCACCTCGACGCTGACCGGGACGCTGCGCGACGATGCCCGCTCGCGGGCGGAGTTCTTCACGCTGGCCGGGCTGAACAACTGAAGGAGATTCGATGACCGTGTTCGCCATCGTCGGGGCGTCGCTGACCGGGGCCAAGGCCGCGGAGGAGCTGCGGGCCGCCGGCTACGCCGGCCGGATCGTGCTGGTCGGCGAGGAGACCGAGCGGCCGTACGAACGGCCGCCGCTGTCCAAGGGGTACCTGCTGGGCACCGACCCGCGGGACAAGGCCTACGTGCACGACGCGGACTGGTATGCGGCGCACGACGTCGAGCTGGCGCTGGGGGTACGGGCGATCGCGGTGGATCCGTCGGCGCACACGGTTGCCCTCGCCGGGCGGGAGCCGCTGCGCTACGACAAGCTGTTGCTGGCCACCGGATCGCGGCCGCGCCGGCTCGACGTACCCGGTGCCGACCTTGCCGGCGTGCAATACCTGCGCACCCTGCCCGACGCCGACGCCCTCGCGGCGGGCGTGCGCACCGCGCGCAACGTCGTGGTGGTGGGCGCCGGCTGGATCGGCCTGGAGGCCGCGGCGGCGGCGCGCAGCCACGGGGCCGCGGTGACCGTCGTGGAGATGGACCGCGCGCCGCTGCGCCGGGTGCTCGGCGACGAGGTGGCCGAGGTCTTCGCCGACCTGCACGGCGCGCACGGGGTGGCGTTCCGTTTCGGCGCGGGGGTACGGGAGTTCCGCGGCTCCGGCGGCGGGCTGCGCGCGGTGGTCCTCGACGACGGCACCGAGCTGCCGGCCGACCTGGCCGTGGTCGGCGTCGGGATCGCACCGGTGGTGGAGCTCGCCGAGGCGGCGGGTCTGGTCCTCGACAACGGTGTCGCCGTCGACGCGGGCCTGCGCACCAGCGATCCGGACATCTACGCGGCCGGCGACGTGGCCAGCGTCGCGCATCCGTTGCTGGGTAAGCGGATCCGGGTGGAGCACTGGTCCAACGCGTTGAACGGCGGCAAGGCGGCCGCCCGCGCGATGCTCGGCGAGCCGGTGAGCTACGACCGGCTGCCGTACTTCTTCACCGACCAGTACGACCTGGGCATGGAGTACACCGGCTGGGTCGAGCCCGGCGGGTACGACCGGGTGGTGTTCCGCGGCGACCCGACGATCCGGCCCGGCGTGGTACCGGAGTTCCTCGTGTTCTGGACGCGTGCGGGCCGGATCCTCGCCGGCATGCACGTCAACGTCTGGGACGCGCAGGAACAGCTGCAGGCGCTGGTCCGCGCCGGGCACGAGGGCACCGCGGCGGACCTCGACCGGCTCGCCGACCCGGGGGTACCGCTGGGCAAGTAGGACCACGACTCCCGTCGATGTCAAGCCCCGAAGTGTCCCGACTACTGGGGACCCATACCGGCCGCAGAGCATGGGCCCAAGGGACACACACCCGACGGGAGGGGAACGCAATGACCATCGCAGACCTACCGGTGTGGCCGGGCTGCCTCGACGAGGACCTGCGCGGCAAGCCGTTGACGGCACGCGAGCAGGAGGTGCTCGGCCTCGTGGCCGAGGGGATGCCGAACCGCATCATCGCCCGGCACCTGGGCATCTCGGAGAACACGGTGAAGAACCACCTGCGGGCGGTCTTCGCCAAGCTCGACGTCGCCGACCGTACCCAGGCCGCGCTGCTCGCGGTCCGGACCGGGCTCGCCGCGTAGCGGCTCAGCGGGGCGATGGCCGGGCGGGCGGCGGCCCGGTCATCGCGGTCCCGGTCATCGCGGTCCCGGTCATCGTTGGGCACCGGCGGACACGTGGTGCAACAGCCATCGGGCCACCGCGTCGTTCTGCCGGAAGAACGCCGCGTCGCTGCGCGGCCGGGCGAACGAGCCGAGCCGGCCGGCGGTCGCGAACGCGCCCAGCGCAAGCCTTTCCGGGTGCGGCCGGCCAAAGGTGTCGAGCACCTGGAAGGTGTCCGGGTCGACGGCGAGCCGGCCGCCGCGGATGGCCGCGCCGTCGCGTACCAGGCCGGCGAGCAACGGGTCGCCGCAGCGCACGTCGTCGTCGGGCAACCGGGCGTCGACGAGGAACCGCGCGGTCACTGGGTACCGCAGCGTCGCACTGTGCGCGACGAACATGCCGCCGTCCACGGTCACCGCGGGCAGCCGGCCGAGGAAGCGCACCACGCCGGCCCGGGACAGCGCGCACAGCTGTTCCAGCCGGTACGGTGGCGGTCCGGAGCCGAGGAACGCGGACAGCTTCGCGAGGCGCCCCAGCGCCGGCCCGCTGAGCCGGTCGCCGATCCGGAGCAGCGCCGGCAGGATCGCGGCGTACCGGTCCGGCGCCGCCACGGTACCGGCGATCCGCCTGCGCAGCCAGCCGGCCAGCGCTTCCTCGCTGGCGAACGCCTTGCCCGCCAACGGATCGGCGAGCGCGTCGGGATCGAACCGGTCGGCCGGGTCGGGTACCGCCTCGGCGACGAGCGCGCGCATCCCGTCGCTTCCCCACGCCAGGCTCGCGTACCTGCCGGCGAAGTCCGGCCACGGCATCGCCGTGCGGTCGCGGCGTGTCGCGCACAGCTCGTGGTAGTACGCCCAGCCGAGTTCCTTGCAGACGGCCGGCCAGAACGCGTCCGGGTCGGCCGGTACGGCGGACCCGGACCCCGGTGCCGGGCCGGTGGACGGTGGCGGCGGGCCGGTGAGTGCTGCCGGGTCGGGCTTGGGCAGGTACGGCACGCCACGCCGGGAACCGGCCCACAGCACCGGTTCCGCGCCGTTGCGCCGGTACCGCAGCACGCCGTCCGCCCCGCGGTGGAACGTGCCGCCCCGGCCCTCGGTCAGCAGCATCATCAGGTCGACGAAGGCCAGACCCAGCCCGCGGACGATGACGTCGGCGCCGGCCGGCAGGAAGGAGAGGTCGGCATCGGCGGTGTATGCCGGCGGAAGGTGCCCCGCGCCGTACCGCTCGTCGCGACCGTCGATGTTGCCCTGCGCGAGGACGACGAGGTCGGTCTCGACCCGGTCGCCGTCGGCCAGTTCAACGGTGCGGCCGCACAGCCGCACCGCCCGGGTCCGGTGCTGCACGATGTCCACAGTGGACGGTAGCGAACCGGCGATGCGGCCGAAGCACCAGCGCAGGTACCGGCCGGCGGCGCGGCGGCTCGGAAAGGTACCCGACGGCAGCCCGGCCCACTGTGCCAGCGTCGGGCCGGTCCGGACCGGACCTGCGCAGCGCACGGTGTCGTCGGGGAACATGGTGACCTCGCCGGCCCGCGAGTTCATCCACAGCAGCGGCGACTGGTCCGGCCGCCAGACCCGGCCACCGGGCGGGTACGGGTCGACCACGTGTACCCGCAGCCGCGGCGCCGGTAGCGCGGAAAGGTTGGCCGCCAACCGTTCCAGCAGCCCGATGGTACGCGGGCCGGCCCCGACGAACGCGATCGTCGTCACGGGGCCGCACCGACCGGTACCGCCGCCGGCCGCATCGAGCGCACCGCCGGCGTGGCGAGGACGAGGCTGCCGAGCGCCGCGACGCTGCACAGCCACAGCGCGAGGCGTACCCCGACCAGATCGCCGAGCAACCCGCCGAGCAGCGCACCGGCGACCTGCGCGGTCATCGTGGCGGTCCTCAGGGCGGCGAGCACCCGGCCCAGTACCCCCTCGGGAATGTCCACGGTGAGCACCCCGGTCAGCCCGATGTTGGCGATCGCGCCGAAGAAGACGGGCAGCGCGATCCCCAGTACCGCAAGGGAAGCGGCGACCACGAGCGGCCCGGCCGCGACCGGCAGCAGCAGGCTGGTGAGGATCGCGCCGGCGAAGCCGCCCAGGGTCAGTACCGGATAGCTGATCCGGCCGACCCACCGGCCACCGAGCAGCGAGCCGGCCAGCCCGGCGAGGCCGGTGAACGCGAACAGCGCGCCGTACCACGCCGTCGGGATGCGCAGGGTACCGAGCAGGAACGAGACGGTCAGCGCGGTGATCGCGGCCATGATGGCGCCCCACGCCACGAGGAACCCGGTGAGCGCGCGCAGGAACGGATGCCCCGCAACCGCACG
>Ga0066709_100001453_pt1 | contig 15676 bp, 12 predicted proteins | sample GraSoiAngelo_158_FD_79665 | JGI IMG/M metagenome (GOLD analysis project Ga0066709, IMG submission 79665) | Grasslands soil microbial communities from the Angelo Coastal Reserve, California, USA - 14_1009_16_30cm | ecosystem: Environmental > Terrestrial > Soil > Grasslands | place: USA...
AAAGGTCGATGCCGTCGTACAGCATGGACGGTTTCCAGGGTGGCCAGAGCGTTCGCAACACGTCTGCACGCGCGGCCGCCGACGTTCGTCCCAGCAGAGCAGACCGCACGCGTAGAATTTCTCCACCGATCCATCGCATTTCGACGTTCGCTCGATGGACCGGAAGTGGTTCGACTTCATCTCCGAGTGCCGTGTGGATCGCCGCAGCGAGCAGTCCTGGCAACGACGCTTCCGCCAGCGGAATCCAGGCGTGAATTCTCGGGCCAAGTTCCATGAACCGTGGTCCGCGCGAGGAAAACTTGTACTCGACCTCGGCGATGCCCTCGAGCCCGCAGTCCCGCAACAGAGCCAACGCTTCTTGGACTCCGGGCGCGTCAGGCAGAATTGTTCGCTTCCAAACAGACGTGCCTCCTCCCAGCGGGAAGAACGAGAACGTTTCTCTGGCGGAGCAGGCGACGACAGCGCCGTCGTGAACGACTGCCGTAACGGCAAGGGCGCGACCGTCTACGTATTCCTGCGCGAACGGAAGTAGCCCATCATCGCCGGTCAGTCTGGTCACCGTAGCGAGCGCCTCGTCGCGGCTGCTGACCTTCACATGCCGTAGCTGACGCATAACGCCCCCAATCCGTTGATAGGTGCGTCGTGGCTTGATGACGCATGGGAATCCCAGCGATTGCGCTGCATCGACGATCTCGGCAGCCGTGCCGGCGACAATCGTCTCGGGAACACCGAAGCCGTGGCGTCGCGATGCCTCGATGCCCGTCGCCTTGTCGAGGAATACTTCCGCCGAACGACGGTCTGCCGCAAGGACGCGCGCCCCGACGACGGTTGCGTCTGCACCTGCAGCCTGCCAGCAGTAGGCGAGAGTCAAATCGCTAGACGGGATGACCAGATTGACATCCCATTCAACGCAGGTCTCTCGTAGTCGATCTATGTAGCGGGCCGAATCAGCGGCGGGCGGCGGAAGCTCGACTGTAGCTGTCGTCCAGCGCGAGCGCGAGGAGCGCGTGCCGGACTCACAAACAACATTCCAGCCAAGCGCACCCAACACGCGGACGACGACCACCGCCTGCGCCCCCCCGCCGTCAAGGACAAGTGCAGTTTGCTGCGCAGGCAAGACCGTAGCGACGTTGCGGCTCATCTCGCACGGCGCGAACTCACGCCGACCCCACCAACCACGCTTCGAATGCGCTCAGCCTACTCGCCGAGGCATGCGAAACCAATACGGCATGCTGCCTACTCGCAAGGCGCTGTAGCGCGTCGTCTTTCGCGCGATCTCTTGGCGCAGTGATAGGCCGTTTGATTCGGACGCCGATACTTGGCAGCTAACAACAGCGCCAGCCTCACAGAGAGCGATCGTTAACTCGTTTGGCGCAATTTGCCGGTTATTGAGTCAGCGATACGGTGACGGTGCGGAGCGCGTTACGTCGAGGAGTCTGTGGCGATGCACGCGAGTTCGATGCAGCATATGCATGATCTGGTATCGCGGTACTTGCAACCCAATGTCTCCCTGCGCATCGTTGACATCGGCAGCTACGACGTGAATGGAAGTTACCGCGACCTCTTCGACAAGCCGGGCTGGCGCTACCGCGGTGTCGACCTCGAGGCTGGCCCGAACGTTGACGTGGTCCTCAGCTCTCCGTACAAGTTCCCGCTGCCTAGCAACTCTGCGGACCTGATCATTTCCGGCCAAGCGTTCGAACATATCGAGTTCTTCTGGCTGAGTTGGAGCGAAATGGTCCGGGTCCTGCGACCCGGCGGATTGATCTTTCTCATTGCCCCGTCTCGTGGCCCGGAGCACCTCCACCCAGTCGACTGCTGGCGATTCCTGCCGGCCGGCTACCGTGCTCTGGCGAAGTATGCAGGCGATCTTGATGTGCTTGAGGTCACCACTGACTGGGAAGCGCACTCTGACCAGGACAGCGCGCTATGGGGTGACACAGTTGGAGTGTTTCGCAAGAGTCCGCTGCGAACTGGTCTTCTCAATCGGTTGCGCAGGCGCCTCGCCAGCCGATTCATAGAGTCTGGATAGTTAATTCTTCGAGTCGTTCTGAAGTACCAAGATCGACTGTCCGAATGCCACGGCCTCGCCGCCATCGACCGGACGAACGTTCCTCTCGTCGCCGGGATACCAGCGAAGTGACGTCCAACCGGCAAGGTTCGCGACCGCGCTGATGAGATCGCGCGAGGTCGTGACGTTGCGCACCTGCTTCCATCGAGTGCGAAAGTCTGCGTCGGCCTGCGCGAGGAAGACCTCGCGCGCCAGCGGAAAGTCCAGCGAGAGACACGAGAGCACGAGCCGGCCTCCAGGCCGAAGGACACGGATTGCGTCTTCCAAGTATCGAAAGCTGTCCTCATGCTCCATATGCGTGAAGACAGAGAAGGCGCACATCATGTCGACGCTGGCGTCGGGGACCGGGAATTGTTCGGTTCGCTGATGGAACCATGAGATCCGACAAGATGGGTTGGGAAACGCCAGCGCGATATGGTGCTCCGCGCGCGCGAGAATTGACTTTGAAATGTCGGTTCCAATGTAGTGGCCACTCGCGAGTGCAGGAATCGCATGCAGGGCTAGGCGACCGGTGCCACACCCGAAGTCCAGCAGCGTGTCAGTGGGTGTGAGCCCCTCCATCACCAGAACCGATAGCTCCCGTCGCCCGACGAGATCGAACGGCCCATCGCCGACGACCTCGTCACCTGCAATCTGTGTGGCAAGGCGTTCATAGAGCGTCTCGTAGACGGACTCGTTCGAAGGGCCACTTGCTACCGGGCGTTGCATGCCCAAGAGCGCCCGAGTTGCTCGCCGAAGGCCATGAACAACCTCGGGTCCGAACACGCCTCTCACTCGGCCTCTCAAACGATCACCTTGGATTTCTTGCGAAAAGATATGCCGACACTCGGGTTTGAGCCCATGAGAAGGCACGAGAAGGCGGCCCGTAAACTGGGTCCGAGATCAGCTAGGCCTCGAATGATTCTCAAGCACGAGGATGGACTGCCCGAAAGCCAACGGCTCATCGCCGTCGATCGGTCGGATGTTCCTCTGGTCGCCGGGATACCAGTGGAGTGGCGTCCAGCCAGCAAGCGTTGCGATCGCAGTCACGAAATCGCGCGAAGTTGTGACATTCCGCACTTGGGCCCAGCGGGTGCGAAAGTCTGTTTTAGCCTGAGCGAGAAAGACTTCGCGCGCCGCCTGAAGATCCAGCGGCAGGCACGAGAGTACAAGCCGTCCCCTGGGACGAACCAGTCGGATTGCGTGCGTCAGATAGCGAAAGCTGTCCTCATGCTCCATGTGTGTGAAAACAGAAAAGGCGCACATCATGTCGACACTGTCGTCCGCGAGCGGGAAGGCTTCAGTTCGCTGATGGATCCACGAAATCTGACAAGGCGGGCTGGCGAAGGCACGAGCGATGTGCCGCTCCGCGCGGAGGAGAATCGTCTTAGAGATGTCTGTACCGATGTAGTGGCCCCCGACGAGCGCGGGAATCGCTTGTAGAGCCAGGCGACCGGTGCCACAGCCAAAATCCAACAAGGTGTCGGTCGGTGCGAGCCCTTCCATTAGAAGCACCGAGAGTTCCATGCGACCGATCAGGTCAAAGGGTCCCCCGCCAATGACCTCATCGCCTTCGATCGCTCTGGCGTGGCCCTCGTAGAGCGTCTCGTAGACAGATTCGTCCCGATGAAGGTCGACGGTCTTATCAGGGAAATGCCAAAACGCTTGAGTCCTTCGCCGCACTCGGTCAACCGCCGGTCCAAGACCGGACCAGACTCGTGTCATCTTTGCGATCTGGGGCACCTAATGTCGAAACAGCATAAGCTGAGCCACTGCTAGGGTCTCACTCCGGTCACTCCTACCCAGGCGTCATCCCAGCGATGCAGCCGGACATCCTTGAAGCCCGCCTTGCGTGCGTATGTCAAGAGCTCGTCGCCGCTTGAAACCATGCTCAGATGGGCGGGTCGCCGAGCAGGCTCGAAGGCGTACGAATCCATGAATACCTTCCACCCGTGTGTCGAGGTGATGTCGACGTTGTCGAAAAAACACCGGCCGCCGCGCCGAAGGACCCGAAATGCTTCCAGCACATACCGATAACGGTCCCATTCAAAGAGATGCATGAAGACCACCGTGCAGTAGACGACGTCGACTGACGAAGACTCGATCTCTCTGAGCCCGACCTCTCCGAGCTCGATAAGCTGAACGTTCGGAACCGTCTCTAGGCGCCGGCGCGCGTACTTCAACATGTTTCCGGAGATATCGGTGCCGATCCATTTCTGACATCGTCGTGCGACGAACTTGCCGACACGCCCAACTCCGCATCCGATTTCGAGAATGACATCGGATTTACGAATGCGGACAAAACGATCAAGGAGATCTGCGGTGTAACCGCCCATGCGGTCCAGTTCAGCCTCATCCGAGTACCCGGCCACATAGATCTTGGCATCGTCAGAGTTCGCAGCGAGCTTGTCCCAAGTCGCCTTGTAGTCTGAGCGACTGCTTACATCGGAGTCGTCGTGTTCCACGCCCAGCGCCTACCTGATCCTTGCGTCATTGCCGCTGCATGGGCACATCAACTCTGTCCACATGAAAGCCGAAGCGTACCAGCGCGTCGATCGAAGCCATGATCGACGAAATTCCATTGACTGCCGACTCGGCGGGAGTCATCGAAGGGAGACCGGCCAACATACTCGACGATTGCTGCATCGCCAACGGACTTGGGTCTCATGCCCCACGCCGCACCACGGTCACGAAGCGGGGCCTCTCTACATGATCCGGGGCGCGAAATCGGGCGGAATGCTCCTCATGTTTGGGTTGTAGTACGGGTCGTGGTCGAGAATCGGCGCCCAGCGCTGCCTCATCAAGGCCGACTCCCGCGCAAATCGAGCGCGCTTCTCGGGCGAGTCTTCGTATCCACGACTCTTGGACTCGTGGTGCAGTAGGCGCACCTGACCGAGGCATACGTTCCGGTAGCCGCGTTGGAGCAGTCGCAAGCAGAAGTCGACGTCGTTGAACGCGACGCCCAGCCGTTCATCGAAGCCACCAACTTCGGCCAGGAGCTCGCGCCGAACCATCATGCATGCCGCGGTGACCGCCGCGTAGTTCGACTGTGCTAGCAGCCGCCCGAAGTGTCCCGGTTGCTTGGACGATTCTCGACTATGACTGTGTCCTGCCACGGCGCCTTCCATGAGGATCACGCCGCCATGCTGAACAGCTCCGTCCGGATACACGAGGACGCAGCCAACGGCCCCGATCTCTCGCTGTCGCGCGTACCCAGCCATCTCCTCGAGCCAAGAGCCGTCAAGGACCTCAGTGTCGTTATTGAGTAGAAGGACGAGCGGCCCGTCCGTCTCGACGACTCCTGCGTTGACGAGCGCGGAGAAGTTGAAAGGCAGGTCGCGTCGGATGACGCGGAACCGCCCCTCCCTCAAGCGGCCGAAGTGCTCGAAGACCTCGAAGGTAGCCTGCTCTCGGCTTCCATTGTCCACGACGCAGACTTCGAAATTGGGATGCGTGGTGAGATCGAAGACCGATTGGAGGCACCGCTCCAGAAGCGCCGCCTGATCTCGCGTGGGTATCACGATCGAGACTTTCTGCGACGGGTCGGCCGCGAGATGAACGACGTAGCGGTCCGGGAAGTGACGGTGAGACTCCACGGTTCCGGCTATCGCCCGGCGCGCGAGAGCCTCGCTGAGCGCATCGATTGCGGCGCGATACGCGTATGGCTTCGCATTCATCGCTGCCGCGGCGGATCCGGAGGTGATCCGCCAGTGATACAGCACGCGTGGAATATGGTGAATTCGGCACGTCTTCTCGGTAACACGAAGGGCGAGGTCATAATCCTGGCTACCCTCGGTCCCCACGCGAAAGCCGCCGACTTCTTGCACGATCGACCTTCGATAGACAGATAGGTGCCCTATGTACATATTTGCGAGGAGCGTCTCGGGTGACCAGTCGGGCTTGAAGTGCGGATCCTTGCGCGAGCCCGACTCATTGATCTTGTCCTCATCGCTATAGAGAAGATCCGCATCCGGATGCTCGTTGAGAACGAGAACGCTCTGAAGTAGTGCATCCGACGATAGTTCGTCGTCATGATCGAGGAGAGCAACAAAATCGCCGGTGGCTAGGCTAAGGGCGCTGTTCGACGCCGCCGCGATGTGTCCGTTTCTGTCGCGAAACACGACCTTGATGCGCGGTTCGATCGATGCATACCGTTCGAGCAGCGGCCGAATCCCGCTGGAGGTCGACGCGTCGTCCGCGATGCAGAGCTCCCATCGCGAATACAACTGGCTACGGACCGACTCGATGGCGCGTTTTAGCAGCCGGACCGGCGGGTTGTACACGGGCATGAGGACCGAGATCGTCGGCTTATAGGAGCACGCCTCCACGGTAGCCTGGAGGCGTGCCGTTGCTGCTTCGTCGAGGCGGTTCTGCTCGACCCACAGAGGGTATTGAGGCGCCGAACCTTGCTGATACTGGAGCAGACCAACTACCGAGTTCCTGAGTCCCGTGAATCCCGACCGGCGGAGGACTCGTACTGCGCCCATCGCGAGATGCCACACACGACGCTCTCTGTTTAGCCCGAGATAGATCGCCGCGGTCCGTAATGCGATCCGCCAGGAGCCGATGCGCTGCAGGGAAAACTCCTCGATGGCGAATTGGCATGGTTCGAGCGACGGATCGAGGCGGGCAAAGCACGCGTGGATCAAGCCGACGAAGAGCTCCAGCGAATTACCAGTGGTGCTTAGCGTACCAAGGCGATATCCCGTGAGTTCACCCGCTTGTTTCCCATCGTCGACATAGAGCATCACGACAGCCGCCGGCTTGGCGCGTCCTTTCAAGTGGAGCTTGACCCAACCGTTCGGCAGCGGCGGCTCGAGTCGAAATTGTGGGTCATCGCCGGTGCTCTCCCAATCGAATCCATCTACCGCCCTTGGTCGAAGCTCTTGGATGGGGACGAGTCGCGGTCGATATGTTCGCTGCGTGAGTCCCTCGAACCAGCTGCGGAGTAGCTCGACAAATGCCGTAATCGGTCTTACCGCGTGCCACACGCGTCTCAATGGAGCGACCATTTCGTGCACCCGACGAATGTCATCTCGTGCCCGTCTCATTTCATCTGCGAGCGTCGTCTGCGTGCTTTGGAGCTCCTGCCGGACTGCGTCGCGCTCGTGTCGAATCGCGTCCAGTTCGGCCCGGGCGTCATGAGCCTGCGAGGCGAGCGCCTCCATCTCGCGCTGGAGGATCGCGGGCTCCAACAAGCTCTGAGCCGATCGGAGATCCGCGAGCTCGGCCCGAACACGCTCTAGCTGGGAGCTCTCAGAACAGGGAAGCGCCTTCAGCACGAACTGGTACGTGACAGCCTCATCTTGTGACTCGACGTATCGCGCGAGCTCTGGGCCGAATTGATTGAGCGGTTGAGCAATCTCCATGCGGTGAGGCGCTGCGTATGTTCGATCCAGCTCGCTCACCCAATAGCCGGATTGCTCGAAAAGGTGAATAACTCCGCGCTTCGAGAAGAAGCGCCGATGCGTCTCGTCGAGAAGTCCGAGTGGGCGATAATCAAAGTTGCCTTTGAGTAGCTCCAAGGTGACAGAGATGTGTGTGATATTCGGGATAGAGGCAACAAGGAAACCATCAGCTCCGAGTAGTGAACGTACCTGCCTCAACGTGCGCGAGGGGTTCGCTAGATGTTCCAGAACGTCCGCGCAGATCACAGCATCGAATCGCTCGCCCTGTAGTTCCTTTGCGAGATCAAGAGCCTCGAGGTCGCCAACAATCACCTTCTCGCAGTAGGCTCGAGCCGCGGCCGCGAGCGAAGGATCGATCTCCACCCCGACCACACGCGCTCCACGCATCTGAAGGACCTTCGCCAAGTAGCCTGACGCGCAACCGATATCCAGGACGGTTCGCGCGCTTCCGACCAGCCCGAGCACCTTCGCGTGCGACGTGTTCTCCGCTGTCGGATCGATTTCGATGTCATAACGTTTCGCCGAGTCACTCTTATCGGCGTTCATCTTGTCCCCGCATCAAGCGAGTCGGCGACGGCTCCTGCCGTCACAGCCGTGTGATACAAATCGGCAACTTCGTCCGGCGAACCGGCGGCGCGGATGCTGCCCGCATCGAGCCAGATCGCGCGGGAGCAAAGCGTCCTGACCAGTGAGAGATCATGCGACACGAGGAGAACGGTCACTCCTCGCTCACGGAAGCTATTGATGCGGGCACCGCACTTGACTTGGAATGCCTCGTCGCCGACAGCCAACACTTCGTCGACGAGGAGGATGGTCGGATCCCAAGCCGTCGCGACGGCAAAACCTAAACGCATCATCATGCCGGTCGAGTAGGTTCGGAGTGGCGCATCGATGACCTCCGCAAGCTCGGCGAACCGGACTATCTCGTTGAAACGCTTATCGATCACCTTTTTTGGGTGGCCAAGAAGCGTCGCGTTCAGGTAGACGTTCTCTCGACCCGTCAGATCTGTGTGAAAGCCGGCGCCTATTTCGAGTAGTGGACTGACTGGCCATCCCTTTAGCCATACGCGACCACTTGTCGGTCTGAGAACGCCAGCGACGAGGCGTAGAAGACTGCTCTTTCCCGAGCCGTTGCGTCCGATGATGCCCAGCACGTCGCCCCTGCGAACGGTCAGTTCGATGTCGCGAAGAGCCGAGACGTCCACCCACCGGACGCGCCCCTGTAACCGTCGAATTGCATACTCCTTAAACGACGAGAGGCGCTCGTTTGGCAGCCGGTAACGGAGCGAAACACGTTCTAGCCGAAGAACGATGTCCCTTGCGCGCTCCGTCTCGCCGGGGAGATACGGAGCGCCAATGAAGGATGTCTCCTGGGCGTACGGCACTGCCTCGCGCATCAAATTCTGGCCGCCATATTGTCCGCGCGTCCCGAAAAGACGATCCAGCCCACCGCGAGCGTCACGAGCGAGATGACAGTGGCAGCAGCAATCGTCTCTGGAGCGGGGCCTCGCCCAGCCCAAATGGGCTCGCGAAATGCCTCAATGAAGTAGTAGCCAGGGTTCAGCTGCATCCACCAGCGGTCTTGAACGGGGATGACTGAGACCGGATACATCACCGGGGTCAGGAAGTAGAGAGCGGTGAGAATCAGCTGGTACACCTCAATGATGTCTCTAAAGGAGACCGCAAGCGTCGAAATCAGGAGTCCCACGCCGAGCGCGAACCCAGCTGTGAGGACGACAGGGACTGGCAACCACAAGAGCGACGGCGAGAGCGGGACGCCGGTCGCGATCATGATCGCGGCAAGAGGGACCAGTGCAAAAGCAAGATTCACGAGCCCGGTGCCGATGGCGGAAATAGCGAACACCGCCTTGGGCACGTAGATCCGAGTGAGGAGGGGCCCGCCCCAGACGAGGTTGGTCATTGCCGACGTGGTGCTCTGAGCAAAGAAGTTCCAAAGCAGCAGCGCTGACAACACATATACGGGATAGTGGGGTGTGTCTCCTCGGAACAAATGCGAGAACACGACGCTGAGAACGACCATCATCAGTAGGGGGCTGAGCATCGTCCATCCCACACCGAGGACGGATCGCTTGTATCGCGTCCTCACGTCCCGAGCGACGAGCTGCAAGACTAGATCGCGGTACCTCAGGGCCTCTAGAAACTCGTGCCGCAAGGGCAGTTCGCGCCGCGCCGAGTCGTACACGTTCTCGCCGGCGCTGAGCTGCGCGTTGAGGCCGCCCGCTTCTCCCACCAGAGCAGATGGTCCGACATGCGTCAGAGAAATGGCAAGCGGGTCAACCATGCGAAGAGATCGAACGATAACTTGCTGCTTAGCTAGTCCTATGAGGAACGAGGTACGAGACTTACGACTATTCGAGCAAGCCTAACTCGGGCCCTCCTAATCGTCACAGTCCTCCTGAGCTTAGCGGTGCTCTTGAAGCCGCTTGCTACTGACGTGGGACGCGCCCCGTCCAGTGCGAGTCCAGTGCGACCCAGCTCGAGCAGAGCCACCCCGAGCGCGCCATCCCCTCTGACGAGCTGCGAGCAAATTCCTGGTTCGCTCATCGCTCAGTGCGGCTTTGAAACGCCCGTTTTGGGTGACGGCAAATGGAGCTATCAAACGACAGGATCGGTTTGGACGTTTTCTCCATCTTCCGGGATCTCCAGCAACCACAGTGACTTCACCGGAACGCAGTTAGCTCCCGAAGGTGCCCAGGTCGCTTTTCTCCAACAGGCGGGTGAAATGGGGCAGTCGATCGGTGGATTCGTATCTGGCGTATACACACTGACGTTTAGCGCAGCCCAGCGGTCGAACATTCTCGGAGCAGAGGACTTCGCCGTAAGGCTCGACGGCATCACGCTCGGCACGTTCAAGCCAGCTGGCAGACGTTATGAGGATTTCGGTCTGTCCTTCAACACGAGACCTGGCACACACAATCTTGAGTTCGTTGGCTTGAACACTGGGCATGGCGACAACACCACTTTCATCGACAACGTCGGCCTGGTCCTCGACCATGCGACATCTGTCATCGACGGTGGTGGAGAGCTGCTGAGTCAGCGCGTCTCGTCACCGCCGCTGGACGTCGAGGCGCTTGATAACTCGTCTCTGTTAAGCAGTGACGTTGCGACTCCTCGAGCGGCCGCAAGACCAGTGTAGTAAAAGCGGAAGAATGTACTCGAGCGTTTGAGTCGAAGCTTTGCCTTGATCGACGCGACGCTCGCCATCACGAACGCTCGCGCAACCGGCGTTCTCGCGAGCCCCAGAGACTGATAAAGAGGTTCGAGATGGTCCGCCAACTCGAGCTTGTACCGTTCGCCGCCGCCGAGAAACTCAACTCGGTGAACGCCCTCCGCAGCCGCGGCCTCCACTGCGGCCAGGGTGCAGATAAGACCCGGCGAATAGCGGGCGAAGGCTGGGTCGAAGGCCAACCGGTGGACATACATTCTGTCGCAAAACACGAAGTAGTAGTGGAACGCGATCGCGCGACCATCGAGATTCAGGGTCGCGATTCGCGCGATGTTGTCCTTAGTCAGACTCTTCAGAGCGGCGCGGTGAAATGCCTGCCCCGTTGGCGTCCCGAAGCTGGAATGATCGGGCCGACCCCGCCACCGCAGCGAATGAAGACGAAAGGCTTCCTCGAGCGCGCGCCGTAGGTCCAGCTCCGTTCGCGCAATTGCGAGGTCGACAGTTCCAAGCTCGGCCAGCTGTCTCTTGCGACGGCGGTGGAGGCTTCGTGATTTTGAGGTCATTCGTCTTCGGTACGCGGTCTGCCAACCACCGGCCAGGTCGAGCACCGGAGCCTCCACGCGTTCAATGTGTTGGACACGCGCCCCCAGCGCGACCGTCAGTCGGCTTTGAGCGTGTAATCCGAAGAGATCCACCAGGTCGACCAACCCTCGAATTCGGTCCATGAGGTGCAGGGCTATCGAAGGCTCCTCGCCTTCGGCAAGAAGCACGTCGGCCAGCGCGGATTCGCGCGACCCGAGAAATTCGGCTATCTGAAGACCCAGACGAAGTCGCACGAAGAGCGGCACCGCGCCCACCAACCGACCCTCGCGATATGCGACATGCACCGCAAGTTGTGCCCCGTGACCGAAGTGCCGCCACCACTCGAGTAGCCAGCTGTGCAGAAGAAAAGGGCTTGGCCGGATCATTGTGCGGACGAGTTCGTCCCAGGATCCGTCCAAGGCCGCAAAGGACTGCTCAGACGTGATGACCTCAAACCGTGCGGGGCTGGAAGGTGGCATGAACGTGTGTCGTTGATTCTGCTGCAGCGCCGGGGTCGGTTTGTACTCATCTAGCGATCGGTCGCTCCGTGCACATTGTCGAGACATGGCCTCCGTCTGGGCCAGACCGGCCGTCAGAGCGCCAGCGGCGTAACTGACACACCGCGTCCGCGCCGTATCCTCGATGGCTGATTAAGGTGGTGAGGACACGGGCGCATATCGGCGCGCAGGGCGGTGAGATGACTCTGGAGGTCAGGCAAGGAGAGCCTTCCGAAAAGCTCTTGGACCTCTATTCGGAACTGTCGAAAGCCGAATACGGCAACGATGCGCCAGATAGCGATTCCCGTTATTTGCGCTGGAAGGTACTGGCGAATCCTCAGGGCCCTTCCTATGCGGTGAGCGTCTTTCGCGGCGAATCTCTGATCGGCCGGATCACCATTCAACGCCGCACGGTATGGCACGAGGGCGAGTCGTTCCAGGGCGGCAACGTGGTGGACCTCCTGATCGCACCGGATCACCGCGGAATCAGATCGTTCCTGTCGCTGATGAGCCCGCTGCGCACGAGTCCAGGCTTTGACTTCTTGTATTGCACACCGAATCATCGGAGCCTTCCGCTCTATCGGAGCTTGCTCCGGTGGCCCGAGCCGCTCCAACTCGACGCGTTCGCCTGCATCATCGACCTGAGAGCCGTCGCCGAGAAACGGCTCGGACGAATCCCGGGGCTTGTCGCGGTTCCATTGAGCGCTGCCTGGAGCGGCGCACTAGAGCTTCAACGGTTCACCGCGCATGAGTCGTCACTCGAGTACGACGCACGAATTCCTTCGACCGCTGAACTGAAGTCGCTGGTTAGCGATGTCGTGCCGCGATCCGGCACTATCGGCGACCGCAGTCCACAGTTTCTTCGCTGGCGATTCAGCGATGCGCCCCATACGAGGTACGAGCTCGAGTTCGTCTATCGGGCGGGGACACTTGCGGCCTACAGTGTGACGCGACGGATGAGCTACCTCGGCTATGAGGTCTTGTTTCTGATGGATCTTCTGGTGGCCCATTCGGTCGACGCCCGAGACCGACTTGCTCTTCGGGAGCGTCTCGTTCGGCGGGCACATGAGAGCGAGGCTGAGCTTATCGTCGCTTTGGTCAACGCGAGCTGCCGGGCCGAGACAAGAGCTCTTGGCCTACCATTCGTGAAGGTCCCAATGAGTGTGATGCCTCGGGAGATGCCACTCTCTGTTCTCACTCTTACTGACAGGCTGCCGCAGCGCCTCTTCGATCGTCAAGGTTTCTTCATGAGTGCCGCTGACTTCGATGTCCCGTGACGAAGACAGCCTTGAAGGGCCTCGTGTTAAGCAACGTCACGATGCAGCCCATCGCGTCTTTCTTTTCTCGTTTGCGCGTGGAGTTCTCCGACTTCAACGATGTTCTGCTTGCTCTTCAAAATCAGAGTTCTCGTGCCCATCGCGATGAATTTGATTTGGTTCTCTGTTACATCGATACCGATGCCCTATTTGGCGACTTCTTGTACGGCCTGGCGCCGGCAGGGGCTCAAGCCGAGTACATCGCGGCTCTCAACACCTTCTGCGCGGATCAGCCGCGGAAGATGGTAGTCGCCACAACGCTCTCGCCAGGACCGTTTCGCTACTCCAACTACGCAGACCCAGTCCTCGGTGGTCTTTCTCTGAGCGATGCTGCAACACGCGCGAACGAACAACTCGTCGCCCTCGTTGCTCGGCATAGCAATCTCGTCCTGCTTGATGTCGATTCGTTATATCGGGCCTATGGATGGGAAACGTTGCGCTCCGAACCGCTGTGGTACGCAGGACGCATTCCGTACACGAATCGCATGTATCGCGTGCTGGCGGAGCGGACCGAGCAGCTTCTAGATGCATATCTCAACCGGGCAAAGAAAGTGCTCGTTCTCGATCTCGACGACACCCTGTGGGGCGGCATCCTTGGCGAAGAGGGCTGGGAGAACATCGCTCTATCCGAAGAGAGCGTGGGAAAGTGCTACCGGGACTTCCAGAAGCTGGTGAAGAGCCAGAAGCGATTGGGCATCCTGCTCGCCATCAACTCCAAGAACAATCGGGCTGACGTTGAGGCCGCTTTTGCGCGGAACCCAATGATGGTCTTAGCACTCGACGACTTCGCCGCCGTCCGGATCAACTGGCAGGACAAGACCGAGAATCTTCGCGAGCTGTCTCTCGAGTTGGATCTTGGCCTCGACACCTTTGTGGCCATAGACGACAGCGCAGTCGAGCGCGAACGGATGCGACAGACGCTTCCCGAGGTCACCATTCCCGACTTTCCACCGAGGCCGGAGCTGCTTCGTTCTTGGTTCTTGAAGGAGGTCGTCTACAGACACTTCCCGAAATACCAACTGACGCGCGAAGACTCTGCGAAAACTGAGCAATATCGCGCTCAGACAGCCCGGCGCGATCTACGGGCGGTTGTCGATTTCGACGCGTTTCTTCGCAATCTCGAGATCGACTTGAAATACCACGTTGACTCAGCTGCCACGATAGAGCGGGCCAGCCAGCTGTCGCAGAAAACCAATCAATTCAATGTGACGACGAAGCGTTATTCACCGGCGGATATCATGCACTTTGTCGAGAGCCCGGATCATCATGTCGTGTTGCTCGAGTACGCCGACAGGTTCGGGCAGGAAGGGCTCGTGGGCCTTGCGATCTTGGACCTCAAGGCTTCGGAGCTCGACACCTTTCTGCTGAGCTGCCGGGTGATCGGGCGAGGCGTGGAGACGCAGTTTCTCAGCAAGGTCGAAGAGCTACTTGCCGCGCGCGGCTGTAGTCACATGTGCGCGTGGTTCATTCCGACCCCGCGAAACGATGTCGCCGCCGACATGTTCGAGCGGCATGGCTTCGAGTTTCTCATCGCACGAGAGGACGGCTCGCGCGTTTACCGAAAGAACCTCTGATGAAGGTCGAGGTCGAGGATCTCCTTGGGCTCATCGCCAGAGCTCTAGAGGTCCGAAGAGAGCGCGTCACTCCGGAGACAAGAAGCGCAGACCTCGCCGAATGGGATTCGTTGGGACATCTCCGGATCTGCCTCGCGGTTACAGAACGCTATGGAACTGAGATCAGCCTGGAGCAGATCGGGGAACTGGACTCGGTAACGGCGCTTTTCGCCTTTCTCCGTAGATCTGCGTAGGGCGTTTTCCGGAGCACCTCGCTCTTGCCAGCTTGTACCGTACGACTGGTCGTTCTCGTCTGGCGCGGTCAACCTCGCGGTGGCCAGATCGCGGCGTTTGCAGCTACGCGAGGCAGCTGCGTTCACGCCTGGATACGAAGCGAACTGATGGGAGTGTCGTCGATTGCGCGTTCTGCAGCTGATCACGCGGTCCGAGCTCGGCGGTGCTCAGCGCTACGTCGCCGAGGTCGCGCGGAGGCAACGTGCGTGTGGGTTCGACGTCGAACTGGCGACCGGCCGGCTGGGCTGGTTGAGCTCCCAAGAGGGCTGTTTCGTACGCATACACAGGATTCCCGATCTGCTTCGCGAAATTTCTCCAGCCAGAGACCTGTCAGCCCTGTTCGGGCTCGTGCGATTCCTACGACGCGAGAGATTCGACGTCGTCCACACGCATTGCAATAAGGCCGCTTTGTTGGGGCGAATCGCAGCAGCGATCGCACACGTACCGCTCATCGCACACACCTCTCACGGCACGATCCTGGCCGAGGCGGTGTCCTCTGCGCGGCATGCGATGTACTTGGGGGCGGAGCAGATCGGCGCGATCCTCACCCACCGACTCTTCGCCATCTCAGAGTGGGAGCGCGCACTCCTGCAGCGCTCGGTGCGAACGCGACCTGGAGCGCTCCGCGTGATGACGTTGGTCCCGGAACACATTCGGACTTCCCCTGCGGCATGGACGTTGCGCGAAGAGTGGCGCTGGGACCTCGTCGCGGTGGGCAACCTGTACCCCAACAAGGGATACGACGTCCTCCTGCCGGCGGTGGCTGAGCTGGCACGAAGCTACCCGCTG
>Ga0066709_100001454_pt1 | contig 15670 bp, 12 predicted proteins | sample GraSoiAngelo_158_FD_79665 | JGI IMG/M metagenome (GOLD analysis project Ga0066709, IMG submission 79665) | Grasslands soil microbial communities from the Angelo Coastal Reserve, California, USA - 14_1009_16_30cm | ecosystem: Environmental > Terrestrial > Soil > Grasslands | place: USA...
GATAGGACTTGCCGCCGGCGGCGTCCAGACCTTCACCCCCGAGGCAGCGACCGAACCGGATTCCGTTTCGACCTCACTCGAGTGATGCGCTCCTTATGGGTTCGGCCCCGCGCCTCGACCACAGGCCTGCGCGCGAATCACCGCCAGGAAGCGCTCGCCGAAGGTCTCCGATTTCCACTCACCCACGCCCTTGACCTCCAGCAGCGCGGCGCGTGAGCGCGGCTTGAGGCGGGCCATGTCGCGCAGCGAAGCATCGCTGAAGACGAGATAGGGCGGCACGCCGCGCTCCTCGGCGATCGAACGCCGCAGGCCGCGCAGCGCCTCGAACAGCACGCGATCGTAGGCGCCGGGATCGCCACCCGGCGGGGTCGTGTCGCGCTCGCTGGACGGCGCCGCATCCGCAGCGGTGGCCCGCACGGCGCCGGCGCTGCTGAGCATGGGCGCGGCCCCCTCGCCGCGCAGCACGGCGCGGCCCTGCTCGGTGAGCGTCACGGTCGGGTACTCGTCGTCGGTGCGCGCCAGCAGGCCGTGCGCGAGGAGCTGGTCGATCCACGCGCGCACCTGCGTCTTCTTCTCGCCGCGCAGCGTGGCGTACGCGGCGAGCCGGTCGTGGCCAAGCTGCGCGATGCGGCCGGTGGCGGCGCCGGCGAGCACGTCGGCGACGTGGGTGGCGCCAAAGCGCCCGCGCAGCTCGCCCACGGCGTTGAGGATCTTCCCCGCCACGTCCGCCGTGTCGCCGCCCTGCACCGTCTCGCCCAGGCAGACGTCGCACGCGCCGCACGTGGCGCGCTCGTACGGCTGGCCGAAGTAGGTCACCAGCGCGCGATGGCGGCAGACGGCGTCCTGGCAGAAGGCGTACATCTCACCCAGCTTGCGCAGCGCGCCGGGCGGGGCCTCGCCGCCCATCGGCGCCATGATCGATTTCCACATCCCGTAGTCGGCCCCGCTGTGCAGCAGCAGGCACTCCGCCTCGAGGCCGTCGCGCCCGGCACGGCCTGCCTCCTGCTGATAGTGCTCCAGCGACTTCGGCATGCCGGTGTGGATGACGTAGCGCACGTTGGAGCGGTCGATGCCCATGCCGAAGGCCACGGTGGCGACCACGATGTCGGCCCGCTCGTTCACGAACGCGTCCTGGTTGGCGCGGCGCTCCTCGTCGGCGAGCCCCGCGTGATAGCGGACCGCGCGCAGGCCACGACGCGTGAGCGCGGTGGTCAGCTCTTCGACCTCGCTGCGGCGGATGCAATAGACGATGCCGGCCTGGTCGCGATGACGCTGGATGGCGGCGACGACCTGCGCCAGCCGATCTGCGCGCGGCCGCACCCGGTAGATCAGGTTCGGGCGATCGAACGAGCCGACGAGGACTTTCGGCTCCTTCAGGCGCAGCTCGTCCACGATGTCGCCGCGCACCTGCGGCGTGGCCGTCGCCGTGTAGGCATGGACGTTCACGCCGGGCAAGGCCTCGCGGAGCGCGCGGAGCTGGCGATATTCCGGGCGGAAGTCGTGGCCCCACTGGCTGATGCAGTGCGCCTCGTCCACGGCCACGAACGCCGGCGCGGCGCGCTGCAAGCGCTCGAGGAAGCCGTCCATCACCAGGCGCTCGGGCGCCAGGTAGAGCAGCTGGATGCCGCCGCCCGCCACCGCGCGCATCACACTGGCACGCTCGGCCGGTGTCTGGCTGCTGTTGAGCACAGCGGCCGGTACGCCGGCCTGGCGCAGGCCGTCGACCTGGTCCTTCATCAACGCGATAAGCGGCGAGACCACGATGGCGAGCCGGCGAAGGTGCGCGGCGGGCGCCTGGTAGCAGAGCGACTTGCCGCCGCCGGTCGGAAGCACGACGAGCGAGTCGCGGCCGTCGAGCACGCAGGCGATGGCATCTTCTTGAAGCGGGAGAAAGCGATCGTAGCCCCAGATGCGGCGAACCGTCTCGTGCAGGAACTCAGTCTGGATGATGGCGCGATGATATCCGAGCGGCGCGTCGCCGCCTAGTGTCGACGTTCTCATACGACTGATTCCCGCGCTTCGGCCCCCGCGGCCGACCCTTCGTGTACCTCCAGGCGCCGTTCGTCCGATTGCTCAGCAGGAGGCCCGACACAGGCGGGAGGATGACCGCGACCAGAGGAGGCCACCGATGACGCTGATGTCGCGCGCGGGACTCGTCAGTATCGTCCTCACGCTGGTGTGCGGATGGGCGGCCCAGGTCAGCGGCCACGACGCCGACGTCCGGCTTTTCCAGCGTGATCAATGCGCTGCGACAGGCGCCCGGGTGCCTCGGCGTCGAGACAGGACAGACGTCGAGCGGCCGCCGCGTCATCTTCGCCTGGTTCGAGGGCAAGCGCGCGCTCGTCGAGTGGTATCACGGCGACGTGCATCAGCGGGCGATGCGCCGGCTGTACCCCGACGTCCCGATCGACCGTGAGCCGCTGCCCGATCTCTCCGAGAACAGCGGGCCCATCCTGGCGATCGTCTCCGTGAAGCTCGACCCGACGTCGTCCGCGATCGCGTCCATCGGGATCGAGCTCTACGGCCCGCTGCCGGGCGGGGTGGCGGTGGGCGGCCGCTTCGCCCCGAGTGCCCTCAAGGTCCCGGGACTTCGCGAGATCCCTCTGAGCGGCGTCGGTCACTGAATCGCGAGCGCGAGCTGCTCGGGCGCGGGCGGCGGCTCCAGCGGCCGCGCGCGGCGATCGGCCACGTCGAGCTCGCGGCGCAGGGCGGCCACGCGCGCCTTGAGGGGCTCGGACTCCGCGCGCTCCGGATACGGGCCACGGCGATAGATCTCCTCGTAGCGCGGCAGCAGCGCGGGCCAGTCGCGGGCGAGGTTGTCCAGGAAATGCTCGCGCGTGCCGGGACGCAGGTAGAGGATGTTGCACCACACGCCGGTCGCGCCGGCGTCCCGCGCCGCGCGCACGACCTCCGCCAGCAGCGCCGGATCGTCGGACAGGCCCGGCAGGATGGGCGCCATGCCGACGCCGACGTCGATGCCTGCGTCCACCAGAAGCCGCAGCGCGCGCAGCCGCTGGCGCGGCGGCGCCGTGCCGGGCTCGGTCTTCCGCCAGATGTCCGCGTCAAGCGTGGGAACTGAAAAGGTGATGTCGACCTCCGCGCGCGTGGCCGCGTGCTGGAGCACGTCGATGTCGCGCACGATCATCGGCCCGCGCGTGATGAGGCTGAACGGATTGCGCGCCGCCGCGAAGGCCTGGATGCAGCCGCGCGTGAGCCGATACTTGCCCTCGGCCGGCTGATACGGATCGGTGGCGGCGCCGACGGCCACCGACTCGCGCTTCCAGCCCGGCCGCGCGAGCTCGCGCGCGAGCACCTGGGCGACGTTCACCTTCACCCGGATGGAGGTGCCGTAGCGCGCATCGGACGGGCGGTCGGCGCGCTTCTCGAACGCGCGGACGTAGCAGAACGTGCAGCGGTGGACGCAGCCCATGTAGGGATTCAGCGACCACTTGAATCCCATCCCCTGCACGCGGTTCAGCGCCGAGCGGCAGGGCTCCTCGCGGTACTCCACGGCCATGCCGTCATACTATACACGCGTTGAGCCTACGCACAAGCCTCAGCGGGTCGGGTCGGGCGCCACCCTCACGAGCTGCTTACCGAGGTTCTTGCCGCGGAGCAGGCCAATGAACGCCTGCGGGGCGTTCTCCAGCCCGTCCGCAACGTCCTCGTGATATTTCAGGCGGCCGTCGCGCACCCACGCGCTCGCCTCGCGCAGGAAGTCGCCGAGGCGATCCGCGTGGTCGCTCACGATGAAGCCCTGGATCTTCACGCGCATGCCGACCACGACGCCGAGGTTCGGGCCCGGCGGCAGCTCGGTGGCGCTGTACTGCGCGATGTGGCCGCAGAGCGGGATGCGCGCGAACGGGTTCAGCTGGGGCATGACGGCGTTGAGGACGTCACCCCCGACGTTGTCGAAGTACACGTCGATGCCCTTCGGACACGCCTCCTTGAGCGCCCCGCCGAGATCCGGCGAGCGATAGCTCACGCACGCGTCGAAGCCGAGCTCCTTCACGACGTAGTCGCACTTCTCGGGCGATCCCGCCACGCCGATCGCGCGCGCGCCCCTGATCCGTGCGAGCTGGCCGACCGCGGAGCCCACGGCGCCGGCGGCGGCGGACACGACCACCGTCTCTCCCGGCTTGGGCTGGCCGATATCGAGCAGCCCGACGTACGCCGTCATGCCCGGCATGCCGAGGACGCCGAGCGCCGTGGAGATGGGCGCCGCCTTCGGATCGAGCTTCAGCGGACCGAACGGTCCCGGCTTGGCCGCGGCGCGCGCCACGTGATGCGTCTGCCAGCCGCCGTAGCCCAGCACGAAGTCGCCGGCCTTGAAGCCGGGATGATTCGACTCGACGACCTCGCTCACCGTGCCGCCGACCATCACGCCGCCGATCTCCACCGGCGCCGCGTACGACTTCACGTCCTTCATGCGCCCGCGCATGTAGGGATCGAGCGAGAGCCACAGCGTGCGGCACAGGATCTCGCCGTCGCTCGGCCTCGGAATCGGGGCCTCGGAAATTTCGAAATCGCTCGGCCTGGGGTCGCCGGCGGGACGGTTCTTGAGCAGGATGCGGCGATTGCTGGTGGCTGGCACGGTGATGACCTCCCGGCGGGGATTGTACGCCCGGTCGCCTTGCAACCGCCGAGGGCGTCCGCTATCGTGCGGCCATGACGGCCACCGCCCGCCTCGCCGAGTTCGTCGTCAAGACCACGCTGCGCGAGTGTCCGGACGGGGCGATCACCCAGGTGCGCCGCGCCGCGCTCGACACGCTGGGCGTCATGCTCGCCGGCGCCGCGGAGCCTGCTGCCGCCAGCGTCCGCGCAGTCGTGCGCGCCGAGGGGAGCACGCCGCTCTGCACGGTCGTCGGCACCTCGCTCCGCACGGCGCCGACGTGGGCCGCGCTGGCCAACGGCACGGCCGGTCACGCGCACGACTTCGACGACACGAACTTTGCGCTGATGGGCCACCCGAGCGCGCCGCTGCTGGCGGCCGCGCTCGCGGCCGGCGAGGCGGAGATGGCCGACGGCGGCGCGGTCGTCCTCGCGTACCTCATCGGCTTCGAGGTGTCCGCCGCGCTCGGCCTGGCGTTCAATCCGGATCACTACACGCGCGGTTGGCACGCGACGTCCACCATCGGCACGCTCGGCTGCGCGGCGGCGGCTGCGAAGCTCCTCGGGCTCGACGCCGGGCAGACGCGGCACGCGCTCGGTGTGGCCGCCTCGCTTGCCTCCGGGCTCAAGGAGAACTTCGGCTCGATGGCCAAGCCGTTCCACGCCGGCCACGCCGCGCGCAACGGCGTGTTCGCCGCGATGCTCGCGCGCGAGGGCTTCACGGCCTCCGACGCGGCGCTCGACGGCACGCAGGGCTATGCCAACGCGTTCAGCCAGGCGAAGCTTGCCGGCGGCACGTTCGACGAGCTGGGCAGCCGCTGGCAGATCCTCGCCTCCGGCATCGCGGTGAAGCCATACCCGTCGTGTGCGCTCACGCATTCCGCGATCGACGCGCTGCTGGCCCTGCGCAGCGCGCACGGGCTGCACCCGGAGCAGGTGGCCGACGTCGAGGTCGGCGTCAACCACGTCGTGCCCGAGGTGCTCCGGCACAACGCGCCCACGACCGGGCTCGAGCGCAAGTTCTCCATGCAGTTCTGCGCGGCCGCGGCGCTCGCCACCGGCCGCGTCGCCATCGCCTCCTTCGAGGACGGCGCCACCGACGCCGGCACGCGCGCCCTGATGGGCCGTGTGCGCATGGTGGTGGACCCCTCGCTGCCCGATGGGCTCGAGCAGCACGCGTGGAGCCGCGTGACCGTGCGCCTGCGCGACGGCCGCACGCTGGAGTCGCCCGCGCGCGGGGCCTCCGGCCATCCCGACCAGCCGCTCACCGACGCCCAGCTTCGCGCGAAGTTCCTCGGCTGCGCGGCGCCGGTGCTGGGCGCGGACGAGGCCGAGGGCGTGGCCGAGCAGCTCGCGCACCTCGAGGAGGTTCCCGACATTCGCGCGCTCACCTCGCGCCTGGCCACGACGCGCGAGTAAATTTCCCGTTCGGAGGGGAACGGGGGAACCCTCCCAGGGTGCCCCCTCCCAAGAGAGAGTGGACATGGGTGTGCTCGACGGAATCAAGGTGCTGGAGCTCGCACGCGTGCCGCCGGCGGAGATGCCGGGGATGATCATGGCCGACATGGGCGCCGACGTGCTCAAGATCGAGACGCCCGAGCCCGAGCGCAAGCACGACGAGCGCTGGGTGCGCCAGACGATCCACGCCTTCGTCAACCGCAACAAGCGCTCGATGGCGCTCAACATGAAGGCGTCCGAGGGCCAGGAGATCTTCCGCAAGCTCGCCAAGTCGGCCGACGTGATCATCGAGGGCTTCCGCCCGGGCGTCATGGACCGCCTGGGCGCCGGCTACGAGGCGCTGCGCGCGACGAATTCTCGGCTGATCTACTGCTCGCTCTCCGGCTTCGGCCAGGACGGCCCCTACAAGAACTATCCGGCCCACGACATGAACTACCTCTCGCTGGCCGGCGTGCTCAACCTGATCGGGGAGGCCGGCAGCAAGAAGCCGGTGATCCCGCTCAACCTGGTGGCCGACTACGCGGGCGCCAGCCTGCACGGCGCGCTGGGCATCGTGCTCGCGCTCTTCGCGCGCGAGCGCACCGGCCGCGGCCAGCACGTGGACGTGTCCTACCTCGACACCACGCTGTCGCTGCTGGCCGCCACCCCCAACATGCGCTTCTTCTTCTCGGACGGCGTGGCGCCGCGCCGCGGCGAGGGCTTCCTGGGCGGGTCCTATCCCTACTACGCGATCTACGAGACGCGCGACGCCAAGCTGCTGACCATCGGGTGCACGGAGCCGTGGCTCTGGGAGAACTTCTGCAAGGCCATCGGGCACCCGGAGTACACGCGGTTCGCGCGCCAGCCCGACCAGTTCGTGCGCGCGGCCAACGCCGAGGAGGCCGCCGCCCGCGAGGCGATCGAGGCCATCATCAAGACGCGCGACCGCGACGAGTGGTACGACTTCCTGGTCAAGCACGACGTCTGCGTGGGCAAGGTGTACGACGTCGAGGAGATGGTGCAGGACCCGCAGATCAACCATCGCCAGATGATCGTGGACGTCGAGCATCCCACCCACGGGCGCGTGCGCCAGTTCGGGATCGCCATCAAGCTCTCCGACACGCCGGGCACCATCCGCACGGCGGCGCCGCTGAGCGGCGAGCACACCGAGGCGATCCTGAAGGACCTCGGCCTCGGCGCGGGCGACATCGCGGGGCTGCGCGAGCGCAAGGTCATCGAGTAAGCGTCCCGTTGGCGGAGCGCTGGCGGCAGCTCGCCGTCCTCTCGGTGGCCGAGCTACTGGCGCTGTCGCTCTGGTTCTCGGCCTCCGCCGTCCTGCCGGCGCTCCGGCGCGAGTGGTCGCTGGGCGACGCTGGCAGCGCCGGCCTCACCATCGCCGTCCAGCTCGGCTTCATCGCGGGCACGCTCGGCGCCGCGCTCGCCAACCTGCCCGACGTGTGGCCGGCGCGCCGCGTGATGCTCGCCGGCATCGTGCTCGGCGCCGCCGCGAACGCGTGGCTGGCGCTGGCCGTCGATCGGCTCCCGACCGCGCTGGCGCTGCGGTTCCTGACGGGCGTGGCGATGGCCGGCGCCTATCCGCCCGCCATGAAGATCATGGCCACGTGGTTCCGCGAGGGCCGCGGGCTCGCCATCGGCATCCTCGTCGGTGCGCTGACGGTCGGCTCGGCCACGCCGCACCTGATCCGCGGGCTCACCGATCTGCCCTGGCGGCACACGCTGCTGATCGCCTCCGCGCTTGCCGTCCTCGCTGCCGTGCTCACGCATCTCTTCGTCCGCGAGGGGCCATACGCGTTTCCGCCGGCGCGCTTCGACCTGCGCATGGCCGCCGCCATCTTCCGCGAGCGCGGCCCGCGGCTGGCCTGCTTCGGCTACTTCGGCCACATGTGGGAGCTCTACGCGATGTGGGCGTGGATCGGCGTGTTCCTGGCCGAGAGCCTGCGCGCGCGCGGCGGCGGCGACTATCTCGGCCTCAACGCCAGCGGGGCCACGTTCGTGGTCATCGCGCTCGGTGCCCTCGGCTGCTGGCTCGGCGGCGTCGTCTCCGATCGCTGGGGGCGCACGACGCTGACGATGCTGGCCATGGCGGCGAGCGGCGCCTGCGCGCTGCTGATCGGCGCGACGTTTGGCGGCGTGCCGGCCGCCACGCTGCTGCTGGCCGTCGTGTGGGGCGTGACGGTCATCGCCGATTCCGCGCAGTTCTCGACCGCCGTCACCGAGCTGTCGCCGCCCGCCTACGTGGGCACGGCGCTCACCACGCAGACCTGCGTGGGCTTCGCGCTGACGACGCTCAGCATCTGGCTGATCCCGCCCGTCGCCGCCGCCGTCGGCTGGCGGTGGGCGTTCGCGTCGCTGGCGGTGGGGCCGTTCCTCGGCGTGGCGGCGATGGCGCGGCTGCGCGGGCTGCCGGAGGCGCGCCGGCTGGCCGGCGGCCGGCGCTGAGCGCTTGCCTCGGCCGCGCGGTCGTCATACGGTAGCCCGGTCATGGACCACTACGATCTGATCGTCATCGGCGCCGGCCCCGCCGGCGAGAAAGGCGCGGCCCAAGCCGCCTACTTCGGCAAGCGCGTGGCGCTCGTCGAGCGCGCGCCGCATCCGGGCGGCGCCGGCATCAACACCGGCACCGTGCCGTCCAAGACGCTGCGCGAGACGGCGCTCTACTTCTCCGGCCTCGGCCAGCACGGCCTCTACGGCGTCGACTACCAGGTGAAGACGCACCTCACGGTGAAGGACTTCATGTACCGCGAGCAGGAGGTCGTCCGCTCGCTCCGTCAGGTGGTCACCGAGAACATCGTGCGCCACAAGATCCAGCTCTTTCACGGCCAGGCCGCCTTCGAGGATCCGCACACCGTGCGCGTCACGCGCGAGAACGAGCCCGATCGCCTGCTCACCGGCGACGTCATCCTGGTGGCGACGGGCTCGGTGCCCACGCGGCCCAAGGACGTGCCGTTCGACGACCCGCGCGTGCACGACAGCGACGAGATCCTCGAGATGCGCAACCTGCCGCGCAGCATGGCGGTGATCGGGGCCGGCGTGATCGGCTGCGAGTACACGACGATCTTCGCCGCGCTCGGCATCAAGACCTCGCTGATCGACGGCCGCGACCGGCTGCTGGGCTTCCTCGACGCCGAGGTGGCCGAGCAGCTCAAGACGCAGATGGGGCTGCTCGGCGTGGACCTCCGGCTGAAGGAAAGCGTCAGCCGGTACCTCCCCGAGCCCGACGGCATCCGGCTCGAGCTCAAGAGCGGCGCCAGCATCATGGTAGATCAGCTCCTGGTGGCGGCCGGCCGCGTCGCCAACGTGCGCACGCTCGGCATCGACCGCGCGGGGCTGGCCGTCAACGAGCGCGGGCTGATCACGGTGAACGAGACCTACCAGACCTCGGTGCGGCACATCTACGCGGCCGGCGACGTCATCGGCTTTCCGGCCCTGGCCTCGACCTCGATGGAGCAGGCGCGCGTGGCGATGGTGCAGGCCTTCGACCTGCCGAAGTACAAGACGCGCGTGGCGCCGATCTTCCCGCTGGCCGTCTACACGATCCCGGAGATCTCGATGGCCGGGGAGACGGAGGAGACCTGCAAGCAGAAGAAGATCGACTACTGCATCGGGCGGTCGTTCTACCGGACCAACGCGCGCGGGCAGATCAGCGGCGACCTCGGCGGGGAGATCAAGCTGGTGTTCCGCTACCCCGACAAGCTGCTGCTCGGCGTCCACCTCATCGGCGTGAACGCCGCCGAGCTGATCCACATCGGCCTCATCGCGCTGCAGACCGAGTGCACCATCGACATGTTCGTGAACACGGTCTTCAACTACCCCTCACTGAGCGACGTCTACAAGTACGCCGCCTACGACGGCCTGGGCGCAGTGCAACGGCGGGCCGCGGCGGAGGCGAAGAGCTAGGCTAGCCGATCAGGCGGGCGGCGGCGGCCTTGGCGGGCGGCTCGGCCGCCTGCGACTCGCTCATGCTTCGAACGAGCGCGGCGCCCTGCTCGTCCAGCCAGAGCTTGGTGGAGGCGTACCCGAAGCGCAGCGCGGCGCGACTGGCCTCGAACCCCATCGAGGGCCCGAACGGGAGCTCGGTGTTCTGCGGCGGCTGCAGCAGGTGGAACGTCGTGTGCGGGAACTTCACGGCCAGCGTGGCCAGACCCAGGTGCAGCAGGTTCTGGCTGTAGATCCGGCTGGCCTGCTCCATGATCGTGTACATGCCGCGCAGCCGCATCGACCCGGTGCCGTCGCTGGTGCGGTTGGGCACCAGCGGGTTCACCACGAACACGACGTCCGCGCCCGTGCCGGCGGCGAGATCCGCGTGCCCGCAGAAGCCGACGCCGCCGTCCATGTAGTCGCGCCCGTTGATCGTGTAGGGATCGAAGAAGCCCGGGATGGCGGACGAGGCCGCCACCGCGTCGCTGATGGGCACGGAGGCCAGGTCGCCCGCGCCGAAGACCACGCGCTCGGCCGTGTTCAAGTCCACGGCCGGGATCAGCAGCGGGCGCGGCAGGTCGCTGAAGGCATTGCCGTGACCGCGGGAGGCCAGGCCCAACCGGATGAACCGCTCGAGCGCAGCCAGGGTGAAGAAGCCGGCCGGCAGCTCTCGCTCGGCCTTGGCCAGAACGTCTGGCAGGCAGCGGCCGCCCCGGATCACGTGCTTGCCGATCGCCCACATGAACCGACCGAACCGGGTGCACGCCAGGCGGAACGCCCCATCCGCGAACAGCACTCCGCGGCGCATGTTGAGGGGGTCGTCCAGGTCCTCGTCGAGGATGTGGTAGATTTCGCTCGCCCTGACACCGCTGGCCAGCAGGGCGGCCACCACCGAGCCAGCGCTGCAGCCCACGTAGACGTCGAAGCCGCGGCCCGCGCCGTTCAAGCGCTCTTCGAGGGCCGTCATGGCGCCGACCTCGTACATCCCGCCGATGACGCCGCCACCCGCCAGGGCCAGGGCGTAACGGGGACGAGTCGCCCCCCGCCGCTTCCAGTAGCCCATGGCGCGATGCACGATTTGCATTACTCCCTCGCTCAAGCAAGAGCCCTGCCACAGCCGGGGTGTCCGTAAACCCATGGGAGGCAATTCTAACCTGCGCCGCCTGGCTTTGAAACGGGTGAAGGTCCCGTGCAGTTTCTGCCCGGTTCTACCGTTCCAGTTCCCTACCCCGAAAGGGGGAATCCTGTGGTAGCGAGGGGCAGTCTAACGGGTATGGCGATCCAGGTGCGGCGCGCGAAGGAACGGGGGCACGGCGATCACGGCTGGCTCGACACCTGGCACACCTTCTCGTTCTCGGACTACTACGACCCGCGCTTCATGGGCTTCCGGGTGCTGCGCGTCATCAACGAGGACACGGTAGCGCCCGGCCAGGGCTTCCCCACCCACGGCCACCGCGACATGGAGATCGTCTCCTACGTGCTGGAGGGGGCGCTCGAGCACCGCGACAGCCTGGGCACCGGCTCGGTGATCCGGCCGGGCGACGTGCAGCGCATGAGCGCGGGCACCGGCGTGCGCCACAGCGAGTTCAACGGCTCGCCGACCGAGCCGGTGCACTTCCTCCAGATCTGGATCGAGCCGGCCGCGCGAGGCATCGCGCCCGGCTACGAGCAGAAGGCCTTCGGCGATGCCGACAAGCGTGACCGGCTGCGCCTGGTCGCCTCGCCCGACGGCGCCGAGGGCTCCGTCACGATCCACCAGGACGCGCGGGTGTACGCCACGCGGCTCGAGGCCGGGCGTGAGGTGGTGCACCGCCTGGCGCCGGGACGCCACGCGTGGGTGCAGGTCACGCGCGGGGCGCTCATGGTGGGTCCCGAGCGGCTGGCGCACGGCGACGGCGCCGCGATCAGCGGCGAGGGAGCGGTGACGCTGACCGGCGAGCAGGACGCCGAGGCGCTGCTCTTCGACCTTCCCTAGCGCCGTCCGTCCGCCCGCAGGAAGTCGAAGTCGCATCCCTGGTCCGCCTGGAGCACGTGCTCGGCGTAGAGACGGCGGTACCCCCGCGGCGGCGCGGTGACGGGGCGGGCCCCGGCCGCGCGCCGGGCGAGTTCGCTCGGCTCGACCAGGACGTCCAGGCGGCGGTTCTTGACCGAGAGCCGGATCCGATCGCCCGTGCGGACGGCGCCGAGGGGACCGCCGGCAGCGGCCTCCGGCGTGACGTGCAGCACGATGGTGCCGAACGCGGTGCCGCTCATGCGCGCGTCCGAGATCCGCACCATGTCCGTCACGCCCGCGCGCGACAGCTTCGTGGGGATCGGCAGGTAGCCGGCCTCCGGCATGCCGGGCGCGCCCTTGGGGCCGGCGTTCTTGAGCACCAGGAAATCGGCCGGCGTCACGTCGAGCGCGGGATCGTCGATGCGCGCGGCCAGGTCTTCCAGCGAGTCGAACACCACGGCGCGCGCTTCGCCCTCGAACAGGCGCGCGTCGGCAGCCGAGCGCTTGAGGATGGCGCCGCCCGGCGCCAGCGAGCCGAACAGCGCCACCAGGCCGCCCACCGCCTGGAACGGCTCGCGCGCGCTGCGAATGACCGCACGGTCGACCCAGGCATCGTCGCTGTCGAGCCGGGCGCCGAGCGTCTCGCCCGTCACCGTCAGGCAGTCGAGATGCAGCCGATCGCGCAGCTCGCGCAGGACGGCGCCGAGCCCGCCCGCCGCGAAGAAGTCCTCCATGTAGTGCTGGCCGGAGGGCTTGAGATCGACGAGCACGGGCGTCTCGTCGCTCAGCCGATTGACGGCGGCGAGGTCGATGGGAACGCCGAGACGCCCGGCCACGGCGGTGAGATGGATGATGGCGTTCGTCGAGCCGCCGATGGCCAGCAGCACGCGCACCGCGTTCTCGAAGGCGGCGGCGGTGAGGATGCGATCCGGCGTCAGGCGGTTTCGCGCCAACGTGACCGCCGTCTCCCCCGTGGCCTCCGCCGCGCGCAATCGATCGGCGTGCACGGCCGGAATGGCGGCGGTCCCGGGTAGCGCCATGCCCAGCGTCTCCGCGATGCAGGCCATCGTGCTGGCCGTTCCCATCACCGCGCACGTGCCCGCCGTCGTCGCGAGGTTGCCCTCGATCCCCTCGATCTCGTCCTTGCTGATCTGGCCCGCCCGGTACTTGGCCCAGAAGCGCCGGCAGTCCGTGCAGGCGCCCAGGCGCTCGCCGTGATGGTGGCCGGCCATCATGGGACCGGCCACGAGCTGCACGGCGGGCACGCCGGCGGAGGCCGCGCCCATGAGCTGGGCCGGCACCGTCTTGTCGCAGCCGCCCACCAGGACCACCGCGTCCATCGGCTGCGCGCGGATCATCTCCTCGACGTCCATGGACATGAGGTTGCGGTAGAGCATGCTGGTCGGCTCGAGGAACACCTCGCCCAGCGAGATCGTCGGAAAGTCGATCGGCAGCCCGCCCGCCGAGAGCACGCCGCGGCGTACCGCGTCCAGCAGCTCGGGGAAGTGGCGATGGCAGTTGTTGAAGCCGCTGCCGGAATCGGCGATCCCGACGATGGGCCGCGCCAGCGCCGCCGCGGAGTAGCCCATCGAGCGCGCGAACGAGCGGCGCAGGTAGAGCGCGAAGTCGCGGTCGCCGTAGTTGGTGAGGCCGCGCGAGAGTCCGTGGGACATCCGCCGCACCGTACTATCGCCGGGCGGCGCCGGTCAACTGCCGGGCTTAGTTGGCGCCTTCCTGCTCCAGGTACATGCCGTCCTTCACCACCCAGTTGGTGGACACGAAGGGGAGGCCGCGGATGTTGTTGCAGTTGTAGTTGAGCGTGACGTTGCCGGCGAAGTCCGTGTCCACGTTGGTCGACGACGTGTCACGACGGTTCTCGGAGATCATGGCGCCGTTGACCAACACGTTGCCGCTCACGCTGAGGTCGTTGAGCGAGTAGATCATGCCGTTGATGATGGGCGTCCCGCTGATGTTCACCGACCCGTTCACGACCACGATGCCGTTGAATACCGTGTTGCCGGTCAGGGTCAGGCTGCCCTCGTGGCCGGGCGGCGTGCTGTCGGAGAACGGCGTGCCGTCGGTGGTATCGATGTAGATGATCCCGTCCGGCGGCAGGCTAGTGCGGTTGCCCGTGTAATACGTGCCGTTGGCCTGCGCGATCTGCTTGATCTTCTGCAGGATCGCCGCCGGATACTTGAACTCGCTCGGATCCGCGCCCTGGTGGACCGCGGCGTCGCCGGTGGTGCCGTAACCCAGGAAGCTCGGGTGCGCGTTGTAGGAGAGGGGCTGCACCGTCTGGACGGCATACGTGGGCGGATTGGTGCCGGAGCACCCGCCAGTGGCGGTGTTGAAGAGGGCGGCGCTGCCATTGACGTCGGCCTCGCCCACCACGCACAGAACGCACGGCGGATCGAGCGGCGTGATCTGGCCCATCTGCACCACCGCCTGGATCTTACGGTGCGAGTTCATGGTGTTGGCGTCCTTGGAGGGCAGCCAGCCGACCGCAGTCACCGTGCGCTCGAACTTGGCGTTGCCGGGCTCCCAGGTGATCTTCACCGTGAACCCGCCGTTGCCCATGGCGATGAACTGGGTCCCATCGTACGCGCCGGCGACCGGGGTCCCGTCGTGCGCCATCGCGGTCAGGTTGGCGCCGTGGCCTGTGGGATCGGTCGAGTTCGTCAGCGCCCACAGCGCGCGCTGCAGGCCGGAGTCGGCCAGGCGCAGCGCCTGCGCCGTCCGGAGCTGGTTGGCGGCGATCGACGGCTCGGTCTTGGCGAGCACCGCGAACGCGACCATCAGGGAGGTGAGCACGACGAGCATCATCATCGCCATCGGCAGGGCGACGCCGCGCTGGTTACCGAGCCTTCCGACGCTTGAGCGGATCGTTTGAGTAAGCACGGACGGGGCTTAGAGCAAGGGCGGGGCCAAACGAAAGGCGTCCTGCATGTACCAGACAAGTCGAGCAAATTACTGGGTCGCCGTGAGGAGGTCTGGCCAGTCCGTAGTCGGGGGAAATACCGACGGTCAGAAAACATCCAGGCGCGGAGCCCGCTTCAGACCGCCTGGAGATCCTCCCCGACGGCCACAGGCCAGTGGAGATAGTCGAGCAGCTTGTCGATCTGCCGGCGCGTTCTGGCCCACGATCCAGAGCGTGATCAGCAGGTGGCCGAGGTCGATCGCCGCTTCGGATTGGGCGGCGGCGAGCCGGTGCCGAGCAACGTCACGCGCACGGCGAGGGATACTATCAGCCGCGTCGATCGCGGTAAAGTAGCGGCGTGACCCGCACGGCGTCGGCGGTGCTGCTGTCGGCGGTGGTCGCCTCGCTCCTGCTCGCCGGCACCGGGCGCGCCCAGCGCGATCCCGACGTCGAGGACGCCGGGCGCATCGTGATGCAGCAGCTCGAGGCCTTCCGGCACGACGACTTCGAGACGGCGTTCACCTTCGCCTCGGGCACGATCCACGACATGTTCGACACCGCGCGCTTCGAGGTGATGGTGCGCGGCGGCTACCCGGAGATCGCGCGCTCGGTCTCGGCCTCGATCGACGGCAGCAAGCGCGGGGATGCCGGCGAGCTCTACCTGTTCGTCCGCGTCCGCGGCGTCAACGGCCGCGCCGTCGAGGCCGTCTACGAGATGGTCAACGAGAGCGGCCGCTGGCGCATCAACGGCGTGGTCACCCGCCCCGACTCCA
>Ga0066709_100001456_pt1 | contig 15665 bp, 18 predicted proteins | sample GraSoiAngelo_158_FD_79665 | JGI IMG/M metagenome (GOLD analysis project Ga0066709, IMG submission 79665) | Grasslands soil microbial communities from the Angelo Coastal Reserve, California, USA - 14_1009_16_30cm | ecosystem: Environmental > Terrestrial > Soil > Grasslands | place: USA...
CACGATACGACGACTCCCTTACCCTGCTTGACATATATCTCTAGTATCTGGTATAGACCGGGCTCATGTACGTAGTGCGAATGGAATCCAACCGCATTGACGGGAGGCGGCAGGAGGACGTCTATAAGATCACGAACAACAGCTCGTCGATCATGGACACCCACCTCCTCATGGTAGCCCAGGGTCTCTCCGATCAGATCCGGATGGAGAACGCCAGCGGGATCACGAGCACCGGCGATCCTTATCTCCGCGAGTTCCTGCCCGATGGTGTCCTCCTTCCCGGCCAGAGCATCGTCGCGACGTTGCTCTTCAAGCGGCACGGCCACGCTCCGCCGGTGAGCTACACCCTCGTTCTTCTCTCGGGACAGGGCAACCCATGAGTCCTACACTCATCCGATCGGCGGTTCCACGCGGCCTCGAGGTCGGGAAAGCCCGTTACCGGGTGCTTTCTTCGAGGCCCCGCTTTCGAGCGGGAGCCCGCTGGCCTCCCCCTCCGGAGCGGTTTTTGCTCGGAAGGACGCCGAAAGCGTCGAGCCGGGCGCGAGCTGGTAGATGACCGAGTTGCGTCACCGCCGGCCCGATTTGTGGCGCGAGGACGTGTACCGGATCTTCGCGCTCCTGGAGCGGCACGGCGAGGCTTGTGTGCGCGACGCGCTCGTCCACGCCGGGCGTGTGTTTTGAAACAATCTGGCGATCCGGCCGGCGACCCGAGCCGCAACCTGGGCGACGCCGGCATCGCTGGGCGGCGGCACGCGGTCGGAGAGCTTGCGCGTCGCCCTCAGCATATAGGATATAAGGGGCAGCGACTCGACCGAGTCCGTCGCGGCGCTGCGATAGAGGAATCAATATAGTTCATCCAAGCTTGTCATCCTTATTGGGGAGGATACAATGAAAGCACCGGGAATCCGCACCGCAATTGCAGGCGCGTTCCTGCTCGGGCTACTTCACCCGACGCAGGCGGAAGCTGGGGGACAGCGTTTTGAGGTTACCGTAACCAACTTGACGCGGGGTCAGACATTCACGCCGATTCTTGTGGCGAGTCATCAACAAGGAGTAAGACTGTTCGCGCTGGGACAGCCGGCGAGCGAACCGCTGGAGATCGTTGCCGAAGCGGGAGACACGGCGCCACTTGCTGCCGCGCTGGACTCGATGCCCGAGGTTATGGATGTTACCGTCGCGAATGGCGTGCTTCCTCCTGGTCAGTCCGCGACTCTCTTCGTGGAGACTCGCGGGCATTTCGACCACCTCAGTGTCGTTGCCATGCTGATACCTACGAACGATGGCTTCTTCGCGGTCAACGGCGTGGAAGGGCCGACGGGAAACAAAATACTGAGGATCCTTTCGCCTGCATACGACGCCGGAACCGAAGCCAACGACGAGCAGTGCGCGCACATCCCCGGGCCACCAACAATATGCTCAGGGGAAGGATTCAACCTTTCCAGGGATGGAGCAGAGTGGTACGTCCACATTCACGGCGGCATTCATGGAGGAGCAAGTCTCCAGCCTTCGGCGGCCGACTGGCGTAATCCGGTGGCGGAGATCACCATTCGCAGGATCCAATAGAGCAGAGCTCTGGCCTGATCCAATCTCGTTAACGTACGCCTTAAGGACCTTGTCCCAGCCGGAATGGTCGAAGCCAGGCATAGGAGCCGGCAGAACAAAAGCAAAAACCAACAGCGCTACCACAACGGAACCTCCGCAAAATAAGAATTTCTTCTATTTTCTTATATGCGCTGGATTCGGTCAGGTATTCCCTATTGGGTCTTATCGTATTCATCACAACTCAATGACTGGCCCCGTGACCGGCCTATCCCTTCTTTCGGGAATTTTCACACGATCCTGGGGATTACTTAGGCAGGAAAGAAACAGGTGTGACTCTCTTCGATTCACCCTCCGATAAAGAGCGCCGGTTGGCGTATTCTTTCGGGAGCGAATTGTACGGGAACTGCATCGAATGAGGTGCTATGCTCATCCGCAAACATGAGCCCAATCGACTCAGCGAAAAGGACGTGACCTCCGAGGAGGTCTACCGCAGCCGCCGGAGCTTTCTGCGCAACGCTGCGCTCGGGCTTGGCGGCGTCGGTCTTGCGGCCGGACTGAAGGGCCCCGTCTCCGCTGCGCTCTGGGGGAGAGAGGCACTCCCTAGTGGAACGGCACCACGCGACAAGTCGCTGCCGCCGCTCAAGGCGGCGCGGAATGCAAAGTACACTGTGCCGGGCCGCAAGATCTCGCCTGAGTCCGTCGTCGGCGGCTACAACAACTACTATGAGTTTCTTACCGACAAGCGGCGGGTGGCTGAACATGCGGCGAATTTCAGGACGCGGCCGTGGCAGATCGAAGTGAAGGGCCTGGTCGAAAAGCCGCTCAAGTTCGACGTGGACGATCTGCTGAAAGAATTTCCACTCGAGGAGCGCATCTATCGCCACCGGTGCGTCGAGGCTTGGTCAATCGTGGTGCCGTGGAGCGGTTTTCCGATGGCGAAGTTCGTCGCGTGGGCCAAGCCAACCGCCAAGGCGAATTACGTGCGGATGGTCAGCTTCTATCGTCCCGAGCAATGTATCGGCCAACGCGAGCAGGCCTGGTACAAGTGGCCTTACTACGAAGCCCTGCGAATGGACGAGGCGATGAACGAGCTGGCGTTTCTCGTGGTGGGTAGCTACGGTCACATTCTCCCGAACCAGAATGGCTCGCCGCTTCGCCTGGCGACGCCGTGGAAGTACGGCTACAAGAGCATCAAGGGGATCACCACGTTTGAATTCACAGAGAAACAGCCGCATACGTTCTGGAACGATCTGGCGCCTGCGGAATATGACTTTCTGTCGAACGTGAATCCGGCAAAGCCACACCCGCGTTGGTCCCAGGCATCGGAAATCGAGGTCGCGACGGGCCAGCGGATTCCGACGCTGCCGTTCAACGGATACGGTGGCTTTATTTCGGGGCTGTATCGCTGATCGAAGGGGGCGCGACCAGCGCCGCTACGCCTGTCGCAGTCGCCCGGGTTTGCGAATCAGCACATCCTGCATTGCGCAGCTCCCCCACGATTCCGACTTTATTGACTCTGAAGCAGGCGAAGTGGACGTGGCTGTCTTTGCAGCCCGGCAGGAAATTTCAGGCTTCATAGTATAGGGGAAACTTTGCAAGCATCTCCTTGCGTCTGTTTGGGAAAAAGGTTCTCACCGCGGTCATCGATACGGAGCGCGATATCATTACGTTCCCGTCGATGGCAGCCGAGCCCTACAGACGAACGTATTCAACGCGCATTGCGGAGGTTGAGAATCGCGATGCGCCCGACGGCCCCGAAAAACCTGCCGGCAACGATCGGGGCATTCTCTGGCGGCTCAATTCCTACTGGCGACTCCTGGAAAAGGACGGTGGCACGTACGTGCAGATCGAATTCGAATCCGTGCGGACACACGCTGAACCAAACCCGCAGGACAGAATCTCTCAGTAGCCGGATCGTCAGGGAGGGCTTAACACGCAAACGCGTCGGGATCCCTCAGGGTCTATAGGGGCGGCCAGTCACGAAGCGGAGCACCGCTTCTGCAACCTTGTATCGGTACTGCGCGCGCGCATGCTGGGCCTCTGCCTCGGCCGCCGCGACTTGTGCAATATTTAGCTCCACCAGGTCACCCAACTGGTTCCGGTAGCGGACCTGGGCCAGGCGCAGGGCCTGCCGCGCCTGATCGACCAGCGGCTCGGTTGCGCGGACTGATTCCATCGCGCTCTCCAGCTGGTTATGCGCCCGCTGCACTTCCAGCCGGATTTCCTGCGACAGCGCGTCCCGCGCGGCTTCAGTGCGAGCGAGGTTTGCCTTCGCCTCCGCGATTTCATTTTCTATCCGGAACCCCGTGAAGAGCGGCATATCGATGCCAAAAGCTCCCAGCAACAGGCGCCCCGGAGTCAGCTCGCTGAACCGCACCCAGCCGCCGCTGAACAATCCCACGAGCCTGGGCTTGCGATTACTCTCCGCAAAAGCGACCGTCTCCCTATCGGCTCGCACCTGTGCGTCCAGGGCCGATAGTTCCGGCCGCTGCGTCTGGCCTTCCGCGACCAGCGTGTCGAGCGCGGCGGGCGGCTCGAGAGTGATTCCCGGCTCCTCCAGGATGTAGGCGGGCTCACCCGCAACGCCCATAGCCAGGTTGAGCTCGGCAAAAGCCGTGCGCGACCGCTCGCGCGCCCGCACCAGTTCCAGCTGGGCATTGGCAGCGGCGACTTCGGCAAGCGTGACGTCCAGCTTCGATTTCAGACTGGCATTGTAAAAGGCGGTCGCCTGCCGCACCGTGAGCTGCCTTTCGGCCACGGTCTCCTCCGCAACCTTGATGAGGCGCTGCTGTTCCAGGGCGTTGTAGTACGCCTGTTGCACGCCGAGCGTCACGAGCGCCTGCTGCGCCTGCAGAGCGTGTTTCAGGGACACGACCGCCCACTCGCTGGCTTTTACCCCATGAGCCGTCCGGCCGAAGTCGTAGAGGTTCTGAAGCAGCGCCGCCGAAGACCCGATGTCGCGGAAGAGAGGCGAAGCGACCAATCCGCGCAGACCCAGCGCCCCCGAAGCCCCTGAAAGCCCCTGCTTGGCGAAACCCGAAGCGCTGACCTGGGGATAGTAGTTGGAACGGACCTGCCCGGTTCGCGCCTGCGCCGCTGCGATCTCCTGGCGCTCATGACGCAAGCTGGGATGCTGCGCCAGCGCCGTGCGTATCGCCTCCTCGAGGGTCAAGACACGCACCGAAGCCGCGTGAGGCAGTCCTTGATCATCAGCACGGGCGTGCGACAGGAAAAGCAAACCGGCGAGCGCGGCGGTTCTTCCCATTCTTCTGTCCATGGATTCCTCTGTAAGTAGCCCCTACTATTATGAGGGTGCGGTTGAGACTTTTACGGGGGCGCCATCCTGTACGGCGCTCTTACCAGTAACAATGACCGGCTCGTTGCCCGTTAATCCTTCAGTGATTTCCACCCGAATTCCGTCGTCGAATCCGGTGCGCACCGGCACCCGCTTTGCTTTGCCATCCACGACAGTGAAAACGTAGGTCTTGCCACCTTCAAGCAGGAGCGCTCCCGGCGGCACCGTCAGGACGCTGCCTCGCTTCTCCAGCAAGAGAGTGGCCTGGCCATACATCCCCGGACGCAACACCCCCTCGCGGTTGGGAAAATCGCTCTCGGTTCTCATGGTGCGTGTCTTAGGTTCCAGGGCGCCCGCAAAACGTGTGCATGTACCCATGAACACCTTGCCCGGGAGCGCATCGACTTTGAACTCCACAGGGAGACCCTTCTTGACAAAGGGCGCCTCCGGCTCCGGCACATCCACGAAGACGCGCACGGTGTCCACGCGGGCCACCGTCACGATCGGCGCAACATTGGTTTGCGAGAGAGCGTGTTGTATGAGCGCGCCCGGATCGACGTGGCGCTTCGTGACTACCCCGTCAAACGGAGCGACGATCTTCGCATAGTCCATCAGCGTAGCCAGCCGCGCCCGTGCAGCTGCGGCCTTCGCCTTCTCGCTTTTGGCCAACTGAATCTTGCTTTCGGCAACACTCACCTGCGCCAGAGAAACGTCATATTGCGCTTTCGCCTCATCCACGTTTTGCTGAGGCAGAACATCCGGCTCTTGCTCCCGGACGCTCTTGAGACGCCCGTAGGTGAGCTTTTTTAAATCCAATTCGGCTCGAGCGCGCACCAGTTCAGCTTCCGCATTGGCCAGACCGGCCTCGGCACGCTGGACTTCGGCTGAGGCCGCCTCGTATTCACTCGCCATTTCCGGCACGTCGATCTCAGCCAGGATTTCGCCCTTGCGCACGCGATCGCCGATATCGACCTTGATCTGCTTCAGATACCCGGCTGTCTTTGCATAGAGCGTGGCCTGCTCAAAAGCTTCGATGCTGCCGGGAAGCAGGACCTGGCGCGACATATCCTTACGCTCCGGCAGCTTGACCTGGACAGCCACCGCTTCGGAATCCGCGGTAGCAGTGTGTGATGCATATTCTGTCCTGCCTTCCTTGGAACCCAGCTTACAGGACCAGAAGCCTGAGCTTCCTGCGAGCAGCGTCGCACTGAGAGATGCAACAATAGGGAGTTTCTTTCTTGTCATCTGGCTCCGCTTCCTGAATTAGATTTGCTCCCGTTCGCTCTCGCCGGCGGAACGGGCGCCTCCTTCCGTCCGTTTGAGCAGAAGATACAGAACGGGCACGACGACGAGGGTGAGCACGGTCGAAACGCTCAGGCCGCCGATCACGGCCCGAGCCAGAGGCATGTTTGCTTCGGAACCGCGGCCCAAGCCAAACGCCATGGGAAGCAGGCCGAGGATGGCAGCAATTGATGTCATCAGAATCGGCCGCAGGCGGATGCCGCCGGAACGGATTGCCGCTTCCCGGGCGGACAGACCCTCGCCCATTAATCGATTGGCAAACTCCACCAGAAGGATGCTGTTGGAAACAGCAATGCCTACCATGAAAATCACGCCCATGAAGGACTGAACATTGATGGTCGTGCCGGTTAGAAGGAGAATGCAAATGACGCCGATCAGCCCAAGCGGGACGGCAAACATGATGATGAACGGATCGAGGAACGAGCGAAACTGAGCTACCATCACGAGATACACCAGCGCCGCCGCCAGCATGAGTCCGAAAGCCAGACTCTGGAAGGATTCCTTCATGCTCGAAACTTCACCTCGCATCTGGACGCGATAACCCGAAGGCACTTCGAGTGCGCCGATTTTCTTCTGGATTTTCCCCGCCACCGAGCCGGCATCGCGCCCCTCGACGTTTGAAAACACATCGATCACGCGCACGATGTTCATGTGGTTCACCTCCAGTGGCGCGCTGGAGCGTTTGAATGTGGCCATGTTCCGGAGGAGCGACGGATTCAGTGAATCCCGGCCGGCGATCGGAATGTTTTCCAAAGTCTCCTTCGACTCGATCCGCTCCTCGGGGTACTGGACACCGAGGAAGTAATGGTTTCCGGTTTTATCGTCGATCCAGAATGCCGGATCGAAATTGATGCTGGAATTGAGCGCGCTCACCGCGTTTTTAACCACATCCTGCTGGGTCAGTCCCAAATAGGCGGCTTTGACGCGGTCCACATTGAGATCGATCTGCGGATAATCGAGGCGCTGCTGGATGCGCACGTCCGTCGCACCCGGGACGGCGTTGGCTATCGATTTGATTTTCTCTGCGATGGCATAGGAAACCTGCAGGTCGTTGCCCTCCACCTGGATGTTGATGGGCGACGGCAGGCCGAAGTTCAGCGCCGTGAGAATGCCTCCCGTGTCGAAAGAAAACTCGATTCCCGGAAAGCGCTGCTCCAGCTTCGGGCGCAACTGCGCCACATAGGCCTGAGCCGTTTGCGATCGTTCGGGCGTCAACTGCACGTTGACAAAGGCGTCCTGGGGCCCGGAGTTCGGCGTATAGGCGGCCGGCCAGTCGTACAACACCCCGATGTTGGAGATAATGCTTTTCCGATCGCCAGCCTGTATGTTTTCCTGGAGCGCAGCTTCGATCTGCGCTATCAGTTCTTCCATCTTCTCGATCCGCATCCCGGACGGTCCCCGCACTCGAATCATGAACTGTCCGGCATCCACGGAAGGAAAGAGCTCCGTGCCGATCGGAGGATACAGAACGAGAGAGCCTGCAAACAGCCCACCCGCAATTAGGAGCACTGTGCGACCGTGAGCGAGCGCCCTGTCCAGGGTCTGCTCGTACTTATTGCGCAATCTTTCGAATGCTCGTTCAAAGTGCTGAAATAGCCGTGGCTTGTGCTCTTCAAGGGTTCCTCCCTCGTGCCGGCGGTAGAAATATGTCAAAGACACCGGTACCGCCGTCATTGCCATGACGTAGGACGCAGCCATGGCAAAAGCCACGGAGAGCGCCAGGGGTGTGAAAAGGTAGCGGCCCATACCCGAGAGAAAAATTACCGGAAAGAACACCACGATGGTGGTAATGGTTGATACCAAGACCGGCATCCCAACTTCCTCCGCGGCTTCCCGGACGGCCTGAAGCGTCTTCTTCCCCATCTGAAGATGCCGGTGCGTATTCTCCAGCACGACGATGGAATCGTCCACCAGCCGCCCGACTGCCAGGGCCAATCCTCCCAGCGTCATCGCGTTGATCGTGTCGCCCGTAAAGTACAGACCAATAAAGGCGGCCAGCACCGAGAGAGGGATGGAGATGAAGATCAACACCATCGACCGGAAGCTGCCGATGAATGCCAGGATCATCAATGAGGCCAGGATCCCTCCGAGCAGACCCTCGGTTTCAAGGCTGGCAATGGATTCGCGCACAAAGTGGGACTGATCGGAGATTACATCCAGACGGATCCCTTTCGGAATACGCGAGAGGATGCGCGGTATAGCATCCTTCACACCCTCGACTGCCTGGATGGTGTTGGCCCCTGGCTGGCGATAGATCGGTATGTAAACCTGGCGCCTGCCGTCGACATGGACGATGTTGGTCTGAATTGCAAAGGCATCCTTAACGGCGCCGACATCTCTGACAAAGACCGGCGCTCCATTCTCGATCTTCACCGGAAAGTCGTTGATCTCCTCGACTCGCGGCACCATTCCGTTGGCGTTGATCTGATAATCCAGATCGCCGATCTTGGCGTTTCCCAGCGGAATGAACACGTTGAAGCTTCGCAGCGTCTGCACCACATCCATCGGCGCGAGGCCGTACCCTCTGAGCCTGTCGGGATCGAGGTACACGAGGATCCGCCGTAACTTACCGCCGTAAACCGCCGGCGCGATAACCCCGGTGATGCCGCTCAACTGATTACGAATCGAGAAGTAGGCGACGTCGTAGAGCTGCTTCTCATCCATGACGGGGCTGGATACGCTGAGCAGCGCGAGGGGAATGGTGGCAGTCGGGTCGAAGGGCATCACCATGGGAGGAATCGTTCCGGGCGGAAGATAGAACAGATCGGATATAGCCAGCGACGACACCTGCGACATTGCCGTGTTCGGATCGATGTCGGGGCGGAAGTAGTCCTTCACAATCGAGACGCCGGTGATCGACTTCGATTCCTGCCTGGCGATACCGTTGGCCTGGGATGTCCACCTCTCCAGGCGGTTCGTCATGTCGCGTTCGACAATTTCCGCAGGCATGCCGGGATAGAACGTGAGGATCTGAACGGCCGGCGTTTTGAAAATCGGGAGAATATCGGTGGGTATGCGGGTAATGGCCGTGAGACCGATGAGGACCACACCGAGCACCATCACGATCACAGCATAGGGATTTCTCAGCGCAAGTCGAATCATCGAGCCTTCCTGACGTTAGAACTTCGCAGCCAGTTGCAGCAGTTCCGCACTCTGAACATCCGAAACAAGGCCGTAGACCAGTCCACGCTCTTTCCACAACACCACATTGCAGCCCTTCCTGGCATCCAGCATGCATCGCTTTCCGTCCAAAGTGATTAGCTGATTTTCCGCAAATTGGACATCTGCCGCATCAACAACGAAGAGCGACACCGTGCTCTGTGGATGCCGGTACCAGATCAGCGCGGCTTTCCTTCCCTGAAGGTAGCAGCGCCGCCCTCCGATCAGTTGTGGCTCTGAAGTCGCGGGAAGCCGGAAGGAAAAGCCGACCCTTTCCTGAAACCATTTCTGCACGGCCACGGGATCAGAAGCGGCAATCTCCGTGGAACGCGACAGGTTCCCAAGATGATCCTCGATCAGAATCACGGTGAGCGGCTGCGAGGAGACCTGATTCCTGTGCTGCAAGAGATAGATGCCGCCGGCGGCCGCAGCCACGATCAGGGCCGCCAGCGCCGAGACGAACGGGCGGCGCAGAAGGAACCCTCTCCCACCGGGCGACGAGGCCGATCTGGAGCGCTCTTCCGCGATTATGCCCAGTAGTTTCTCTCGCAGCGCCGCAGACCCTATCTCGCGCGGAGCGCGGGCCTTGACCAGCGCGCGGAGACGCTCCTCAGAAGCAAAGAACTCCCGGCAGGCCTCACAGCTTGCCAGGTGCGCACGGGCCTGGGATACTTCTTCAGAAGAAGGCGGCCCTCCCGAGCGTTCCTCATTGCTCAAATAGACAAATTTTCTTGCAGCTCCGCACGTCATAACTCATTCCTTTAGCAATCCTCGCCACTTTGCGAATTCCCTGAGATGCTCACGGAGCAAGGAGTGCCCGCGATAGAGTCGCGAGGCGACCGTTCCGGAGGGACATTCAGTGATCTCTGAAATCTCCGCGTAGCTCAGCTCTTGCACATCCGCGAGCCATACGACGGTGCGGAACTCGACCGGTAGGGCATCCAGGGCCTGCTGTATCTCACTGTCGAGCAGGTGTTCCAGGAACTGGGATTCTGGTGTCGCGGCCGAGGCCACAGAGGCGGATTCCAGCACCGCCTCACTCAGCTCGACATCGACAATCGAGGGATTCCGATTACGCCTGCGAAATTCGTTGATATACGTGTTAACGAGGATTTTCAAAAGCCAAGCCTCAAACCTTTCCGGGGAACGCAGGCCCTCATAGGACCGGAACGCTCGCAGGCATGTTTCCTGAACGAGATCCTCTGCCAGCTCGCGTTCACCGGCCGCAAGCTTCGAGGCAAGGGTCAGGAGGCTGTCGAGATGGGGAATCAGTGCCTCCTCGAAATGAGCAGGCCGCGAACGGGAGGGCGCTGGTTTTGCGGCTGAACTCGGAGCCTGGCCGCCTCGAATGAGTCGAAATGCCTCGCGCATCCTCCCCTTCCTGATATAAATGACAATCTCACTGAAGATTTTCTTCCCGGAGAGTCAGTTTTTCGCACAGGAAGGCTCCCTCCAATCGTCGCGAGGGCCTCCCTTCGCCTGGTCGGCCTCTGATGCTTCCGGCGCGATATGTTGCCTGCCGGGCGATGGCTGTCGGAGCGCCGCCGGCCCCTGCAGCGAGCACACCGAGGCCCGCAACGGTTGCGGCGACGAAAGCTCCGGCGGGTGCGAGAGGTCGGACCCGCTCGAGCGAACGGGCGAGGGATGCGCGAATTCGCCGCTCGACGCCGTAGCTGACCGCCGGGCTCGGCCCGGCGCGGAGGAGGTCGAGAAGCGCCCGGCACGCCGCGCACTCCTCGGCATGTGCCGCGGCCTCGCCGGGAAGAGGCGCGCCAGCGCGCAGCTCCGGATCATCCAGGTAGCGATTGAACTCCTCGCAGCGTGTCATCGTCCCGATCGATCGCGCAGGCGCCAGCCAAAGCTGACGAAGAGTGCGGATCCAGGAAAGGGAAGGCAACCCTGCCGCCGCGCTGCTCCTGCGGCGGCAAGGAGATGACCAGGGTCGAAGAGTAGCGATACAAGTCGTCGACTTCTCGCCGGGCGTCGGAGCGGCTCCGGCGCCGGCGTGCCGTCATGCGCGTCGATGCGGAAGACCACCGGAGGGGAACCGTCCACCTCGCCCGCGCGCGCACGGTTGCTCACCGGAGGTGAGGTCGACCGCGACGACGCCGGGAATCCGCTGGAGCACCTCCTGGACCGAGTGGCGGCACTCCTCTCAGACGAGGCCCGTCAGCGCGAGGACGAAGACCTCTGGGTCCAGCGGCCGCACCTAGGCGGCCAGCAGCGCGAGCGCGATCATTTCTTTTTCTCCATGCGCAGGCAGTCCGTCTCCGGATGAAACGCCTGCCAGGCGAACCAGTATACGACGGTCGCAGTCGCGAGCGTCCCGTCTTCGTAGCGTGCCTCGGCCAGCCAACCCTCCGGGTCGTACGCGACCTGGAGAGCCCTGCCGCCGAGGACGTCCCGGACCCGCCCCGCTTTCTTTAGGTCCGCGATCGGGTAGGCACGATAGGACCCGCCCGATTCAATCCCGAGAACGTATGCCTTCGGCGCGAGCTTGCACTCGGACTTGCTCCGCTTGACCGGGAACATCAGGTCTTCGTTGCTCTGGTATTCGAGGTACGGATTGGCGGAGTAGTTCCGCGCGTACCCGGTGTGGATCGAGAGGAACCTCCGTGTCCGGATGCTCCCGCACCCACCTACCCAAACGCATGCGCCGTGACGGGATGATCGCGAGGCGCGCCCCCGTCAGCGGGCCGGTGACCGCCTGGCGCAGCGGCTGCGCCCATAGGCTCTCGGTCTGCCGGTCGTAGAGCATGGCCGCGGACTTATACAGGGCGCCGCTGACGCCGAAGACCAGCCTTTTTCCTTCGAGCACCGGGTCGTAGACCACGCCCGCCTCGACGAGCGGTCAATAGGTGACCGCGACGGGCCGCCCTCCGACCCGATCGTTGACGACCTCATGCTGGGTGAGGATCTTGATTGGGTACGCCTTGGCCTTGCCCTTCTCGACGACTCCCAACACCTCGTCGTTGTCCGAAAGGAAGCGCCGCGCTTCGGCGGCGCTCACAAACTTCGGGTCGACTAGCGGCAGGATACCGTCGCGCGGCGCGCCCTGGGCAATCTCGCCGAGGTCGATCGAGCGCTTCGTGACGTCGAACGGCCGCGTGCCCGCGCCGACCTGAAGCTGGTCGGGCTTGGCCTTGTTGTCCCACGCGCCGGCCAACGCGAAGAGTAGGAGAAGCGTCCACATAATAGCTACCTTCGGCCGCCGCGCCTTAAAAGTTACGTCCGGATTCTCGCTGCGGCAGATTAACCCCAACGCTCCCGATGGACTGAGCCAGGGCCACTACCGAGTAGGTGAGGCTGCGCCCGTGAAGTAGTCACAACGGGAATATCCATAGCCGACGCTCATGCTTCCTGTCAGCAACTTCGGCAGGCAGGCTGGGAAGGCTAGCTATAGCTAAGCTAGGATCATCAGGGAGGTCAGGCTGTGCAAAAAATGCCAATTCGGATGTCGCGACCAGATGCCGAACCTCCGGCGGCTCGCGTTTCATCCAGAGATTCTCCTAAACCGAAAAGCCAGCGGCAGTGTGATATTGGTGGTGAATCACCCCGAAGGCTTTCGGACCTGAACCTGGAGGCGAAGATCTTTGCGGCGGTACAGGCACGTCCCGTTCACATCCTCGCACACATAGTAAAGGGCGTAGGCAGGAATTGTAACCGCGCCGGGAGCCGCGTCTTGCGGGCACCGCAGCTCGAACTGGATTTCCCGAGGCTCCTGGCTGACCGGCGTCTTCGGGTTCGGAATCGTGACGTGACGACGGTCCACAAGCCAGCCGTTCGGAGGTCTGATGCAAAGAACAAGGTCCTCTGCTTCGTTGTTCCAGTGAGCCTTATTCTTTGAATTGGGCCGGAAAATCAAGTGGACGCGCGCAGAGGCGCCCTGCGAAACGACAGGGGGCACGACGGTCCTGTCTACGGAGATGAACTTTCCGGTATCGCGGATGACGCGCCCGCTCGGGTCAGGTTCTTTCGTGTCCGTCGCCGCGCTTTCAAAAATCTTAAGCGGCTTGGCAAACTCGGCACCGCCGGGTTCCACCGTCAACGCCATGGGCGTCTCTCCTCGAGCCTGGATTTCCTCGCGGGCGACTGGGACCCAGTCATAGAAGGGATAGGGCTTGTCGAGGCGCGGCCCGTACTGCTGGATGCGGCGCCGCCAGATGTAATTGTTCGGATCGATCTCGAGGGCCCTGGACCAGTGTTCCACTGCGTTCTGGAAATCCCCATCCTGCCGGTCCGAGGAATCATAGCGTTTTCGGTAAGCAACACCCAAACGGAAGTAGGTGGACGCATGTTCGGGCGCGAGCCGTAGTGCTTCACCGTATGCGGCAATCGCCTCGCTGATGCGCCCCGGCTCGCCCCACATGATCAGCGCGTCTGCGTATGCCAGCCAGTCTCCGGCATTCCCTCTCTTCGCACCGGTCTTGAGCCGCGCAAGGTCGGGTCGTATGACTTTGGCGGCGGGAAAGCCGGCCGGCTTTTCAAAGCTTCGATTGAGAAAATCGTCTTCCAGGCGCCCAGAGTCTTTCAACGGCGGATTCACCAGGCGAATGATTCCATACTCGTCGAGAGCCAGTGTTATGGGAACGACGGAAACACCCAGCAAGTCCAAAGAGTCGATCAGGATCGGCCATCCCATCTTCTTCCATTGCATGAAAAGACGGGCTCGATCTGGGTGTTGCTCCTGAATGATGCCGACCATCTGCAGCTTGCCTTCAGCCTGGAGCTTCTCGGTCGCCTTGTGCCACCCGGGCACGTGCACGCGGCAGCCGGCTCACCAGGAGGCAAAAATGTGCAGAAGGACCTTTTGCCCCCTGAATTGTGAGAGCGAAATCGGCCGGCCATCTGCAAGCGACGGAAGGATCAGATCGGGGAAGGGTTTCCCGATCTCGAATCCTGGGCTGGGAAAAGGATTCGCCGTGCCCGCGCAAACAGACGTATTGGCACATGCCAAGCCAACCAGACAAACGAATGCTCTTGTCTTCATTCCTACACTTCCAAGCACATTGCACCTCCTATTCTTCCATACTCATCTCCGTCGCTGCATTGTCTTCATCCCGTCTATACTCTTCCCTTCCAACGACGCCATCCCCGCAGCCCATCCGGCTTGCGCTCATTCCAGACTGCCGTGTCGCTGGCCGTTTCGGAAGCCAGAAGTTAGAAGTCAGAATGCAGAATGATCGCGGGGCCTGACCCTTGCGCGTTTCTTCTCAATGTGAGACAAAAGGATGTCCCTCAAGTCCGCATTTTTCGGAATCTCTCGGTAGGTCGGGTCTCCGATAGGACTTTTCAAATTGAACGGCGGATCCGACCGGCAATGCGCTCCCGCGGTAGACACCAAGGCAACACGCGCCTCGCCTAGAGGCTCGGTTAATACATTAATCCCTGAAGGCTTGCCGAAACGCACCCAGTCAAATTTTGGGTGCCGTCTCCTGCGTATAAAATCCTTCTCCACCTCTGGGAAATTTTGATCGGCAAGAATTTCGTCCATAGTGAATTCTTCAGATAACGCATCAATGCTCTCGATTGAGAAGTTCTTCGATCTCCTTGTGTTCAGGAGCTCTCGGATGAGATGTACTGCGAGGTCGCACTCCTCACACTCGCTCCGGATCTCCCAGAACCACTTGCGTCCTGCCCATCGATACAATGTGACTTGAACTTCCCCGTCCTTCATGTTCTCTTCCTTTCCCTTTTCCGCACAGCGGAGCCGGTCCTGGAGCGATTCCATGGATCCCTTCCGAATCGCTCCAGCGGCTGCGGTTCCGGGCCTTTACTCCCCTCCCATCATCTTTTTCATCTTCTCCATCCACATGGTGAGCTTTTCTGCTCCAGCGTCCGTGGCGAAGACATCCAGACTTACACGCGCCGTGTCTCCCACCTTCAGTATAACCATCTGCGGCCTTGCCCGCCGGGGCGTGTTTCTCGCCCACAGCCAAGCAGCGGGGACAATCGGGTTGCTGGCAGGCCTGGTCGGTGCGACTGTGCTCCAGCTCCGTTGCCCGTTAATAGAAGCCTCGCACTCTGCCGTCTGGCATGCGGCGATTGTCGTCGCATCAGGGCTCACGGGCATGCTTGCCGGACGGCTGTCAGCGCTTCGTTCTACGGCGCCGTAACTCTTCCCCCGTTTCCGGCGAAATCCCTAATAGCGGAACCAATGCAACTATGTGTGTGAGATGTTTCGATCCCTGGAGGAGAGCGATGAAAAAGGTCATAGGAATCTGTTCGATGGCGGTTTTTGCCCTTGCCCTGGCTGCGGCCGGCGCCGGGAAAAAGCTGACCGGTGAGATAAGCGACAAGATGTGCGGCAAGAAGGACATGATGGAAGGGGGAGACGAGAAATGCACGCTCGCCTGTGTGGACAAAG
>Ga0066709_100001459_pt1 | contig 15662 bp, 14 predicted proteins | sample GraSoiAngelo_158_FD_79665 | JGI IMG/M metagenome (GOLD analysis project Ga0066709, IMG submission 79665) | Grasslands soil microbial communities from the Angelo Coastal Reserve, California, USA - 14_1009_16_30cm | ecosystem: Environmental > Terrestrial > Soil > Grasslands | place: USA...
ACGCCGTGATTCCTCCGCAAGCGTTTGTTGCCTTCTTCCCGTGAATAGCCGCCCGACAGCGCAACCACCCTCACGACCCTGGGATGTTTGACGAATTCGGCGTAGAGGTCGTCCTTCTCCGGTAAGGTGAGCTTGAGCATGACCAGCTGACCCACTGGCAGTCCGTTGAGCTCCTCGAGGATGGCCGTTTTGAGCAACTCTTCGGCCTTCGCTTTTTCCGGGCAGTGAATATCCACTTCCGGCTCGACGATCGGCACAAGGTCCGCCGCGACGATCTGGCGAGCTGCTTCGAACTGCTGGGTCACGATGTCCTCGATGCCTGCTCCGTTGGCCTGTTTGACGAGCGAGCGCATCTTGGTTCCAAATATGCGCTTCGCTTTGGCCTTGTCGAGCAGCGCAGCAAGCTCGGGCATCGGCTTCATCAACTGGACACCGGATTTCTCCGCTGCCAGGCCCTTGTCCACTTTCAGAAATGGCACGATCCGCTTCACATTCCACAGATAGTCCGCGGTCGGCTGCCCCTCGACGTCCCTGTCCGTGGTGTCCTCGAACAGGATGGCGGCAAGAATCCGCTCCCCGGTGAAGCGTCGGCTGGTCATGATGCGCGTACGCATCTGATGCACGATCGCGAACATCTCCTCCTCGTTGGACCACGCATTGTCCTTGATTCCGTAGGCACGCAGCGCGTTGGGCGTGCTGCCACCGCTTTGATCCAGCGCCGCAATAAACCCGGGATGTGTCGTCATCTGCTGCAGTTGTTGTTCTTTGACGGTGCCCATCTCCGTCACCTCGTATTCCTGCTCATCCGATAGCGCCGGATGAGGTTGTTCGTCGAGCTGTCATGGCCGAGCGCGGGCTCCGTCTCGCTCTCGAGCTCCGGGATGATGCGCTGGGCCAGCATCTTGCCCAGCTCGACTCCCCACTGATCGAACGAGTCGACGTTCCAGACGACGCTCTGGGTGAACACGCTATGCTCGTAGAGCGCGACGAGCTTTCCGAGCGTTTCCGGCGTGAGCCGCTCGGCGAGGATCGTGTTCGAAGGACGATTGCCCTGGAACACCCGATGGGCAACCAGGCCGTCCGGCGTGCCCTCGGCCTTGACTTGCTCGCGCGTCTTGCCGAAGGCCAAGGCCTCCGTCTGCGCAAACACGTTCGCCAGCAGCATGTCGTGGTGTCGAGCCAGCCGGTTCAAGGCCTGGCCGAACGCGATGAAGTCACAAGGGATGAGGCGGGTCCCCTGGTGGATCAGCTGGTAGAAGGAATGCTGCCCGTTGGTTCCCGGCTCCCCCCAGTAGATGGGCCCGGTCGGGTAGCTGACCTCGACCCCCTCCAGGGTGACGTGCTTGCCGTTGCTCTCCATCGTGAGCTGTTGCAGGTACGCGGGGAAGCGCTTCAGGTATTGCTCGTAGGGCAGGACGGCCACCGTCTGGGCGTCGAAGAAATCGGTGTACCACACCGTCAACAAGCCGAGGAGCACCGGCAGGTTGCGCTCGAACGGTGCGGTGCGGAAGTGCTCGTCCATCTGGTGAAAGCCGTCCAGCAGCGCGCGGAAGTTCTCGGGACCGACGGCGAGCATCGTCGACAGACCGATTGCCGAGTCCATGGAATAGCGCCCGCCCACCCAGTCCCAGAACCCGAACATGTTCGCAGTGTCGATCCCGAACTCCGACACCTTCCGAGCGTTCGTCGAGACAGCGACGAAATGCTTGGCCACCGCCTTGACGTCGCCCCCGAGCCCTCCGCGCAACCATCGGCGCGCGCTCTCGGCGTTGGTCATCGTCTCCAGCGTCGTGAAGGTCTTCGACGAGACGATGAAGAGCGTTTCCGCGGGGTCCAGGTCGCCGGTCGCCTCCACGAGATCGGTCCCGTCGACGTTCGACACGAAGCGAAAGGTCAGCGCGCGGTCGCTGTAGTGCTTGAGGGCCTCGTAGGCCATCACGGGGCCGAGGTCGGAGCCGCCGATGCCGATGTTGACCACGTTGCGAATGCGCTTGCCGGTGTGCCCCGTCCACCCGCCGCTCCGCACTCGGTTCGCGAAGTCAGCCATCGCGCCGAGTACGGCGTGGACGTCGGGCATTACGTCCTTGCCGTCCACGACGATCGACGTGCCGCGCGGGGCCCGCAGCGCGACATGCAGGACGGCCCGGTTCTCCGTCTGGTTGATCTTGTCCCCCCGGAACATGGCGTCGATGCGCTCGCGCAGGCCGGACTCCTCGGCCAGTCGGCAGAGCAATGCGGCGGTCTCGTCCGTGACGCGATTCTTCGAGTAGTCGAGATAGATGCCGACGGCCTCGGCGGTCAGGCGCTCGCCGCGTGTCGCATCGTCGGCGAAGAGCTCGCGGAGGTGGAGGTCTCGGATCTTCTCGTGGTGGGCCTCGAGGGCCTTCCATGCCGGGCGCGCAGTCAGTGGCAACATTCCCGTCATCGGTCTTCCTTTCTCAGCTCGCCTTGTCCAGGGCGGCGCTCTTGGAGGCGATCACGTCCATGAGCTCGTGCCAGGAGCTGACGAACGACTTCGCGCCGTCGTCCTGGAGCTGGCTGGCGAGGGCGTCCACATCGATGCCGGCTCCGGCGAACCGGGCCAGCACGTCCTCGCAGTCGCCACCATCGGGGGTCAGGATCCCACCGAGCGCTCCGTGATCGGCGAGGGCCTTCAAGGTGCCCTCGGGCATCGTGTTCACCGTGAACGGCGCGGCGAGCGCCCGTATATAAAGGATGTCGGACGCGCCGGGATCCTTGGTGCCCGTGCTGGCCCACAGCAGGCGTTGCGGGCGGGCGCCGGCGTTGAAGACGCGCTGCCAGCGCGGGGAGCCGAGCAGGGTGCGGTACGCCTTGTACGTCCGCTTCGCGATCGCGATGCCGAGCTGATTGCGCAGCGCCTCGGGCACGCTGTCCTTGACCGCCGCGTCCCACCGGCTGATGAACACCGAGGCGACCGAGCCGACCTCCGGCTCGAGCCACGCGGCCATGCGACGCTCGATGCCACGCATGAACGCGCCAGCCGCGGCCAGGTATTGCTCGTGCGAGAAGAGCAGCGTCACATTGATCGGTATGCCGGCAAAGATCGCCTCCTCGATGGCGGGCAGGCCTTCCTTGGTGCCGGGGATCTTGATGAGGAGGTTGGGTCGCCCCGCGCGGGCGTGCAGGGCTTTGGCCGCGGCGAGCGTGCTGGCGGAGTCGTGGGCCAGCAGCGGCGACACTTCCAACGACACCCAGCCGTCCACGCCGCGCGTTCTGTCCCAAATCGGTCGAAACAGATCGGCGGCCCGGGTCAGGTCCTCCAGCGCCAGCTCGAAGAACAATGCCTCGCCCGACTTGCCTTCCCTGACCTTCTTCCGGATCGCGGCGTCGTAGGCCGAGCTGTTCTTGATGGCATGGTCAAAAATCGTCGGGTTGGACGTGAGCCCCGTCACGGAGAGCTCGTCGATGTAGCGCTCGAGCGTGCCGGTCTCTAGCAAATCGCGTGTGATGTTGTCGAGCCAGAGACTCTGGCCCCGGTCGTGGAGCGTTTCGGTGGCTTTCATCGTGTCACCTCCGATGACAGGAGCGCCGGCAAGTCATGCGTCAAGAGGTCGCCGATGCGTTCGACTGTCAGGTCCGCCGGACGATAGGCCTTCGCATCGTGAGCGTACTGACCCTGACGCGGAAAGATCGTCGTCACGCGCTCGCCCCAGGCTTCCTTGACCGCGGCCAGGATCCGCGGTTTGTCGTCCACGAGGACGTAGTGTTGTGCCGGATAGCGTTGCTCGACGTCATCCAGCGCCTCTTCCTTGTGAGGAGGCCGGAGGCCCGAGATTCTGCCGGGAACGGAGGCAGGCTCATGCGCGGTCGCCGACCGCGGCGTTGACGAGCTCCTGTGCCTCGCTCACGAGCGCGTCCAGGTGCGCCGCGCCCCTGAAGCTCTCCGCGTAGATCTTGTAGATGCTCTCCGTGCCCGACGGCCGAGCCGCGAACCACCCGCTCGCCGTCACGATCTTCAGGCCGTCGATCGCCGCGTCGTTGCCCGGGGCTCTGGTCAGCTTGGCGGTGATCGGCTCGCCGGCGAGTGTCTCTTCCTTGACCGCTTCGGGTGAGAGCGTCTGCAGTCGCGCCTTTTGCTCAGGCGTGGCGGGCGCATCGATACGCGTGTAATAGGACGCGCCGAACTCCGCCGTCAGCTCCCGGTAGTACTCGCCGGGATCCTTGCCGGTGCGGGCGGTGATTTCGGCCGCCAGCAGGTCCATGATCGGGCCGTCCTTGTCGGTCGTCCACACGGTGCCGTCATGGCGCAGGAAGCTGGCCCCGGCGCTCTCCTCGCCGCCGAAGCAGCACGATCCGTCGAACAGGCCCGGCACGAACCACTTGAAGCCCACGGGCACCTCGTAGAGCCGGCGGCCGAGCTTTTCGACGACGCGATCGATGAGGCTGCTGCTGACTAGCGTCTTGCCGACTGCGGCGTGCGCCGGCCAGTCGGGGCGATGGGTGAGCAGGTAGCGGATGGCCACCGCCAGGTAGTGGTTGGGGTTCATCAGCCCCGCGGATCGCGTCACGATGCCGTGCCGGTCCGAGTCGGGATCGTTGGCGAAGGCGACGCGGAACCGGTCTTTCAGCTCGACGAGCCGCGCCATCGCGTACGGGCTCGAGGGGTCCATGCGGATCTTGCCGTCGTGATCAACCGTCATGAACGAGAACGTCGGGTCGATCACCGGATTGACGACGGTGATGTCGAGCTTGTAGACGGAGTTGATCGGCTCCCAGTACGGCCTCGCTGCGCCGCCGAGTGGGTCCACGCCCAGCTCGAGGCCGGCGCTCCGGATGGCGTCCATGTCCACGACGTTTCTCAGGTCCTGGACGTACGGCAGGACGAAGTCCTCCTGATGCGTGCTCGCCGCCTTGATAGCGGTCGCGAACGGCACCCGCTTGACGCCTGCGTTGCCGGCCCGCAGCAGCTCGTTGGCCCGGTTCTGCACCCACTCGGTCACGTCGAGGTCGGCCGGTCCGCCGTTGGGCGGGTTGTACTTGAAGCCACCGTCCTCCGGCGGGTTGTGCGAGGGCGTGACCACGATCCCATCGGCGAGGTGCGCCTTGCGGCCGCGGTTGTACGTGAGAATCGCCCACGAGATGACGGGCGTCGGCGTGACGCCGGCGTCGCGCTGGATGATGGTTTCGACGCCGTTCGCCGCCAGCACTTCGAGCGCGGTGCGCTGGGCCGGCTCGGACAGGGCGTGCGTGTCTTTCCCCATGTAGAGCGGGCCGTCGATCCTCTGAGCGCGCCGGTGGTCGCAGATCGCCTGCGTGATCGCCGCGATGTGGGACTCGGTGAACGAGCCGCGGAACGGTGAGCCGCGGTGCCCGCTGGTGCCGAAGCTGACGAGCTGGTTCGGGTCACCCGCATCGGGCGCGCGCTCGTAGTAGGCCTGCTCGAGCCGCGCCACGTCCACCAGCATCGCCTTGGGGGCGGGCTTGCCGGCCAGGGGCGAGATCCTCACGCGTTCGCTCGTTCCGTGAGCCACAGTCTTCTCCGCTATGACACCGGGCACGGCTTGACGTGCCAGATGTCGGCCGCGTACTCGGCAATGGTGCGGTCGCTCGAGAACTTCCCGGAACTGGCCACGTTGAGGATGGCCTTGCGCGCCCATGCTTCCCGGTCGGCGTAGAGAGCGCACAGGCTGCGATCGGCCTCGAGGTAGGATGCGAGGTCTGCGAGGTGCATGTAGTAGTCGCGCGTCAGCAGCGTGTCGCGCAGCGGCGCAAAAACGCCCGGCTCATTGCGGCTGAAGTGGTCGGAGAAGATCAGGTCCAGCGCCGCGCGGACCTCTGGCTGGTTGTCGTAGTGCCAGCGCGGGCTGTACCAAGCGCGACTGGCGGCGACCTGTTCCGCGGTCAGGCCGAAGAGGAAGAAGTTCTCCTCCCCACCTTCTTGCGCCATCTCGATCGTCGCGCCGTCGCGCGTGCCGATCGTCAGTGCGCCGTTCATCATGAACTTCATGTTGCTGGTACCGCTCGCCTCGTAGCCGGCGGTCGAGATCTGGTTGGAGACGTCGGCGGCGGGAATCAGCCGTTCCGCCAGCGACACGGAGTACTCGGGCAGGAACAAGACCTTGAGCCGCCCGCGCGCCGCCGGATCGGCGTCGATGATCGCGGCGATGTTGTTCAGGAGCTTGATGATGAGCTTGGCCAGGTGGTAGGCCGGCGCCGCCTTGCCCGCGACCAGGAACGTTCGCGGCGTCATCTCGAGCGTCGGGTTCGCCCGCAGGCGGATGTAGAGCACGACGATGCGCAACGCATTGAGGAGCTGCCGCTTGTATTCGTGGATGCGCTTGACCTGGCTGTCGAAGATGGTGTCCGGGTCCAGTGTCTGCCCCGAGCTCGATCGGAGCCACTCCGCGAAGGTGGACTTGGCCGCTCGCTTGGCCGCGCGAACCGCGTCCCGGAATCCCCTGTCGTCGGCGAGACGCTTGAGTTTCCCCAGCTGGCCGAGGTCCGTCATCCAGCCGTCGCCGATGGCCTCGGTGATGATGCGAGCGAGCGCCGGGTTCGCCAGCAACATCCAGCGCCGCGGCGTGACCCCGTTGGTCTTGTTGCTGAAGCGCTCGGGGAACATCTCGGCCAGGTCCCTCACCGTGGTCGAGCGCAGCAGCGCGGAGTGAATCGCCGCCACTCCGTTCGTGCTGTGCGAGCCCACGATGGCGAGATTGGCCATGCGGACGTGCTTGACCGGGTCCTCTTCGATCAGGCTCGTGCGTACCACGCGGCCCTCGTCGCCGGGGAAGCGGCGCCGCACGGCATCGAGCAGTCGGCGGTTGATCTCGAAGATGATCTCCAGGTGGCGAGGCAGCAGCATCTCAAACCACGCGAGCGGCCATTTTTCGAGCGCCTCGGGCAGCAGCGTGTGGTTCGTGTACGCCAGCGTCCGCTGGGTGAGGTCCCAGGCCTGATCCCATCCGAGGTGAGCCTCGTCGAGCAAGATCCGCATCAGCTCGGGGACGGCGATTGCCGGGTGAGTATCATTGAGCTGGACGGCGACCTTTTCGGGAAGCGCGCGCCAGTCAGCATTGGTGCGCCGGAATCGTCGGATCAGATCGGCCAGCGAGCAGGCGACGAGAAAGTACTCCTGCACGAACCGCAGCCCCTGCCCCTGGGTCGTAGAGTCGTCGGGATAGAGAACCCGCGTGAGAGACTCGGCCTCGAGCGTCTCCGCCACCGCGCTGACGAACTCGCCATGACTGAACGCCTGGAAATCGAAGTAGTCGGGCGCGGCCGCCGCCCAGAGCCGGAGTGTGTTGATCGTCTTGCCGCCATAACTCACCACGGGCCGATCGAACGGGATGCCGATCAGCGTCGACGGCCGGCCGACGATCGGGCGCAGCGCGCCCCCCCGGACCTCGACCGAGCAGTTCAGCTTGATCTCGACCTTCTCGTTCGGGCGAGCGACCTCCCACGGGTCGGGGCGACGCAGCCAGTTGTCGGGCTGCTCGTGTTGCCAACCGTCCTCGATGGATTGCCGGAACATTCCGTACTCGTACCGGAGCCCGTACCCGATCGCCGGCAGCTGCATCGTGGCCATCGAGTCGAGAAAGCACGCAGCCAGACGCCCGAGCCCTCCATTTCCCAGCCCGGCGTCGGGTTCCTCTTCGAGCAGGCCGAGCCAATCGAGGGACGTCCGCTTGACGGTTTCGTTCACAAGGGGGCTGAGCAGCAGATTCGTGATGTTGTTGGTCAGCGAGCGGCCGATCAGAAATTCCATCGAGAGGTAGTAGACACGCTTGGGGTTCTCGCGCTCATAGGTCTGCTCGGTGCGGACCCATCGCTGCGAGAGGACATCCCGGACGGAGCGCGCGAGCGCTTCGTAGCGCTCCCGCGGGCTGGCGACCGCGGGATCAGCGACGTTGTCGAAGAGCAGGTGCCGCTCATAGAGCGCATCAGCGCTACCCGTGAGCTCCACCGGACCGCATCCGTATCGCCGGCGCAGCGCAGCCATGGCGTCCGATGCTGTTTCTGCTCGAGGAGCTGCCGCCTTTTTTACGCTCATCGCTGTGCTTTCTCCTGGTGTCCCCGCACCTGCGTCGGGCTGATGCGCCGCTCGTGAGGCATCTCGTCCCAGAGGCGGATCACTGGCTCGGATCGATCATGCTCGTACCCCACCGCACTGAGACTGGCCGTGCCGAGCAGCAAGTACCTCCCCGCCCCCGGTTCGAGTCCAAGCCAGCGCATCCCGAACACTCGGAGAAAATGCCCGCTCGAAAAGAGCAGCACGTCCCCCCCGATTGCGCGCACCCGGCGTATCACCCGGTCGGCCCGCGCTCCGACCTGGTCCGGCGACTCCCCTCCCGGGCAGCCGTCGCGGAACAGCTGCCAGTCCGGGCGCGCGGCGCGGATGTCGGCGCTGGTCCGACCCTCATACGCGCCGTAGTTCCATTCGAGTAGGTCAGGCTCGACTCCCGCCGCGGAGCCGAAGCCAGCCAGCTCGCACGTTCGCACCGCCCGCTGCAAGGGGCTCGTGAGCACCGCGGCGAACGTCAATCCCTCGAGCCGCTCTCCGAGCCGGACGGCCTCGGCTTCGCCCGGCGCGGTCAGCGGCAGGTCGGTCACTCCCGTGTGCTGACGAGAGACGGTCCAGGCGGTCTCACCGTGCCTCGCCAGGTAGGCGATCGGAAGCGCGTCGCTCATGGCCGGCTCCCACAATTCCTTCCACTCAAGGCGCGACCTCCTCCGGCCGAGTTATCCGTGCACCGCGACGAGACAGCGTCGCGTATCCCGATCATAAACTGGCAATCGCGGTGCCGACAGTGAAGGAACGCCCAGGGGCCCCACAAGTCGGCTTGCCACAACGCATCTCGGCAACGCCAGAGTCGTCATCGAAGTGACCCCGCCGACTTCGCGATGCTAACGGGCTAGCGGCTGCCAGTCGACTAGCAGCGCCACGGCACGGTTGCAGTGAAGGTGTCATCGTTTTGTCGCGAGCCGATCATCACGGACCCGGAACTCCCTGGGCAGGTTGAGCACGTCGGCGACCTCGTCGAGCCGTCTGCACGGATCGCCGTTTTTCGACACAAGGCCGCGGAATTGCAGCGGACGTTCGAGCTCGAGTGCCATCAGGAGCCTCTGGCAGGATTCGAGCTTCATCCGCTCGATGCCGTAGGCCCAATGCACAGCACCAACACCGCCGGCAACGATCGTGGCGAAGAGGATGGTGGCGGCGACGATGTAGACGCGCGGCTGGAAGTAACGAAACATATACGACTCCTCGCCTTGACCCGATCCTTATGAGTGCTGCACCGCACGTGCGGATGCGCCGGAGGGGTCTTTTCCTCTCACATACGACGTCACTGGAGGCAAGGAGAATTCAAGCGCTAGCGCGTTCGCACCGGTGCCTGCTCCGCAGGCAATGGAGCGCGAGCTCAACGTCCATCCAGACCATCGTCACTTGCGGTCGCCCGTTCGGGTTGAACGTGACGACGTGACCGTACGCCTTGTCCTCTAGCACTTTCTTTACCGACTCCGGCAATGCGATAGGCATGGCGCCCTCCAGGCTCAGGGTCCGGTTGCGTGTGATGTCCGGGTAGTGGTCATCCAGCTCCTCCCCGTCGACGATCGACCCAGCTCAGTGCGCGACAGGGAAGTTCGTGTCGAACTTCTTGCTTATCTCCATCACCTTCTCGCCGGTGAAGCCGCCGCTGGCGCCGAGTTCGGAGATCGCTTTGAAGTAGTGGTCCTGTCCACCCGGCGGACTCCAGTCGAGCATGCGCGCCGTCGTGTCGCCGACGTTCTTGAAGCGGTGCACCACGTTGCGCGGGATGAAGACGATGGTGCCGGAGCCGACCGTCGAGGTCTGGTCACCGACGGTCAGCTCATAGATGCCCTCGACGATGAAGAACATTTCTTCCTGGTTGAAATGGACGTGGTCGGGTGGGCCTTCACCGGGTTTGTGCCATCCCATGATGACCGAGATGGCGCCGCCGGTGGCCTCGGTGGTGAGGAGTACTTTCATGTCGAGGCCGAAGGGCTTGATCGGCACCGCCTGTTCGGGCTCGACGATGGTGGCTTGCAGTGGTGAGCGTCTTGCGTCCATGTCTTGTCTCCAGTTTGATCTCGGTGCGGCCGAGGCGTTGTCGATTCATAAGTGGTCCGCGTGCGGGTCGTCGGACGGCAGGCTGCGCGTATGGCCCCAGGGGCTGGCGCGCCAGTTCTCGTGTGTGGCGGCGCCGACGCGCCAGGCGGGCAGAGGCATCAGCAGGTACTCGGAAAGCGCCGTGACGAAGGGCTCGTACATCCGGCGCATCTCGGCGAGCTTGTCGTCGGCACCGGCGCCCGCGTCGACGACCACGCCCGCGGCCGCGAGCCCGGCGCGGAGCCGGGTGAGCTCGGACGCCGGAAGCCGGTCAGGCGACGAATCGATGGGCGGGCGGCCGAGCACCTGCGCCAGGTCCACGACGGTGTGCCGCGCCATCGCGAACGTCAGACTCGCCTGGCGCGCGCAGGCATCCTGGATGCCGACCATCACGAGCGCGCTGGCGTCCAGGATCGTGGTGAGCGCGGTCAACCACGACTGGTTGTCGTGCTGCGAGCGGTAGTACGACAGCACCGGATATGAAAGATGCGACTCCAGCACCTCCGCGCTCCAGCGCTCCCACTCACGGAGCAACGCGGTCAGCTCCTCGTGGTCGCTCCAGCTGCCGCGCAGCAGTTCCTCGGCGCTCGGCGGTGAACCAGCGCGCGCGTCGAGCAGCGTGATGTTCACCTCGCGCCGCGAGAACGACTGGTACAGCACGGGCAGGTAGCCGATGACAAGAGCGAGGAACGCGAACCCGATGCCGGCCTCGATCACCACCAGTACGCGCCCCGCCCGCGAGGCCGGGGTGACGTCGCCGAGGCCGAGCGTGAAGAACGTCTCGCCGCTCAGGTAGAGCTGGTCGCTGAAGGAACCGCCGCCGGGGACGTTGAGGCTGGCGCCGAGACCGGTCTGGAGCAGGGCGAATCCGACGACGAGGCTCGCCGCCCACGCGGCCAGCAGCACCAGCAGCGACAATGGTCCGAAGAAGCTCAGGTAGGTTTCGCGGCGGCCGCCCGGGCGTATGCGCCGCGCCACCGCCGACCACAGCCGCCACGTGAGGCGATAGAACATCCGCGTCGGGCGTAGCCGCCTCGTCACGCGCCGGGGCAGCACGAGCGCCTCGAACGCGTCCCACATGATGACCGCCACCCAGAGGGCGCCGGCGACTACGATCAGCGAGCCCATCTTGTCAACACTCACATCCTAAAACTCCGCCTTCCCGCTCATCATCCGCGCGTCCGCCTCTCCCGCTTTCGCCAGGATACTTCTCGATCATCGGTCGCACGCCCGTCAGCTCTGCAAACCGCAGCGTATCCTCCGAATCGGTCGGGATTCCCGACGCCCAGCCCTGAATGCTCCGCCTGCCGAAAATCAACTGAACACCAGCTACTTCGTGCCCCGGCACGCACGGGTAAACATGGCCCGGCCAGCCGCCCTCCTTGGTGAGTACATCGCTGTGACAGACTCCGCAAGCCTGCACGCGAATCCTCACTTGCCCCGGCCCCGGCTGCGGGAGTTCCCGCTAGACGAGCGAGGCCTCCTTTTACGGAACCTCCACGGGGACCATGGAAACGTCGAAACGTCCATCCCCGCGGATCACCCCAACCTTGAGCGCGTCCGCAAAGGACCAGCCAACCAGCATTCGATGCATGTCGTCGACCGTTCGTACGGCGCGCTCATTGAGAGCGACAACGAGGTCTCCCTCACGCAGTCCGGCGATCGCGGCTGGACCGTGGGGTTCGACGGAGATGATCTCCACGGCCTGCGAGACCGACAGCGCATGGCGCCGCGCGACGACGCGGTCGATCGGCCGCGTTTGCCCGACGATTCCAAGGTAGGCACGGCGGACACGGCCCCGAGCGAGCAGCTGACCTACCACCCACTTGGCGGTGTCAATCGGAATGGCGAAGCTGATGCCTTGGGCCATGCGAATGATGGCCGTGTTGATTCCGATCACCCGTGTCCGCGTGTCAACCAGGGGGCCGCCGGAGTTGCCCGGGTTCAGCGCGACGTCGGTTTGAATGATGTTCTCGATCAGCTGTCCCGTGCCACTTCGCAGGGATCGACCAAGGGCGCTGATCACACCCGCCGATACGGTCGACTGAAACCCGAACGGATTGCCGATGGCGACGACGAGCTGTCCAGCTCGCAGCGAAGCGGACTCTCCAAATTGAGCGATCGGAAGTCCCGTACCGTCGGTCCGAATCACGGCGAGGTCGGTCGCCGGGTCGCTGCCGATGGGCGTCGCCCCAAGGGTGGACCCATCGGTCAGGGTGACGCCGAGATCCTTCGCTTCGTGCACCACGTGGCTGTTGGTCAAGACATATCCGTCCGGCGTGAAGATCACACCCGAGCCCGCGCCGACGACGCCCGCAGCCCCACCCGGGCGGCGGCTTCCGGCGGCGATGCTCACAACCGCGGGGCCGACGTGCTCCACGACCGCGACGACCGCTCGCGAGTAGGAGTCCAGGAGCCCGCCATCGTCGATGCCGCGGGCTCGATCAGCCTCGAGCGCTCCGACGGCCCCCGACGGCTCGTCGACCTCGGCACTTGCAAGGAGAGCGTCGATCATCATTCTGGCCTCAGCACTGAGAAGATGCCGGGGTGGGCTTCGAGGGTTCACCCGACGATTAGACGAGCACGAATACGACAGAGGCCGACATTCGGCACTTTAGATGCGCGCCGCAGAGCGCTCGATTCAGCTGGTGCGCCACGATCAGGCCGTGTATCCCTCGACGGTCTTCTCGTCTCTGACGCGTGCTTCGTCCGGATTGAGCCCCGCCGCCCGCCGCGCCCGTCTCTGGCGAAGCAAGTCCCAGCACTGGTCCAGCGTCACCTCGAGCCGCCGGAGCCGCTCACGGTCGGCGTCGGTCACCCTCCCATGAGATTCACGCTCGAACAGCTCGTGCTCCTCGCGTGCAAGCTCGTTGATCCGGCCGAGGACCTCGTGAACGTCCATAACGCCTCCCCTCCGTCTTCGCGGAATCATCGGCTTCGTCCTCGCCGTAGCCGAGGGCCCGGGCGCGGCGGGCGGCGAGGAGGTTCCGTTCCTTTCGATTCTTGAAGGTCGTCGCAAGATTCAGGTCGGTCGAGCTTCTCATCGGGCGCGCGGCCACGACCGAGGAGGTGGCGAACCTAGTGGTGTATCTCTCGCGTGACCTAGCGCTCGCCGGCTGCGCCCCGGCGCACACGGATCGCCTTCGTCGTCGCCTCAGCCTCTCTCCCGCTGCGATATACACTCGGCGTGATGCCGGTCACGCGCCGAAATGTCGTCGTGAAGTGACTCGGCGTCCGAAACCCTACTGACCGTGCGATCTCGGCGATCGACAGGGTCTCGGCCGCCAGTAACGCCCTCGCCTGCTCGATGCGCCGCCGAACCAGGAATCGGTGGGGCGACACTCCGGTGCTTTGCTTGAACAGCCGCGCGAAATGATATGGGCTCATGTGCACGAGGCCGCTGAGCTCCGCGAGCCGGAGCTCCCGGTGCAGATTGTCCTGGACGTACTGCGCCACACGTCGGAGCCTGCACTCGGGTAGGCCCCCGGCGGCCTGATCGCCAACGACCGTCATCGCACGCCGTTCCACGCTCGCCTCGCATTTACCCTGCGTCGGTTCCACGTTTGCCTGCATTTGCTTCGCCGAATCACTCCTCGCGCGTCGTGCGTGACTGGGCCGGCCCGTTTGTGACGCTCCCCGAGTGGCGGTCGTCGCATCCCAAAATCGACATGGATGCCAGCCGCTTCCGGAGAAACAACCGGGCGCGGTGCACGCGAGACTTCACGTTGGAGACGCCGAGGCCCAGGGACTCGGCCACTTCGACATTCGACAGACCTTCAACGTCGTGAAGGATGAAAGCGGCGCGGTAGTGCGGCGGCAACTCGGCGAGCGCCGCGGTCAGCGCCACTCGCAGCTCGGTCTGGTGAGATGGGTCATCGACGCTCCGAGACCAGTCGGCGATCGGCGCGGCGTGCTGGCCGTTCTCGTGGAACAGCGGTAGCACCTCGTCGAGCGAGATTTCGCCACGTCGGTCTGGCCGGCGGCGGAGCTTCTGGTAGGCAGCATTGGCGACGATTCGGTAGAACCAGGAGCCGAAGGCCGACTCACCCCTGAACGTGTCGATCTTTCTCACCACGGTCCAGAACGCGTCCTGTACCACTTCCTCGGCGTCCTGCGCGCTTCCCGCGATGCCGCTCGCCAGGCGGTACGCGCGGTCGCCGTACGTGGCGACGAGATGCTCCGTTGCGGCCGGCTCACCGCGCCGCAGCGCCTCCACGAACTGACGGTCGCGATCGACCCTCGTGGGGGCAGCCGCCTGAGCGCTCCCCTTGGGCCGGATGCCCGAAGCCGTCGCATGCTGTCCCGGACCTACGAGGCTACGTCTTGGATCGAGAACCGCTGTAACGCTCATCTCCACGCCCTCCCATCGAGACCTCGCGAACTTCTCACTCGCTAGGCCTGCCATGGGGAGGAGCAACGATCGTGCCGCAGCCGAGGTCACCGGAGGCGGTGTCCAGGTGTGTGTTTTTCCGTGCAAGAAGGCACTTCGGGGCTGTCGATGGGCACGTCGGTCGCGCGTGCGATACTCGCACGCCCGGCCGAAATTCGGACGCCGAGTGGGTTGAGAGACGATGCGGTCGACCGGCAGGAGCGCTGGAGAGACTTCCCAGCTTGACCTATCGGCCGTGCAGCCTGGCCTCGAGGAGGGTCTTGTCCAGCCCGTGCTTCCGGACTTTCAAGTAGAGCGTGCTCTTCGAGATGCGCAGTTCCCTGGCGGCCAGGGTGAGGTTACCGTGGCAGCTCGCGATCGCCGTGCTGATTGCATCGCGCTCGACCGCTTCCAGATCGGCGACCGGCGCCGAATGGGTCGGGTCGGGGCGCTGCGGGTTCGGTTGGGCGATCGAGGAAGCGATCTCGGGTGGAAGGTCTGCGAGTGTCACGGCGTCGCCCGTGGCCAGCGTCATCATGCCTTCCACCACGTTGCGCAGCTCCCTGACGTTTCCCGGCCACGCGTATCGTTCAAAAGCGTCGAGGACCTCCGGCTCGAACCGTTTCATCGGGGCACCGTGGCGCTGTGACACCTCACCGCTGAAATGTTCGACGAGCGTCGAGAGGTCCTCCTTGCGCTCGCGCAGCGAGGGGACGCGCAGCGCCGTCACCGACACACGGTAAAACAGGTCCTCGCGGAAACGGCCCGCGGTCACTTCTGCACGGAGGTCCTTGTTGGTGGCGGCCACCAGCCTGAACCGGACTTTTCGCGGCTTGCTGTCTCCGAGGGGATATACTTCCCCCCCGTCGAGCACGCGAAGGAAGTAGGGTTGGAGATCGAGCGGCATTTCCCCGATCTCGTCGAGGAACAGGGTTCCCCCGGCGGCCGCCTCGATCTTGCCAATCATGCCGGAGCGCCGAGCCCCCGTGAACGCGCCCTCGACATAGCCAAACAGCTCGCTCGCGAGAATGTCGCGCGGCAGGCCGCCGCAGTTCAGCGCCACGAAGCGGCCGCTCTTGTGGTGCCCGCCCTCGTGGATCGCCCGGGCAAACATCTCCTTGCCGACCCCGGTCTCACCCTGCAACAGCACGGCGACATCCAGGTTTGCCAGCTGCCTCGCCTTCTCGACGGCCAGTCGCAAGG
>Ga0066709_100001460_pt1 | contig 15655 bp, 16 predicted proteins | sample GraSoiAngelo_158_FD_79665 | JGI IMG/M metagenome (GOLD analysis project Ga0066709, IMG submission 79665) | Grasslands soil microbial communities from the Angelo Coastal Reserve, California, USA - 14_1009_16_30cm | ecosystem: Environmental > Terrestrial > Soil > Grasslands | place: USA...
CCTTCCGCGATATCGCCGCGAAGGTGTGGGAGAAGGTCGGCGGCGATGCCCCGGCCCGCCGCGCCGCGCCGCGCATCGTCGTGGAATAGGCACGCTTCGGCGGGTTAGCGGTCGCCGGGCAGGATGCCGCGCAGCCGGGCGCTGAACGCTGCGATGTCGGCGCGGTGGTATTTCAGCTTGCGCCGTTCGGCTGCGGCGGGTTGTTTCGTCAGACCAACGCCGGGACGCCACTCGGTGCGCGGGCGGATCGGGCGCGGCACGAAGCCGCCGCCGCAATTCGGGCAGACATTGGACAGCAGATTGTCGGCGCAATCGGCGCAGAACGTGCACTCATAGCTGCAGATGCGGGCGTCGGTCGCGTCCGGCGGCAGATCCTTGTCGCAGCATTCGCAATTCGGCCTCAGCTCGAGCATTCCGGGTTCTTTCTCAACCGCCTGACGCACGCACCTCGACGACGTCCTGGGCGAAGATCATCGCTTCCTGGCCGACCAGAGCGGGGTCGCGCGGCGATTCGAGATAACGCGCGAACACCCACACGCCATCGGCCGGGTTCGAGACGATCTCGGCGACCGCGCCATCCGCGAGCGCGATCCGGGTGCCCGGCGCCAGCGCGCGAATGTTGATCAGATCGCTCACTGCCACACACCGTCATGACCGGGCTTGGCCCGGTCATCCACGGAGACGCCCCGAACAAAGACGTGGATGGCCGGATCAAGTCCGGCCATGACGACTGAGTGTGGATTCAGCATTGGCGCCCCATTGGCTGCGACGAGAGATGCCCTATTCCGCGGCGGCGCGGTCGTTGTTGCGCCAGGTCATCAACTCGTCCCAGCTGTCGGCCTGCATGAACTCGGCCCAGCGGCGGTAGAGGTTGCGCGCCGGCTGCTCGCTGGAGCGCACATCGGTGATGTCGACGACCTCGCCGGGAACCCGCAGGCCCTGCCATTCGAAATTCTCGACCGCGGTGCCGATCCCCTGCTCGTAGGTATAGGGGTAGCGTCGCGCGATCGTGCCGCGGCTGGCGGCATGCGCGTAATTCCAGTTCTCCATGTCGTCCTGCTCGGTCATGCCGCCCGGGCCGGAATAGCGGATGTAGTAGTCGCGCAGGAACGCCTTGACCTCCGAGGGCGCGTCCTTGTCGACAAAAAACCAGCGCCACACCTCGGTCTCGTGCGAGCTCTTCGGGTGCCACGCCGCCATCGTGCGCGGCTGGCGCGACAACAGCGCCGTGTTCGGGAAGATCTCGCCCGGCGCGCCGAGCAGCCGCGCCCGGTCGCCGAGCCGGCGGCGGCGCTCCTCCTCGCAATGCCGGAAATACTCGGCGACGAGCGGCGTGTTCTGATAGGCCGGGCGCGGCTTGTCGTCGGGCGGCGACAGATAGACGATCGACTGATGGCCGCGGTCGGGCAGGCAGACATGCAGCTTGCGCCCCGCCAGCAGCTCGCTCATGTCGCGCCTGCCGCTGCCGGACGGGCCGATGCCGGCGAGATCGACCGAGCGGTGGCTGATATTGTGGTAGGTGTCGCCGCTGAAATTCTCGGCCGGGAATTTCCAGTTGCACGGGATCAGCCATTTCTGGACGCCGCCGAGCACCTCGGCCTGGCCCTCGCGCCCATCCCAGCCGTCGAGCTGCAGATCGAGAAAGCGCGTCGCATCGCCGAGATATTCGAGGAAAGGCGGCGCCGCCGCATCCCAGGTGGCCCAGACCGAGCCCTTGTAGCGGGCCAGCTGCGCGACCTCGACAAGCCCCCATTGCGAACGATCCAAGGTCGAGTGATAGGCCTCGCGGAAGAACGGCACGCCGACCAGCCGCCCGTCGGTGCCGTAGCTCCAGCCATGATACGGGCAGGTAAAGACCGCGGTGTTGCCCTCGTCGTAGCGGCACACCTTCATGCCGCGATGACGGCAGGAATTGAGGAACACATGCACCTCGCCGGCCCGGTCGCGGCACAGGATGACCGCCTCCTCGCCCATCCGCGCCGCCGCGTAATCGCCGGGGCTCGGGATCTGGCTCTCATGGCCGATGAAGAGCCAAGCACGGGCGAAGATCCGCTCCTGCTCCTCGGCGTAGATCGCCTCGTTGACAAAGATCTCGCGGCTGATCTGCCCGGTCTTCGTATCGACCAAACCCGGGCGGTATCCGGATGCACTCGCCATCGTCATGCGTACCTCCCGAATTCACCACAGAGGCACAGAGGGCACAGAGATGATTGTTTGCCTCTTAAACCTCTGTGCTCTCTGTGCCTCTGTGGTGAGACTTAAAAAAAGAATGTCAGGTTTTTGCTGAGCAATACATTCTGGTCGAGCAGGATCGTACGCCGCGCGATCCGCCATTCCTCGCCGTCACGGCGCAGCAAATCTTCGCGCTTGCCGACCAGGATGTCGGTCTCGGTCTCGACCCGGTTGCGGTAGACCAGGAAGCGGCAGCGCGTCGTGACTTCGCGCGGCTCGGCGGCGGACGGCGTCGCCTCGACCAACTGCACGTTCGAGACCAGGTGCGAGATGCGCGACACCGGCTCCTCGGCCCAGTGGATGCCGGTCTGGATCTGCCGCACCCGGCGGACGAGCGTGTCCTTGCCCTCGTCGAACCACGCAATGTCCTGTCCCTCGCGGGTGAACTCGCGCTCCTCCTCGCCGAATTTGACGTTGCGCCGCATCGGCATCCAGTAGCGGATGTCGTCGGCCAGCAGCCCGAGCCACTCGTCGTAGCGGCGCTCGTCGAGCAGCTCGGCTTCGCGGTAAAGGAACTCGGCGATTTCCTGGGTTAGCAGCAGGCGCGCGACCCTCGCCTCCTGATCAATCATGGTGCGCCTCCAACCTGAGCTCCACCCCGGCCATCGCCTCCAGGATGCGCGCGACGATTCGAAAGCCCTCCTGTCCCCAGCCGCGCGCCTGGGCCTGCTTGTACATCTCGGAGGCCAGCACACCGAGCTGCACCGGCACGCCGACCTCGCGCGCCAAGGTGCAGGCGAGGTCGATGTCCTTGGCGACGATGTCCAAGGTGCCGCCGGCGGTGAACGTGCCGGTCAGCACCGAGCGCGGGATATTGTCGAAGGTGCGGCTCTGGCCGGCGCTGACCGGCACGATCTGCGCCAGGATTCCGAGATCGATCCCGGCCTTGGCGGCGACCAACATGCCTTCGAGCGCGGCGATGAAATTGGTGTAGCCGAGATACTGCGTGACCAGCTTGGCGACGCAGCCGGCGCCATTCGGCCCGACATGAAAGACATTCTTGGCGATCGCTTCGAGCAATGGGCGGCAGCGGGCGAAAACGGCGGCATCGCCGCCGACCATCACGGTCATTGAGAAAATCGACGCCGCGCTGCTGGCACGCCGCCGCCAAGCGGCGGATCGTGCCCGGCGCGTTGGTCGTCAGATCGATATAGGCGCCGCCGCCGGGCAGGCCGGCGATGAGGCCGGTTTTAGGGTCGAGCGCCGCCGCCTCGACTTGGCTCGGCCCCGGCAGCGAGGTGAACACGACCTCGCTCGCCTGCGCCACGGCGCGCGGCGTATCCGCGATGGCGGCGCCCTGCCGGTGCAGCGTCTGGATTGCCTCATGCCGGATGTCATACACGGTCAGCTGATGCCCGGCCGCCACCAGGCAGCCGGCGATCGGCATCCCCATCGTCCCGGTGCCGATAAACCCGATGCGCATTGGCCCGCCCTGCGCCTCCATAGAGGCGCCATCATCGGCGTATCGCCGCAGACCGGCAAGAACTCGTGGTATCCTGCGTCCCGACGAAGGCCGGGACCCATCCCTGCTAGGGCACGAGCAGCTGATTGATGGGTCCGGCCTTCGCCGGGACCTAAGCTTTAGATAACGCGGCTTAGCGGCCGAGCGTGGCCATCAATTCGCGCCATTCGCGGGGGGAGAGGCCGCTGTCCTTCTGTTCGACCGGCTCGCCGGCGAGCAGGCGCTGGATCACCTTAAGGCCGGTGGCTGAGATCGAGGCCGCGTTCATGCGGTATTCGACAAAGGCGGCATGGGCCAAGGGCACCCAGCGCTGCATCGTGCCGAGCATCGCCTCGGCATAGGCGCGGATCTCGTATTGCGCGTGCGGATCGGCGCGCAGGCTGAGGAAATGCATCAGATTGTGCAGATCGGTCTTCCAGTACCACTGGGTGTAGAAATTGAGCGACAAATTGATCCGCGCCAATTCGCGCGCCAGCCCCGGCCAGGCCCGGTCGAGCGGCGCGCCCGCCTCGTCCTCGTTCAGCATCGCCGCGTAGCCGGCATAGGCGCGCTCGGAATCCTCACGCAACAGGTCCAGCACGCGCCGCGCCGCCGCGCCCTGGAGCACGTCGCCGCGCCCCTGGCGGTTGACCGTCGCCTGCGCCGCGAGATGCTCGGGCGCCGGGATGTAGAACTCATTGTCGAGGATCGAATAGCGCGCCGAGTACTCGTTGACGTTGGCGGTGCGGTGCCGGATCCACTGCCGCGCCACGAAGATCGGCAGTTTGACGTGGTACTTGATCTCGCACATCTCGAACGGCGTCGTGTGGCGGTGCCGCATGAGGTAGTTGATCAGCCCGCGATCCTCGCTGACCCGCCTGGTGCCGCGCCCGTAGGAGACGCGCGCCGCCTGCACGATCGCGCCATCATCGCCCATGTAGTCGATGACCCGGACAAAGCCGCGGTCGAGCACCGGCAGCGGCTCGTACAGGATCTCCTCGAGCGCCGGCACGGTGACCCGCCGGGTCGACGTGCTCGCGCCGCGCTCGGCGGCGATCTCCTGCTGCTGTACCGCAGTGAGCCGTTTCGGCAGGGCTGGATCTGCGGCATGCGTCCTTCGAGACGACCGCCTCGCGGTCTCCTCAGGATGAGGGTTCTCTTTTATGCCATCCACAAACCCACCTCATGCTGAGGAGCGCCGCTCGGCGCGTCTCGAAGCACGCAGGCTGCCAAGGCAGCCGCCCTTCTTGTCCCGAGTTTAGCGCAAGCCGGCGGCGATGCGCGCGGACAGAGCGGCAACGGCGCGGCTCATCGCGGTTGCGACGGCGGCCGCATCCTTCCCCGAGCCCGGCTCGGTGATCGTCGATTCGCGCGCGGGCCCCAAGGGGCGGCCGGCCGGGCCGAGTGCCTCCCAGCGGGCGGTCAGCGTCACATTGCCGGATTCGTCGGCATCGAAGCGCGAGACCTCGACCGCGATTATCACACCGGGCGGCGGTTTCGCCGCGCTTTCGATGAGGCTCACGCCGGCGGGCAGGCGCGCGGCGAGATCATCGGCCAGCACGCGCCGCACCATGTCGTCGAGCGGCCCGGCCCAGCGCTCCTCATCGGAGAACACGATCTCGTTACCGCCCTTGCGGCGCGCGATCTGCGGCCGGTCGAGCGCGCCCGGCAGGCTGACCCGCCCCAGAGCTATAGTATTGGGCGCGACGGTCTTCGGCACGCCGGTCCAGGACCGCTGCGGCACTGGATCGGCGGTCAACACATAAAACTTGCTCGCCGGCGAGGAGCCGCAGCCGGCCAGCAGTAGCGCCGCCATGGCGACAAATGCAGCGAGCCTCACTTCGCCGAATCCGATTTGCCGCGCAACAGCGCCTCGGGGTGGCGTTCCAGCATGTCGGCGAGCACCCGCACCGAGCGCGCCGCGTCCTTCAGCTCGGACATCGTGCGCGCCAGATCGGTCGAGGAGCGCGGGTCGTTGCCGAGCAATGCCAGGGTCGAGCCCAGCTGCTCGGCGGCCGAGTTCAGCTTGCCGAGCAGCGGGGCAGTCTGGGCCCGGATGTCGCGGGCGAACTTGCCGGCATCGGCGAGGGTGCGGTCGAGCTGCTGCACCGAGCGCTTCAATTCGGGCGAGGCGACCATCGCATCGGCATGCTTGATCATATCGCGCATGCCGTCGATCAGCTCGCCGAGCGGCAGGGACGCCAGCTGGTCGAGGAAGGCGGTGGCGGAGCGGGCGATCTCGTCGAGGCCGGACCCGGCGACCGCCGGCAGCTCGGGATAGGGCTCCTTTTGTACCAGCTGCGCCGGCTCGGCATTCTCGACGAATTCGAGAGCGACGATGCGCGAGCCGATCAGCAGATTGTCGGGCGCCAATCGGGCGCGCAGCCCTTTGTCAATCAGGTGCTCGAACAGCTTGTTGGTCGCGTCCGTCACCCCCTTCTTGTCATCCCGTGGGAGCGCCGCCGTGTCAGGGCTGGCGATGCGGTGCGGCGCAATCTCCAGCGTTGCCGGTACCCGGATCTCGTCGCTCGCCGGATCGTATTCGAGCCGCAATGCAGAGACCCGGCCGATCGGGATGCCGCGCAGCTCGACCGGTGTGCCGATCGCCAGCCCATGCAATGCGCCGGGAAACGACGCCTGGTAGAAAACCCGCACCGGATCGGCCGAGTCGGCCGCCGATTTGCGGTCTCGATACAAGATGAAATTCGAACCCGGCGGGCTCTCCGCCTCGGCGAGCGCGGCGGGCGGCGTGTCGAACACGATGGCGCCGGTCAGCAACGTCTGCAACGTCTCGGTTTCAAGGCGCAGCCCCTGGGCGCCGAGCGAGGCCTCGACCCCGGCCGACACCCAGAACTGGCTGCCGGGCCGGATCAAGACGCTGTGCGGCTCATAAATGAAGATCTTGATCGACACCGTGCCGTCCTTGTCGGACAGCGTCTGCTCGGTAACTTCGCCGACCTTGACGCCGTGGTAGTAAACCGGCGCCGCATCGCTGACGAAGGGCAGCCGCTCGGCAGCCAGGATATAGCTCTTGCCGCCGACCAGCCCTTGGCCGGGCGGCGGGTTCTGCAACCCGACGAACTCGCGGGCACCGCTCGCGCCGCCGCCGGGGAGGACGCCGATATAGGCGCCCGACATCAGCGTGCTGAGGCCGGAAATCCCGCTGAATTCGAGGCGTGGCCGGACCACCCAGAATTTGGTGTCGGCACGCAGCAGCGGCGCGGCTTCGCGGCGCATTTCGGCGGTCACGACGACATGCGACTGGTCATCGCTGAGCCCGATATTGACGATGCGGCCAATCTCGACATTCTTGTAGCGGATCGTCGTGCGCGCCGCCTCATTGCGGCCGAGTTCGATGCCCTCGGCATTGGCGAAGCTGATCGTGATGACCGGACCGCGATCGGAAATGCTGCGGATGCCGAGCCAAGCGGCGATCAGCAGCGCGATGACCGGCACCGCCCAGACCCAAGGCAACCCGGCCCAGGGCCGCAGGGCCGGCGGCGGTGGCCCGCCAGGGGAAGAACCGAACGGGGTCCTCGGATCGCTCATCGGATATCCCGTCGCGCGGCATCCCACATCAGCCGCGGATCGAATACGGCGGTGGCCAGCATCGTGAGGACCACGACGGCGGCAAAGCTGATGATCCCGGGTTCGGGATCGACCGTCGTCAAGAAGCCGAACTGCAGCGACGCGGCCAGGATCGATACCATGAACACGTCGATGTTGGACCAGCGCCCGACAACATCGATCAGCCGGTAGAGCACGGTCCGCTCGCGCAGCCGGCGCGGCGAGCGGCGGCGGATCGCGCGGAGGAACCAGACGAGCGACACCAGCTTCAGCATCGGAACGACGACCGAGGCGAAGAATACGAGCAATGCCAAGGGCCACATGCCGAGTTCGGTGAGCTCATTGACCCCAGCCAGGATCGTATAGCTGTTGACCCGGCCAAACCGCTCGACCGTCATGACCGCCAACAGATTGGCCGGGAGATAGAGGATCGCCGCGGCGGTGGTCAGGGCGAGCGTGGCGCTGAGGCTGCCGGGCTGGCGCGGCTCGAGCGGCGTCGCGCAGCGCGGGCACCGCCGCCGGCCGGCCCCGGTTTCGGGCATCGCGACCACCAGCTGGCAGGCGCCGCACATGACCCAGGGCTCGCCCGGTCGGGGCGTAAAACCCTGCGGCTCGGCGATCATGTCCCAGATCCGCCTGACCCCGAGCGTGATCATCAGCATCGCTTGCACCAAGACGAGAGCGCCGAGCGCATAGCCGCCGGCCGCGACATTCGTCTCGACGGCGTCCGATAGGCGGCTATAGGCGACATAGGCTCCCAGCAGATAGACGTCGAGCATGCTCCAAGGATAGAGCAGCATCGCGGTCTTCCACAGCGGCGCCAAGCGCGGCCGCAACGCAGGGTCGCCCCAGCTGAGCCCTGCCAGAACGATCACCACGAGGCACAGCCAGACCACCGGAACGACAAATGAAACCCCGGCCACCAGCATCGCCAGCCCGGCGAACGGGCCGCCATATTCGGCCAACCGCAACGGCCCGCTGATCAGCAAATCCTGGCCGCCGCGCCCTTCGAGGTTGACCAGGAAAATCGGATAAACATTGGCGAGCAGCAGCAGGATCAGCGCGGTCGTGGCCAGAGCCAGCGGCGCGTCGAGCCCGGTCGGCGGATGCCGCGACAGGCCGCGGCCGCAGCGGATGCAGGCGAGGCGATGCCCCGGGACCAGGGTACTCGCAGCTCGGTGCAGCTGACCGCAGTCACGGCAGGCGAGTAAGGTGTCGCTCATTCCCGGGTCCCCGCCCTCCACGAAGGTGCTCCCGCCCGCTTTATCCCTGCCGAGGCGTCAGAGGCCAAATCCGCGACGCAAACCCCTACGCCCCTGATAACGTTCCGCGCGATTGCGTTTGGCCCTGCCGCACCCTATATCTTTGGGGTCGGGCAACCGACTATGGCGATAAACGGCTTACGGAATAAGCGTTGCGGACCCGGGGGCGGTACCCGGCGCCTCCACCAATTTCCGCCGGCTCTGGAAGATGACCAAGAGTTGGCGGCTTATGGGGGCGAAATAGGCTCGACGCGCGTGGTAAAGGTAAAACCGTCGCCCGGCATGATACCACCGTTATCGGGTCAAAAACCTAGCTGCGAACGATAACTTCGCAACAGAGGCACTTGCGGCCTAACCCTTCACGGGGTGAAGCTAACAGGTAACTCGCGGTCCGAGGGGCACCGGGCAACAGAAGCCCCTCACTTCATTTCTCCCACGCGGCGCTGAGGTCGGGCGAGGAGCGGTGGCGCAGGATCTATATCAGTACGACAAGATGGTCGAGCGCGCCTTGCGCGGCGTCGTGCGCGATGCACTGCTGCGGCTGGCGCAAGAGGGACCGCGCGGCGCGCATCATTTCTATATCGGCTTCGCGACCCAGATGCCCGGAGTCGTCCTGCCGGAATCCCTGCGCAGTCGCTATCCCGAAGAGATGACGATCGTCTTGCAGCACCAGTTCTGGGATCTCGAAATCGGCGAGGATGCGTTTTCGGTGAGTCTCACCTTTCAGAAGCAGCTCGAACGGCTGACGATCCCGTTCGCGGCGATCCGCAGCTTTGTCGATCCCTCGGTGAATTTCACCCTGGTATTCGACGGGCCGCCGGTCGCGCCGGAACCCGTTGGCAGCCTGCCGGCGCCCACGACGACTGAGGCCGAGCCCCTCACGGAATCCGACCGCCCGGCCGCGGATGTCGTCACCCTCGACAGCTTCCGTAAGCGCTGAGATCGCCCGCCCCCGCAAGTCGGCTGGATAGGCCATACGCGTCCTTCGAGACGCCCGTTTGCGCGGGCTCCTCAGGATGAGGAGTTTGTCTTAATGCCATCAACAATCCACCTCATGCTGAGGAGCGCACCGGCGGAAGCCGGAGCGCGTCTCGAAGCACGCTGGTTGCCGATACAGCGTCCGCCCAGCCATCCTTGACGCGGGTGCGGAAAGGAAGATTCTGCGGCGGCGACCCGTTTTGGAGCAGCACATGAGCGATGCCGGTTTTCACGAGCTTTTACCGTTGGGCGCTGACGATACCCCCTATCGCAAGCTGACCGGCGATTACGTCGCGACCGCGTCGTTCGAGGGCGAGCCCATCGTCAAGGTCGCGCCCGAGGCGCTGACCCTGCTCGCGCGGCAGGCCTTTATCGATAGCCAGCATTTGCTGCGGCCGGGGCATTTGGCGCAATTGCGCGCCATCCTCGACGATCCCGAAGCCTCGGCCAACGACAAGTTCGTCGCGCTCGACCTGCTGAAGAACGCCAATATCGCGGCCGGCAAGGTGCTGCCGATGTGCCAGGACACCGGCACCGCGATCGTCATGGCCAAGAAGGGGCAGCAGGTGTGGACCGGCGCCGATGATGCCGCCGCCCTGTCGGAGGGCATCCGCCGCACCTATACCGAGACCAATCTGCGCTACAGCCAAGTGGCGCCGCTCTCGATGTATGAGGAGGTCAATACCGGCGACAATCTGCCGGCGCAGATCGACATCTATGCCGAGCCCGGCGCCGAATACGATTTCCTGTTCATCGCCAAGGGCGGCGGCTCGGCGAATAAGAGTTTCCTGTATCAGCAGTCGAAGGCGGTGCTGAACCCGAAATCGCTGCTGAAATTCCTCGACGAGAAAATCCGCACCCTGGGGACGGCCGCCTGCCCGCCCTATCATCTGGCGATCGTGATCGGCGGCACCTCGGCCGAGATGAACCTGAAGACGGTCAAGCTGGCGAGCTGCCGCTATCTCGACTCGCTGCCGGCCACCGGCAACAAATACGGCCAGGCCTATCGCGACCGCGAATTCGAGGCCGAGGTGCTGGAATTGACGCGCGGGCTCGGCATCGGCGCCCAGTTCGGCGGCAAGTATTTCTGCCACGATGTCCGGGTGATCCGGCTGCCGCGGCACGGCGCCAGCCTGCCGATCGGCATCGGCGTGTCATGCTCGGCCGACCGCCAGATCCTCGGCAAGATCACGGCCGAGGGCGTGTTCCTTGAAGAGCTCGAGAGCAACCCGGCGCGGTTTCTTCCGGAAATCACCGACGAGACGCGGCGAGGTCGTCGCGATCGACCTCAGCCGGCCGATGGCGGAAATCCGTCGCACGCTGTCGCAATACCCGATCAAGACGCGGCTCAGCCTGTCGGGGCCGCTGATCGTCGCGCGCGATATCGCGCATGCCAAATTGCAGGAGCGGCTCGACCGCGGCGAGGGGCTGCCGCAGTACTTCAAGGACCACCCGATCTATTATGCCGGGCCCGCCAAGACACCGACCGGATACGCCTCGGGCTCGTTCGGGCCGACCACCGCGGGGCGGATGGACAGCTATGTCGGCCCGTTCATGGCCGCGGGGGGAAGCTTCATCAGCCTCGCCAAGGGCAATCGCGGGCCGGAGGTGCGCGAGGCCTGCCGCCAGTATGGCGGTTTCTATCTCGGCTCGGTCGGCGGTCCGGCGGCGCGGCTGGCGCAGGACTGCATCAAGAAGGTCGAGCTCCTTGAATATCCCGAGCTCGGCATGGAGGCGATCTCGCACATCGAGGTGGTCGATTTTCCCGCTTTCATTTGTCGTCGACGACAAAGGGAATGATTTCTTCTCGGCGCTGTGACCGTCATCGGCCGGTTCGGTCGCACTGCGATCGCCCGCGCGGCGGCGGCTGCGGGAAGGGCTGATTGGCGCGAGACAGCCTCCCGGACGCGCTGCTGCGGGGCGAGAAGGCGGCGTGGGACGCTTTTGTGCGACGCTATGGCGGGCTCGTCGTCGCGGCGGTGCGCGGCGTCGCAATGGCGCAGCCCGAGGTGGAGGATCTGACCCAGGAAGTGTTCGTCCGGTTGTGCAAGGACGATTTCCGATTGTTGCGCAGCTACGACCCGGCGCGGGCCTCGCTGTCGACCTGGCTCACGATCGTCGCCCGCAGCACGGCGCGGGACGGCCTGCGCCGGCGCCGCGCGGAAACGGTGCCGCTCGACATCGTGCCGGAGGCGCAGCTGGCGATCGACCCGGTCGAGCCGGTGCAGAAGCTCAAACTGCCGGAGGCGCTGCTGTCGCCGCGGCAGCGGCAAATCCTGGCGATGCTTTATGATCGTGAAATGGATGTGGCGGAAATTGCTCAGGCCCTCGGCATCGACCGGCAGACCGTGCGCAGCGCCCATCACAAGGCGATGGTCAAGCTGCGGGCGCACTTCCGAGGCAATGAGTAAGCGTTTGCGAAACCATGGGTTGTGGGGATAATTTTGCTGTGAGCGTCGTAGAGTAGGCATGACCGGAATAAACGATAATGAGGCCGGCGGGACCGGCGGCGAGCCGCCTGTCGAAGCCGCGGATCGGGCGCTGTGGCAGCGCAGCGTCACGGCCGAGACGGTCGAGGATGAGGCAGAACGCTTCCTCGATCTCGCCGGCTTTGCCGACGGCCGGCTCGACGCCGATGAACGCGACCGGATCGCTGACCGCTTGGCCCAAGACCCTGAAGTTGGCGCCGATGTCATGGCGGCGCGCGCCCTGGCCAGCAACGGCGGGACCTCCGAGACCCTGCCGGCGCATCTCGTCGACCGCGCCTGCGCTCTTGTCGACGAGCCGGAGCGCGGTCAGATCATCCTGTTCCCGGGTTTCCGCCTGTCATCGCCGACCCTGCCGGGCATCGCTCGCTGGGCGAGCCTCGCGGCGGCCGTGATGGTCGCGAGCTGGCTCGGCTTTGCCCTCGGGACCGATTTCTCAGTGTATTTCGGGCAGACGGATCAGGCGAGCGACGACGGCTTCCTGCGTGACATGCTCGACCCGCCGACGGCCTTCCTGCGTGACCTGACGCCGGGTTCGCAGACGTGAGCGCTGCCGCTGCCGCTCCCGGCGCAGCGCGACGAAGAGAGCACTCGCGCCTGCTGATCGCGGTGCTGGTCATCTCGCTGGTGCTGAATCTGTGCTTTATCGCCGCCACGGTGTGGTTCCGGCTGCACGCGCCGCCGGCGGGGCGGAACCTCGCCGAGCGCTATCAGGAAATCGCATCGCAGCTCGATCTGGACGCGCAGCAGCGCGCCGCATTCGATCGTTACATCGCCGCGATGCGCAGCCGCGCCGATCAGATGCGCCAGGAAACCGACCCGCTGATGGGCGCCGGCTGGGATGAGCTCGCCAAGCCGCAACCCGACGAGGCGAAGATCACCCAGCTGTTCGATCAGGCCGCCGAGAAGCGGCGCGGCTTTCAGCACGATGCCACCGCCCAGACGCTGACCCTGCTGGCCACGTTGTCGCCGGAGCAGCGCGCCAAATTTATTACTCTGATGCGCGAGCGGCGGGCGGCGGCCCGGCGCGCGCAATACCGCTGACCGGCGCGCCTCTTTCTACTTCGTCCCGAACAGCCGGTCACCAGCGTCGCCGAGCCCTGGGAGGATATAGCCGTGACCGTCGAGGCAGCGGTCGAGCGCCGCCGTGACGACCGCGACATCGGGGAAGATCCGGTGCAAGTGCTCGATGCCCTCGGGCGCGGCGACGAGGCAGACGAACCTGATCGAGCGTGCCTTTAGCTCCACCAGCCGCGAGATCGCCGCGACCGCCGAATTGCCGGTGGCGAGCATCGGATCCACCAGGATCACGTCGCGGCCCGGTAGGTCATCGGGAAGCTTCAGATAGTATTCGACGGCCTGCAGAGTGCGCGGCTCGCGGTAGATGCCGATATGGCCGACCCGCGCCGAGGGCATCAGGTCGAGCATGCCGTCGAGAATGCCGTTGCCGGCCCGCAGGATCGACACGAGACAGAGCTTTTTGCCAGCCAGCACCGGGACCCGCGCGGTTTCGAGCGGCGTCTCGATCTCGGTCTCCTCGAGCGCCAGCTCGCGGGTCGCCTCGTAGGCGAGCAGCAGGCTGATTTCCCGCATCAGCAAGCGGAATTTCGAGGTGCTGGTGTCACGCTTGCGCATCAGCGACAGCTTGTGCTGCACCAGCGGGTGATCGACGATCGTCAGCCACGGCGCGCGGCTCTTATCGGGCGGTTGCGGCATCTATTTTCCTCAAAACAGGGTTCCGTCGCTGACGATGGTCAGCGGCGCGCCGCCGTCCGGCCGCCGTTCGGCGGCGATCTCGCGGCCGGCGGCCCAGCTGCCGCCTTCCAACACCTTGGCGAGCGGGAACTCGGCGACGCTCTTGCCGAGCTGGTCGCGCACCCCGATGGCGAGGCGGTCAAGCAGGCTCACGGTGAGAGCGCGCCATTCGACGACCGGCTCGCCAAACGGGGCGAGGCGCTGCTGCAGCAGAGTTTCGTCGCGCGGCGCGATAACGCCGCAATCGAGGAATAGACCGCCATTGCGGTATTCGGCGAGGCCGGTCAGGCCTTCGATGTCGGTTATGGTAAACCCGGCATCGGCGAGCGGTTCGATCAGCGAATAGGCCAGCCATTGGCTGAGCTTGTGGAACGGGACGATGCCGTCGCCGGGAACTGCGCTATGCCGGCCGCAATCGCCGAGCGGCACGCCGTTCAGCGACAGCCGGCCGGGCCAGATCGGACCCAGCGCGTGCAGCAGCCGGCGGAGCATCTCGGGAGCCGGCAACCCGCCGCGCTGCGATAGCCAGTAATCGTACAGATGCCCGAGCCGTGCCGGCGACTCGAAGATGTCGGGCTGTGCCGCCGCCACCTCGCCCAAACGGTGCAGCAGCAAGGCGCGGCCGTCGAGCCCGCTCAGCGGGTTGTCCGGGCCGTGCTGAAAGACGCGGCCCAGGCGCTCTGCTGTCATCGCGGTAAGCCCCGCCGCATCGGCGCGCCACGGGTTTCCCGGATCGGCCGAGAACAGCCCGGCCTGCATCGCCCGCAAACTCGCGACCGCCAGCCCCTCCGAGCGCGATACGATGAGCCCGGTCTCGGCCTCGCGATAACACCAGCCTGGCCCGGCTCCGGCATCGAGCAATACCGAGACGATCGCCAGATCGAGCCGCGCCCGCGCCCGCTCCGCCGGGTCGGCACCGGGTGCGATCAATGCCGCGCGATCGACGCCGCCGACGTTGAAATGCCGCCAACGGCTGTGAAACGGCACAGCGAGATCGGGATAGCGCCGGCGGGTCACCGCCACGACTCGCGCTACCGCCTCATCGAGCCGGTCGAGCTGCAGCCGGAAATGACGCGTCTCGCCGCGCTCGGCCGCAGTCAGCACGATCGCGCACCGCTGCCGCACGGCAGCCGCGCTGAGCAGGTAATCGGGATCGCCTTCGCCAGGGCTCACGTGTTGAGGCGGCGGCCCTTGGTGCGGCGCAGCTGTGAGGCGCTCGGCGCGCCCGCCGGGGCGAAATACCCCGCCGCCTTCTTCGCCGCGATCTCGACCTGGGCGTCCTTCGGCACCAGCCGCTCCGGCAGTGCGACCCGCTCGACAATGTCGACCCCCTGCGCCCGCACCGCGCCGTGCTTCATGTTCGACATCGACACCCAGCGGTCGATGCGGCGGATGCCGAGCCAGTGGAACACGTCCGGCACGAGTTCCTGGAAGCGGACGTCCTGGACGCCGGCGACGCATTCGGTGCGCTCGAAATAGGTGTCGGCGCGATCGCCGCCCTGCTGCCGTTTGCGAGCGTTGTAGACGAGGAACTTCGTCACCTCGCCCAGGGCGCGGCCTTCCTTGCGGTTGTAGATGACGAGACCGACGCCACCCTGCTGCGCCATTTCGATGCACACTTCGACCCCGTGCACGAGGTATGGCCGGCAGGTGCAGATGTCGGAGCCGAACACATCCGACCCATTACATTCGTCATGGACGCGGCAGGCCATCCGGGTCTCGGGCTTGCCGATCAGCCCGATATCGCCGAACAGGTAGACCGTCGTGCCGCCGATCGGCGGCAGGAACACTTCGAGATCCGGCCGGGTGACGAGCTCGGGAAACATGCCGCCGGTTTCCTCGAACAAGGTGCGGCGCAGCTCGGGCTCGGCGATGCCGAAACGCGCGGCGAGGCCGGGGAGGTGCCATACCGGGTCGATCGCCGCCTTGGTCAC
>Ga0066709_100001461_pt1 | contig 15652 bp, 12 predicted proteins | sample GraSoiAngelo_158_FD_79665 | JGI IMG/M metagenome (GOLD analysis project Ga0066709, IMG submission 79665) | Grasslands soil microbial communities from the Angelo Coastal Reserve, California, USA - 14_1009_16_30cm | ecosystem: Environmental > Terrestrial > Soil > Grasslands | place: USA...
CAACAAGGCCTTCCACATCCTGTCGCGGACGCTCAAGGGAAAGGCCCGGCTTCGCGCCCTGGGCCGGTTCGACGTTCAGGTGATGAAGAACTTCGCACCGGTCGCCGTCCTCTCGGTCTCGAACGACCTCACGTTCTTCTCCGACCGCGTCGATCCCGCGAGCCTCAGGTACTCACCGGACTACGGCTGGAGCTTCACGGCGCTCAGGCTCAAGTAGGCTCGTGCCTATGGCGGGGCTCCTGGCGATCGACGTCGGGAACACGCAAACGGTGCTCGGGCTCTTCGAAGGTGAGGAGCTGCGCGAGCACTGGCGCGTGGCCACCGAGTCGGAGCGGACCGGCGACGAGCTGGGTCTCTTGCTGCGCGGCCTCGTCGACCTCAACGCGCTGGAGGGTGTGGCGATGTCGTGCACGGTGCCGCCTTTGGCGCGGGCGTACGAGGAGCTGGCGGCCCGTGCCGGGGTCGAGTTGCTTCAGCTCGGGCCGGGCGTGCGGAGCGGGATTGCCGTTCGCTACGAGGACCCGCGCGAGGTCGGGCCGGACCGGATCGCGAACGCGGTCGCGGCATTGGAGCGCTACGGCGCGCCGTGCATCGTGGTCGACTTCGGCACCTCGACGAACTTCGACGTCGTCTCGCCGGAGGGCGAGTACGTGGGCGGCGTCCTGGCGCCGGGCGTGGAGGTCTCGATGGAGGCGCTGTCTGCCCGCGCCGCGCGGCTCTTCTCGATCGACTTCACCGAGCCGCCGACCGTGATCGCGAAGAACACCACGGCGGCGCTCCAGTCCGGGCTCGTGTACGGCTTCGCCGGCCAGGTGGACGGAATAGTCGAGGCGATCCGCGGCGAGCTTGGCGTCGATGCGCAGACTGTCGCGACGGGCGGCCTGGCCGACCTGATCGTCCCGCACGCGCGTACGCTCGAGCGCGTCGACCCCTTCCTGACGCTCGAAGGCGTCCGCCTGGTCTGGCTGCGCAGTCGTTCCTGAGAGATATTCCGACCTACACTGGGCCGTGTGCGGACGCTCAGCGTGATCATCCCTGCGACGGACCAGCCGACATCGCTCGAGCGTGCGGTGCGTGCGGTCGAGCGCGCGAATTTCCCTCCTGAGCAGGTGATCGTTGTGGATCGGCCGGCCGGGATCGTCTCCTCGGCCGCACGCAACATCGGAGCCCGCAAAGCAGAGGGAGAAATTCTTGTCTTTGTCGACGCAGACGTGGAGGTTCATCCGAACGCCTTCGAACGGATCCGCGCCGCATTCGACGAGCATCCTGAGCTCTCAGCGGTCTTCGGGGCCTACGATGACGAGCCGGACGGCGGCAGCCTGGTGTCCGACTTCCGCAACCTTCTCCACCACCACGTCCACCATGAAGGCGTGGGGCCGGCATCGACGTTCTGGACCGGGCTCGGAGCGATCCGCCGCAACGCGTTCCTCGAGCTGGGCGGCTTCGACGAGACGGTCTCGTGGATCAGGGATATCGAGCTCGGCATGCGCCTCCGAGGCAACGGCGGCTCGATCTTGCTCGATCCGTCGATTCAGGGAAAGCATCTGAAGCGCTGGACGGTCGCGAGCATGGTCGAGACGGACATCTTTCGCCGCGGTGTGCCCTGGCTACGACTGGTGCTCGAGGGCCGTGCGGATCCGACGTCACTCAACCTGAGTTGGCGCCACCGCATCGGAACTGGAGCCTCCGTCCTGTTGGTGGCGGCCATCGCCCGGAGGAACCTGCGGCTTGCTACGACCGCCCTCGCAGGGCTAGCCGTGCTCGACGCACGCTTCTACGCGTTGCTCCTGCGACGAGGGGGCCCGAGGATGCTCGCGGCGGGAGTGCCGCTGCACGTTCTCCACCGTCTCACAGCCGTGGCCGCGGTGCCGATCGCGCTCGCGGAGCACGTCCTGGAAGACCGAGCCGGCGGCGGGGCTAGACGAGCTGCTCGGCCGGAGCAGCGTCCGCGGCGCTGAACTCGAGCAGCGCCTCGATGAGCTCGCCTTCCTCGAGGTAGTCCGCCTCGGTGTTGACGCTCCATACGTCGTGCCCGGCCCCCTCGGTGACGTTCAACGCGGCAAGCAACGCCGTCCACATCGAGTGATCCTGGTTGTTGTACCGGTGCAGTCCGTTGCGTCCGCAGGTCTGCAGGTTCTGAAAGTCCGCGAGGTAGGCTCGGAGCGTTGCGACGGCCTCCTCGAAGTGGGAGTCGTACATCGGGTAGGCCCGCGGCACGAGCACCTTCACTCCGTCCACGACCTTGGTCGGGTCGATCAGCCCGATCCGGGCCAGCTCGTTCGTCGCGAGCTCCACCGCCTGCCTGTCGTTCATCTCCCAGATGTCGTCGCCGCGGAAGCAGAAGTACTCGACGCCCAGGCAGGTCATACCCGGCTGAACCATGTCCTTGCTCCAGGCACCGAAGTTCTGCACCCTCCCCGCGCGCGTCTCGGGATCGTGCAGGTAGATCCAGTTGTCCGGAAACGGCGCGCTCTCCGTAGACATCAGCGCGACCAAGACGAGGTCGCGGTACCGCAGGCGCTGCGCCGCCGCCTGGATCTCGGGTGGTGCAGGCGGATCGAGGCTGAGGACGAGGTCGCTCAGTGGGATGCTGGAAATGACCGAGTCGACTGCGTGCTCGTAGGTGTCGCCGTTCTGACGCAGCTCGACGCTGGTAACGCGGCCCTCCGAATGCCTCAACGCCACGCAGCGTTGGTTGAGGCGCACCTCGATGCCGGCCCTCTCCGAGTGCGCCGCGAAGGCCTCCCACATCTGGCCCGGCCCTAGCCGCGGATAGCGGAACTCTTCGATCAGCGTCGTCACGTCCTCGCGTTTCAGGCGCAACGTGCTCATCACGGCCTTTCCGAGCGAGAAGTTTTTGATCCGCTGGGCCGCCCAGAGGCTGCGGATCTCGGTCCCCGGAATGCCCCAGACCTTCTCGGTGTACGAGCGGAAGAACGAGTCGTAGAGCCTCTTCCCGAAGCGGCTCGAAACCCACTCTTCAAAGGTCTCCGCATTGCTTCTGCGCCGCCTCGCTGCCAGGAGGTATGAGAGGGCGCAGCGCGCCGACTCGATCAGGCCGAGGCGGCTGACCACATCCCTCGCGGTGATCGGGTAGGAGAAGAACTTTCCGTTGTAGTAGATACGGGACAGCCTCGGGCGAGTGAGGAACTCGTCGCCTAGCATCTGCTCCCAGAGCCGCTGCACCGGCCCGAGCTTCGTGAAGAACCGGTGGCCGCCGAGATCGAAGCGGAAGCCGTTGAACTCGATCGTCTTCGCGATCCCACCGACCGATCCGTCGGCCTCGAAGACGGTGCCGCGGTGCCCTCTATGGCCGAGGACGTAGGCGGCGGTTAGCCCGGCAGGCCCACCGCCGAGAATCGCCGTACCGATGTTCCCGGCCTCGGGGACTGGTGGCCCCGGCTTGATCTCGGCGACTCTGCCCCGGAGGGTCTCACTGATGGTCTCATCGTCGACCTCTCCGACCGGAGCGGGTCGGCCGCCGTCGAGCAGCGAGCGGTCGACTGCCTCCACCGTTCGAAGGACGTCGAGGCCGATCTCGGGGGAGGACAGGAGCTCGTGTTCGCCTCGGATGGCCGCGCTGAAGTCCGCGAGCTCCAGCGAAAGGGGCTCCGTGGCCTCGATCCGCGGCGCGACGATGTCGCCGGTGCGATAGCTGAGCTGGTATTCGCCGAAGGTCTCCGGATCGGGGAGACTCGCTCCCGAGTCGAAGATACGTACCGACTCGTTCGAGGTGTCGTCGTAGACGACCATCTTCTTCGACCCGACGATCGCCGTGCGCCGGAGCTTGCTCGGCGCGAGCCACGACAGCTCTACATGCGCAACCGTGCCCGAGGCATAGCGCAGGTTGATGAAGCAGACGTCCGGAATGCCGGGCAGGACGCAGCTCCTACTGAGGGCCGAGACCTCCTCTGGTAGCGCCTCCAGCCAGTAACGCAGGATCGAAAAGTCGTGGGGCCCGAGATCCCACACCACACTCGCGTCGCGCTGATGCAACCCGAGATTGACGCGGCTGGACGAGATGAAATAGATCTCGCCGAGCTCGCCGGAGTCGATCAGGCCCTTGATCGTGGTCACGGACGGGCTGTACAGGAACGTGTGTCCCGGCATCAGCACGAGGCCGTTCTCCTCAGCGACTGCGGTGAGGTCGAGAGCCTCCTGGCTGGATCCGGCGAGGGGCTTCTCGACGAAGACGTGCTTTCCGGCCTGCAGAGCGGACATTGCGAGCGAGTAATGCGTCGAGACCGGGGTCGAGATCATGACTGCGTCCACCTCGTCGTCCGCGAGCACGTCCTCGAAGCGCGTCGTGCAGGCAGCGCCCGGGAAGCGCTGTCGGATCGTCTCGAGCGCGTCTGGACGAATATCGCAAAGGTGGCTGATCGCGAAGTCGGGCAGCTCGGCCAGGTTCCGAGCGACGTTGGGCCCCCAGTACCCGAGGCCCACAACCGCGACCCGAATCGGCTCGGAAGGCCGGGGTAGTTGACGTCGCTCGGCCATCAGCCGGTCGCCTTCTTTCGAAACATGAGCCCAGGTGTGCGGAGGAGAAGGCGGAGGTCGAGGCCAAGAGACGCGCTGCGTGCGTACGCAACGTCGAGGTCGAGCGCCTCGCGGAACGTCGAATGCGCTCGAGCCTCGACCTGCCACAGACCGGTCAAGCCGGCGGGAACGAGGAATCGTTCGAAGTGATGCGGCTCGTACAGCTCCAGCTCGTACGCGATGGCAGGCCGCGGACCCACGAGCGACATGTCGCCTCTGAGAACGTTGATGAGTTGCGGCAACTCGTCGAGGCTCGTCCTGCGCAACCAGCGTCCGACACGCGTGACGGCGTCCGAGCGCTCGAGCTTGTAGAGGTTGTTCTTTCCCGGGAGCGCCGCCGCGCTCATGATCTGCTTCAGGTACTCCCGGTGCGGCGCCGCGTCCGTGCCGTCACGCATCGTCCGGAACTTGAAGAGAGTGAACTCGCGCATATCCATGCCGAGCCGGGGCTGCCGGAAGAAGACGCCTCCGGGAGAGTCACGCCGGACGAGGATCGCGATCAGAAGCATCAGAGGGGCGCAAAGCGCGAGCAAGATGAGGGCGCCGACGAGGTCGAGCGAACGCTTCAGGAGGCGGGTCGAGCGCGACATCCGCGCAGGAGCCAAGCCGAGTAGGGGCAGCCCCTCGATCGCGTGGAGCGGAGCGCCAGGGCCGACGGCTTCGAAGAGGCGGGGAACTACGTCGATCTGGACGTCTTCCTTCCGGAGTGCGCGCACGAGAGCGAGCATCTCCTCGTGATCGTCCCGCGAGAACGCGACGATCACCCGGTCGACGTCCGCGCGCCTGACGATCTCGCCGATCTCGTCCGGCTCCCCGAGCAGTTCGGTCGACTCCAGATCGCCGCGCATCTCCTTCGGCGTCGCGTCGACGAACCCCAACAAGTTGATCCGGTACTCGGGGTGGTGGAGCAGCTTGCGCCCGATCAGCTGCCCGACGTCACCCGCGCCGACGATCACCGCGTTCTGGACGTAGGCCGGATTGCGGCGCGCCAGCCCGCGCGCGACCGAACGCAGTCCGGCGACGCAGACGAGCGCCAGGAGCCAGAACGTCGCCAGCTTCGCCTGGTTCGGATGGGTGAGCCCGACGAGCCACGAGGTCGCGAAGAAGAGCCAGAGGCCGACGGTGATCAGATGGAAGACGCTGACTACCTCGTCTGCCGTGGTGTGCGTGGCACGCGCTTCGTCGCGGTCATAGAGGCCGTAGAGCTTCGCGATCACGGCCCAGAGCGGGAGCAGAAGCAAAAACACCACCCAGCGGAAGGCGAGATCGGTGCCCCCCGGGGGCTCGTCACCGAGGAAGATCAGCTCCGTCGTCGAGAAAGCGACGAGCAGGCCAACCATGTCCGCGGCGAAGAGCATCCGCCGCACGAGCCAGCCACGGCGCACGCGGCGCGGAGCGGGGTGAGTCGAGGCTTCCGCCCCCGTCGTGAGCTCCGCCGGGTGACCGGGAGTGGTCGGGCTGAGGGCAGAGGTGATGTCCTGCAGGGACCCCTGGAGCGCGCTCGGCGCCGTCGTGGTTTTAGAGCGCATGGCAGTCACGCGCTCGGCATGTCCGAACGCAAAGACGGACCGCAGTGTCTTCCGCCGTCAGAAAAAGCCCCTGTGTACGCAGGGTGCCCCGATGCATCGCCGCTGCTCTCCCACTCCAATCCCTCTCCCTAGCCGCGAAATCGCGGGATGTAGAAGCCCACATCACTTTAGGCCACGTTCTCGTGCGCCGCAAGCCTATTTCCGTGCTGCTTCGCCTAATCCGCAGAGCGTGGCGGAGTGATCTGCTTCGCCGCGGACGGAGCCGAGACGAGCTCGTCGCCGAGGTCGTCTCTCAGGCGGGCGAGCGCACGATGCAGCGCCACCTCAACGGCATTCGTCTTCGAACCGACGATCTCGGCAATCTGGCGAGCTGTCAGGTCTGCGCCGTAGCGCAAGGCGATGAGATCCCGGGAATGCTCGTCAAGCCGTGCAAGTCCGGTAGCGAGCGTCAGCCTGCGAACTGATTCGACCGCCAGGTCTTCGTCCGATGCCTGTTCGGGTGTATCGACGTTCGAGGCCGGCCGCCGGTTAGCCAGCTCCTCGCTGACGCAACGGCGGGCGATTCCCAGCAGCCAAGGAACGGGCTTGCCACGAGTCTCGTCGTACGTGTGGCGATAGCGGATCGCTCGCTCGAAGACGTCGCTCGTGACGTCTTCGGCCTCCGGGCCGTCGCCGAGGCGATAGGCGACGTACGAATAGACGCGCCTGATGAGGGGCGCTGGATCTGCAAATGGATCTCGTCGCCTCATCTCGACAGGAGCCCGGATCGTGGGAAGAGAGCGACCGCGTGTCGAAGCGCCCGGCGGTGGGCTGCGCCCGTCATTGTCTGCGCGAGGTCGTACCAGAGTCGCCAGTCGCCGTTGTCGATCGCGATCGCTTTCCGGAAGCTCCGGCGGGCTTCCGGCAGCAGACCTGCGGCAAGCTGGGCCTGCCCCTCGGCCTGCCAGGGCCGCGGCGACCACGGCATCAGCGTCCGCGCCCGCCGCGCATCGGAGGCAGCTCGAGCGAGCCTGCCTTCTTGGCGGGCCGTCGAGCTGCGGCTCAGCGCCGCGTTCCCGAGCAGGGCGATTGCCGCGAAGCCGGCGACGACGACTGCGGCGAGCGCTAGCGAGAAGCGCGCGGGTGCCGACAGCGATCGGGGTGGGCGCCAGCGTCTCGCCATCAACAAGAGCGACGTGCCGCACAGGAGGCCGGTCAGGGTGACGGCAGGGAGCTCCCAGTCCCAGTCGACGCCCGTGTGGACGATGTAGGCGACATACGCGCCGGCGGCGACCGGCGCCAGGGGATGCAATCGGGAGCGGCGGAGGCTCTCCAGCGGGATCAGGAGCAGCCCGACAAGCAGCAGGAGACCCACCGGCCCGAGCTCCGCAAGCGTCTCGATGTAGAGCCCGTGCGCATCCCGCACCAGGCTGACGTCCGCCGGCTGGTTGCGGAGGAAGTACCGCTCGTACGTCCCGGCCCCCGAGCCGAGGGCCGGATGGGCTCTGGCATCGGCCCAGGCGAGCCGCCACAGGTCCGCCCGCCCGTTGCCCGAGAAGCTCAGCAGGCGTTGGTTCAGGTTGCTCGATTGCTTGGGCGGCGGTCCCGTGAAGGACGTGTAGCCCCGCTTTGCCAGCGTCACCGGATCGCCGTAGTGGCTGAAGACGAGCGCCAAGGCGAGGGCGGCTGCGACCGCCACGACGAAGCCGAACGCAGTTCGCACGACCCGGCTGACCTCCACACGTCTCTCGACGAAGGTGAAGGCAACGGCGAGAGCCGCGTTCGCGACGAGACAGAGCAGCAGCGTCAGCGCAAGCCGGTGCCCTTCATGGGCCGCTTGGTGGAGCGGCGTCCCGCTGTGCGTGAGCCCCGTCTTTCGCGACGCCAGAACGACGGCGAGGCTCGGCAATGGTGCGAGCACGAGCAAGACAGCTAGGAGCTGCAAGCGCCGTGGATCCACGGCAACGGCGACGAGAAGTCCGGTCGCCAGCGCGATCCACGCCGCCCGGCCGAACGTGAAGTAGAGCGTCGGCAGCAGGACGACGAGCACTCCGGCACAGGCCGCGCGCGCCGCGACCGAGCGCGCCCGTGCTGCAAAGCCGAGCGCCAGCAGCGCTCCCATGCCGGCGAAGACCCCGAGCCCGTTCCAGTAGCCGATCGGCTGCGCCAGTCGATACACCGCCTCGCGGTCGAAGACGCCGATCCGGTCGGGCACGATCCGCGTGAGGAGGCTGAAGGTCGCGATCAGTGAGATCGCAGCGACGAGCGCACCCAGCACGTACCGCGCGAAGCGTCCGCGCGACAGCATCAACACCGCCGTGAGGACGGCGACGTAGACGAGCGCGCGCTCGAGCTCCACCACCGTTACGGCTGGGGCGGCCGACCACGCCGACGAGAGCGCGATCCAACCCGTAAGAGCCGCGAGCGAACCGAGGAAGAGGCGCTCGCTCGTGTTCAGTCGAATGGCACTCCGCATGATGAGCGCCAGGGCGACGGCCCAGAGAAGCGGGACGCTGACCCATCCCCAGGACGTCGGGAAGTAGCCACCCTGCGCTGCCGCCAGCCCGAATACGGGGACAAATGCCGCGGCTACCGGGAGCCAGGGGAGCCAGCGGCTTGGCCGCGCCTCGGAGGCGACCGCGACGGGGCGTACGGCCTCAGCGTTCATCGCCAACCCGCCAGGGTGAGCCCGGCGCTATTCGCTTCGCTCGACGGCCCGCTCGGGCTCGGGAGTCGTCTGGTATCCGCGCGTGTCGTAGCCGTAGCCGTAGCTGTAGCTGTCTCCGTGTGGTGCACCGGTGAGGATGAACCCGAGCACGGGGGCGCGGCAAGTGTGCAGTTGTCGCGCGAGCTCTTCGAGTTGTCGCTGGTGGATGCCAAGCCTCGTGACGACGACGATCCCGTCGACCTTCAGGCTCAAGGCCATGACGTCACCAACGACGAGGAGTGGCGGCGCGTCGACCAGGATCACGTCGAAGCGGCTGCGCAGGTCGTCGAAGACGCCGCCGATGCCCGCGTTTTCCAGAAACTCGTCGGGGGCCGGCGGAATACTGCCGGCAGGCAGCAGGTTGAGCACGGACTGGACATCGCTGTGACCGTTGTTCTTGTTTGAGCCCGACAACGGCGCGCCGTTGTCGGGAGAGGGCGCAAGGCGACCCGCGGCCGGGAGGCCAATGGAGCGGAGCGCGTAAGAGAGAGTCGTCCGGTGCACGACGACATCCGTGAGACCGTCGTTGTTCCCTGTCCTGAAGAAGGTGTGCAGGATCGGGCGCCGCAAGTCGAGGTCCACGAGTGCGACGCTACGCCCCGCGCGAGCCAGCGCGATCGCGAGGTTGGCGACGGTAGTCGACTTGCCCTCCTGTGGCAGCGCCGACGTCAGCATGATCACCCGCGCCCGGCGCTCGAAGTTCACGAACTCGAGGCTCGTGCGGAGGCGTCGATATGTCTGCGCATGAACGCTCTGCGGATCAGCGAGCATCACGAGCCGGTTGGTCTTGCGCAGCCGCCGCGTCGGCCGTGGAATACGTCCGAGCAGGGCAACCCCCAGCACCGCCTCGATGTCCTCTTCCGACCGGACGCGCCGATCGAGCGCCTCGTAGAGGAAGGCCAGGCCGATCCCGAGGAAGGCTCCGAGGAGCGCGCCGATCAGGGCGTTGCGTTTCGGTCGCGGACGTATCTGCGCGGCCCCGCTCGCCAGCGATTGCACCGTGGCGCTGTTCGCGACGATGGATCCGAACGCCTGCAGCCGATTGCGCGTTGACAGTGCGTCGTCGTAGGTGCTCGTCCCGGTCTCGTTATGTGCCCGGAGACGGTCGATGGTGGCCTGGACCTTTCGCAAGGCGGCCTGCACACTGGCCGTGTCGAGCTCGTTCTTGTAGCGCGAGAACTCCTCGGCATAGGTATTCACGAGCTTCGTAGCGTCTCCACGATTGCGGTATGAAATCGAGAGGTTCAGCAAGTCGGCGTCAGTCGCGGCGCTGGCATGGGCAGCGCCGAGGAAGGCGCCGGGGCTGATGCCCGGCACACCCGCCGCTTTCACGACCCGAGACGCAACCTCCGGGGACGTTGCCAGCTTGCTTTGATCATTGAGCAATCGAGTTGGGTCGCCCAGGTAGGGATTGACGTCGCCGAACGCGCTGACGACGTTCGTCGTCCTGATGTACACGGTTGAGTTCGCCTGGTACAGCGGGGATTGTCGGACCGACACGAAGTACGCGATCACCGTGGCGATGAGGGGAACGCCGATGATGATCCACTTGCGACGTCGCAGGATCGCCTGGTATTGCGCAAGCGTCGCGGGTCGATCGATGAAGTTGTCTCGTGCGCTCACGCGTCTACCTTCGGCAGGTTCTCCCCGGACCACAAAACTGTTGTCACCGCTAACGGCTTGAACACACTCAGCGTAGCAGCGGTTTCGCCAGGTTCAATCCGTAGTAAGGGTCCGACTTCGGTCGCCGGTAGTAGGGGTACAAGCATTACAACCGAGGAGACGACATGAGGAAGCGATGGTTGAAGTCCGACAGCACTCTCGAAGCGAGGCTAAGGGCTTTTCGCGCACAGCCGCGGGACGAGCTCGTCGACGGTCTCTCACAGCGCCTGACAGCAACCCCCGGAGCCACTCCACGAGCGTGGTCGCGGCTCGCATTCGCCGGTGCGGTCTCTGTCTTCATCCTTGGCACGGTCGCCTCCTTCGGCGGGATTAGCTATGCGGCGTCTGGAGCTGCAAGCACGTACAAGGCCGTGAAGCAGGTCCCCGTCAAGCAGGCGTTCTTCGTCTCGGTGCACAAGTCGTCGGCCGCAGATCAGTACCGCCATACGCCGCCGAAGCCGAAGGCGAAGCCGAAGGCGAAGCAAGGCGTCGCCGGTGCCCGGGCCGCGGTTGCCAGGCCACGCGGAACGCTTCCCTTCACGGGTCTGTCGTTGCTCACGACGCTGATTCTCAGCCTCGCACTGGTCGCGGGCGGGCTCGCGCTCCGGCGCGTCGAGCGCAAGCAGTAGCGGTTGAGGCAGGCGGCGCCGACGGGACGAACCCCGTCGGCGCCGATGCCGCCGGCCTCAGGCCGGCGCCGACGGGGGTTGCGTCTCTCGTTCGAGGGCGTCGAGTCGCCCGGATGCGCCGCCCAAGAACGCGAAGAAGAACGTGTTCGAGGCTTCGTACGGAAGCATCGTCAGCGTAAGCGACATCACGAAGTACGCGAGCGCCGCGCCGGTTACCGCTCCCAGCAAGAGGGTCGCCTCCCTGCTGCGGAAGCTGAGCGCGCGGAACGCGGCGATGACTCGCCACACGGCGTACGACAGCAGCAGGACAGGGATGAAGCCGATGATTCCCTGCTCTGCGAGGGCGCCGAAGTACGTGCTGTGCGGCCACGGTTGCGACTCCACTCCCGAGACTGTTGCGGGCGGACGATTCTGCGCCACTGCGTTGTATTGGTCGACGCCCACGCCGAAGACCGGAGCCGTACGGAAGATTTCGATGCCTTGCTTGTAGGTGGCGAGGCGCTGCTTGATGTTTTCCGTGTTGTCGAGTCGCTTCGAGGCGGTGCTGTTGCTCTGGAGCTGCAGGGAGGCCGCGAGAGCGACGACGCCCACGAGGCCGACGACGGCGAACGTCCGGCCGAAGCGTCCGGGCCGGTAGCCGAAGGCAGCGATCACAACGAGAATCGCAGCAAGCCATCCTGCGCGGAAGAGGGCAAGGGCGATCGCAGTGCCCTGGACTCCGACCAGCACGAGGCCCCATCCAGCCCGGCTCCCTCGACTGCGTGTGTTGAGCCAGTAGAGCGTCGCCGCGAGGCAGATCGCGAGCGTAAGCGCGTACGGCTCCGGCGCCGGATAAGGGCCCGAGACGCGCGTTGTGTCGATGGCCGCGTCGAAGCGAGCGGTGCCGCCTGACAAGGTGGCGAGCTCGAACCCCCAGAGGCGTTCCGCAATCCCGATCAATCCAAGAATCCCGCCGGCGATCATCAACGAGCCCGCGAGACGCCTCGCGCGATCGGCGCCCGGCAGGCAGTAGCGCTCGCATGCGACGAACAGGATCGCGGGGAGGATGATCGAGTCCACCCAAACCTTGACGGGCTCGAAGTCGTGGGTCGTGGTCAGCGCGCGGAGCCCGAACGAGGCGACGAGAATGAAGAGCGCGGAGACGAGCAAGCGCGTTGCGGGGGTGCGAGGAATTTGGCGTCCGCTTACCGCGATGTAGGCGAGAAGACCGAAGATCCACACCCGGTCGAAGGTGAGCACGACGTGGCCTCGTGGGACCTGCAAGAGGTAGCCACCGGTCGCGGCAACCGGCCAGACGAGGACCGCGGACGAGCCGAGGAAGAGGAACATGACGAGGAAGGAGCCGGCGACGAGCGCACCGAGCAGGAGCAGCGCCGGCTTCTGACCCAGGACGGAGTTCGCGTTGCCGGCGGCAAGGGTGCCCGAGAAGATCGCCGCGACGATCACCGCCAGCCACGGCAATGCGATCCGCGCAACTGGATTCACGGCGCTGCGAAGAGAGTTGTCCATCATCGCCATCGGTCGCAGTTCAAAGGCTAGCCCCTCGTTTCCTCGAAGACGTCCTCTCGAGCCAGGAAGCCCAGCAGGACCTCCGCCGCCCGCTCACCGGCCTTGCCGTCCCAGAGCGGGATCTCGCGATTCGAGGTCCGCTGGTCGGCCAAGAGGTCCGGGATGGCCCGGATCGCATCCGGATCGACTCCGAGAACCGTGTTCGTGCCGAGGTCGACCGTGACCGGGCGCTCCGTAGTGTCCCTGAGCGTGAAGCAGCGGATGCCGAGCGCCGACGTCTCCTCCTGGACGCCGCCAGAATCGGTCAGTACGAAAGCGGCCTTGGCCTGTAGCGCCAGGAAATCGAGATAGCCGAGCGGTGGGCACAGCATCAGGCGGGCGGCTTCGAGCCGTGCAGGATCGAGCCCTGCCTCGGTCAGTCGGGCTTCGGTCCGTGGATGGACGGGGAAGACGAGCGGAAGCCGGACGGCGAGCGTCTCGAGGGCACGAACCGTCCTGCCGAGCAGATCGGGGTCATCGACAAGCGCTGGCCGGTGCAGCGTCACGAGCCCGTAGGACCCGGGCTCCACACTGAACCTTTCCCAGGGCGCATGGGCCAGCGCCGGCGGGAGATAGCGCATGAGCGAGTCGATCATCGTGTTCCCGACCAGGTGGACCCGTTGCGACTCGATCCCCTCGGCAACGAGATTGGCGACCGCACTCTCGGAATGAGCGAACAGGATCCGGCTGAGATGATCGGTGAGGCGTCGGTTCGCCTCCTCCGGCATGGTCTCGTCGAAGCTGCGGAGGCCCGCCTCGATGTGGGCAACCGGGATGTTGAGCTTCGACGCCGCCAGGGCCGCGGCGAGCGTCGAGTTCACGTCCCCCGCGACCACGCAGACCCTCGGCTCGTGGTCGAGCAGGACCTGCTCCACTCCGAGGAGCGCCTTGGCCGTCTGTTCGCCGTGTGTTCCCGAGCCGACGCCCAGGAAGACATCCGGCTCGGGCAGCTCGAGCTCCTCGACGAAGACATCCGACATCCTCTGGTCGTAATGCTGTCCCGTGTGGACGAGCAAGAGCTCGCAGCTCCCATCCAGCTCGCGAAGGGCGCGATAGACCGGAGCAGCCTTCATGAAGTTCGGGCGCGCGCCGACGACGAAGCAGGCCGAGGCCGTCATGAGCGCTTACCCCGCCTTGAAGTAGTCGGTCACGGCTTCGCAGACGCGCTCTAGCTGGCCCTCGGTGATACCGGGGAAGAGCGGGAGCGACAAGACCTCGCGCGCGAGCGTTTCTGCGACCGGGAAGTCGCCAGGGGCGTAACCGAGGGCGCGGTAGGCGGGAGCCAGGTGCACCGCCTCTGGATAGTGACGCCCGGTGTGGATGCCCCGCGCGTAGAGGAATTCGGCCAACCGCTCAGGGCTCGCGACGCGGACCACGTAGAGATGCCAGACGGACTCGCTTCCCGCGGCCTCCGTGGGTAGGCCCAGGCCGTCGATGCCTGACAGCCCTGCCGAATAGAAGGCAGCCGCCGCGCGACGCTGCCGGTTCCACTCCTCGAGGAAGGGCAACTTCTCGAGCAGCACAAGCGCCTGGATCGTGTCGAGGCGCGCCGTGTACCCGACGTATTCGTGGTGGTACTTGTATGTCTCGCCGTGCTGGCGCAGAGCCCGCCCTCGGGCTGCAAGCTCGTCGTTGTCCGTGACGAGCGCGCCGGCGTCTCCGATCGCCCCGAGGTTCTTCGATGGGTAAAAGCTGAGGGCGGCAGCCGCGCCTGAGCCTCCGGAGACGATTCCGTCGCGAGTTGCGCCGTGCGCCTGGCAGGCGTCTTCGATGATCCGGAGGCCGTGACCCTCGGCCATGCTCACGAGCGCACGCATGTCCGCCATCTGTCCGTACAGGTGGACGGGCATGACGTACGTGGCGCCCGCGGCTGCCGCGGCCGTCGCTTGCGCAACATCCAGGCCGTAGTCCTCCTCGCCGACGTCGACGAGCACCGGGGTTCCGCCCGCTTGGAGCACGGCCTCCAACGTCGCTGCGAACGTCGCGGCGGGAACGATCACTTGTGCTCCCGGCGTCAGGCCCGAGGCAAGCAATCCGAGCCGGAGCGCATCGAGGCCGCTCGAGACGCCGACGCAGTGCTTCCGTCCGACGAGCTCGGCGAAGCGCACCTCGAACTCACGAACGGCTTCGCCGTTGATGAAGTCACCCTTGTCCAGGGTCTCGCCGATCCGTGCGAGAACCCGCTGCTTCACAGCCGAGTTGGCCGGCCGAAGATCGACGAACGGAACGTCGAGCACCTCTGGATGAGTCTGCACCCTGATTCCTCGGTTATAGCCGCTTGCGAGTCGAGTTCAAGGAGCTCGAGCGGGATACCGGCCGCCCGACCGAAAATTTCGCGTATGGCGATTGCTGCAAAAAATGCCTCATTTGCAGGAAAAAACGCGAGTCTAATTTACAGATGTCCCCCATTTGGGGGTTATAGGGCCGGTCCCGCGATCCGAATGAACGACTGTGATGAGCCGCCACATCACAGCACTTACCGCCGCCGCCGTGACGCTCGTTCTCGCTACAGGCACCGCATCCGGAGGGCACGGGGGAGGCGGACAGACGCCTCCGCAGAATCTGACGCCCCCGGCGATCAGCGGCAACCTGCAGGTGCCCAACACCCTCACGGCAAGCAACGGCACGTGGAGGGGGAACGCCTTGAGGTATGCGTACCAATGGCTGGCATGCGACGCCAACGGAGCGAACTGCAGTGCGATCGGCGGCGCGACGAGTTCGACCGAGACGCTCGTGGCCGGCCTCGTCGGCGACACGCTTCGGGTGCTCGTAACCGCGTCGAACCGCAACGGCTCCGCTGCTGCGACCTCCGCGCAGACGGCCCTGGTGGCCGCTGAGCCGCCACCTCCGCCCGTCGCGGCACCTTCGAACGACTCGCCTCCGACGGCGAGCGGTAACGCGCAGCAGGGCTAGACCTTGACCGCCTCGACCGGCTCGTGGAGCGGAACGACCCCGATGACCTACACGTACCAATGGCATCGTTGTGACGCCTCCGGCCAGGCATGCGCGCCGATCACGGGAGCGGTTGCTTCGAGCTACGTCCCAATCTCGGCCGACGTCGG
>Ga0066709_100001462_pt1 | contig 15651 bp, 15 predicted proteins | sample GraSoiAngelo_158_FD_79665 | JGI IMG/M metagenome (GOLD analysis project Ga0066709, IMG submission 79665) | Grasslands soil microbial communities from the Angelo Coastal Reserve, California, USA - 14_1009_16_30cm | ecosystem: Environmental > Terrestrial > Soil > Grasslands | place: USA...
AGATCAAACGTTCGCGAAGATAAGCACCCCTCACCCCAGCCCTCTCCCAGAGGGAGAGGGAGTCTGCTGTACGGCTGTCGGGCGCAATTAGCCGTACAATCACGCCGGAATGACGACCGCTGAGCCGATTGAGCTCTCCCTGGCCCTCGATCGCGCGGCGGGCAGACGCTACCCGCTCGGGCAGCAGCTGGTGGACGAGCTGCGACGGAGGGTGCAGGCGGGATCCCTCGGGCCTGGCGAGCGACTGCCGCCAGTACGCGGTCTGGCGGCGAGGTTGAACGTCACCCCGGAGACGGTCGCGGGCGCGTACAAGCGCCTGGTCGAGGAGGGCTATCTGCGCGGCGAGATCGGCAGGGGCACGTTCGTGGCCGCGCCGCCGCTGCACGCCGAGGAGGACCCGCTGGCGCCGTTCGAAGCGGCCGGCGCGCTGCCGCCATTCGCCAGCCAGCAGCCAACGCCAGGCCCACCCGCCAATCGCGACCTGCTCAGGCTGGCGAGCCAGCCCGGCCTGGTCTCCTTCGCCGCCAGCGTGGCCGCGCTCGATCTTGCACCGGTCGAGCCCCTTCGACGAGCGCTGTCAGATGTTCTCGCGAAAGACGGCGCGAAAGCCCTGCAGGTCGGCGCTGCCCAGGGCTACCAGCCGCTGCGGGCCGCGATCGCCGGCATCCTCCGAGAACAGCGCGGACTGGACGTCGACGAATCAACCGTGTGCGTCACCAGCGGCTGCCAGCAAGGCATTGACCTCGCGGCAAAAGTCTTCGTGGCCGCGGGCGATGTGGTCCTGGTCGAACAGCCCAGCTTCCTGGGTGCCCTGGAGGCGTTTCGAGCGCGCGGGGCACGGGTCATCGGTGTGCCGATCGAGGGCGATGGCCTGCGGGTCGAGGCGCTGCCCGCGCTCATTCAGCGCTATCGTCCCAAGCTGCTGTACTGCATGCCAACGTACCAGAACCCGACTGGTCGCAGTCTGAGCGTCGAGAAACGGCGAGCACTGTTGCGCATCGCCGCGAGCCATGACCTGCCGATCGTGGAGGACGATTCTGCCGGCTTCATCCACCTGGACGGCGATGGGCTGGCGCCGCCGTCGCTCAAAGCCGAAGATCACGCCGGCTACGTGCTCCACCTTGGCACATTCTCGAAACTGATCGCAGCCGGTCTGCGTCTGGGATGGCTGGTTGCCGATCCGCCCGTCTTCGAAAAACTCGTCGCGGCCAAGTACGCCAGCGATCTGTCCTCGGACGCGCTGGTACAGCGCGCAGTGCATCGGCTCGTGGTGGACGGTGCCCTCGACGTCCATCTCGAGCACGCTCGCGCAGCCTACCGTGAGCGCCGAAATGCGCTGGTCAGCGCGCTCCAGCAGATCTCATCCAGTGGCGTCACCTTCGATGTACCCGAAGGCGGCTTCAACCTGTGGCTGGAGCTGCCACGCGACGGGCCGTCGTCCACCGAGCTGTTTCTGGAAGCAGTCCGGCGTGGGGTTGCGTTCGTGCCCGGCCCGTTCTTTTTCAGCGCTGGCCGTGATGGTCCAGCGTCGAGCGCGGCATTGCGCGGGCTGCGGCTGAGTTATTCGGCCGTTGCGCCTCCCGACATCGAGCGCGGGGTTCACCTGCTGAGCGACGCGCTGCGCGCCATTAGCGAGGCTGCGCGTCCAGCCGAGCCTCTTGTCTACTGAGTCCGTTGACGCCCCCCGTTGACGGCTCGATAATCGCGCACTGAGGCGCGCCGGTAGCCAATCATGCAGCTTGTTGCGAACCAGCAGTTGGTCAAGAACCGCGTGCGCCTTGGCCTCGGCTTCCACGTCACTGCCCTGGTCGTCTTCGCGCTGGGCCTGGTGCTGTCGACCCAGATCGATGCCACGCGCGAGCTGCCCTGGGAATCCTGGGTGGCGATCCTGGCGGGCCTTGGTCTGTATTCGCTCGGCCAGACGCAGCTGCGTCGATGGGGGCCGCGCAATCGTCAGGAGGAGCAGCTCGGCCAGGCCATCCGGAGTCTCGACGATCGCTACAAACTGTATGCCTTTCTATCGTCGTCGCTGCCTGACTACATCCTGGTCAGCCCAGCCGGCGTGCACGTGTTGATCGTTCGTCAGGAATCCGGCCAGGTGTCGTGCGTGCGCGACCGATGGAGCAAGCCGTCGGGCTCGCGACTCCTGTCGTTTTTCGGTCCGACGCTTGGCAACCCCTCGGCCGACGCCGCCCGGCAGCTCCAGAAGCTGCGTGACTTGCTGGCTCAGCGCGGCATGCAGGACCTGCCCACGTCGAGTCTGGTCGTCTTCACCAATCCGAAGGTGCAGCTTCGAATCGAGGGCTGCAGCTCGACCGTGACGCGCATCAAGGAGTTGAAGGATGTCCTGCGGCGGATGGCGGGCAAGGGCCAGAACGTCGCGCTCAGTTCAGCGCGGATCCGCGAGATCCAGACCGTCTTCGACGAGCGCATGCGGGCGGCGCACAGCTGGCGCTGAGCAACCTGTCGGGGTCACACACGCCGTGGTAGCTCGCCGCTTGATCCTGGCGGCGGCAGTGGCGGTGTGTGTCCTGATTCTTGGAATCGGCGCGTTCTGGGGATCTCCGCCCGAAACGGTGGCGCTCATCACGTTGCAGCCGCTCGCCAGCAACCTGGCCGGTGAGGCACTCATCGCGGCGGTCGGCGGCCGGATCATCGAAAACATCAAGCCGCTGTCGATGTACCGCGTCGCGCTATCGTGCGATGAGGCGGACGCGGACCTCGGCGCTCTGCGCGAACACGCCGACCTGGTGCGTTCTGCTGAAACTGAAGGCGAGCAAATCGCCCAGGTCGTGCCGAACGACGCGCTGTATCGCATGTTTCAGTGGAATTTGCGCCGCATCGGCATGGAGCAGGCCTGGGACCTGCGGCCGAGCGCTAGCGATGTCGTCGTCGCCGTGCTCGATACCGGCGTTGACCTGAACCATCCGGATCTGAAGCCGAATCTGCTCGCCGACCAGGGCTACGACTTCCTGGACGACCTGCCCAGTCCGCAGGACGATGAGTCGCACGGCACCGCCGTCGCGGGCATCATCGGTGCGGTCGGCGACAACCACGAAGGAGTGGCCGGCATCGCCTGGCGCGTCAAGCTGCTGCCGATCAAGGCCCTCAACTCACAGGGGCGCGGTCCAGACAGCGTCATGGTCAAAGCGATCCTGTACGCGGCCGACAGTGGCGCGCGCATCATCAACATCAGCTCGACAGGCACGCGCTACTCGGCGGCGCTCGAGACGGCGGTCCAATACGCCCTGGATAAGGGCGCGCTGGTCATCGCTGCCGCCGGAAACACGGGCAACAGCGACAACGCGGTCAACTATCCGGCGGCATTCGACGGCGTGTTGGCGGTCGCCGCCATCGACGCCAACGACCAGCTGGCGTCCTTTTCTCAGCGCCAGTCGTACGTTGCCCTTGCCGCCCCAGGCGTCGACGTGCCGAGCACGGCTTGGGCCGGCGCAGGCCGCGGACTGTATGCCAGTCAGTCGGGCACCTCGATCGCGGCGCCGCACGTGTCTGGCGCCGCGGCGATCCTGTGGGCGCTGCGCCCGGACCTGATCGCGGCCGACATCGCCGCCGCGCTGCGGACCAATGCCGACAAGGTTGCCAACACGGACCCGGGCTATGGCTCGGGCATCCTCGACGTCGCCCATGCCGTCGCGGCAGTGCGGCTGGGCGTGCCGGCCCGCAACTCCGATACCGTCGCCCTCCAGCCGAATCGCGCCGCGACCGCCGATGTTCCGCCACCGCCACCTCTGCCAAATGAATCGCGGCGCTGGTACTTCGCCGAAGGCAGCACGCGCTTCCCCTTCGACGTGTCGTTTGCGCTGCAGAACCCGAACCCGCAGCCGACTATCGCCCATTTTCTGTTCCTGACGACGGACGGGAAACAGGTGCCGTATGACATGCGCCTGGACGCGAATTCGCGCGAGACGCTGAAGGCGGCGGACGTCATGCCCGGCGCCGAGTTCGCGACCATCGTCACCACTGAGCTGCCGGTCTACGTCGAGCGCTCGATGTATTTCGGCCATGGCGGCCATTCGGCAGCCGGCGCACGGCAGACCTCGAAGACGTGGTACCTGGCCGAAGGCTCGAGTGTGCCGCCCTTCGACACGTGGGTGCTGTTGATGAATCCGAACCCTTCGCCGACGCTCGCCCAGCTGCGCTTCATGCGCGAGGACGGCTCAGTGGTCGATCACACCGAGCTGGTGCCGGCGATGGGACGCAAATCGGTCTTCGTCAACCTGCTGTTCACCGCCTCGGGATTCGCCACGCAGGTCACCGCCGACCAACCGATCGTGGTCGAGCGTGCGATGTATTTCGACAATGACCTGGGTGGTCACGACACGCTGGCCACGGCGACGCCCGGGACGACGTGGTACCTGGCCGCCGGCGCGAGCCGCGGTGGATTCGACACGTGGCTCCTGGTCGAGAACCCGGGCACCGCGCCAGCCACCGTCAAGGTGTCCTTCATTACCGACTCGGGCACGGTCCTCACCCAGCCGCTGTTCGTGCTGCCCCATTCCCGCGACAGCCTGTACACCGACCCGCTCATCCCCAACGCCGCCTACGGCTTGCGCGTCGATTCCGATCAGCCCATCGTCGCCGAGCGCGCGGTGTACTTCGACAACGGACGGGCCGGCTACGACTCGGCCGCCGTCGCGGCGCCAGCAACCGAGTGGTTCTTGCCCGAAGGTGGCACGGGCGGCTCGTTCGAGGAGCAGCTCGCCGTGCTCAATCCGCAGAACCAGGCGGTCAACGTGCAGGTCGAGTACCGACCCGAAGAAGGCGACGCGCCGCCACCACAGCGCTTCGGCATGGGCGCCATGTCACGGCTGACGCTCGACGTGAACCCGCACGTCCTGGACACGAACGTGGCGCTGCACGTCACATCCGACCGCCCGATCGTCGTCGAGCGCGTGTCGTACTTCGCCCGCGCAGGTGGGCAGGGCGCGACGAGCTCAACCGGACTGACCAGGTGATCCACCCTCGGCCGCTTCTCGGCGAACCGCGCGGGACGGATCGACCCTACCTGGCCATCAACATGGTTGCCACGCTGGATGGGCGCGCCGCGCTGGATGGCTCGGCCGTGGGCATCGGCTCGACCGCGGACAAACGCCTGATGCGCGAGCTGCGCGCCGAGGCGGATGTGGTGCTGCACGGCGCCGGCACGGTGCGCGCCGATCCGCTCTCGGCGCGGGTTCCGCCAGACCTGGTCGAGCAGCGGCTGGCGCGTGGACTGAGCCGCCAACCACTCGGGGCGATCGTGACCCGCAGCGGCGATCTGCCGGTTCGCCACCCCTACTACGAATCTTCAAGCGTGATTTACGTAACATCTTCGGCCGCGGTGGCGGTGGAGCTGCCGACGGTTGAAGTTTGCCGCGTGTCGACCGTCGTCGACGTGTTGCAGAACCTCGCGCGGCGTGGCGCGCGGCGGGTGCTCTGCGAGGGCGGCCCTACTTTGAATTCGGCGCTCTTCGCGAACGGTCTCGTCGATGAGGTCTTCCTGACCATCGCCCCCAAGCTCGTCGGCGGCGAGGATCCGCTCACCATCATCAAAGGCCCGCGCCTTCCCTCCACGATCCATCTCGAGCTCCGCTCCCTGGTTGAGCTCGAGGGCGAGTTGTTTCTTCGCTACGCCGTTACTCCCTCTCCCTCTGGGAGAGGGCGGGGGTGAGGGGTGCGTACGAGATCAAACGTTCGCGAAGATAAGCACCCCTCACCCTGACCCTCTCCCAGAGGGAGAGGGAAGTGCAGAGGGAAGTATGCTCTTTGGCGAATGCCCGTCCAGGTCCGCCCCGCCGCGCCGCCGCGCGTGGGACGGATGCCCAGGCGACGGACGTGGCTACCGGTGCTCGCCGCCTGGGAGCGCACCGCCTGGGTCGCCTCGGCAACCCAGTTCTTGACCCTCGTCGGCTTCGGCTTCGGCCTGCCGTTCTTGCCGATGTACGTCCAGGCGCTGGGCGTCACCGATCGAGCCCAGGTGGCCGTGTGGTCGGGCGTGATTTCGGGCTCGGCAGCCCTGACGATGGCTGTCCTGGCGCCGATCTGGGGGGTGCTGGCCGACCGCTACGGCCGCAAGCCGATGCTGGTTAGGGCAATGATCGGCGGCGCCTTCGCCGTGGGAGCCATGGGGTTTGTCGGCAACGTCTGGCAGCTCCTGGGCCTACGGCTGATCCAGGGGGCCGTCACGGGCTCCCAGGCAGCGGCCGCCGCGCTGGTCGCCGCGGCGACACCCGTCAGCCAGGTCGGCTTCGCGCTCGGCCTGGTGAGCACCGCCGTGCAGGTCGGCAACACGGTGGGCCCGGCCGTCGGCGGCTTTGCCGTCGATGGACTTGGCTTCCGCGGGTCGTTCATGCTCGGGGGCTTGATGCTGCTGCTGGCCGGCCTGATGGCGGTGTTCTGGGTGGACGAGCCGCCCAGGCGACAGGCGGGCCCGCGCACGGACGCCAGCATCTGGGCGCGCACGGTCGGGCCACTCGCCTGGCCCGGCTTTCGCGGCCTGCTCCTGCTGCAGGTCGGAACGCAGTTCGTGTTCTCGGCGTCGGTCAACCTGCTGCCGATCTATCTCCAGGACATGGCGCGTCCGGGCTGGCTCTCGGCGGAGCTGGCATCCGGTCTGTCGATCACCATGACGGCCATCACGGCGGCGCTGGGCATGCCGTTCTTCGGACCGTGGGTCGATCGGCACGGCCCTCGTGGACTGCTGGCCGTGTCCCTTGCGGGCTGCGCGCTCGTGTTGTGGATCCAGGCGCTGGTGCCCACCGTCGGCCTGTTTCTGGCTCTGCGCGCCGTCCTCGGGGTGTGGCTCGCCGGCGTCACGGCAACACTGAGCGTGATGACCAAGCTGTGCGCGCCGGTGGGTCGCGAGGGCGCCGCGTATGGTTCTGCCGGTTCGGCCCAGGGGCTCGGCTGGGGACTCGGACCAATCCTCGGATCGGGCCTGGTGGCGGTCGGCGGGATCCCTGCCCTGTACCTGGCGTGCGGCGCGCTGATGCTGTCAATGCTGCCCGTCAGCCGACGCTGATCGCTTATCCTCCAACTGGGAAGTGGCAACGACGCCCGGCCGGGTAAGATCGGCCTTTAAATCGGGCACGCCGGCGCGTGTCCATCGCAATCCTTTCGACGACGTCCTCGAGCAAATCGACCGCGCCGCGGAGGTTCTGCATCCCGATGCGGATGCTCTCGAACCGCTGCGCCACGCGCGTCGGCAGGTGATCGTGTCGATCCCGGTGATGATGGACGACGGCCGACTGCGCGTGCTCGAGGGGTACCGGGTCGTCTACGACAACTCGCGCGGCCCCGGCAAAGGTGGGATCCGCTACCACCCCGATGTGAACCTCGACGAGATGAAGGCGCTCGCGGCGTGGATGGCCTGGAAGTGCGCCATCGTCGACATCCCCTTCGGTGGCGCTAAAGGCGGGGTCGCGTGTGACCCGTTGAAGATGTCGGACGGCGAGCTCGAGCGGGTAACTCGTCGCTACATCTCCGAGATCTTCGACCTGATCGGTCCTACCGTCGACATCCCCGCGCCTGACGTGGGCACCAGCCCGCGGGTGATGGCGTGGGTGATGGATACCTTCTCGATGAAGAAGGGCTACGTCGAGCCTGGCGTGGTGACCGGCAAGCCGATCCCGCTCGGTGGCTCGGGTGGCCGCCTCGAAGCGACCGGGCGCGGCCTGCTGTTCGTGACACGCGAGACGCTCAGGCGCATCGGCCACGTGCTGAGCGACAGCACGGTGGCGATTCAGGGCTTTGGCAACGTCGGTTCGAACGCGGCCAAGCTGCTACACGCCGCCGGCGCCAGGGTGGTGGCCGTCTCGGATGTCAGCGGTGCCGTTTACGATCCGCACGGTCTCGACATGCCGCGCGTGCTGGCCTACTACCGCGAGACGCGCCAGCTTCGCGGCTTTCCCGGGACGGAGCTGCTCGACAATCAGCAGCTGCTGAGGTTGCCCGTGGACGTGTTGCTGCCGGCGGCCATGGAAGGCCAGATCAACGCGGACAATGCGAGCGAGCTTCGCGCGCGAATCGTGGTCGAGGGCGCCAACGGGCCCACCACACCCGAGGCCGATCAGATCCTGAGCAAGCGCGGCGTACTTGTCGTGCCGGACATCCTGGCCAACGCCGGAGGTGTCGTCGTCTCCTACTTCGAGTGGGTGCAGGACCGCTACGGCTACTTCTGGAAAGAGCCGGAAGTGAACGAGCGACTCGAAGAAAAGATGGTCGCCGCCTTCGACGCGGTGTGGACCACGAAGGAGAAGTTCGAGGTAGACGCGCGCACGGCCGCGTACATCCTGGCGGTAGACCGCATCATCGAGGCCCGATCCCTCCGCGGGCTCTACGCGTAACTGGGTTCCGGGTTCCGCGTTCCGGGTTCCGCGTTGGCGGGTTGTGCGCTTCGCCACATGGCCGGGGACTCCCTCGGTTGCTTTCGCAATCAACGCGGAACCCGGAACTCGGAACGCGGAACCCCGGTGCTGGCACGGTTACTGCTAGCGGGCCGGGCGCACAGGCGGCCTGTGCCTCGGGAGGATCGGAATGGTGGTCAGGGTTCCACGACTCATACAGGTCTTCAACGTCCAGTGTGTGATGTGTGGCCGTGCCGCGGGCCAATTGATGAACGGGGTGTTCGTGCCAAATCAGCGCGTGCGCAATCCCGTCCCAGGAAAGAACGGATCACGCTGTGGCGAGTGCGGAGGCAACCTGTATCTCGAACCCGATGAATCTGTGACGCCATTCATGGCCACGCAGATCGCCGCTCAACGCACGGCCGCGCAGCAACAGGCGCTCGCCTCCAACAACCCGGAGAACCTGCGAGCCGCCTGAGCCGAATCTACTCTTGCTGAAACGGGAGGGCCCCGCCCGCGCGAACGGCCCTCCACAGCGGCAGGAGCTCGTCCGCGAGGAGCTCCGCGCCCACATCGTCAGACTCCTGGCTTTCGACCAGGCGTGCTTCGAACTCCGTCGCCGTGCACGCCTGGTCACACCACGACTGCAAACGCTCCATCTTGAGCCGCAGCGGGTGCCGCACACCGTGGCCAGTAGCGCGCGACCACTGGCGCTCGTAGTCGTGCATCACCGCCCGGCAGAACGCCCGCGGTTCTTGCATGCCGTTAGTCTATCAGCGTGCCGGCGACGGGCAGACCAGCCGTAGTATTCGCCGCTGCCCCGCTTGCCGCGACCGCGAGGCTAAAGTCGCGCCTGGCGCAGCTCGAGCACCCGTTCGTGTTGGCTGCCGACGGCGGAGCGAGAACCGCCCTGGCTTTTGGCCTCCGGCCAGACGTGGTCATCGGCGATCTTGACTCGCTCGACCCCGCCACGCTGCGCGAGCTCGAGCGCACATCCGTCCCGTTCGAGACCTACCCGCCTGACAAGGACGCGACAGACGGTCAGCTGGCGGTCGAGCGCGCGCTGGCGGCGCAGCCCTCCGAACTGCTACTGCTAGGCTTCCTCGGCGGTCCGCGGCTCGATCAGGCGCTCGCCAATGTGCTTGTCCTGCGGCGCGTCGAGATACCCGCGGTCTTACTGGATGAGTCCAATGAGTGCATCCTGCTCCGCCCCGGTGCAGAGCACGCGTGGCGCCCCGAGCCGCGCGAGGTAAACTCGCTCATCCCGTTCGAAGGCCGCGTGGAGGGGGTGCGCACCCGCGGCCTGCGATGGGCGCTCGCTGGCGATCGACTCGAGCCGGGCGACACGCGGGGTGTGAGCAACGAGGCCGTCGCCGACGAAGCTGGCGTGGCGATCGAGCGCGGGCTGCTGCTCGTCACACGCCACTTTCCCGCCTGACCTCTGGGTTATAGTCGGCGCTATATGGCCTCTCAGAACCTGCGCACGCCAGGGCCAACACCGCTGCCTCCGGGCGTGCGCGAGGCGCTGGCGCGCGACATGATCGCCCATCGTGGTTCCGAGTTCGCAGCCATCCTGCGCGACTGCACAGAAGGTCTTCAGTGGGCATTCCAGACGAAGCACGACATGATCACGCTGACCACCTCGGGCACGGGTGGTCTCGAGTCCGCCATCGCCAACACCCTCAGTCCGGGTCAGCGACTCCTGCTGGCCAGCATGGGCTACTTCGGCGAGCGCGTGGGCAAGATCGCGCGCGCGTACGGCGTTGACGTTGTCCAGCTCGATTTCGAGTACGGCCGGGCGGTGGACCCCCAGGCGGTGTACGACCGACTGCAGGCCGAACCAGACATCGAGACGGTCTTCGTCACCCATAACGAAACGTCGACAGGCGTGCTGAATCCGTTGCCCGAGATCGCGCGCGCCGTTCGCCAGGTTCGGCCCGAGGCGCTCCTGCTCGTCGACGGCATCAGCTCGATCGGCTCGGTGCCCATCGAGCCCGAAGTGCTCGGTTGCGACGTGGTGGTGGCCGGCTCGCAGAAGGGGTGGATGATTCCGCCGGGCCTGTCTTTCGTTGCTGTTTCGCGGTACGCCTGGGAACGCCAGGAAGAGGCGACGCTGCCGAGGTTCTATTTCGACTGGCTGCAGGCGAGGCGGGCCGCCGAGGAAGGCGGCACGCCGTGGACGCCCGCGTTGAGCCTGTTCTTCGGTCTTCAGGTCGCGCTGCGCCTCATGCGCGAGGAAGGCCTGCAGCAGCTCTTCAAGCGGCATCAGCGCCTGGCGCGCTTCACCCGCGAAGGCCTGGTTGACCTCGGCCTGAAGCTGCTCGCCGATCCGCGCTACGCCTCACCGACCGTGACCACGGCCTACGTACCCGACGGGCTACAGGCCAAGCAGCTGCTGAAAGCACTCGAAGAGCGGCATGGTGTCGTGCTGGCCGGCGGCCAGGGCAAGCTGTCGGGCCAGATCATCCGCGTCGGGCACATGGGCTGGGTGCAGCAGGACGATCTCGCGGCGGTGCTTCGGGCGCTCCAGGTAGAGCTGCAGCGCGCCCGAACGCCAAGCACAGCCGCGACCAGATGAGCCTGGCCGCGCCGCGCGAGGAGGGCGTGCAACAGCCTCTTCCCGGCCAGGAGCCGCTCGTGCTGGTCGCCGATCCGATCGCCCAGGAGGGGCTGTCCCTGCTGGGACAGCGGGCGCGTCTCGAGTTCGTCGCTGGCGATCGCGCCGCGCTCGAGCGCCGCCTGGGTACGGCGGAGGCGCTGCTGGTGCGCAGCGAGACGCGGGTTACCGCGGCCCTGCTCGAGTCCGCGCCACGACTCCGAGTGATCGGCCGCGCCGGCGCGGGTGTCGACACCATCGACGTCGAGGCAGCCACGGCGCGCGGCATCGTGGTGGTGAATGCTCCGGGCGGCAATGCGGTCGCCGCCGCCGAGCACACGCTGGCGCTGATGTTCGCGCTTGCTCGTCGCGTCGCCGCCGCGGACGCCTCGCTCAAACGCGGGCAATGGTCGCGGAGCGCACACGTCGGCACCGAGCTGACTGGCAAGACGCTCGGCCTGGTTGGGCTCGGGCGCGTGGGTGGCGAAGTCGCCCGTCGCGCGCTGGGTCTCGACATGCACGTGCTGGTGTATGACCCGTACGTCCCCGACGAGCACGCCCGTCACCTCGGGCTGGAGCCGGTTGAGCTGGATGCGTTGCTCGACGCCGCGGAGTACGTTTCACTGCACGTGCCGCTGACCGAAGCCACCCGCGGCATCTTGAGTGCCGGGCGTATCGCGCGCATGCAACCGGGCGCGTTCGTCATCAACTGCGCGCGCGCGGGACTGGTGGACGAGGCGGCGCTGTTGACCGCCCTGGACGAAGGCCGCCTCGGCGGCGCCGGCGTCGACGTGTTCTCGACCGAGCCCGTGGCACCCGACGATCCGCTGCCCAGGCACCCCAAGGTCGTGGCCACGCCCCACCTGGGCGCCTCGACCGTCGAAGCCCAGGCCAATGTCGCCGCTCAGGTGGCCAACGAAGTCCTGGCCGTGCTCGAGGGGCGTCCGACGCAGTTTGCCGTCAATGCGCCCAGCTTGCGGCCAGAGGATGTCGACGTGCTCGAGCCGTATATGGGGCTGATGATGATGTTGGGCAAGCTCGCCACGCAGCTCGCCGACGATCACCTGCGCTCGGCCGAAATCAGCTATCGCGGCGAGATCGCGGAGCGCAACGTCGGCGTCTTGACCGCCGCCGCCATCCAGGGCTTGCTCGAGCCGATCTCCGACACGCCCGTGAACCTGGTCAATGCGCGCCTGTTCGCCCAGCAGCGTGGGCTCGAGATCGTCGAAACGCGGTCGAACACGCCTTCGCAGTACACGAGCCTGGTGCGTGTGACGGTCAACACCCGTGCCGGCCCCAAGAGTGTCGCGGGTGTTATATCCGACGGGCGCGCGAACGTGGTACAGATCGACGAGTACCAACTGCACCTGCCGCCGACGCCCGGCTACATGCTGGTTACCCAGCATGTGGATCGCCCCGGCATCATCGGCCTGGTGGGGACGTTACTCGGGCAGGCTGACATCAACATCTCGTCTATGCAGGTCGGGCGCAAGATGCCACGTGGCGAGGCGTTGATGCTGCTGTCAGTGGACGAGCCTGTACCGCCCGCGGTGGTCGAGAAGATTCGTCAGGCGGCGAGTGTCGAAGTCATCAAAGTCATCAAACTTTGATCTTCTTCAATAACCGCAGGGCGCGCACCCAGCAGTGGCAGCTGCTCGCGGGGTACCCGGCACCGTTCCGCCGCGTGCTCTTCTGGTACGACCGCCTGTCCGAATGGCGGCGCGTGCAGTACGCGGTACTTGCCATGCTTTTTCTGCTGGCGTGTGGGGGCTATCTGCTGGGGCTCGGCAGCACTATCGTCTTGCGGCGGGTCGAGATGGAGGAGGCCGCGTTGGCCGCGGTGCCCCTGCCGACCGTTGCACCAACGTCTACCGTCTCGGCGAACGCGTTGCCGGTCGCTGCTTCGCCGACCGTGACCCAAACGCCCGCGCCGTCGCCCTCGCCCACGACCGCGCCGCCAACGGTGGAGCCAACGCTGACGCCGTTCAACGTGCCGGTGATCGCCGAAGGTCCGGCGGTGCCGCGGCAACTACCCGCTGCGCCGGTTGTCGCGCCGGCCGCGCCCGCGCCGGTGGCGCCTCTTCCACCAACGCCCACGCCGGCCAAGCCGCGCAACCTGGAAACGTCCAAACCCGAGCCGCCGGCGGCCAGTGTCGCGACGCCCACCCCCGGCCGCGTTCGCACCGTCCCGCTCGTTGTCCCTACCGCGGTTCGCCAGGCGACGCCAACCTCGAAGGGCGCTGGCACGCCACTTCCGACGCTCGCCGCGACCGCGTCCACCCCGCGCCTAACGACGGCAGCCACGCCCGCCAAGACGCCGCCCGCGCGCTAAAGCTCCCTCTGCCTCTGGGAGAGGGCGGGGGTGAGGGTGCCTTACGAGCCTGGACGTTCGTGCCTATACGCCACCCTCACCCGCGCTTCGCGCGGCCTCTCCCAGAGGGAGAGGCGGAGCCGGGGCCAAAACCGCGGCCGACAGGCTCTGTATACTCACCGCTGTGTCGCCGGTTGCGCCTCGCGCGGCGCAGACCGCGCGCTCATCTCCCGCGGGCAAACGCCCCAGCCACTACCTGAGCGTCGCTGACCTGACGCCCGAAGAGATCCTGAGTCTGCTGGACCGTGCGCGAGAGCTGAAGCGCTTCCCAGCCAGGGACGCCAACAAGCTCAGCGGTCTCACCGCGGGCCTCGTCTTCCAGAAGCCGTCGCTGCGCACGCGGGTGTCCTTCGAGGTCGCCATGCTGGAGCTGGGCGGTCACGCCGTGTACCTCTCGCCGGCCGAGATCCAGCTTGGACAACGCGAAGGTGTGGTCGACGTCGCAAGAGTGCTGAGCCGCTACGTCGACGTCATCGTGGCAAGGGTCTTCTTGCACTCAGATGTCGCTGGCCTGGCCGAGCACGCCACCGTGCCGGTCATCAACGCGCTGAGCGACCGCGAGCACCCCTGCCAGATTCTGGCCGATCTTCTGACGCTGTACGAACGCCGCGGCGCGCTCAACGGGCTCCGCCTCGCCTATGTCGGGGACGGCAACAACGTCGCCCACTCACTGGCGCTGGCCGCGCCGCCGCTGGGTATCGACCTGCGCTTCGCCTGTCCAGACGGGTACGAGCCCGACCCGCTCATCATGGAGCAGGCTCAGGCGGGGGTGAACAGCGGCGCGATCGAGCTGTTTCGCGACCCCAAAGAGGCGGTGCGCGACGCCGACGCCGTATACACCGATGCCTGGTACAGCATGGGCCAGGAAAGCGAAGCCGAGGCACGCGCGCCGATTTTCCATCGTTATCAGCTCAATGCCCAGCTCCTCTCAGAAGCCGCCCCGAACGCCATCGCGATGCACTGCCTGCCAGCACACCGCAATGCTGAAATCACCGACGAGGTCATGGATGGGCCGGCGTCGGTTGTTTACGATCAGGCCGAGAATCGCCTGCACGTGCAGAAGGCACTGCTGCTGAGGCTGCTCGGGCAGGACTGAACATCATGGATTTCGCAGCACCGATCGAGCGTGTGCTCGTGCTGCTGCAGAGCGTCTGGTTTTCGTTTGTCGCCCGATTCGGCGTCAGCGCGATCCTGGACATCGCCATCGTCGCGCTGCTGCTCTACTGGCTGCTCAGCCTGATTTCGGGCACCTCGGCCGCCACGCTCGTACGCGGCATCCTCATCCTGCTGACCCTCGGGTTCGTGCTCAGCAACGTGTTCAACCTGACGATGCTGCAATTCCTGCTCCGCAATTCGATTCCGGCCTTGATCTTTGCGATCCCCGTCCTGTTCCAGCCCGAGATTCGACGTGCGCTGGAACAGCTCGGTCGGGCCGGCTCCCTGATCCCGCGTACGACGGTGGTCTCCCCCAATACGCGGCTGGCCGACACCATCGCCCGAGCCGCGCAGCAGCTTGCTGAGCGTCGCTTCGGCGCGCTGCTGGTCATCGAGCGGTCAACGCCGTTGGGTGAATACGCCTCCAAGGGCGTCGCCATGGACGCGCTGCTGTCGACCGAGCTGTTGCTCAACATCTTCTGGCCCAACTCGCCGCTGCATGATGGCGCGATCCTCATCCACGGCGACCGCGTGCTTGCCGCGGGTGTGGTGCTGCCGCTGACGCAGTCACCCACGGTCGAACACATGGGCACTCGCCACCGCGCTGCGATCGGCATCACCGAAATTTCAGACGCGATCGCGGTCGTGGTATCGGAAGAAACCGGGACCATCTCACTGGCCAACGCCGGCCGCATGGTGCGCAACCTGGGCGAAGCCCGTCTGCAAAAAGTGTTGTCGATTCTGGATCGATCGTCGACCGGGATCGGAACTAACGGCCGTACGCCTGGCTGGCGCCCCCGCGAGCGCAGCGAGGCCCGCGAAAAGCGGCGCGATACTGCTGAAAAGCGCGATGATTCTGAACCCGACGCGGCCTGATTACAGGTTCGTTGTCTCTCTTGAACGATGCGGCTGCCGTTTGCTGTCGATTTTGGCCGAGCCGCATTCGCCGTAGCTCTGGCGGTCCTTCTGTACTTCGTCGCGCTCGCTGAGACCAATCGCGCCGAACAGCGCGAGACTGCCTTTACCGTCCCTGTGCAGACGGTGAACGTGCCGCCGGTCCTGGTCATCACGACTCAGCAAACCGCGGCGCGGCTGTGGATGACCGCCCCATTGAACGTCTTCACTCGCATACGTCCAGAGAGGTTCACCGCCTAGGCCGACGTCAATGGCTCCACTGCGGTCTG
>Ga0066709_100001465_pt1 | contig 15642 bp, 13 predicted proteins | sample GraSoiAngelo_158_FD_79665 | JGI IMG/M metagenome (GOLD analysis project Ga0066709, IMG submission 79665) | Grasslands soil microbial communities from the Angelo Coastal Reserve, California, USA - 14_1009_16_30cm | ecosystem: Environmental > Terrestrial > Soil > Grasslands | place: USA...
CGACGGCACTCCATCTCGGATTATGCGAAGGGCACGAAGCGCGACGTGTGGATACCCCAGGTGAAGCTGAGGAGCGGAGGGCAGGACAGCCGCGGAGTGGTCGCGAGGTACTGTCGCGCGGCGGCGGCGTCGCGAAGGCGAATGGTCGACCCTCGGGGCCAGTCGTAGACCAGGAGGAGGGGCCGGTAGGGATAGAAGTGCGGGCCCTTCTTGCCGAAAAGGAGCGTCGAGATGACGAGGCCGCGCGATTCCGCCGCGACGGCCGCCGTCGCGACAGGTGCTTGGATCGACGGATCGTGGTAGCGCGTACGCAACGTTCCCGCGAGGTCGTACGGCGCGGCGAAAACGACGCCCGGACCGATTTCCGGACATACGCCGTCGAGAACGACCGTCGCGCGGCTGAGCTTCATCGGTAGGGCGTCACTGAGCCTCGCGACGACCTCGCGCTGTCGGGTGCTCGCGGCCGTCCAATAGTCCGCAAGGGTGTTCGTGATCAAGGTGCCTGTGGCCGCGAGCAGCGCGACTCCAACTGCGAATCCGGCCGCCTGTCGCCGCGCCGAGAGCCACTGAGCCGCTCGCAGGACCAGCCCAATAGCGAGCAGCGCGACGCCCATGGCCGCAACGATGTTGACGCGGTTATCGATACCTGCACTCGTGAAGTAGATGTCCCCGGTGACGAGGAAGCTGGCATATCCGATGACGATGAGCGCAAGTCCAGCCGCCACGAGCAGGAGCCAGATGCGCCTCCCGGCGCGCAGCCGCGCAGGCAGCTCGAGCTGGCGGCCGCTTCGGGTCAGATACGCGAGGACCACGAGACCGACGAGCAGGCTTGCCGCCGCGGCGGTCCAGGTCGGACGATGCGTGAAGATCCATCCGACGACGTATGGGAGACCGAGCCCGTAGGTGCCGAAATTCACCTTGACCGAGCCGCTGACGAGGTAGCCGATGTGGTGGGCGAAACCCGTCTGGTATCCAAGCTGGTGGCTCGATCCCCCCGCCAGGGTGCTCGTCGCGATCCCCTTGTAGACGAGTACGCCTGCCAGCGAGAGCGACGCGGAAACGGCTGTGATGAATGCGTTTCCGGAGCCACTGCGTCTCCGATACCAGAGGCCGATGACAACGACGATCAAAAGAGGCACAACGACCTCGTAGAAGAGGACACTGAGGACAATGGCCCCTCCGCCGCCGACGAGCCAGCCCGCGAGGCGCCAGCCGTCGGCGCCGCAGGCGCGTAGCAAGGCGTACACGCCTGCGAGCGCGAGCACGACGCTTGCCGGAGCGGCATACGAGGCCAGCCAGAAGCGATCGGTCGAGTAGTGAGGCGCCGCCGCGAATACGATCGGCACTCCCACCGCGAGGAATCGGGGCGCATGTAGACGGTCGAGGATCACGTAGAGGAGCACGGCGCACGCGGGTACAAGCGCCGCGACGAACAGGTGGTAGGGGAGTGGGTTCGTCCCGAAGAGGCGGAAGAGAACCGTCAGCCCGAGGTACATGCCGGGACGGAGCCAGGCCTTGGGGTCGTCTCTTGCGAGCGCATCAAAGAGACCCGGGACCGACTGGTCACGCGACGTGCTCATGATGCCGAGGAAGTAGTGGTCGTCGAGATAGAAGCCGAGGCCCCCGACATAGAACGCCGCCGGAATCGCTGCAACGGCCGCCACGACGAGCGCGCCAGACAGTCTCGCGCTCGTTCGCCGGTCTGTCGCAGCCTGAAGCTCCCTGAGCCACGCGACCGCCGCGAAGCGAAACGCCTCAGTCGAGGCGATCATGGGTTGCCGCCAGAGCAGGCCCCGGCGAGAGCGCGACGCTCAAACTCCGTCATCAGTGTGCCTCTCGTCGAACTGCGGCGGCACGTATGAATGTGGCAGTTCGAACCACTTGTAGCGAGCATTGAGCGCCGCGACGAAGGGCATGCTCAGGAGCAAGCGCTTGACCGCGTCTTTCCTCGCAAGGATTCGGTCCTCTCTGCGGTGGAACGCGGCCTTGGCAGGAGAAGTCTCCGAGTAGTACGGGCTCCCGGCATGCCAGACGCTCACTCCCTCGAGTACCGCAGACCGGTAGCCGAGCCGATGGACGTCTCTTACGTAAGCGGCGTCTTCGTGCCAGAAGACGAGCTTTCCGCTCTGGCGGAATCCGCCGATGCGATCGTACAGCTCACGCGACGTCATCGTGCAGCCGCCGCCCGTGGGGCCCTCGAGGATCGTTATGCCGTTGACCTCACGACGGACATAGGCATTCCGGTCCTCGCGCAGGTACTTGACGTATCTGGCTGCCGAGTCGTTGGGGTCATCGACGAGACTCGCCGATAGATAGCCCATCCTCGGGATCCGGAGGAAGGCTTCCAGCATCCGCTCGTCCCAGCGAGGCGGTGCCTCGATCACGTCGTCGTCCAGCTCCACGAGGTAGTCCTGAGTCGCCAGCGCGAAGGCGTGTGCGTAGGCGTTCGTTCCAATGTTCTCGGCGTGATGGACGACGTTGATCCGAGCGTCCTTGAGGGTGTCGAGGTAGCCCCTCGTGCCGTCCTCGGAGGCGTTGTCCCAGATGATGAGCTCACGAGTCTTCTCGGATGTCCGTAGGAGAACGTCCTCGACGCAACGGCGCAGAAGCGCCAGTCGGTTGTGCGTGAGGACAACGACGGAGATCACGGCTGGCTCAGCCCTGCGGCGTCGTGCGCACCTCTCTCACGGGCACGCTGTGACCAGGGCGAGGGAGTGCGGGCGAGCTCGCGGGTCCAGCGGTCACCGGCTCGCCCCGACGAGCGGCGGCGGACGACGAAAAGGTGACGACACTCGCCTTCGCCGCGGAAGTCGGTTGGGAAATGCCCCAGAAGTGCCACTTCGCCATGCACAAGGCGCGAGAGGAGTTGCTCTAAATAGACCCTTGCTGCCTCGGGTGAAACTCCCATTGGCGGCATGAACGTACGAACGCTCGCGTTCTCGGCCGTGTTCGGTGTCTCGAAGAAAAGCACTTTCCGTGTCCTCTGCCAGACGACGTCCAGCATCTCCAGGGACCGCTCGAATCCGAATGCTTCGCACCAATCGTGAAAGACGGACAGAAGGAGCACGACGTCCGCATCGGGAAGGCTGCCCACGTTCGCAGGATCGACCGCGACCGGCATGAACGCGACGGTCGGTGGACCGACACGATCGGCGGCCATGGTCGCTATTCGAAAGAGCCGGCGACTCGGTTCGCAGCCGAGGACCAGGAACCCGCGCTCGGCCAGACGCAAGGAGAAGAAGCCTGTATGCGAACCGATGTCCAACGCGAAACCCGGCGGTGTCGGAAGCTCGTCGGCAATTGTTGCCCACCGGGTGAAGGTTCCTTGGCCCTTTCCGTGACTGAGAGCCGAGCCACGAGCGATCCCAAATTCGGGGACCGGTATCGGAAGACCGGACAGGCGCGCCTGCACACGCAGCGCTCGAGCGTATTGACTGAAGAGTACTTTTTCAGCCGTCTGGAGGAGGCGATGGACCAGTCGGGCGAGAACGTCCCTACCCGCACTCAGCTCGAAGGTCCGGCCGCCCCCGTGCCGCGCTGTCGGTGGGCCGTCCATACCCTCTCGCAACGTATAACCCATACGAGTCGGCAGCAAGTGCCTTGAGGAGGCGGGTTCGAGAAGTAAAGCCGCGATTCGGTCCCCGTTCGGCGCCGAGGCTACGCTACGTGCGTGTCCGCTGAACCGAAGACAATCGTCGATTCGCGCCCGCTCGCGCACCCGAGCGACCGTCCGCGCAGCGCGCGGAGCCTGCGCGCGGCCGTCGACCTGCTGCGGGCGCTGACCGAGGCCGATCTCCGGTTTCGTTACGGCCGCGGTCCGTTGCGCTTCCTGCGGTGGTTGCTGGAACCGTTCGCCCTCGTCGGGGTCTACCTCATCCTGGTCACATTCGTGCTTCGACGAGCGGGAACAGCGCCCGGACTGAGCCTGGCGGCCGCGATCGTCCCGTTCCAGCTGGTGATGGCGACCGTGGCGAACGCAATGGTCGCGCTCGACATCCGCCGGCCGATCTTGCTCAACATGAGCTTCCGCCGTGACCTGATCCCCGTCTCGTCGGCGCTGACCGAAAGTATGTCCTTCAGCGCGAGCTTCGTCCTCGTCGTCGTGATGATGGCCGCCTACCGGATCGCCCCCACGCCGATGCTGCTGTGGTTGCCCCTCGTGCTCGTGGTGAACCTCTACCTCGCGGTTTCCGCTGCCTACGCAGCGTCACTGCTCGGAATCTGGCTGCGGGAGCTGAAGCCGTTCCTCCTCAGCTTCGTTCGCATGCTCTTCTTTCTCGGCCCCGGACTCGTGCCGCTCTCCCAGACGAGCACCGGTGTGAGGAGGCTCCTCGAGTTGAACCCGTTCACCGGTCTGTTCGAGTCCTACCGCGACGTCTTTCTGACCGGGCAAATGCCGGCCGCATGGCAGTTGATTTACCCCGTGGCGATCGGCTCGCTTGTGCTCGCCGTGTTCGTGCCGCTCTTCCAGGCTGAGCAACGGCAATTCGCGAAGGTGTTGTGAGCGGTGATCACGGTCCAGAATCTCGGTATCCGGTTCTACTTCGACCGACATCGACGAGTCGTCACCCCGAATGCGGCGCGCTTACGGCGCCACACGTCAATGACCTGGGGACTTCGCGATGTCACGTTCTCCGTGTCTCCAGGTGAGGGAGTTGCGCTCATCGGTCCGAGCGGTTCGGGCAAGACGACAACGCTGCGCGTGCTCGCCGGGGTCTACACGCCGGACGAGGGGGACGTACTTGTCCGTGGACGCGTGGGTTCCCTACTCTCGACCGAGGCCGGGCTTCTCTCCCTCCTGACCGGACGTGAGAACGCGCTCTTGCTCGGTGTGCTCGGGGGGCTGTCGCGTAAGGAGTCGAAGCGCGCGCTCGACGCTGTCAAAGAGCGGAGCGGACTCGGCGACGCGTTCGAGTATCCCGTCTCGGCGTACTCGCAAGGGATGCGTGCGAGGCTCGGGTTCGCAGTCGCGGAGGAGGCGGAGCCGAGCATCCTGCTCCTCGACGAGGTCCACGAAGCGCTCGACGAAGAGTTTCGTGGCGTCGTTCAGGAGCGGGCGCGAGCGTTGATCGATTCCGGAGGCGTGGTGGTCGCGACAGGGCACGACCACCCGTTGTTGAAGCGCCTTTGCGACCGCGCGATCTACCTTCGCAAGGGCTCGGTCCAGGCCGAAGGACCATTCTCCGATGTGCAGCGGGTGTATCTGGACGATGTGCATGCGGGGGAACACACGCCTCACTGAACCGACCCGTGGCCCTGCGTCGCCGCCTCCGCCCGGTTACCGCGCTCGGTGGCTTGGACGGTCCGAGGCGCAGACAGGCTTGCCAGTGGCGGCACCGGCCCGCTTTGCTCGCGGGCTGGACTTCTCCTGGAACCGCTGATTGAACATCTTGGCCTGGGGCTCTTACGATCCGAACGTGACGCGGAGGGCACTCGCTGCGGCCTGGACCATCGGGATCCTCGGCCTCGGGACGAGCCTCGTCCCGGTCGTCAACGGTCCGCAGGGATACGACACCGCTCCGCTGACGACCGCGGTGCACGCGCTTCTCAACGGCAGCCCGATCTACACGGGACGAGGCGCCGGCGATTTCCTGTACCCACCGAGCGCGCTGCTGTTGTTGCTGCCGCTCGGTGGACTCGATCTCGCCTGGGCCGGTCGCCTCTTCTTCCTCGTCGATCTCGCTGCCGTTCTCGCGGCGACCGCGTTGCTGCTCCACCTCTTCGGCCTCCGCTGGCGTGGTCTTGCCGGCGCGATCTCCCTCTTCGGTCTCGGCCTTGCGTGGCCGGTCATCTTCACGCTCGATGCAGGCAACGTGAATGGTCCCGTGCTGCTCGGGCTGGCGGCGTTCCTTCTCGCCGCAACGCGCCGGCGGTGGACACTCGCCGGCCTATGCCTCGGGCTCACGCTCGCGCTGAAGCCGATCCTGGCCCCGGTCCTCCTTGTCGTCGCCCTCTATCGACGGTGGGGGGCGCTGACGGTCGCAGTCGCCGTTCCCGTGCTCCTCTCCGCGCCGCTGCTCTTGGCCGCTCCGGCGACACGCGCCTTCTTCCACACGACGCTGCCGCTGCTCGTGCACGGCCAGAACGCCCACATTCAAGGAGCCAGCATCGCCCTGCGCAGCGCCGCGGGGAGGCTCTCGGTGCCCGAGGCCGCCACACACGCGCTCGAGCTCCTCGTCGCGCTCGTCACGCTCGCCTTACTCTGGTGTCGCCGTAGCGGCAACCCGATCGAGCCACGTCGCCTCGTCGAGTTGACGACGATTGCGCTCGTCGGCGGTTTCCTACTCTCGACCTTCGCCTTCTCGCACTACGGAATCTTTCTGCTGCCGTTCGCCATCTCGCTCTTCGACCGGAGCTCGCCGCATCGGCACTGGCTCACGGTTGGCGCCCTGTTCTGCATCGGTGCGAGGCAAGGGTGGGAGCTGAGCCGGCTGCCTCACCGTGTGGACGAGGTGCTGGCGCAACGGTTCACGTTTGCGCTGCTCGTGTTGCTGTTCGCGTTCTGGCTCGGGGTCAGACGGGAGGCTCTGCGGCTCTCGGCACCTCCGACGACGGGAGACGCGGGTCCGGAGCCCGTCCACACGGCGTCCACTGACGCGCGGCGCTCGACTCCAGCTCGCTGAGTCAGGTCGCGCACTTCACCCTCTCTGTCGAGCGTCAGTCGTTCCGCGCCCGCGTGTCGGATTCCGCAAAGTTGATTGGTCCGTAGGCCACAGCACGCTCCCGCGACGTCAGCCTGTCCTCGAGCCCCGCCGCGCGGTTGACGATGTAGAGCGGGCGTCGCTTCGTCTCGATATAAGTTCTCCCCACGTACTCGCCGACGACGCCGAGCACGATCAGCTGCACGCCGCCGAGGAAGCTCGTTACGAGAATGATCGTCGTCCAACCCGGGACGGTAAAGGCTCCCGTAACCTTGAGGAGAATCGCGACGAAGCCATAGATGAACGAAGTCGCCGAGACCAGGAAGCCGAGGCCGAGCGCAAGTCGAAGTGGCGCGTTCGAAAAGCTGACGATCCCGTCGGCGGCGAACTGGATCATCTTCCGCAACGGATATTTCGTTCTTCCCGCATGGCGCTCGTCGCGGCTGTACGCGACACCGATCTGGTTGAAGCCGACCCAGCTCACCATCCCCCGGACATAGCGGTCGTGCTCGGGCATAGCCAGGTACGCGTCGAGCGCCTTCCGGTCCAGCAGCCTGAAGTCGCCTGCGTCCGGAGGTAGCTCGACGTCCGCAAGACGCTGGAGCACCCGGTAGAAGGCGGCCGCGGTGATTCGCTTGAACCGCGTCTCGCCACGACGCTCGCCGCGCACGCCGTAGACGACGTCGAAGCCTTCGCGCCAGCGCTCGGCCATGGCCAATACGGTCTCAGGAGGGTCCTGCAGGTCAGCGTCCATCACGACCACTGCCTGGCCCGCTGCGAAATCCAAGCCCGCCGTGATCGCCACCTGGTGACCAAAATTCCGCGAGAGCTGCAGCAGCTTGAACCGGGGGTCGCGTCGGTTTTGCTCGAGCATCAGCGCCCAGCTGTTGTCCCGACTGCCGTCGTCTACCAGGATGACCTCGGAATCGCTGTCGAGGCGCTCGAGCAGCCACGTGAGCCGCTCGAAGAGCTCTGGCAGCGCGTCCTGCTCGTCGTAAACGGGCACGACGATCGAGTAGCTGGGCGCTTCCGTCCCTTGGAGAGACTCCATGGTCAGATTGTGATCGGTCCCCGTTGCAACGGCTAGCTCAAACTGCTGCCGTCTGCCAGCCTTTGAACTGGGTCGGCACACTCGGCCCCTCTCGACCGTCATTCCTGACGGAGCAGCCGTAGAAGCGTCGAAAATGGGCCCGTGCCCGGAAGAGGCTTCAGCCGAGCTGCACGTTCCACCTCTCCCCGAGCTGCGGCCGCGATCGCGGCCGCCGCCGTGGGCGTCCTGCTGGCCTGCTCGCTGCCGCCCCCGTCGCGCGTGTTCTCCCGCTCCCACCGCGGCGACATCCACCACTACTTCGTCTACGCACAGCGCACGTACGACGGGCAGGTGCCGTACCGTGACTTTACGCTCGAGTATCCGCCGGGAGCCTTGCCGGCCCTGCTAGCGGCCGGGCCCGCAGATGACGGTTATTACAACCGTTTTCCGCGGACTCATGCTCGTCCTCGGCGCGTCGGTCATCGTGCTTATCGCTATATCCCTGCATCTGGCGGGCGCCGGCGCGGCTGAACTCACCGCCGGCGTACTCGTCCTCGCATCTCTCCCGCTGACGCTCAGCGCGGACCTCGTCTTCCAGCGCTTCGACCTCTGGCCCACGTTCCTGGTGATGTTGGCGCTCGCGGCCCTGTTGTGGAAACGTCGAGCCCTTGGTCTTGCCGCCCTCGGCGTGGGCACGGCCGCGAAGCTGTACCCGCTCGCCGTCGTCCCGCTGGCAATCCTCGCGCGGCGCGGTCGCGACCACGTGCTCCGTGACCTGGCGGTCTTCTCGGCGGCCGCGCTCGTGTTGGTGGTGCCGTTCGCAATCGTCGCGCCTCGCGGCGTCGGCCACGTCGGCTGGCTGCTCGTCCGGCGCCCCCTCCACGTGGAAAGCCTGGGCGGCTCGGTCCTTCTTGTCGCGCACCGGCTGGGTGGTTACAAGCCCACGATCTACCTCGACTTCGCCGCCGGTTCGTGGGACCTTGCGCGGCCGGCCGCGAAGGCGGTGGCGATCGTCAGCTCGCTTGGGGAGGCAGGGGCGCTCCTCACGGTGTGGTTCCTCTTCGCTCGCGGGCGGCGCGGACGCCGGGAATTGCTGCTGGCGTTCGCAGCAGCCGTCCTCGGTTTCGTTGCGTTCGGGAAGGTTTTCTCGCCCCAATACCTGGTGCGGGTAGCTGCCGCCGTGCCCCTCGCGCTCGGCCGCGTGCGGTCGTTCGCGCTCGCTGCGACAGTCGGGGCTGCCATCGTGACGCGCTACATCTACGTGTACGCCTACGACGACCTGGTTCAAGCCGATGCGGGGGCGAGCTGGCTCATGTTCGCCCGCAACCTGCTGCTGGTCGCGGTCTTCTGCGCGCTGGTTCTCGAGCTCAAAGCTCGCGACTCGTCCGCCCCTAGCTCAGCGGCCGTTCACGCCACGAGATCCGAATCGTCCGTCCGTCCGGCATCGTGAACGACTTCACAGGCTTGAATCCGAGCGAACGCGCTGCCTCCTCCACCTTCTTGCGTGTGATCGTCCCCCCATTCGGGGGCGGGTCGCCGGTGACGAGCGCGTTCTTGGCCTCCGGCAGGAGGAGTTGACGGCGATACGAGGCAACGGTATCGCCGTCGATAAACGACCGTAGGTAGTGGACCGGCAAGTATCGGTGGTACCAGAGCTGTGCCGCGAGAATCAGGCGCGAGTTGCCAAAGATCCGGTCGTCGAGACCAAGCGTCAGGCTGAGCGACTCGTTGCGCTGCTCGGCGTGGCGCAGCGACCAGCCCACGACGCCGCGGGCGAGCGGAAGCCACCGGCGGTCCATGGCCGGGAGCGGCCCCGTCACCGGGCCGATGTCGTAGCCGTCACTCGCGACTTCGTGCTGGATGAGCCCGCGGCCGTCGGTGACGACGACGCGGCCGAAACCAGGGACCGACGCCTTTCGGACCTTCGCTAATGGTTCGACCCAACCGCTCTTCGACAGAACCGCAACGAGGCTGACTACGGCGAGAATGGTTGCGAGAGCTACTCGGAGGACCCGAGTCGGAATGCTCGCGGCGGCGGCAACGCCGAGAATGACCAGCGCTGGAAGCCAGGGAAGCGAAAACGCCGTACCCTCGTTGCGCGAAGACGTCAACACGAGATAGCCCTCGCCAACGACGAGCGCGAGCGTCAAGAGGCCGGCCGCGCGCACAGACAACCGACGGCTGCGTCGCATCAGCGGCTGGCGCTGCGCTATGCGATAAGCGGCGGCGAGGAGGAAGGAAAGGGCGAGTGCACCGGCGAGCGGAAGCCCCAGGTAGCCGAAGTCGATTCGCATCTCCTTCGTCCAGTAGCCCCAGGAGGCGATCGGGTAGTGGCGTCCGAATGGCGTTGCGCCCTCGCCGTAGCCCGAGCCCAGGAAGAGGTCGTAGACGCTGCGGGCGTTACGGATGTACCAGGGTCCGGCCACGACCGCGATCGCGCCGACAGCGATCGCGAGATTGCGCATCCGCACCCGTAGGTCCGTTGCACCCACCGGTAACTGCGTACCCGCGGCGAGCGCGAAGCCCGGCAGGTATGCGACCGTCATCGTCCTCGCGAGCAGAGTGAGCGCTACAAACAGCCCGAAGGCGGCGGCCCAGCCGGAGCGCCGGAGTCCATCCGATCGTACGAGAGCCCATAAGGCTGCTGTCATGCAGGCGGTTGCCGGAAGCGCGAAATGAAAGAGTCGCGTGTAGTCGGTGACCGCGGGGATCGCTGCCACAGCGAGTGCCGCTACCACCGCCCAGGAATCGGAGACCAACCGACGAGCGAGACCGAAGGCAGCGCCGACGAGTCCCACGAAGAAGAGCGGCGGAACGAGCAAGCTGCCGAAGATGCCGCGGCCGACGATCGGATAGGCGAGCGAGGTCACGAAGGGAAGCAGCGGGCCGAACGTACCTCGCCCGCCGACGGTCTTCGCGAAGGTCCACAGCCCCTGATCGTGGAGGGCGTCGAAGTTGCTCAACGCAAACTGCAGGTAGCCGGACTCGTCCCACTCGGTGACGTAGCCACGGCGAAACCGGACTAGCCAGACGACGTGCAGGACGAGGGTCACACAGATGATTCCGACCACGAGTGCAACGGCTGTCCTCGCCCAAGTGAGCCGTTGGGACGTGGCGCCCTGATCGACCTCGACTGTGACGTCGCTCACCGATTCTCCGTCCCGCTTTTCAGGTCAGCGACGCCATCCCCTGTCCCACGATAAGGAGAGCGACCCGCGCCTACAAGGTCTTGGGTGGCGGGGACAGCTCGAGCAACGCGCTCGTATCTCCCGACCGCAACCAGGCGACGGCATCGAGCGAGAGCGCGCGCCGCTCAGTTCGGCGGAGGATTCCGAAGACGAGCGCTCGGATCCGCATCGCCGCGGCAAGCAGCTTGCGGGCTCGCTCCGCCTCTTGCAGGCCGTGATGTTTCGCGAGGAAGCGCAGGTGCGAGCGCAGCTGCTCGCGGTACATGCTGGGCCAGACTGCAGCCGTAGAGGCTCCGCCGACGTGGACGAACTCCGCGCCGGGCCAGAAGACGACGGTCCAGCCGGCTTTCCTGGCGCGGAAGCAAAGGTCGATCTCCTCGTCGAACATGAAGAAGCTCGTATCGAATGTGCCGATCTCCTCCAGCATCTCACGGCGCACGAGCATCACCGCGCCCACGACGAAGTCGGCCTCGCGGCGCGAGCTGTGGTCGAAGCCGCTGCCGTAGAACGCGTTGAGCGCACCGCTGTGCGGCGCGAGCCAGCGAAGGAATAGGTACTCGGTTGCGAGGCGCCAGAGCGTCGGGAAACCTCGAACCGACGGCTGCAGTGTCCCGTCGGGGTTGAGGAGCCGCGGCCCGACGACGCCTGCCGACCGCTCGCCGTCGGCGAATTCAGCGAGGCGCTCCACGGCGTGCGGCAGCGGGAACACGTCGGCGTTCATCACCACGAGTTGCTGGCCTGCTGCGAGCGCGATGCCGGCGTTCAAAGCGCCGCCGTACCCTGGATTGTCGGCGAGCACGAGGAGGCGCGCGTGCGGAAAGCGGTCGCGAACGAGGTCCTGTGAGCCGTCGGTCGAGCCGGTATCGACGACGATCACTTCGTGCCTGCTGGTGAGCTCGCTCAGGCAACGCTCGAGATATCCGCGCGTATTGTGCGAGACGACGATGAGCGAAACGTCCGGCCTCACGCGGCTCAGTATGACCTCAGCTTCGACGGGCTCTCCGAGCGCCGGCCGGCGCGTCCTCGTCTGCACGCCGTTCGCGCCTCGGCTCGACGCGCGGCACGGCGGCAAGGCCACTGCGCAGCTCCTGCTTCGGCTCGCGGAGCGCAACAAGATCGCCTTGCTCGCGCTGCGATCGACGCCTGACGATCACGTCGATCAGGCCATCGCGGACCGCTGCGACCTCGTGCACGAGATCCCGCCCGCAATTGGCTCGCCGCTCTCGCGGCGCCTCGCCTGGAGCGTCGGGCTCCTACGCGGCCTGCCACCGTGGGCGACGGACTGCTGCAGCGGCGAGTACGCGGACGCGCTCGAGCGCCTGCTCGACGAGTGGCGGCCCGATCTCGTCGAGATCCACCTCCAAGTGATGGCGCAGTACGTCGAGCCGGTCGCGCGGCGTGGGCTCCCCCGCGTGCTCGTCGACTACGACCCCACGTCTGCCTGGGCAGACGAGCTTCGCGACGCGACGAGCGGGCCGCGACGCTTGGTGCGCCGGCTTGAGGCGGGAGCCTGGCGGCGCTACGAGCGCGCTACGCGGCCGCGGTTCGGCGCCATCGTTGTCTTCGCCGAGCGCGACGTGGATGCTGTCCGTCCGACCGCCGGCGGTGCGATCCTGACGCGGGTCCCGCTCGCGGTGGACGTTCCCGAACGGCCCCTCGACCCGGTTGGGAGCGGACCGCCGACGATCGTCTTCGTCGGAAGTTTCGGCCATCCTCCGAACGTGGACGCGGCGCTCTGGCTGGCGGAGACGATCTTTCCCCAGGTCCTCGCGGTGGTGCCCGAGGCGCGGCTGGAGCTGGTCGGTCACGCGCCCGGCGACCAGGTGCGGGCACTGGCCGGGGGCGCGGTCACCGTCCACGCCTCTGTTCCGGACGTGACGCCCTACCTTGACCGCGCCGCCGTCGTGGTCGCGCCGATCCGCATTGGCGGCAGCATGCGCATGAAGGTGCTCGAGTCGCTCGCCGCCGGAAAGGCGCTCGTCGCATCGCCGCGGGCGGCGGAGGGGGTCGAGGAGCTGGCGGGCGAGCAGATGCTCGTCGCCGGGGACGAGGATGAGATGGCTGAAGCGCTCGCGTCGCTCCTGCTCGATCCGGCGCGCCGACGCCGCCTCGCGGAAAGTGCCCGCCGCTGGGCTGAGTCGAACCTCGGCTGGGAGCGCGGTATCGCCGCGTTCGAGGAGCTCTACGAGACGCTCAGCGGTATCCGCGGACGGTGAAGTTCGTCCTGTACCGCTCTACGATGAGCTGGCCGGGTGAGCCTTCATCGTGTCGATCCTCGCTTCGTCCTCCCGCATCAAGTTAGGCGTGCACTCGTCCTGGGCGGGCTGGAGGAATGGCGCGCCGGGCTCGTCTCGGCGGGGATCGAGGTGTCGGACGATCCGGGCGACGGCGTCCCTCCCGACGTCGTCGTGAGTCCCGCGCGGCTTGCCGGCGACGCGCGGTCCAGAGGAGCCCAGTCGATCATCCTCGAGGGATCGCGCACGCGACCGTTCCACGGTGGCCACTACCAGGCCCGGCGGCTCCTCCTCCGGCCGACGCGGGACCGCCCGACGCTGGCGCTGCCGCTCGACCAGCCGGCGCCCGTCTTATATGCGCTCGAACGCTGGAGCGTCGTGGATCGCCGTTGGAAGGTGGCGCGCATGCGGGCCGCGCGCATCCTTGTCTCGCGCGGGGTGTTCCCTTCAGGGCCGTCGCCGATGGTTACCGTCGCGACGCGCGCCGCCGGGCCGCCGACGTTGGTTGCCGCGGCAGGCGACCTTGGCATTCCGAGGGACGTGAGCTGGTTCCTGACCTTCGGTCAGGGCGACGCGCTCAGCAGGAACGCCTTCCAGCTCTTTCGAGCCGGCGCCGACCGGCCGGAGTGGGTGCTCAAGTTCGCGCGCGTCGCGGGTTACTCGCAGCGGTTCGACAGCGACGAGCGGGGTCTGCAGCTGGCGCGCGCTGCCGGCGACGTCGTGGCCGCGCACGCGCCGCGGCTCATTGGCCGCTTCGACGTCGACGGCGTCCATGCGTCGCTCGAGACCGCTGCGGCGGGCCGACGGCTGCGTGACGTCCTCCTCACGCCGGGCGACCAAGCCTCGAGGCTGAGGCTGATCGAGCGGATCGCAGGATGGATCCTGGAGCTCGGGCGGCTGACCCAGGGCTCGCCGGAGGCGATGGGCGCGGAGCGAAGACGGCTCCGGAGCGACGTCGTGGCGAAGTGGGGCGAGCTCGGCGTCCGGCCGGAGCTGGTGGACGAGCTGCCGCCTCTCGCGCCCGTTGCGCAGCACAACGACCTCGGCACGTGGAACGTCGTCGCCGACGAAGGCGACTTCGTAGTGGTGGACTGGGAGAATGTCAGGGAAGCGGCCCTGCCTCTCTGGGATCTTCTCTACTTCCTTGGGGACGCGCTCGTGCTCCTCGACGAGTCGGATGCTGCCCCCGAGCGATTGCCGGGACGGCTGGCGCGGCTCTTCGCCGGTGAGGCGCCGTCGTCGCCCGTGCTCTTCTCGTGGGTTCGGCGTGCGGCTGAGATGGCGGCTGTTCCGGCCGAAGCAGTCGGCGCCGTTGCGACGCTCTGCTGGTTGAGCCACTCGCTGTCTGCCAGCGATCACAACGTGGACATCGCAACCTTCACTCCTCGGGATCCCCCGCGAATACACGGACTTGAAGGCATCGCTCGGGCTTGGATGGCGCATCCTGCCCTCGGACCGACGTGGAGCGTGTGGCGTGGCTGACCCGCTCCGACCGAACTGGCGGACGCTGCCGCGTCGCGCCCTGATGCACTCCGGCCTCGGCCGCCGCCTGTTGTGGCGAACGCGCAGGAGCACCGAGGTCGACTTCTGGGCGACCTGGCTGGCCGGCGCCCCTGGGACCGAGCAATGGGCGAGCGATCGTGCGTCGCGACTGGCTCCCGACACGGAGATCCGGGACCCGCTGGTGCGTGCGGAGCTCGAACGGAATCCAGCTCGCGAGATCTCGATCCTCGACGTGGGCGCGGGCCCAGTGACCTGGCTCGGCTTCCGCTATCCGGGGAAGGCGCTGACGATTGTCCCGGTGGACCCGCTCGCCGACGACTACGCGCGCCTGCTTCGTGACGCCGGGCTCGATCCGCCGGTTCGCACGATCCGCGTCGCCGGCGAGGCGCTGTTGGAGCACTTCGGCTCACGCAGGTTCGACATCGCATACGCGAGCAATTCGCTCGATCACAGCGCCGATCCGTTCAGAATCATCTCCAACATGGTTGCCGTCGTACGTGCGGGCGGGGTTGTGATCCTCAGGCACAAGCGGAACGAGGGCGAGAGCGCGCTGTACGGAGGCTTACATCAGTGGAACTTCGACGCCGTGGACGGCAGCCTGCTCCTCTGGAACAACGCAGCCGAGGTGGACGTTGGCTCCGCACTCGGGAGCCGCGCCGTGACGACCGCGTGGATCTCGGAGGGTGAGGTGATCGCCCGTCTCGTCGTCAGCGAATGAACTAGCGACGGAGACCCGTCCCGCCTTGCGGCGACCTCGCACGAAGGCGCACAAGCGCCGCGGCGGCCCAGCCCCTGAAGCTTCGACGCTGCTTACGAAGAGGAGTGGCCAGCAGGCTCGCGAAAGGCTCGCGAAAAGGCCTCATGCGGAGCCTCATTTCGACCGAGTAATGAAGAGGTAAAGCTCCAGACACAGCCTCCGCCGGCTGGGCTACGATGAGCCTCCCGGCAAGGAAAGGACGAGTTTGTTCGAACGCTTCACCGAACGGGCCCGGCAGGTCGTCGTTCTCGCCCAGGACGAGGCTCGGGCGCTCAAGCACAACTACATC
>Ga0066709_100001466_pt1 | contig 15642 bp, 11 predicted proteins | sample GraSoiAngelo_158_FD_79665 | JGI IMG/M metagenome (GOLD analysis project Ga0066709, IMG submission 79665) | Grasslands soil microbial communities from the Angelo Coastal Reserve, California, USA - 14_1009_16_30cm | ecosystem: Environmental > Terrestrial > Soil > Grasslands | place: USA...
CCAGGATGTTGAACACCAGCACCGAGTGGTGCGCGACCAGCGCCCGGCCGGACTCGGTCAGGATGTCGGGGTGCGGGATGCTCGCGATCTCGCAGGCATCCTGGATCGAGGCCACGACGTCGTTGGCGTATTCCTGCATCGTGTAGTTCGTGGACGACGGCCAGTTCGTGGACGAGCCGTCGTAGTCCACGCCCAGACCCCCGCCGGCGTCGAAGAACTTGAGTCCCGCTCCGGCCTTCACGAGCTCGACGTAGATGCGGCACGCCTCGCGCATCGCGTCCTTGATCGCTCGCACCGACGAGATCTGCGATCCGATGTGGAAGTGCAGCAGCTCGAGGCAGTCGAGCATCTTCGCCTCGCGCAGCTTCTCCACCAGCAGCACGGTCTCGGTGGCGGTGAGCCCGAACTTGGACCGGTCGCCGGTCGACTCCATCCACTTGCCCGCGCCGCGGGTGGTGAGCTTGGCGCGCACGCCGATGTGGGGCCGGATGCCGAGCCGGCGCGACACCTCGAGCAGCACGTCCACCTCCCGGTAGCGGTCGATCACCACGATCGGGTAGCGGCCCAGCCGCTGCGACAGCAGCGCGGTCTCCATGTACTCGACGTCCTTGTAGCCGTTGAGCACGAGCAGCGCGTCGGGGTTGTCGAGCAGCACGAGCCCGGCCAGCAGCTCGGGCTTGGATCCGGCCTCGAGCCCGAGGCCGTAGGGGTGGCCGAACCGCACCAGCTCGTCCACGACCTGGTGCTGCTGGTTGACCTTGATCGGGTACACGCCGCGGTAGCGCCCCCGGTAGCCGTACTCGGCGATCGCGTTCTCGAAGCACCCGAACAGGGTGCGTACCCGGCTGTGCAGGATGTCGGGGAACCGCATCAGGAGTGGGATGCTGAGGCCCCGGCGCTGGAGGTCCAGCACCAGATCGTAGAGATCCAGGCTGGGCCCGTCCGGTCCCGACGGCGTGACCTCGATGTGTCCGGCATCGTTGATCCGGAAATAGCCGCTCGACCAGCCGGCCACATTGTACAGGGCGGCCGAATCCTTGGTCGTCCAGGCGCGGATATCTTTCAACTTCCTACCTCCGGGCGCGGAGCCCACCTCGGGCTATGGTCGTGCACTCTGGATCATACAAGGTAACGGACAACCGGCTCCAAAAGCGAGAAATGAGTGCGTGAAATTTTTCTCGGCGCCGCTCGGCGGGCACCGGACGGCATCGCGCAGCCGGCGCCTCGCCCCGCGGACGGCTCGCGAGGACTTGCTTCGCGAGCGCGGCGGGCGCGGCGCGTCTGCTATTGTTTCGGCTCTGTAACAGCCTTTCGACATCCCTTTTCGACGAGAGCGCCCAGTTCGGGGAGCGAACTTCCGAATGAACTCGCCGTCCAAACCGGCCGATATTCACGAGAGCCCGCGGCAGGATCCCCGGCTCCCGCCCGGCCAGATCCTCACCGACAAATGGCCCGTGCTCCACTACGGCTCGGTTCCCAAGGTCGACCTGGCGAGGTGGGATTTTCGAATTTACGGGCAGGTCGAGCAGCCGGCGCGGTGGACCTGGGAAGAGTTCCAGAAGCTGCCCCGCACGAAGCTTCGCAGTGACATTCACTGTGTCACCCGTTGGAGTCGCTACGACAATCTCTGGGAAGGCGTGTCGATCCGCGAGCTGTTCCGCCACGTCGTGCCGCTGGCGCGGGCGAGGTTTGCGATCGTTCATGCCGAGCAGAGCTACGCGACGAACTTGCCGCTCTCGGAGCTGATCCAGGACGATGTGCTGCTCGCCGACACGCATGATGGGGTCGCGCTCACTCCCGAGCACGGGTGGCCGTTGCGCCTGGTCGTTCCGCGCCGCTACTTCTGGAAGAGCGCCAAGTGGGTGCGAGCGATCGAGCTCGTCGATCGCGATCATCCCGGCTTTTGGGAGCAGAACGGCTACCACAACGAAGCCGACCCCTGGCGGGAAGAGCGTTTCTCCGAGTGGTGACGAGGCGCGCGGCCCGGGAGCCCGCGCGTCGGCGGGGCCGGCGTCATGAGGACGCGTGTGACCGTCGACAAGGCTTGCGAGTGGCTGAACCAGCAGCTCGAGGAGCTCGGCCAGTTCCGCAACGCCAGCACCCGGGATCCCCAGTTCAGACACTGGCGCCAGAACACCCTCACCGTGATCCAGCGCATCTGGCCGGGCGTGACGTCCAAGTCGCGGCGTTTCCGGCGCGTGCCGTTCAGTCCCCCTTCATCGCTCGCCGACGCGCGCCAGATCCGCGAAATCTTCGAGCGAGGCTGCGCCGAGGCGGCCCAGATCCTGCGCGGGTGGCTGGCGGAGATCAAGAAGCACGGGATTCGCGCCGAGGAGTCCGAACAAGGAGCGCCCGCCAACCGGGGTGTCGTCGAGGAATCACCTGAGCTGACGCTCGATCAGCCGCCGTCACGATCGGGCGGCAGGGACGAGAGCGAGCGCGGCGTACGCACGATTGATCTGCCGCCGTCGGATGCGGTGAAGGCTGCGCGCCCCCGCGACGAGGCTCCGCACGACCGCCAGGCGAAGCCTGCGTCCAAGAGCCGGCTGGATGCCGAAAGCCGGTCCGACAAGCTGCCGAAGCCGGCCCGGGCGCGAACGAAGCCGGCGGTGGAGGCGCCGAAGAAGAAGGACACGAAGGGGCAGGCGCGGCTCAAGGACATGCTCGGCCTCGGACATCTCGCAGCCTCGGCAGGCGGTCCGGATGCCTCAAAGCTCGTTGCTCCGCGGACGGACCGGAACCTGAGCCACCCCGCCGCTTCGGACTTCCGACCCCCGATGCCGCGGCTGGAGGTGGTGCGAGGCCTGGCCCCCGACGAGCCGCCCGTGAGCGAGCTGCAGCCGGCCGAGACGACGGGCGAGACGGCGGAGCCGGTGGAAGGGGCGGCGGTGTGGCCGTCATTCGATCCCGCACAGGCGGTGCAGGAAACCCCGCCGATCGAGCTCATGCCCGCGGGCGGCTTGGCGCCGACCGACGAGCCCAGGCTCGAGCTGGTCCCGGCGCTCGAGCCGCCTCCAGCTCACGAAGTCGCTCCGCCGCCGCCGGCGCTGGGGCTCGCTCCGGCGTCTCCGCCGCCGCCGGCGCTGGAGGTCGCTCCCCCGGCCCCGCCGCCGGCGCTGGAGCTCGCTCCGCCTGCTCCGCCGCCGCCGGCGCTCGAGCTCGCTTCGCCGATTCAGCCGCCGCAGCCCGCGACAGCCCCTCCGCTCGAGCTGACGCCACCGTTGGAGCTGCTCCCGCCGTTCGAGTGGGCGGCGCCGTTCGAGCAGAAATCGCCGTTCGAGCGGACCTCGCCTGCGGCACCGGCGGCGCCTGTCGGCTCGCCGACCCCCGGGCCGGGGCTGGCCGAGCCAGCTCGTTCGGTGGGGGCCGAAGCGGCGCGCGAGTCGCCGGCTCAGACGCCGCCGGCCCTTCCCGCGGAGCTGTGGCCCGCGCTCCAGTCATTCCCGGAGACGGGCGAAGGAGCATCTCTGCTCTACGAGATCGTCACTCCGGAACCGCAGCCTGGGGGAGAGCCCGACCACCCGGCCAGGCTCGAGATCGGGGAGCAGGTGATCGATCTGGGCGTTCTGGACCTGGAGCTGATGGCGGAGCCCGTCCCGTCCGCGAACTAGCGCGACGCCGTGGTCGATACCGCGGGGGCGGCCGAGATCGCCTTGATCGCGACTGAGATCGACACACTCGACGTCCCGCAGGCCGAGCGCGACCATCTCCAGAAGGTGCTGCTCGGCCTGTCGCTCTCGATCGAGGGCGGCACGATGTCGTGGGACGAACTCCGCGCCGCCGTCGCGCTGGTGATGTCCTATCCGGCGGTGGGGCGCCGCGTGATGCCGGTGCTGACGCCGTTCTTCGAGCGCGCCGCGTAGTGCGGCACTAGCCGGCCGACTCGCAGGCCGGGGCTCGGAACGCTCCGGGCTATCCCTCGCTCCGATCGCGCTTCAGCACCGCGCCCAGGTGCGCGGCGACGAACGTCAGCACCAGCATGCACCCGATGATGTGCAGCGCCATGACGCGCGTCGGATACGCCGGGAGTGCGCGCAGGCCGCGGCTTCTCCACCACGGGAGCGCGAGCGCGAGTCCCGACCCCAGCGTGAGCACGACGAACGCGGCGGCCAGGAGACCGAGCACGTAATCCAGCCGGGGCCGCACGGGCAGCACCCGCATGGCGTGCCGCCACTGGTAAGCCGCGTAGACGAACGTGAGCGCCACGCCCGCCACGACATGCAGTGCTAAGCCGGGCAGGCTTCCGAACGCGAGGCGCGCGAAGAAGATGAGGATCCCGCCCGCGGCCTCGATCGCCAGCAGCGCGCCGAGCATGACGAGCAGCGGCGCGCGCAGGCGCCGCGCCCGGATGCCGCGGACCGCGGCGCGAGCGCTCGGCGAGGGTCGCGACGAGCCGTCGGGCGGAGCCTCGCCGGCGGCGTCGCCCGGGACACGGGGTGCGCCGGCGGCCCCGCGGGTGCCGCTCACTTCAGACGAGATACCGCAGCGCGAAAATCACCTCACCGGTCGCGATGCTGGCGGTCCACACCACGAGGAACGTCCAGGTGAGCCCCGGCCGCTCGCGGAAATAGAACAGGTTCTTCTTCTGGTCCTGGTGCGCGAACACACCCAGCACCACGAACACGATGAACGCGAACAACGAGGCGACGCCGTGCAGCGCCAGGAACAGTCGCATGCCGGGCAAGAGCGGCGTGGCGCCGCTCGTGGCCTGCGAAGCGCGCTGGCTCATGTACAGGACGTTCACGAACGCCTCGAACAGCACCACGGTGAGGAAGACCGGGAACGAGAACCGGCGCCGGTTCCAGTTGCGCACGATCACGTACAGCACGCCGGCGGTGACGAACAGCTCGCTGACGGCGGAGAACAGGCTGAACGGCGGAATGTGCATGGGGCGTTCCCCGGCTCACGGCGATTCTGGTGCTTCACGGCTATGCTAGCATGCTCACGAACGGGGAGGTGATGTCCGCATGCGTCTCGATCGCTACACCGTCAAGTCCCAGGAGGCACTCGAGCGGGCGCAACGCATCGCCCGCGCCCACCAGCACCAGGAACTAAAGCCCGAACACCTGCTCGCCGCGTTGCTCGAGGACGCCGAGGGCACGGTGGCGGCCGTCCTCCAGAAGTTAGGCGCGCCGCGCGAGCGCGTGGCCGCCGACGCCGAAGCCGCGATGAACGCGATGCCGCGCGTGCAGGGCGGCTCCATGTACCTCAGCGAGGCGCTGCGCTCGGCGCTGGAGCGCGCCGAAGCGGCGGCCGAACGGCTCAAGGACGAGTACGTGAGCGTCGAGCACTTGCTCATGAGCCTGGCCGATCCCGCGCATCCGAACGGCGCCCAGCAGGCGCTTGCGAAGGTCGGCGTGACTCCCGATGCGCTGCTCAAGGCGCTGCAGCAGGTGCGCGGCGGCCAGCGCGTCACCGACGACGCTCCCGAAGAGAAGTACCAGGCGCTCGCGAAGTACGGCCGCGACCTCACGGCGGCGGCGCGGCAGGGCAAGCTCGATCCGGTGATCGGCCGCGACGACGAGATCCGCCGCGTGGTGCAAGTGCTGGCGCGACGCACCAAGAACAATCCGGTGCTGATCGGCGATCCCGGAGTCGGGAAGACCGCGATCGTCGAGGGGCTGGCGCAGCGCATCGTTTCCGGCGACGTGCCCGACAGCCTCAAGGACAAGCGCGTGATCGCGCTCGACCTGGGCGCGTTGGTCGCGGGCAGCAAGTTCCGCGGCGAGTTCGAGGACCGGCTCAAGGCCGTGCTCAAGGAGGTCACCGCGGCCGAGGCGCAGGTGATCCTGTTCATCGACGAGCTGCACACGCTCGTGGGCGCAGGCGGCGCGGAGGGCGCGGTCGACGCTTCGAACCTGCTCAAGCCGGCGCTGGCGCGGGGCGAGCTGCACTGCGTCGGCGCCACCACGCTCGACGAGTATCGCAAGCACATCGAGAAGGACGCGGCGCTCGAGCGGCGCTTCCAGCCGGTGTTCGTGGGCGAGCCGAGCGTGGAAGACACGATCGCGATCCTGCGCGGGCTCAAGGAGCGATACGAGGTGCACCACGGCATCCGCATCAAGGACTCGGCGCTCGTCGCCGCGGCCATGCTGTCCAACCGCTACATCTCCGACCGCAAGTTGCCGGACAAGGCCATCGACCTGGTGGACGAGGCCGCTTCGCGACTGCGCATGGAGATCGATTCCCTGCCCGTCGAGCTCGACGCGCTGCACCGCCGCGCGCGGCAGCTCGAGATCGAGCGCCAGGCCTTGACCCGGGAGACGGACTCCGGCGCCAAGGCGCGGCTCGCGCGCCTCGACGAGGACCTCGCCCGGGCGCGCGAGGAGATCGCGAAGCTGGAGTCGCACTGGAAGAAGGAGAAGGAGGCGGTCACCCGGATCCGCGAGCTCAAGGCCGAGCGCGAGCGCATCAAGATCGAGGAGCAGAAGGCGGAGCGGCTGGGCGATCTGGCGCGCGTCGCCGAGCTGCGCTACGGGCAGCTGCTGCAGACCGAGCGGCAGCTCGAGCAGGAGAACGCGCGGCTCGCGAAGATCCAGCTCGAGCAGAAGATGCTGAAGGAGGAGGTGGACGAGGAGGACATCGCCGAGGTCGTGGCGAAGTGGACCGGCGTGCCGGTGTCGCGGCTCATGGAGGGCGAGGTCGAGAAGCTGATCCATATGGAGGAGCGCCTGCACGCGCGCGTGGTCGGCCAGGACGAGGCGGTGCGGCTGGTGTCGGAGGCGGTGCGCCGCGCGCGCGCCGGGCTCCAAGATCCCAGGCGCCCCATCGGATCGTTCTTGTTCCTGGGGCCCACGGGAGTGGGCAAGACCGAGCTGGCGCGGGCGCTGGCCGAGTTCCTGTTCGACGACGAGCGCGCCATGGTGCGGATCGACATGAGCGAGTACCAGGAGAAGCACACGGTGGCGCGCATGATCGGCGCGCCCCCCGGCTACGTCGGCTACGAGGAGGGCGGGGCGCTGACGGAAGCGGTGCGGCGGCGTCCGTTCTCGGTGATCCTGCTCGACGAGGTGGAGAAGGCGCATCCCGAGGTGCTGAACGTACTGCTGCAGCTCCTGGATGACGGCCGGCTCACGGACGGCCAGGGCCGCACCGTGGACTTCAAGAACACGCTCGTCATCATGACGTCGAACCTGGGCTCACAGTGGATCCTGGAGCTGAGCAAGCGCGAGGGGGAGGAGATGCGACGCCGCGTGGAGCGCGCGCTGCGCGAGCATTTCCGGCCCGAGTTCCTGAACCGGATCGACGAGATCGTGTACTTCCACGCGCTCGACGAGATCGACCTACGGCGGATCGTGGACCTCAATGCCGAGGGGTTGCGCCGGATGCTCCACGAGCGCGAGCTGGGGCTCGAGCTCACGAACCCGGCGCGCGAAGCGCTCGCCAAGGAAGGCTACGACCCGCAGTTCGGCGCGCGCCCGCTCAGGCGCACGATCCAGCGGCGCATCCAGAATCCCCTGGCCCTGAAACTGCTCGAGGGCAAGTTCAGGCCGGGCCAGACGGTCGAGGTGGGCTACAATGGCGGCGAATTCACGTTCGCGGTGAAGCAGCGGGAGCCGGCGCCCGTCGGATCGTGACCCGCCCGCGCCGGGAGGCCCGCCTGCGGTGCGGCTCTTGGGCCCGCCGCGCGTTCGGTGCTCACTGCCCCGGGCCCGATCCCGAGCATCACGAGGAGACTGCACGGCGCTGCATTCGTCGCGCCAGGTAGTACGCGGCGATTCCGAGGAGCGACGCGAGCAGCGCGCCCAGCAGCGCGGGGAATCCATACTCGCCGTCACGGAACGACACGTACACGACGAAGCCAAGGACGGACAGGGGCAATGCGGCCAGCGCGATCACGCCGCCCCGCCCCACCGGAATTCGGAACGGGCCGCGGAGCTCCGGCTCCCGCTTGCGCAACCACACGAGCGCGCCGAATTCCAGCATCAGGGCGAACGAGTACAGCAGCACGTCGGCGATGAGCAATTGCCCAAACGGGATCAGCACGAACACGGAGTACACGACGGCGGCGCCCAGCACCGCATTGCGCGGCGTTCCCCGCTCGTCGGTGCGGCCCAGAGCGGCCGGAAGGAACCGATCCGTCGCGAGCACGAACGGAATTCGCGAGTACGCGAGCAGAAGTGCGTTGAACAGGGACAGCGCGCTGAGCATGCCCGCGATCGACGTCAGCACGGCGAGCGTGGGCCCCAGTGGACCTGCCGCCGCGCGCGCGATCTGTGGCCATCCGCCTTCGGTCCACGTGTGCCAGTCGCTACCGGCGAGCGTCGCGAGCAGAGGGATGAGGTAGCCGAGGGTCACGAGCGGCAGCGCGAAGGCCAGCGCGCGTGGATACGCGCGTCCGGGGTCACGGACCTCTCCCTGGATCGTGGAAGCGTTGTCCCATCCGATGTAGTTCCAAAGCGCGATCGACAGACCGACGGCGAGGCCGGGCACATGATGATCTCGGGACGGCTGGAGCGGCGCCCACGGCGCGTGCGTCGCCTGCGGCAGACTTGCGATCGCGAGAAGCAGGAACGTGCCCACGATGAAGGCGCCGGCCAGGATCGAAGCCCGACCCACCTGGAGCGCGCCGCGCAGATTCACGAGCGTGGCGCCCCAGATCACCACGAGCGACACGACCCACTGCGTCGCTGGTGGAATATGTGGGAAGAAGTATCGCAGGTACTGGGTGAACAGCAGCGGATACAGAGCCATGTCCACGAGGGAATACATCCACGTGAGCCAGCCATTCTGGAACGCCCAGAAGCGTCCGAAGGCACGCTGCACCCAGCGGTAGTAGCCCCCTTCCTCCGGGAGCATGCTCGCCAGCTCGCCGATGATCAGCACCTCGGGAAGCGACCAGATGATCGGCACCAGCACGATCAGCAGCAGCGCGACGCCCGGTCCAACTTCGTGAACCAGGGTCTCGGTCGTGAACGGGCCGCCGGATGTGTTGAAGTACAGGATGAAGACCAGGGCAGCGATGCCCAGCGAGCGCCGGAGCGGGACCTTCATTGCCCGGCCCGGCGCGACGCGCGCGCGATCTGCTCGATGGTGAGCTTGCTGGTCTGCATCTCCGATCCTCCCTGGGTTGGAGGACCGGGAGTCTAGCCGCTAACCGTGAGCGGTGCTGGTCCGGGAGCGGAGCGCAGACCCCGTGAGCCTGGAACACATCTTCGAGATCGACGGCAACAGGATCGCGTCGCTCGAGATCCGCTGACGAGCGAGGGACGCGAGGGCCGGCAAAGCGGCGCTAGTGCTGGTCCCGGAGCAGCCCCGCGAGCTTGCGACGGCATCGCCCGCAGAACCGGCCGCTCGACGCATCCACGGCGGCGATCCCGCCCTCGGCGTCGTTCATGATGCAATGCGGCGACGGACAGTGGGGAAGCCCGAACGTGTGCCCCAGCTCGTGCACCACCACCTGCCGCATCCGCCGCGCGACGAGGCTGGGGGGTGCGTGCCGGCGGCGGAGCCGATGGACCGAAACCACTCCGGCGCGTTGCGCGAGGCCGGCGACGCCCATCACGCCCCAGTCATAGACCCGTCCCTTGGTCACCGACAGATCGCACGACATGAGTCCCAGGACCTTGTCGAAGCGCGCCGGGGTCTCGGCCTCGAGCCGGCGGAGAACTTGCTCGCCCCGGTAGCGCCTGCGGGCCCTGTAGAATGCGGCCTGGGGCAGCGGCTTCTCCGCGAGCACGGTGTCCCGAACGGCGAAGGTTTGCCGGACGGCGTCCGCGACGGCACGAACCAGCGCGGGGTCCACGTCTCCCAGTGGCTGGAGGGCCACGGCCGGGGTCGCTCCACGGGAGGTCGATGGTCCGGGCTCGGCGGGTAGCCTCGAGCCGGCGGACGCGCGGCCCGCAAGGAACGGGACAATCGCGAGCAGGAGAGCGGCGAGCCACGCGGGGCAAAGTGGCGGCAGGCGCCCACGAGACCCGGTGCAAACAGGGCGTCTGGAAAGGGTGGGTCCCATCCGCCTGCTATCGGCCGCAGGTGGGGTCCGCTGCATGGCTGGTCGGCGGCATAGCCGAGCGACCGGGAGGGCGCTGCCGCGTGCTATGCTAAGGAGGGACCGGGTCGCACCCCTGAACTCGAAAGGGGCGTCCATGCTCCGCCTTTGCCTCGCGCTCTCCCTGGCGGGGATGCTCCTGCCCGCCACGGCAACAGCCGCGACCTACCGCGGGCACTCCATCGACGGGCGGCGCTACGGGGCCAGCTTGAAGAACGACGACATCGGAACGGTCGTGGGCGTCGAGGTCAAGTTCTCGGGCCGCGACGCCACCGTGTATGTGCGCGGCACGTCGCAGCTGTACCTGGTGCTGGACGAGGAAGAGATCACGGATCCCCGCCACATCGCCGCCCACGACGACAAGCGGGGCATCGAGTGGGAGATCGACGTACGCAACCTGCGCGAGGCGGCCGAGGGCGCACGGTGAGTCGTCTACCGCTGCGGAGCGCGTTCCTCAAAGGCGGCCTGTCGCTCGCGCTGGCGGCGCACGCCGGGGCGCTGCAGGCGGCCACGGCGCCGGCCTCGCCGGCGATGTCGGACAGCGGGGAGCTGCATGCGGCGGTCGCGCCCGCGCGCGAGTCTCCGCGGGGGGCCGTCTCGCTCACCCGGCGCGACGCGTGGTGCTGCGCCGCCGCCGTCGCCGGCGTGGCGCTGTCGATGACGCTCGACGGCCGTGTGGCCGATCAGGCGCCCGAAGCCGATAGCCCCGGCGCGCGCAGGTTCGCTCACGCGATACGCTCGCTCGGGAACCCGGCGGTGCTCGGCCCGGCGGTGGTGCTGGGGTGGGCGGGCGGCAAGCTCGGCAATCGCCCCGGCGTCTCCGCCGCCAGTGTGCGCATGGGAGTGGCCATGGTCGCGGCCGGCGCCGTGACCGGGGCGCTCAAGGTCTCGGTGGGCCGCTGGCGCCCGTATCAAGCGCCGGGGGATCCGGACGTCTTGAGCCCGTTCTCCGGCAAGGACTCGTTTCCGTCGGGTCACACCACGCTCGCATTCGCTGCTGCGAGCGCGCTCGATCGGGAGACGAGCACCCGCTGGGTCCCGTTTCTGGCCTATCCGGTCGCGGGGCTCGTGGGCTGGTCGCGCCTGCGCGACAACCAGCACTGGCTGAGCGACGTGGTGTCGGGCGCTGCGATCGGCATGTGGACGGCGAACAAGGCGGAGGATTTCCTGCAGCCGCGTGCGCGAGGCGATGCCGGGCGGGTCGGCTGGCTCCTGGTCCCGGGCGTCCGCGGCGCCACGCTCGAAGCGCGGATGCGGTTCTAAGGCGCCGCCGGCAGGTTCGCGGGCCAATTCTCCTCGCGCGACCTCGCGCGACCTCGTGCACGAGCTGCTCAGGAGTTTGCGATCGCCTTCAGCAGCACGTCGGGGCTGACCGGCTTGAGCATGTGATCGTCGAACCCGGCCTCCCGGGACATCGCGCGGTCCCGTTCCTGGCCGAACCCGGTCATCGCCAGCAGCACGAGCTTCTCCGAGCCTCTCAGTTGCCGCAGGCGCCGCGCGACCTCGTAGCCGTCGATGCCGGGCAGGGCGATATCGATCAGCACGACGTTTGGCCTGAACGCCTTCGCCACGTCGATCGCGCCCATGCCTTCGTGGGCCGTGCGCACCTCGTGGCCGTAGAGCTCGAGCAGCGTGGCGAGCGCCTGCGCGGAGTCGACGTTGTCTTCGACGACCAGTATCCGGCGGCCCCCCGTGCTGCGCACGCTATTGGGCTCGGCCGGGCGGGGGCTCGGCCGGTCGATCCGTGCACCCGATCCAAAGCCCGCTCCTGCGTTCTTGTTCTCGATGCCCAGGAGCTCATCCCAGCCCACCCCGGCGGGATCATTCGGCAAATTGGACATGCGGCAACGCTCCTCGACGACGGGTGGCCCTGCGGACATGGTTCCTTCCAAGGGGAGTGGCAAGGCTACAGATTTCCCCGGATCGCCACAACGTCTCGATCGTGCCGGGTCCAAGAGCCCCGAACCGAGTGCCGCCTCTAGTGTCCCTAGCGCAGCCGGCTCTGCCACTCCCCCGGGGGGCGGAAATACACCACGCGGTTCTTGGGAGGGAGCTTCGCGCGGAGCAGGGCCTGGTTCGCCGCCCGGAACAGATCCTGCGGGGTCTTCTCGTCGTCGGGGAACAGCGCGACCCCCATGCTCACCGTCACGCCCACGCGGTGCTCGCGGCGATCCAGCGCCTCGACCGAGACGACCTGCCGTTCGACGACCGACCGCAGGCGCTCGCAGATCGTCACCACGTCGTCGCCCTGCACTGGGGCAGTGAGCAGCACCACGAACTCCTCGCCGCCCCAGCGCGCCACCGTGTCGAACGGACGCACGACGCCCTGCAGGGTGCGCGCCACGTGTTCCAGCACGCGGTTGCCGGCCTCGTAGCCGTAAGTCGAGTTGAACCCCTTGAAGTTGTCGATGTCGGCCAGGCACAGTGCGAACGAGGCTCCTTCACGCTCGGCGCGGGCCATCTCGTTCAGCATCTGGCGGTCGAAGTACGACCGGTTGAAGGCGCCGGTCACGGGATCGATGAACACGAGCTTCTCGATGCGCGACGAGCGTTCCCACGCGAACGCGCAGCAGTCGGCGAGCAGCGCCAGCATGGCCAGCTCGTTCACTCCGAAAGCGGCCGTCTCGGCGCTCGCCGCCTCCAGGTGTCCGAGGGACTCGCCGCCTTCGGTGAACACTCCCGCCATCGCCAGCGACCGAACGCCGCGCCGCGCGCCCTCCGGCTCGAGGTGCGGGCAAGCGCTGAGGTCGGGGCATGCGATCACGACCCCGGGATCCGATCGCGCTTGCAGCGCCAGCTCGGCGTCGAACGGGGTCGCCTCTCCCAGGACTCCTTCCACCTGGCGGGGGAGGAACCGCACCGATGCCGCGCCCACCAGCTCGCGCCCGGTCTCGTCGAGCAGGTCGATCAGGCCCACGCGCGCATTGCCGCGACGCGGATCGGAAGACACGAGCGGATCGTCGAGCCGCATCAGCCGCCGCACTTGATCGAGCCCGGTGCGGGCCTGCGCGACGAGCGCCAGGCGCGGGTGCACCTCGATGCCGTCACGCTGGATCGTGGGCGGCAGCTCCAGCGTGATGATGTCGAGCGCACGCGGCGTCTGGAAGCGCAACGCGCTCTCCCCGCCGTTCGCAGAAGAGGGGGGAAGCCGCCGGATCGCGCCGAGCTGCTCGAGCTGGTGAAGCGCCATAAGTCCAGCCTGCTCGATTTGCGCCGCCACCCCCGACACCAGCGCCCGCTGGACCCGCAGGCGGTCCGCGGGCCGCAATCGCTCGAGCGGAAGCAGGCGCTCGAGCAGCTCGCGGAAGTCGATGGGCTTGCGCTTCATGGGTCGTCCTGCCTCCCTGCCGGGCGGCCCTGATCCTCGTCCTTCTACCCGGACATGAGCATGATGTGGTCGGCAAGCGGGTTCGGGAGAACCCATGACGTCAGGACATTGTGATGTTATCACACTCGCGGCCATCGAGTTGTGAAGACGATAAGGCTCGGACGCGGCGGGCATCGAGCGCAACCGCGCCGATGACGAGCGGCCCCGCTCCCGGAGGAGCGGGGCCGCCGTGGCCCTTCGACCTCGAGGCTAGTTGGTGCTACGGCATGAACAGAACTCGCGTGCTGAGTGTCCGGCCGCCGACCGAGCCGTGCACGAAGTAGACCCCCCTCGGCATGGCGTCGCCGGTATCGCCCCTACCGTCCCAGCTTACCGAGTACCGGCCGGGGCTCTGGACCTCGTTCACCAGCGTACGGACTTGACGGCCGGCGATGTCGAAGACGGCGATGTGGATCGCGCCGAACTCACTCGCTCCGATGGCATAGTCGAGCCGTGTCGTCTTGGTGAAGGGATTCGGTGCGGCACGGAAGATCCTGAGCGCCTCACCGTCTGTCCCCTCAGCCAGACCTGCTTCACCGGCTCCGGGCTCGAGGCCAGCGCCGCTCGCGATCGATCCGACGCCGTCGCACGGCTTCGACTGCAGGAAGCTCTGGTTGTTGTTGGCGTTGTCCAGCGCGGTTTTCAGGAACTCCTCACAGCTGCGAAGTGCGCTGGGAACGACCGTCAGGTTACCGCCTGCCTGCCCCAGGATCGCGTTCGCATCGGCCATCAGGTCGTTGATGGTGATGAACCCGAGTGTGCTGAGGCCGGCCGGCGTGCAGCCGGAGGGTGGCGTGCCCGCGAACACGAGCGCCGAGCCACTCACGCTGCCGAACGCAACGTTCAGCTTCATGGCCGCGAGTTGCGCCGAGAGCATGTAGGCCATGTTCGTCGCATTCGCGCTGGTCAGCCAGTTCGAGAGACTCAGGTCGGCCATCTGGCAGTTGCTCGACGTCGAGACGTCGAAGGCCGTCCCGTTCGCGTTGACCAGGTTGCACGCGTTCAGGAGCGTCCGCCAGGCCGGATCGTTGGCACACAGGATGGCTTTGCCGTTCTTGTTCGACCAGAAGCCCAGCGTGAGCCCGCCACCCGCACCGAGGCAGACGTTGCCGAACGTGCAAGTTGCATCGCTCCCGCAGCTCACCGCCACTTGGCACGACGTGGCGGTCGTTGACTTCCAGCTGGGCTTGCTGCCTTCGGTAACCGTGTAGCTGCCCGCCAGCAGGTTCTTGAAGCAGAGCGGGGTCGCGCAGTTGGTCAACCCCGACAGCGGTCCGCTCGGGCCGGTGACCGTGATGGGCCAACCGGAGACGCACGCCTCTCCGGAGTCAAGTACGCCGTTCACGTTGGCGTCGTAGAACTTCACGGCGCACACCTGCCCCTGCGAGCATTGCACCGTGATGGTCTGGCTCGCCGTGCTCTGGTTGCCGCACGCGTCCTTCGCCGTCCACGTCCGCTTCACGGTGTAGGCGCCGCACAGGCCGGGCGTGGTCACGTCGGCGAACGTCAGCGACGGGCTGGTGTCGCAGGCGTCGGTCGCGGTCGGGCTGCTGAACGTGGGCGTCGCCGGGCACTGGATCGTCTTGTCCGGACCCACGCCCGAGATCACCGGTGCCGTGGTGTCGACCACGTGCACCGTCTGGCTCGCCGTGCTCTGGTTGCCGCAGGCGTCCTTCGCCGTCCACGTCCGCTTCACGTCGTAGTTCCCGGAGCATGACCCCGGCGTCGTCACGTCGGCGAACGTCAGCGACGGGTTGGTGTCGCACGCGTCGGTCGCGGTCGGGTTGCTGAACGTGGGCGTCGCCGGGCACTGGATCGTTTGCGCCGGACCCACACCCGAGATCACGGGCGCGGTGGTGTCGACCACGTGCACCGTCTGGCTCGCGGTGCTCGTGTTCCCGCACCCGTCCTTCGCCGTCCACGTGCGCGTGACATCGTAGGCCTGCGGGCAGTTCCCCGGCGTCGTCGCGTCGGCGAACGTGAGCGTCGGCTTGGTGTCGCAGGCGTCGGTCGCCGTCGGGCTGCTGAACGTGGGCGTCGCCGGGCACTGGATCGTCTGCGCCGGACCCACACCCGAGATCACAGGCGCTGTGGTGTCGACCACGTGCACCGTCTGGCTCGCCGTGCTGGTGTTGCCGCACCCGTCCTTCGCCGTCCACGTGCGGGTGACATCGTAGGCCTGCGGGCAGTTCCCCGGCGTCGTCACGTCTGCGAACGTGAGCGTCGGCTTGGTGTCGCAGGCGTCGGTCGCCGTCGGGCTGCTGAACGTGGGCGTCGCCGGGCA
>Ga0066709_100001467_pt1 | contig 15640 bp, 14 predicted proteins | sample GraSoiAngelo_158_FD_79665 | JGI IMG/M metagenome (GOLD analysis project Ga0066709, IMG submission 79665) | Grasslands soil microbial communities from the Angelo Coastal Reserve, California, USA - 14_1009_16_30cm | ecosystem: Environmental > Terrestrial > Soil > Grasslands | place: USA...
CCGGCCTCCGTCGAGGCGAAGGCGTGGGCGATCCTGGCCTCCGAATAGACGAGCCGGAGATGGTCCAAGATCGCCTGGTCGGCGATCTCTCCCGACAGACGAACGTAGCGAGGCGAGATCCGGCGAGCCGCCGGGCTCATGAGGGCCCGACGCCAATGAGACGGAGTCCCGGAGATGTGGGTCACGCCGTGCGTTCCGGCCCGGTCCAGGAAGTCCGCCGTCGATTCCTCGGCGCTCGAGAGCACCAGCGATCCCCCGCCGAGGAGCGCGCGCAGAAAAATCTGCAAGCCGCCATACCGGCGAATGTCATAGAAGGTGCTCCATACCGAAGATCGCGGCGGCGTCCCGCCGTCTCGGATCGCCGCGGTCAGGCTCGACAACGTGTGCGCGACGAGCTTCGGCTGCCCTGTCGTGCCGGATGTGAGCAGGACCCATTCCGTCCGGTGGCGGGCGCTCCGCTCTGGCTCGGCACCTGTGATCCTCGGGTTGCACGTGACGAGACGGCCAATGTCCAGCGGCTCGACCGCGGCCGCGGCCTGGTCAGTTACGAGCGCGTCCACCGCCGCCGTCGCGACGACGAACGCGAGATGCTCGATCGGAAGATTCGGAGGGCACAGCACGAGTCGCCCGGCGATGCCGTCGAGCTCGACCAGCGCCAATGCCGCCGTGAGCTGGTGCCGGGTCACGACAAGGACCGACCGCCCGCGGAGCTCCTCCAGTCGGCCGCCGAGACTCGAGCCGTGACTCAGATCCGCCAACGTCACGCTCGCCTCGGCGCCGTGAAGCACGCATTGGGCCAGGCACCCGGCGCTCAACGAGCTCCACAGCGAGCTCGGGTCATCGCACGGCATCGTCGTAGAATCTGATGAACTCGCCGAGGGTCACCGGAAAGTCGGCGTCTTGGGCGGCGGTGAACGGATCGACCCCCAACGTATCCTCGAGCCGGGCGACGATGATCGCGAGGCATAGCGAGTCGAGCCCAGAGTCAAGCAGGACGAGCTCATCCAACAGTGGCGCCAATTTCTTCTTCTGCTGCGCGGCGACTTGCTCGAATAGTGAGACGACGTCGGTTCTCACTGACATCGCGCTGAGGCCTCCCCCGTCGTTCGTGATTGCCCTTCGAGGACAATGTGAGTATGGTGCCCCTCATGGCGCTGCGACCACCGCAGCGGATCCGTTGTCGTGAGATACTGGAGAGCGATACCGACGGGATCATCGCTCTCCTCGAGCGCGGCTTCCCGGGCCGCAACTCGCAGTACTTTCGGCGCGCGATCGAGCGCCTGTCGCAACACCCGACGCCGTCTGGGTTCCCGAAGTACGGCTATCTGCTCGAGAGCGCCGGCACTCCGGTTGGAGTCACGCTTCGAATACATTCGTCCATCCCCGTCGACGGAGACGTGAGAATCCGATGCAATCTGTCCAGCTGGTACGTGGAGCCCGCGTTCAGGAGTCACGCAGCGATGCTGGCGGCCTATGCGCTGCGGCCAGAGCGTGTCACGTATTTCAATATCTCGCCCGCGCCTCATACACCCCCCATACTCGAAGCGCAGGGGTTCACGCGGTACTGCAGCGGGCGATTCGTGGCCATCCCGGCGCTCTCGGCGCGGTCGTATGGCGCTCGCGTCCAGACCGTCGAATCCGATACGGGTGCGCGAGAGGACCTGTCGCCGTCCGAGTTCCAACTACTGCTGGCCCACGCGCGGTATGGCTGCGTGAGCGTGGTCTGCAGCTCGGCGAACCGCGGCCACCCATTCATCTTCAGGCTCCGCCGGTTCCGTTTCGTGCCCATCGCATATCTCGTCTATTGCCGCGCTCTCGAAGACTTCGTCCGGTTTGCCGGGCCGCTGGGACGCTTCCTCGCGCGGCGAGGATGCCCGCTGGTCATGCTCGACGCGAACGGCCCGATCCGCGGGCTCATTGGCCGGTATCTCAGCCCACATCCCAAATACTTCAAGGGACCTCATCCACCGCGTCTCGGGGACCTGGCATATTCGGAACTCGCCATGTTTGGTCACCGCGAGTGAGGCCGGCCCCGGACACCGAGACGCCCGGGACCCCGAGACGAAGGATGCTCTGGATCAGCGTCTGAAGGAGCTCCAGCCCCTCGAAGAGCTCTTCCGCAGGCGGACACTCATCGTTCATCAGCGTCATCTCGGCTTCGGACGCGCGGAAGAGTCCTTGTGTGTGCTCGATGTCGACGACGCCGTGAACATCCGTATATTCCCGCTCCGCCGAGCCCTGGCTCGCCGCGAGCTCTGCCAGATACGGCATGAACCGACTGATGAACCCTTCGAAGAAGGTCATCATGAGCACGATCTTCACGCCCGAGAGCCCCGCCACGAATCGGCGGACGCTCTCCAGCGCCGGCCAGACGGCCAGCGCATCCACATCCGTCGGAAGGGCCCGAGCGGCCATGGCGAAGCGTCGAAGCATCCCAGGATGATTGTCGCGGACTTCCTCACGGAGGTTGTCCTGGACGATCGCGTGGGCTTCATCCGACGCGACGGAGAGATAGGCGGCGGTCATCCAGTAGATAAAATTCCCTTCGAGCACTGCGGCGTAGCGCGCGATGATCCCGCGGCGTTCCTCGGGCGAGAGCTGGGCCGGGTCCGGGCAGGACGCGATCAGTCTCTCGATCGTCCATTCGACGCGCTCTTGGATCGGCGTTGTGTTCGATGGCTTGGTCGTCACGTCCCCATCTCAGCTTTCCGTGCGTCCCTCGTTACTGCTCGGAACTGCGGGGGTCTGGCCCCACAGTCCAGCCAGTGGATCTCTGAAACTCAAGAGGCTGAGCCGTGCCGCGAGCCAGGAGGGGGCCCCCGGGTCAGCGCCACTGCCTCGCCCTCACTCGTCGGGCCTTCTGGGCGCACATGTCGAACAGCCAGTTGCGATACATTCGCGTCGCGCCTGGACGCCATGTGTTGGTCACTCGTGCCCGTGCCAGGATGGTCGTGAAATCCTCGAGCAGCGCCTCGCTTCGATCCGCCAGAGCACGCCGTTGCAGCGCGGCCAATGCCTCGACGGTCGGTTTGTCGAAGTAGCCCTGCGCCATTGTCGGGTAGGTCTCTCTCTCATGGCCGAGGAAGCGCCTGATGTCTCTGCGGTATTCAAGCAGCAGCGTATTCGCTTCGTATTCTGGGTGGCCTTGGAGGAAGACGAACTGGCTCTTTCTCCGCTGTTTGACGAAGGCGTCGACGCCCGCATCGGCCGACCACGTGAGCACGCGATAGCCGCACGACGTCAGGACGTCCTCCGGAACATCGTTCCACCTGGAATGGGGCATCGGCAGCTGGGGTGGGGTGTCGACCGTCAATCGGTGATCTGACATCCGCGCGTACTCGAAGACTCCGAACCGTTTGTGGCTGAGCGCTCGCCGGCCGATGCCATCGATGTGGAGCACCGCGGCATGCGCAGCCAGGCAGGACCAGACAGTCGAATGCGTGTTGTGCTCGGCCCACTCCAGGACTCTCGTCAGGCTTCCCCAGTATGGCTCGTCCATGAGGTTCTGCGCCCGCGGCTCCGTGCCGGTCACGATGAGGCCGTCGAGATGGCGGTCCCAGAGCTCCTTGATGTCGGAATAGAAGCTGTCCACGTGACGGCGGCCGGAGTCCGTTCGAGGAACGTCGGGCATCCCGTAGACCCTCAGGCGCACCAGCATGCCATCGGCCGCCGAGTCGAGAAGGGAGTCGAACTGCCGTTCCGTCGCCTCGAGGGCCGCGTCCGGCATGTTATTGATGAGGCCGATGTCGAGGCAGTTGGCGTCTGATTCCCGGAACTCGACCGTCGGCTTCCCGAGTACGGAGTTCGTTCCTACCAGCATGCCTCTCCGCTCCCTCGCATAACGTGTGCCTAGACGCTCGTGCCGACAATCCCATGGATCCAGTAATCGGAGCCGGTGGGTTCCCGCATGTCTCCATCTGCTCTGCTCGCTCCTCGCCACGATCTTCGGTGACGCCCAGCTCATGGAAGCAGGGGCGCGAAGCTCGTGGGGGATCGGTCAATGTGGTCGAGCGGCGGCGGATAGTACGGTGCGACGCATTAGGCAGTTCGCGGGCTTGCGCCTGGCCGAGCAGTTCGTTGGCGTGGGCTCTGAGCCAGATCGTGCACGACGCCGTCGGGATCGCAGACAACCGGCGGCTGGGTCCCTCCGGTTCAACCCCGATCGAGACCATCAATAGGTTCTCGGAGGCATTGACCGAGCCGATGACGAGCTCGCCCGGCCCGCGACGAGTCGCGTACGCAATTTTTGCCGCTTCGCCGGCAACTTTGTGAGTCCCGAGCGATTTCGCCGGCGCAGACCGATGCACGCCGGGAGTCCCGATTCCCCGTCGCCCGCGCGGTCCAGCGTGCCAGGGAACACGGGTCGCGCGTCCCCTGGAGCGACGGGCATCCCCCTTGCACCTCCCCGGCAGCCAGGAGGTGGCTGTCATGCATGGATCGCTTGCGAGCTTGTTCGTCGTGGCGCTCGCCGCCGGATGCGCGACGAGCCCGGCGACACGAGCAACCGCGCCGGCCTCGCCCCGCGAGACCAAGGCGGCGCCGACCGCCACGCCGACAGCCCTGCCTGGATCGCTCTCGCGCCCCGAATTCACGCCCCCGTCCGAGCCGGTCCGTCCGGCAGTCGCTCCGGCCGACATGGGGGATTACCACGTGGCGCCACGTGACCAGCTGTTCGTCCAGATTCACGGCCATGACGACCTCACCCGGACGGCGCGAGTCAGCGAGAGGGGCACCATCACGCTGCCGCTGGTCGGAGAGATTCAGGTCGCCGGCCGTACGGGACGCGACATCGAGACGGCCATCGAGAGCGCGCTGAAGCCAGCGTATCTGAAGAATCCCCGTGTCACGGTGACGGTCTCTGAATTCCGGGGACGCCAGTTCTCGGTGGTCGGCGCTGTGAACCAGCCCGGCGCATACCCGATCCGCACCAACGAGGTCACGCTCCGGGATGCCCTGTCCGAAGCGCGCGGCGCGCGCGACAACGCGGGCCGCGTCGCGTATGTCCTGCGGGCGAAACCCCGAAGCGACGAGCCGCAGCCGCTCGAGGTCGACCTCGACGGGCTGTTCCGGGCCGGGCAGGGCGGCGGTGTGATGCTGGAGCCCGGCGACTCCGTGTACGTCCCGGAAGCCAGTACGTTCTATGTCAGCGGCGAGGTGGAGAAGCGCGGGGCGTACACGCTGCGCCGGGGCACGACAGTCGCCAAGGCGATCGCCGAGGCTGGCGGTGTGACCAAGCGCGCGTCCGATCGAGTCACGATCGTCCGAACCACCGAGACCGGGCATCGCGAGGAGCTCACCGGCCTGGATCTCGACTCGATCCTGGAGGGGGACACAACCAAGGATCTGCCCCTCAGGCCGCACGACGTGGTAGTCGTCCCGGCGAGCAGAGCGAAGGTCGTCGGCTACACGATCCTCGATGTCCTGGCGCGCCTGCTCAGCATCGGCCTCGTCCCATGACCCCCTACATGGAACGCCGACTGCAGCTGTCCTCGCAGAACGGGGTGGTCCAGGCCTTCCAGTTCCCTGGCGGGGAGCCGGCGGATGCCGCGGCGCCCCGCCGACCGTCACGAAGCCTCTGGGACATCATCGTTCATCGCCGCTGGTTGATTGTCGCGTTCACCGCGGCGGTGGTGGCAGCGGTCGCGCTCTGGAGCTACACCACGACGCCGATATACGAGGCGACGACGGTGCTGCAGATCGATCCAGAGCGCCCGAGGGCCGTGGCGTTCACTGGCATCCCATCAGAACTGGCGCCCCAGGAAGACATACGATTCAACGAGCGGGTCTTCGAGGCCTACTACAACACCCAGTACGAACGGATCAGGAGCCGTAGCCTGCTGGCTCGCGTCGAGGCCGCGCTCGACCTCAATCACCATCCGGCGTTCGCCAACGCCCAGCCGGGCCCGGCCGGTCTCGAGTCGTACATCAACGTATCGCAGGTCAAGAGAACCCGAATGGTCCAGATCACCGCCAGAGTCCCCGATCCGGCGCTGGCCGCCGCCATCCCCAACCGCATCGCGAAAGAATACATACGCGCCGCCGGCCAGGAGGGCCTTGAGGTTTCGGAGTTCGCGACTCGGTGGCTCAAAAGCGCGCTCGCCAGCCTCCATTCGCGGAGCGAGGGGTCGAGTGGCACTCCCGCCACCGTGGACCCCTACGCCGTCGCGGCCGCTGTCGGTGGCGACCTCCTCCGGACGCTGAAGGCAGACCTCTCGCACCTCGAGCGTGAGGTCGCTCGCGCGCGCACGGTTTACGGACCGCAGCACCCGAAGATGATGGAGCTGGAGGCGGATCTCGCCTACGCCAAGGACCGCCTCGACAACGAGGTCCAGAGCGAGCTCACCAAGCGTCTCAAGGAGCTCGAGCTGTCGGCCCAGGTGCGGGTCGCGAACATCAAGGTCATCGACGCTGCGGAGCGGCCTCGTACGCCAGTGACGCCGAACCACCAGCGCGACCTCATGCTCGCGCTGGCTGGGGGCCTCGTGGGCGGGCTGGCCTTGGCGTTTGTGCTCGAGCTCGGCGACACGACCTTGCGCAGCGCCCGTGAAGTCGACTTGATCACCCAGCTCCCAAGCGTCGGGACTGTGCCAGCCATCCGCGGTTTCACGCGCCGGATGCTGGCCCCTCTCGACGATCTCCAGAGTCTGGTCAGGGAAAACCAGCTGCGGCCGGAACGGATCGCCGGCGAAGCGTTCCGCTCCATTCGGGCAACCGTCCTCAAGCGGGGCGCCGAGACCGCGCCGCGGACGATCCTCGTGACGAGCGCCCAGCCGTCCGAGGGCAAGTCCTTCATCGCAGTGAACCTGGCGGCGGCGTTGGCCAAGACCGGCCACCCCGTGCTGCTGATCGACGGGGACTTCCACCAGCCAGTGTGTCACCATGCGTTCGACCTTGAGTTTCCGAAGGTCGGGCTGTCGACGGTTCTCGCTCGCGGGGACGCCCCGGCCTCCGTGATCGTGCCCACCGGCGTTTCGAACCTGTCGTTCCTACCCACTGGGCCACGGCCCGCCGATCCAGCCGCGCTACTCTCGTCCGAGCGGCTCAGCGACCTGCTGAACGACCTGAGAGAACAGTATCGGTGGGTCGGGATCGATTCGCCCCCGGTCCTTCCGGCCTCGGACGCAGCCGTCCTGGCACCCATTGTCGACGGTGTGCTGCTCGTGACGCGGGCGCACGCCACGCCGGTCGAAGCGGTGTGGGTGGCCCGTGACCGCCTGGAGCTCCAGGGCGCCAAAATCCTGGGCCTCGTGCTGAACCACGTGCGTCTGACCCGGGACCGATACTTCTACGCGAACTACGGCTAATGGAGATCCTGCTCGCCGTCTTCAGCCTGCTCGGGTTCACGCTCGTCCTGTCGACCGGCGTGTTCACCGGCTACCTCGCGCTTCTCACCGGCGCGGCGATTGTCGGTCACCCGCGACGGAAGCCGACTGGCGCCGCGCCGCCGCCGCGACATCGGTTCGCGGTAGTGATCCCGGCCCACGACGAGGCACTCACGCTCCCGGTGTTGCTGCGGAGCCTCGAGCGGCTCGAATACCCGCGAGAGTTGTACGAGATCGTGGTGGTCGCCGACCACTGCACCGACGGGACGGCCAGCCTCGCGCGCGTCGGTCATGCACGGGTGCTCGAGCATACCGAGGGCGCGCGCGGTGGAAAGGGTTTCGCGCTGCGGTGGGCTTTCGCTTCGCTATTGGCTGAAGACCGCCACGACGCGTTCGTGATCCTCGACGCCGACTCTCAGCCGGTTCCCACACTGTTACGGGCCTTCGACCGCGAGCTCCAGCGCGGAGCCCATGCGCTCCAGGGTCACGTCAGCGTCGCGAACCCGCACGAGAGCTGGCGCACCGCGCTCATGGCCGCCGACGTCGCGCTCATCTACTATCTGCGGCCGCTTGGCCGGCAGGCGCTTGGGGCCTCGGCCGGCCTCCGTGGCAACGGCGTCTGCCTGACGCGCGTCGCGCTCCGCCGCGCCACGTGGCAGACGTGCTCAGTGGCTGAAGATCAGGAATATCACCTCCAGCTCGTGCTCGCGGGGGGTCACGTGGGTTTCGTCCCGGACGCCGTGGTCGCGACGGTCATGGAGCCCACCTTCGAGGCGGCCGAGAACCAGGAGCTCCGGTGGGAGGGCGGGCGGCTCGAGATCGCCCGCGCGTACCTGCCGGCGCTCCTGCGGGCGGCAGTGCGCCTTCGGTCCTGGACGTGCCTCGACGCTGCGCTCGATCTTGCAACGCCGCCGTTCGCCCTGCTGGCAGCCGGCACCACGTTGATGGCGACCGCGCACGCGATCGCGTGGCTGGCCGGCGGTCCTTTCGCCCCCGCAGCCTGCTGGGGCGGGTTGCTCGTGGCCCAGACCTTCTATGCGCTTGCTGGCTGCGCACTGGCCGGGGTTCCGGCGCGGACCTATCTGGCCCTCATCTACTGCGCACCGCGATACGTGCTCAACAAGGTCGCGGTCTGCGCCCGGGTGACGCGCCGTGGAAGGGCCGAATGGACGCCGACCGGGCGACGGGCGATATGAGGCGACCCGTGGGTCCCGCAGCGAGCGCGCCGTGAGTCCCTACCAGGTCCAGCTGCTCCAGGAGCGGTATCACCGCCTTGCCGGCGGCGGACTCGGCTCGGCACGCCGCCGGCAGATCGCGTCGCGGACGCTCCGCCGGCTCGCGTGGCGGTCCCGCATCTGGCTCGCGGCACACCTCAAGCGCGGCGTGGACGTCGTCGGGGCGGCCGCGGCTCTGACCCTGGGTGCCCCCCTCTTCGCCACGATCGCACTCGCCATCAAGCTCTCAGACGGCGGCCCCGTCTTGTTCCGGCAGATACGGGTGGGGCGCAACGGCCGCCCGTTCGTGATGTACAAGTTTCGGTCGATGGTGCCAGACGCCGAGGCGCGCAAGGCCGCGTTCATGGCGCTCAACGAGATGCCCGACGGGATTCTATTCAAGATTCGCAAGGACCCACGCATCACCCGGGTCGGGCGCGTTTGCCGCAAATTGTCTCTGGACGAGCTGCCACAGTTCGTCAACGTCCTTCGCGGAGAGATGTCTCTGGTCGGGCCTCGTCCGCCGGTTCCTTCGGAGGTCGCCCTCTACGATCCTGCCGATCGGCGGCGGCTCACCGCTGTACCGGGAATCACGGGTCTCTGGCAGGTCTCGGGGCGCAGCAACATCGACTTCCATGGGCAAGTGCAGCTCGATATCAGGTATATCGAGCGCCAGACCCTGGGGCTCGATCTCGAGATCCTGGCGCGCACCATTCCCGCGGTCCTCTCCGGTAAGGGAGCGTCCTAGCTGAGCCGACGAACGGACTCTGAGGGCCATGGGATGAGGTCGACGGTAGAGATCGAAGGTGGACAGTCGAAGGGAGAGAGGGGCGATGAAGGTCACTGCCCGTGAGATCGATTCTGTGCTAGTCATCGCGCTCGACGGCGATCTGGTCAGTGGGGCTGCCCCGGCGTTCCTCCGAACGGCCCGCCGCCTGCTCGAAGCGGCGAGCCCGCCGTTCATCGCGGTCGATCTCAGTCAGGTCCCCCACGTGGACTCCAGCGGGTTCGGCGCGTTGGTGTCGCTCCTCCGGGATGCGGAGCGTCGCCGCGGCAGGCTGTGCCTAGTCGGATCGCGCCCCGAGGTACGGATCCTCCTCGAAATCATGCAGCTTCATCTCCTCTTCGAGATGTGCAACGACATCTCTCAAGCGTGCGAAATCCTGGCGCTGACGGACCGCGCAGCGGGCCCTGTGGTCGCGAAAGTTCAGCGTGAGCCCTTCCGGGCCGCGGGCCGCCTGCTCGAGGGAGACACCGCATCGTGAAGGCAGTAATCCTGGCTGGAGGCGCGGGCACCCGTCTGTGGCCGCTCACGCGGGACCGTCCGGCAGCTTTGCTCACGGTGGTGAACCGCCCGGTGATCGAGCATCTCCTCGAGATGCTGGTCCGCCACGGAGTCGAGTCCGCGACTCTGGCACTGCACCACTACCCCTATCCCCTGGAAGCATGCCTCGGGGACGGCACGCGACTCGGGCTACGGCTCGACTACGTGCTCGAGCGCACCCCCCTCGGCACTGCCGGCAGCGCGCGGCGGATCGCCGCGTCATGGACGGAGCCGTTCGTGCTCGCCGCCGGCACGGCGTTGGTTCCCGCCGATCTAGCGAAAGCCAGCGCCTTCCACCGCGCCCACGACGCCGCGCTCACTCTGTTGGTCAAGCCGACCACCGCGGCCGATGGCGTTTTGGACCTCACGGATGACAATCGCGTCCTGCTCCCAAGCCTGCCGAGAATGGGCTCGTTCGGCCTGGCGGGGCTCGCCGTTGTGAGCCCATCCGCACTGCGGCATCTGCCGCGGCTCGACCGGCCGGCGGATCTCGTCGCCGACCTGGTCCCGAGGCTGCTCGAGGCAAGGCTCCCGGTGTACGGACAAGTGACCAGCGGGCCGGGTGTGGTTATCAGGACACTCGCTGAGCTCCTCCAGGCGAACCAACGCGCGCTCGCTGGCGAGCTGCCGGGTCTGGTCGTCCCCGGAGTGGAGATCGAACCCGGGATCCGTGTCTGCCGTGGCGCGTCGATTCATCCTCGTGCTCGGCTGTCGGCGCCTGTGCTCGTGGGAACGAACGCGGTCGTAGGCCGCGGCGCCCTGCTGGCGAGCGCCGTGATCGGTGACGAGGCGATCGTGGACGAGGCCTCGACGATTCGCCAATCGGTGGTGACGGCGCGGACGCACGTCGGCGGTGGCCTCCGTCTCGAGGATGCGGTCGTCACGCCGGGCGGTGTGGGACTTGCCCAGCCGACGACATGGATCGACGTGCGGGACCCGTGTCTGTTGGTCGACACGCGCACACCGGCGCTGGTCGCCCCGAGGAATCTCCTGCTCGGCAATCTACTCGCCGCGCTCGTGCTTGTCGCAGCGGCGCCGATGTGGGGCCTGATCCTACTTGCATTGATCCTGGAAACCCACGGGCGGCCATTTCACCGGCGCGAGGTGGTCGGCGCCCGGGGGTGGCCGGTCAGGCTCTGCTCCTTCGCCGTGCGTGGCCCGTGTGGGAGGATGTTGAGCCGATGGGGCTGCAAGCGCCTTCCATATCTCTGGAGCATCCTCCGAGGCGATCTGCAGTGGGTCGGCACCACGCCGCGGAGCTCCGCCGAGGTCGACGCGCTCAGGGCTCGCGGTGAGCCCGATCTGGCGCCACCAGGATTGGTGACGCTCGGGCACTTCACTCCTTCACGTCCCCAGCGGGACGGCCGACTCGCGCTCGACCGGCTCTACACCGAGATGCGGACTCGCGCGCTCGACCTTCGGCTGCTGGCCGCAGCGGTACGCAGCCGGGCCGGAGTCGCGGTTCGCGTCAAGACCGGTTCCCGAGCGGTCGTCTTATAGACGGTGCATCGGCGAACAGTGCCTCCAGGTTCATGCGATGGTGGTCGGCCCGGCGTGGCGCGGGACGGCGACGCGAGCCTTGCACAGCTCCCGGTAGAACGCGGTGAGCTCCTCGCCAATCGCCTCCCAGCGGTAGCGCCGCTCCACGAGGGCCCGCCCCTGCGCGCCGAGTCGCGCACGGAGACCGGGGTCGCGGAGGCATCGGACGACCTGCTCGGCGAACGCTTCGGGCGTGTCCCCGATCAAGATGTCGCCCCCGGGCGTCACCTCGAGCCCCTCGCAGCCGACCGACGTGGACACCACTGCGCAGCCAGTCGCCATCGCCTCGAGGATCTTCAGCCGCGTGCCGCTTCCGACCCGCAGAGGGACCACGAACACCGCCGCCTGGCGCATCCAGGGCCGGACGTCCGGGACGGTTCCCGTGACCAGCACCCGGTCGGCCAAACGGCGGACCTGCCGGGGGGGATTCCGGCCGACGATGGCGAACGTAGCCTCGGGTTCCGCTGCGTGGATCCTCGGCAGGATCTCGGCACAGAAATGGAGCACGCCGTCGGTGTTCGGGCGGTAGTCGATGGCGCCCGTGAAAACGAGCCGGTTCGGATCGACCGGGTCGCTGCCCGGCGTGAAGAAGGCGGTGTCGACACCGTTCGGGACGACCCGGATCGGGACACTAGGGACGTCCTGAGCCAGCACTTCGCGATCGATGGCCGAGGTCGTCAAGATCGCGTCCGCATTCCGGCAGCTCGTCAGCTCGGCGCGTCGGAGCCACTCGGCCTGGAGCCGGTTGTAGAGCCGGCGGAGCGGGTTTGCCTCTTGACGCCACGTGCGCTCGAGCAGGAGGTATTCGACGTTGTGCTCGTCGACGACGCGGAGAACAGTGTCAGGCACGGCGTAGTGGCCGGCGATGTCTCCGAACTCGATCTGGGCGATATCGAACTTGTGACGCGCGAGGAGTGCCGCGAGGCGCGACGCAATCTCGACGGAGTAGTACACGTGAGAGGCGTAGACGCGCCGCTCCAGGATAGACCGGAGCTGGTAGAGCCGCTTCCACCGGGCACCCGGCGGCGGCTCGACCGTGTGAACGGCGGCGCAGATCTCCCGAAGCGGCCCGAGGGCGGCGGCCTCCTCCGCGGAGGCCAAGCAGAGCAGGGTCACCCGGTGATCCCGGGCGAGGACGCGGATCAAGTGAAACATCCGCGTCGCACCGCCGAAGCGGGGCGGGTACGGCGGGTACGGGGCGCAGACCAAGATCTCCATGCCGGGCTCGCGCGGCGGCGACGACGCCTGGATCGGTCCGATCTGCCGGCAAGCCGCCACGTTCATCGTACCTGCGGCACGCAAGCGCCTTGCCATGGCCGGCGACCGTCCCGGCGGACCCAGTTCAAGCCCTTCCCCGGCAGATCGCCTCCGTCCGGAGCACGCCGGGTCGGCAATTGTTTCAGCCATTCCGGAGAATTTTGCCAATGGAGTGAACGGCCGGGGCCGCGACGCAGCGGGTTGCGGCCAGTTTCCCTCGTGGCACCGCTCTTGCGATAGCGAAGCGTCTGATTAACGCCCGCAGGGCCCGCGCCTTGGGGCTTAACGGCGTGGGCTGGGTGCCGACGAGTTCGAGAGAGAGGCGCTGGATGGAACATGAGCGATCAGCGGCTAGAAGGTCCTCGTGGGAACAGACGATGCGAGATGATTGGGATGAGCGCGTCAGGGGCGATCTCCGGTACATCTGCTGGAACGATGATGGCTGGAACACCGATGGCGACCTTGGTGCATTCTATGAAGAGGGGAAAGCTCACGCGATCACGTTGACCTCACCGGCCCTCGAGCGATCGTCGTTTCGCGCGTCCGGCAAGCGGATGCTCGAATTAGGGTGTGGAATCGGGAGGTTGTTCCCGGGATTCCACGCCTTGGGTTTTGGCGAGATCTGGGGCGTCGACGTTTCGCCAACGATGATCGAACGTGGACTCGCCCTATGCCGAATTCGCGAGGCTAAGTTTGTTCTCGGAAACGGCTACGATCTATCGGGCCTCCCCGATGGCTATTTTGACTTTTGCTTCTCCTATAACGTGCTGGGCTATGTGCCCAACGACCAGATCGCTCTTGGATACCTTCCAGAGGTGTACAGGGTGCTCAAACCGGGAGGCCTCTTTCAGTTGCATCTGCGGAAGAGTATTCCCCTGAAGGCCAGGACTCTGATTGCACTTCCCGGAGCCATTCGCCCGCACGTCCGTGCCGCCTACCATGCCGTATCTCGAATTTCGGAGAGACTTCGCCGACGCCCTGACGCTCGGGCGACCGTCAAGCAGCCCACTGCATTCTTGGGGAACTTGAAGACCTGGCACGGCGCAACACTATCTCCCCGTCGGGTTGTTCGTAGGCTGGGAGAGTTGGGATGTGTTGAAATCGACGTCCTTGCCGACGAGTCGCCACGGACGGACGGCTCTTTCTTTTGGGTGCTGGGACAAAAAAGCCGCCGAGTGATGATTCAGGTTGGTCCGGCCATCCCGCGTCTCCCTCTCGGTAAACCCGGCACGGTCGGATCCGTCTGATCGCTCGTCGGGGCATGTGATGCTGAAGTCCATCGACGAAGCCGTGGGCAAGCAAGGCGAGCCAGGGGCCGGGCCGCACTCGAGTAAGCAGGTGCGGATCATGCCATTTCAGATACGCCATCGCCAGCAGGTGTATGAGCTGTACGGCAAGATCTTTTCGGAACGATCACGGGTGGGATTTGAAGCGCGTTGGGAGTGGGGGCGTGAGAACGATCTCTTTTTCGACGGTGGTGCGAAGTGGGTGCTTGTCGACAACGACCGTGTCGTCGGTTTTCTGAACACTGTCCCCCTTGCTTACCGAATTGGCGGGACCACGCTCACTGCGCATACACCTGCGGACTATATGGTCGATCCGGAATACAGGTTCTACGGCCTTCAACTCATGCACCAGTTCTTTCGCACGTGCGCGAACTGTGTCAGCGCGGATGACGTTCCATCCACCATCAAGGTGACGGAATGGTTGGGCGCCAAACGAGCAGGACGCCTCGTAGGTTACGTCAAAGTGCTCGACGGCCGCGCGCTGCGCCAACACGAGAGGCTCAATCGTGTGCCGCTCCTGGCTCAGTGGCTGCTGACGGGCGCGCTGGGTCTTAGAGATACCGTTCGGCTGGCTGGTCGGAATGCGCTCCACGTGGAGCCGCTTCGAGAGTTTGACCGCCGGCTCGAGAAGTTTTTCTTACGGATCTCGCAGCGTGCGCCGGCCATGCCGGTCAGAGACTTGAGGTTCCTGCAGTGGCGCTATGGTCCGACATCGCCGCACCCCACACGAGAGATTGCAGTTGTGACCGACGGGGGCGGGAACCTTCTGGGATACGTGGTCTTCCATCTCTCAGTGGAGACTCACCGGGGGCTGATCTTGGACCTGCTGGCGCTGCCGGAAGCAGGTGTCGAGGTCCCGATCTCCCTCATGCGGTACGCCGTCAAGCGGCTTCGCGCCGAGGGCGCGTGGACAGTCCGCTATTTTGCGAGCCCTGGTGCCATGCCCGTGCCCGACTTGCGCCGGTTGGGGTTCATCCGGCGAGGCGACTTTGTGCTGTCGGTCAAGTTCGCTGACCCGGGCATACAGACCATTGCGACACGACCAGGCGCCTGGAATTACAGCTTTGGAGACAGCGAGGCGAGCCATGCATTCATCTAGCGATGGGCCGCGTCGGCCCACGTCGAGCGAGCGCACGTCGAGATCACCCCGCACGGAGGTGATTGCGGTAATCCATGCCTGCATCACGACACAGCTCGCGAAGGGAAGTGGCCACGAGGTCGCGGCTGACACGCCGCTCATCCAGAACGGCTACCTCACATCACTCGAAGCCGTAGAGTTGGTCATGTTTCTCGGCGAGAAGTTTGGGATCGAGATCGACCCCGAAGAGGTCAACGAGCACAATTTCCGCTCGATATCCTCGATCGCCACCCTCGTGGAGCGGAAGTTGGAGGCAGAATGAGCTTGGCCGAATTCACCCTGTTCCACCTCCTCCGGAACGCGGCAGAGCAACGACCCGACGCGGTGGCGGTCGTGGCTGATGGGGAACGGTGCACCCACGGCGACTTGCTGCGGCGGACCGCCCTCTTCGCTCATGCGCTGAGGAAGGCCGGCCTCCGGCGAGGGGATCGGGTCGGGGTGTATCTGGAGAAGTCTCTGGACGCGGTGGTGAGCATCTTCGCTGTCGCGCAGGCAGGGGGCTGCTTTGTCAGCATGAATCCGTTGCTCAAAGAACCCCAGGTCGCCCACATCATGCGCAA
>Ga0066709_100001468_pt1 | contig 15635 bp, 15 predicted proteins | sample GraSoiAngelo_158_FD_79665 | JGI IMG/M metagenome (GOLD analysis project Ga0066709, IMG submission 79665) | Grasslands soil microbial communities from the Angelo Coastal Reserve, California, USA - 14_1009_16_30cm | ecosystem: Environmental > Terrestrial > Soil > Grasslands | place: USA...
AGGAGCTGGGGCATGGCGTCGAGCCCGGCGACCTCCACCAGGGCCCGGGCGGCCTCTTTCCTGACCGCCGGCTCGTGATGGCGCGCCGCCTTGGCCAGCAGAGGAACCACGGATCTGTCCCCGGACCGGTTCAGCACGGTGACCGCGTTGCGGGCGACGAACCACCTCGGGTCGTCCAGCCATTTCGCCATGGTCTCGTGCCTGCCCCTGGCGACTTGGGCGAGCACCGAGAGCAGCAATCCCCTCCTCCCGCGGTCCTGCTCCTGGGCCAGGTCCTCCATGAGGCAGTCCACGGCGACGTCGCGAAAGGCGGCGAGGAGCTCCACGGTCCGGGCCGGGTCGGACTGGCCATCGGCCTGTCCGTCGGTCACCGACACCAGCTCGCGCAGCACGTCGGGTGAGAGCACCCGCTTGATCGACGTCTCCGCGACCTTGTGCTTGTCGGCCGCGCCGCCCTCCTCGGCTCCTCCGATCACGTCCAGGAGCCGCCGGACGGACTCCAGGTCCCTCCGCTTCACGGCCTCGGTGGCCTGCTCCGCCCACCCGCCCAGGACCTCGCCCAGGCGGTCCTGGTCGGTCTCCGTCCGCAAGTAGTCGTACAGCGCCAGGTAGGCGATGTTCCGTTCCTCCTCCTCCGTGCCGGGGAAGTCGTCCCGGATGGACCGCACGTCTTCCTGGCCTGCGCTGACCAGGCTCCGAACAAGGAGGTTCGACACGGTCCTGGCCACGGGGGATGCGTCGTCCAGCCCGGCCGATTCGCTCCCGATCCGGTCCAGGCCGGCGATGATCGTGCCCCCCTCGACCTGTCCCTCCTGGAGAGCGGCGGTGAGGTCGATCAGGTCGTCCTGGCGAACCCCCTGCCCCACGAGCCGGCGAGCCCACTCCACCGGGTCGGTTGTCCCGTCCAAGCCCTGGTCCACTAACACCCGGGCCAGCTCGGCGTCGGTCATGGTCCCCACCATGCGCTCGGACAGCTCGTCCTCCCGGACCCGCTCGAGGAAGAGCCTCATGAGCCCGCGGCGGACGGCCGGCGGCAGGTTGGCCATCACCTCGTGGAGGCGGGAGTAGAGCTGGAATCCCCTGACCAGGCGCGGCGGGAGGGTCGCCCCCACCTGCTGGAACCGGCCGAAGGCCGCGATGGCCGTCTGAGCCGGATCACCGCCCACGGGGCCGGCCGCCATGTCCGCGGCCAGCTTCTGCGGGTCCCGCAGATGCTCCCAGAGCGCCCGCTGCTCTTGAGTGGGGCCGCCTCGAAGCTCGCCACGCTCCGTTCCCTGGGGAGCCACTTCGCGAACGGCGATCGTCTTCACCCCTGCCACCCGCAGGGCCGAGCCCACCGCTCCCGGCTCCGTTCCGGTTCCCACCGGCAGCGACAAGGCCTCGTACAGAACCCCCAGCTCCCGAGCATCGGGGACGCCCCGCAGGGAGAGCCGTTCCGCCCCGTGCTCGTAGAAGACCAGCGCGAAGCGTTCGGTCTGTTCGTCGGACGGGGCCGGACCCGTCGGGGTGATGAATCGCTTGCCGTTGATCTCGGCCTCGAACGGCCCCCAGGCCAGGGCGGCCTCTGCCGCGTGGCGGATCCGCTGGACGGCCTGGACGAACGTCGGTTGCTTCAGGTCACCTGGGAACAGCCGGTAGGACGACAGCCCGCCGGCAAGCTGCCGGAGCAGCCCCAGCACCGCCCGGTCGCGCTCGATCGCCTGAGCCCGGGAGAGCTCAGGGGCGGACGCATGCCCGCCGAGGTCCGGCCCGACGTACTGGAGGTCTTGTTCGCTCGCCATGGCGCTCGCTGGGTGGGACGAGCTAGGTCCCGTTCTTGAGAATCGACCCGGCCCGGCCCACCCTGTAGCCCCCCGAGAGGCCACGAATTCTGCGCGCGGTGGCCCGGCTGCCCTTGCGGCCGGCTGCAAACGGGACCTCGCGGAGGCTCGCATGCCTGTCGGGGACGGGACGTCACCGAGCGGGACCACGGGCCCATTGACGCTCGTGGCGGGCAGGCCTACCGTTGAGCGGCGAGATTCCTCGCGGCGGCGACCTGCCATCGCGGCCGGATGCAGGCACGATGGACCAGAAGGAGCGCCATCCTGATCCGATGCCCTCGTCGGGACTCACCGAAGGTCGTCTCCATACTCGACCAGCCCCGACGAGGCATCTGCACCGGCCGCGGGGCCCGCTCGTTCCAGGAAACCTGGCGACTCGAGTTCGCCCGTACGGAAGCCGGCCCCGCTTGACCAGGCTCATCCCGAGGGGCAGCCCGTGAGCGGGAGGCCATCCAAAGGCGGGCCGCCCCCCGAAGCCGATCCCCCGCAAGGTGGAGCAGCCGGAGCCGTCGAGGGACTCCGGAGACAAGCGAGGACGTGGCCTTCCACGCAACGCAGGGCCTTCGAGGAAGCGGCCGATAGGCTTCGGGAGGCACTGGAGCAGGTACAGGCCGCAGAGGAAGCGCTGCAGGCCCAGAACGACGAGCTCGGTGCGGCCAAGCTCGAAGCGGATGTTGCGCGCCAGCGATATCAGGAGCTGTTCGACTTCGCGCCGGCTGCCCAAGTGGTTACCGACCTCTCCGGCAGCATCCTGGAAGCCAACTTGGCGGCGGCAACCTTGCTCGGCCTTCCCCAGACATCGCTCTTCGGCAAGCCGCTACCGAGATTCGTCCCGACGCCCCTGCGGCGAGATCTCCGAACCAAGATCGAGGAGGTCGTGTCCGAGTCGACGGTGAGGCACTTCACGACACGGATCCAGCCACGGTCCGGCGATGCCGTCGACGTCTCCGCCTCGGTGGGCGTCTTTCGGGATCCCGACGGGAAGCGAGCGGAACTGCGGTGGCTGCTTCTGGAGGTGGACCCGAAGAGCGAGACGCAGGCGGTGGCCCGGCGGCTTCGGAAGCTCCAGACGATCACGGACGCGCTGCTCGCACACGTCGGGCTGGACGACCTATTGAGGGAACTCTTGCAAGGCGTCCGGGACGCCCTTGGATCGGACACGGCCACCATCCTCCTGCTCACTCCCGACGGGAAGAACCTCGCGGTCCGTTCGGAGATCGGCGAAGAAGCCAGCGAGGGGCAGATCCGGGTTCCCTGGGGCCAGGGCGTCGCGGGGCGTATCGCGGCAGAGCGGCGCGCCAGGATCGTGCCGGACGTGCCGAAGGCGAAGCCCTACAGCGAATTCCTTCGCAAGAAGATCCGCTCCCTGGTTGGAGTGCCCCTCGTCGCCGGCGACGAGGTCCTCGGCGTGGTTCACTCCGGGACATTTCAATCCCGTGAGTTCACGGAGGAGGACGTGCACCTCCTCGAACTCGTGGCCGAGCGAGCCGCGGTGGTGATCGAAAACGCCAGGCTCTACGAGGCCCAGCGTTCTGCGCGGCAAGCAGCCGAGGAAACGGTTCGCCGCCTCGCGGCCCTCCAATCCGTCACCGCCGCCCTGTCCGAGGCCGTCACCACCGATGAGGTGGCCCAGGTCGTGGTGGAGGGGGCGACCTCGGCCGCCGGGGCGGCGGCCGGCATGATCGCCCTCGTGTCCGACGACGGGGAGATGCTGGAGATTGCCCGGGCGATCAACTATCCGCAGGACATGCTGGCGAGATGGGCCCGGTTCCCGATCGCCTCGCGGCTCCCGCTCTCCGACGCGGTCCGAATGGGAAGGCCGGTCATCATCGAGTCGATGGCGGACCGGGAACGACGCTATCCGGACCTCGTGGCGACGCTGGATCTGCCCGACCATGGGCTGGCCGCCGTCCCCATGCTGATCGAGGGGCACGCCCTCGGAGGGATGGTGTTCCGCTTCGCCGGGCCCAGGAAGTTCGACGAAGCGGAGATTCAGTTCATGCTTTCCATGGCTCGGCAGTCTGCCCTTGCCCTCGAACGGGCCCGACTGTACGAGGCGGAACGGCGAGCCAGGTCCGCCTCCGAGGTCGCCCGGTTCCGCGTGGCGTTCCTGGCAGAGGCCAGCGAAGTGCTCACGTCGTCCCTTGACTACGAGGTCACCCTCCGGCGCATCGCACGGCTCGCCGTACCCCGGCTGGCGGATTGGTGCCTGGTCGATCTGCTCGCCGACGACGGCTCCATCCGGCAGATGGCCGTGGCCCATCGCGATCAGGCCAAGGAGCGGCTGGCCCGGGAGCTCCGGGATCGGTATCCCCCTGACCCCGAGACCGAACACCCCGTGTGGAAGGTCCTCCGCTCGGGCAGACCGTTGCTGGCCGAGGAGGTCACCGAAGAGGAACTCGCGGGGCGGGCCCGGGATGCGCGCCACCTGGAGATGTTGCGCGAGCTGGGGATCCGCTCGCACATCGTGGTGCCGATGGCGGCCAGGGGCCGGGTCCTGGGAGCGATCTCGCTGGTCACCGGGGAGTCGGGCCGGCGCTTCGGCCGGGACGACCTCGTGCTGGCACAAGACCTCGGGCGCAGGGCCGCGGTGGCCGTGGACAACGCGCAGCTCTACCGCGCCGAACAGGACGCTCGCGTCCAATCGGAGCGCGCGCAAAGGCGCATGGAGTTCCTCTCGGAGGCCACGGCCAGCCTCTCGGCTGCGGTGCCCGATTACGAGGCGACCCTGGAGCGCGTGGCGCGGCTGGCCGTGCCGGCCCTGGCGGACGTCTGCCTGATCGACGTTGTGGAGGATGATGGGACCCTCCGACGCGTGACCACCCGGCATGCCGATCCGATTCAGTCCGCAGGGGCCCAGTCACTGGGGCGGTTCCCTCTCGATCCAACCAGACCCGATCCGGCCCTGGCGGTCCTTCAGAGCGGTCAGCCTCTCATCGTGCCCGAGGTGCCGCGATCCATGACCGGGATCGCCCAGCACCAGGAACACCTGGCCCTGCTGCGCTCCATGGGGGCATCCTCCCTCATGATCCTCCCCCTGACGGCGCGGCTTCGTGCCCTCGGAACGATCACCTTCGTCACCACCTCCTCCGGCCGGACGTATGGCGACGAGGACCGGGCATTGGCGGAAGAGCTGGCCCGCCGCGCCGCGCTGGTCGTGGACAACGCCCGGCTGTACGAACGGCAGCGGCACATCGCACACACGCTGCAGCAAAGCCTCCTCCCCCCATCCCTTCCCCAGATCCCAGGGATCGACGTGGCCACCCGGTACCGCGCAGCCGGTGAGGGGATCGAGGTCGGCGGAGACTTCTACGACATCTTCGAGACGGCCGAAGGCGGCTGGCTCTTCACCATCGGCGACGTGTGCGGGAAGGGGCCGGAAGCCGCGGCGGTGACCGGGCTGGCCCGGCACACCCTGCGCGCCGTCTCGCTGCACGACGTTCGGCCGAGCACCATGCTGGCGATGCTCAACGAGTCGATCCTCCAGGTGCTATCGGACGATCGCTTTTGCACCGTGTGCTGCGTCCGGATGCGGGCCGGGTCGGGCTCGGCCAGGCTCACCATGTGCTCGGGAGGACATCCGCTTCCGCTCATCCTGCGCGCCAGCGGCGAGATCGAGACCGCGGGTCGATCGAGCATGTTGCTGGGTGTCCTCCCCGACGTGGAGCTGACCGATCACGTCGTTGACCTGAAGGCCGGCGATACCATGGTGATGTTCACGGATGGAGTGATCGAGGAGGCTCGCAACCCCGACCGTTCTGGACCGGAGCGCCTGACGGACGTCCTCTCCCGGTGCGCCGGGCTGTCCGCCTCGGAGATCGCCGAGTCGATCGAGCATTCGGTGGTGGAGTTCGGCCCCGAATCGCCCAGGGACGACTTCGCCATCCTGGTGCTCAGGGTGAAGGAGTCAGCGGCCTCGCCCGACTCAGCTTCCAGCCGCTAGACGTCCACCTCGAACCAGACGGTCTTGCCACGTTGCTGCTGGACCACGCCCCATCGGTCCGCAAGTTTGTCGGTGAGCAGGAGGCCCCACCGGCCTTCCTCGCCTCGCCCGTCCCCGGCGGTCCAGCGGAAGGGCTTCCCTGGGTCGGCCACTTCGATCCGGATGGCACCTGGCTGCACGGCCAGGGTCAGCTCGACTTCCTGGCCCGGGTCCAGGTCGGCGTGGGTCACGCTGTTCGTGACCAGCTCGCTCACCAGGAGCTCGATCCGGTCGACGACCTCCTCGGGAGAACCTTCGAGCGCTCGCCGGACCGAGTGCCTCCCCATCCGCGGCGCGTTGGTTCGTGTGGGGAGCTTGAAATGCTCCACCGTCTCGTTCCCTCCGGGTACGGCCAAAACGGGCATGAACGAGGTATACCCCCTCAGCCAGGGGTCACGCTCAATCGACCGCAAGGTCGGAACGTCACGGTTCTCCTTGCACTGCACGTCGAGGGGGACGTATGGTCCCGGCCAGCGTGACCGGCCCGCCGCAGTTCCGAGCCGAGCCCACCACCTCGCCCCACGGCTTTCGCCTTGCGGGCGAAGTCGACATGTCGAACGCCTCGGTCCTGGGTGACCTCCTGCGCCCGGCACTTCGGGCAGGGGGAGACCTGACGCTGGACATGGAGGGGATCACGTTCATGGACAGCACGGGCATCCAGATGCTCCTCAGGGCGGCCAAGGAGATCGCGGGACGGGGACACCTGGTCCTGTACCGGCCCGGGTCACTGGTCCTGAACGTCCTGAAGTTGATCAGGGCGGAGGAGCTCCCGGGTCTCTCGATCGTCGAATAGCCTCGTCGCGGATTCGTCAGGAAGCTACCCGCTCAGCCTGGGAAGCGACCCGGTGGGCGTCGCGCTTGGAACCGCTTCGAGACCGGAGCTCGCTGCTGCGGCGCTTGACCATCCTCACCACGGTCCCGGGCCTCTGGTCGGTGCCGCAGTCGATGCTGATCTGATCCATCACCGACATCATCAAGAGGAAGCCGCGACCGGAGAGCTGATCGGGGGCGGCGCTGGGCATCGTCCTCTTGAACGTCCCCGAGTCGCGGACCTCCACCTCCACCCGATCGCCGAACGGCCGCCAGGAGACGTGAACCTGGGGCGTTCCGCTGTGGATCACCGCGTTGGCGCCGGCCTCGGACACGGCCAGGACGATCTCGTCGACCCACGGCTCGAACGAATCGATCACGGCCCGGCGACGAACGAATTCCCGGATCCGAGATAGGGCGGAGAGCCGGGCGGGGAACGAGCGTGCCATGGCCTTCCCCTCGTCTCCATCTCGTCCTCGCTCGACGAGGATCCGGGAGCCTTTCCGATCCAACCCCATGAGCGACAGGACCACTCCCACATGTCTCATCGGGGACCACAGGACCAGGCGCCCGGGCGGCGTGATTCGTCCCGTCGCCCGGATGAGCGCGCGCACCCCACTCGAGTCGATGAACCTGAGCGAGGACAGGTCCAGGACGAGATCCCCCTCGCCGGCCGCTTCCACCTCCAATCGAAGGGCGACCTGGGCGGCGACGGAAAGATCGAGCTCCCCCGAGAGGCGGAGCCTTCTCGGCTGCCCAGCCGAGGCGATCTCGAGCGGCATAGGTTGTTCTTACCCCCTCTCCCCGGCAACAATCGCCCGCTCCGGCCCTCAGCTGAGGGGACGGCCATCCTCGAGGCAGTAGACGTTGTACGGGCGACGGATCACGGGCAGGGCGACGTTACGCACCGGGACACCGCCCGGCGTCACGCCCTTCTCGGTCCCCCGGTGCGCATGCCCGTGGATGACCAGGTCCGCTCCGGCCCGGTCCACGGCCTCGCCCAGCAGGTAGCTCCCCAGGAACGGGTAGATCTCCGGCCGCTCCCCTTGCAGGGTCTGCTCGATGGGCGCGTAGTGCAGGAGCACGACCCGCACGTTCGTGTCGAGACCGGACAACGCTCCCTCCAGCTCCTCGGCGATCTCCTTGGTGTGGCGGATGAACGCCTTCATCTCGGGCTCTCCGAAGTCGCTCCCGCAGGCGCCGGCGAAGCCTCCGCCGAACCCCTTGGAGCCGGCGATCCCAACCCGCTGTCCGTCGAATTCGATGACCACGCTCTCTCCCTCGAGCACCTGGATCCCGCTTTCCGAAAGGAGCTTCCTCACCTCAGCTTCCCGGTCCGATTGGTAGTCGTGGTTCCCAAGAACGGCCACGACCGGAAGGGGTGGGTCTCCCAACTCCTCGGCCAGGATCGCCGCCTCCCCGGGATCACCGACCCGGGTGAGGTCTCCGGCCAGGAGCAGCAGGTCCGCGCGTTCCAGCAACGACTCCAGATGCGGGCGGAGGGTGCCTCGAAGGTCGGCCCCGAAATGGAGGTCCCCCGCCGCAGCCACGCGGATCATCCGAGCTGCTCGACCTCCGGAACCCCGGAGATGGGCTCCACGGTCACGTGGTTCGATACCTCGTGATCGGGCAGCAGCTCCTCGACGACCGCGGCGATGACGGTCCTCCGTTCCTCGGACGGCACGGCCCCCGTGATGAACACTCGGTCGCCGGCCATGGTCACCTCCACGTGGAGCTCGCCCACCCTGGGATCGGCCGCCAGGGCCTCGCGGACGTGTTGCACGAGATAGTGGTCCGGCTGGCCGCGCTCCGCCGGGCCGCCCCCCTTCATGCCGACATCCTCCCGGGAGCCGCCGGCGAGGCGGCCTCCGGCTCGAGGATCACGTCGATCAGGGACCGGATCGCCGAGGCCGGCACGGCGATGTCGTTGGACTGGGCATAGAGGAGGAGGCTGGCGACCCGCCGAGCTGCTCGCCGGGCCCGGCGGATCAGGTAGTCCCAGTCGAGCTCGGCCCGGGCGACGATGCCCAGTGCGTCGTACCAGTGGCGAGGGGTCTTCTCGTCGTGCACCACCGCCTTGATCACCACCAGATCCTCGGGTGCCACCACCCTCAGGCGCAGCCCCTTGAATTCCTCCAGTGAGGTCCTGGCCAGCATCTCGTCATCCAGGTAGATGTCGCCCGTCGAGCGGAAGATGACGTCGACCAGGACGCCCGCCTTGATGCCCTTGAAGAGCCAGAAGGAATCGGTGCGCTGCGTGGCGAACCCCGCCCCGGCCAGCGCGTCAAGCGTCCGCGGCGCGTCCTCGGGCCGGACGAAGATGTCGACGTCGTGCGTCCACCGGGGACGCCCATGCAGGGCGGAGGCGATCCCGCCGATGAACGCATACGGGATCCCCGCATCGTCGATGGCGTCGATCGCTTCCTTCGCCATGCGAAGGAAGGTCGGCTCGTCGACGTTCCAACCCTCGAAGGAGATGTCGGGCACGGCTCGCATATATACCCCCGCCCGCCCGCGCCGAACCAGACCGACCAAACGAGGTCCAACCGGCGTATCCCGGGACCTGACGGGGTAACTACGAACGTGAAACTCCGGAAGGGAGGCCCTCCATGTCCATCCTCGTCCGTCACGCCATGACCGAATCCCCCCAGACGGTGCGGCCGGACATGAACGCATCCGACGCGGCCGGCTTGATGAAGTCCGAGGACGTGGGGGCTCTTCCCGTGGTGAAGGACGGGCAGCTCGTGGGATTGGTCACGGACAGGGACCTCGTGGTTCGGGTGCTTGCAGAACGGCAGGACCCCGAATCCATCCGGGTCGGGGACATCGCCACGCGTTCGCCGGTGACGGTGACGCCGGACATGCGCCTGGCGGAGGCCCGCGAGCTCATGGAGCGGCACCGGATCCGGCGCCTTCCGGTGATGAAACGGGAGGAGCTCGTCGGCATCCTCTCGCTCGGGGACGTGGCCTGGGCGGACGCCAGCACTCGCGAGGTCGGCGAGGCCTTGAAGGCCGTCTCCGAATCCGAGAGCACCACGACCCAGAACGAGACCGCGGACCGCGGCACGCCCGACCGAGTCCGTCACAAGCGGCGGGCCAGCTAGCCAGCCGGCCCGGCGTGGGTTCATCATCATGGCCATGGCGGCGGCTCGGATCGATCACGTCGTGCGGGCGGTTCGCGATCTCGACGAGGCGGCGGTCACGCTCAAGAACGAGTTCGGATTGGGCTCGGTGGTCGGAGGCCGCCACGCCGGTTGGGGCACCGGAAACCGGATCGTCCCGCTCGGCCCCGACTACATCGAGCTGATCGCGATCCTCGACCCGGAGGAGGCGGGACGGTCCTTCCTCGGGCGCCACCTCATGGAGCAGCTCGAAGGCGGTGACGGGTTCATCGGGTGGTGCGTGGCCGTCGACGACGTCGAGCGCCACGCGGCGACGCTCGCACTCGATGTGACAACCGGTTCGCGAACCCGACCCGATGGGACCGTCCTCCGGTGGAGGTCGGCCGGCCTCCAGGAGGCGATGGTCGATCCTTCCGTTCCCTTCTTCATCTCATGGGACGTCCCGCCCGAGCTGCATCCCGGTCGTGCCGCAGCCGATCACGCATCGAGCCCCAAGGGGATCAGCTGGATCGAGGTGGGGACCGATGCTCTGCGCCTGAAGGACTGGTTGGATGGTGAGCAGTTGCCGGTTCGAGTGGTGGGAGGTCCGCCCGGCGTGCTCGGCGTGGGCATCGCCACGGACTCGGGAGAGATCGTCCTGCGCTGAGCCCCGTGCCTCACCCGGCCGCCAGCAACTCCCCCAGCCCGCGAAGGGCGATGCCGCGGTGGCTGATACGGTTCTTCTCCCCCGGCGACAGCTCGGCCATCGTTCGCTGCTCCCCGTCGGGGATGAAGATGGGGTCGTAGCCGAATCCGCCCGTCCCGCGAGGCTCCAGAGTGAGGCGGCCCTCGCAGATGCCCTCGGCCGTCACGGTCCGGCCCTCCGGCCACACACACGCGGCCACGCAGCGATACCGGGCGGAGCGCTTCGGCTCAGGCACCGCCCAAAGGCGCTCGATCAACAGGCGAAGGTTCGCCTCATCCGTCGCGGCCGGGCCGGCGAACCGGGCCGAGCGTGGTCCGGGGACACCGCCGAGCGCGTCGACCTCGATGCCGGAGTCGTCCGCAACGGCCGGGATGCCCACGGCGCCGGCGACCGTCTTCGCCTTGATGACGGCGTTGTCCAGATAGGTCCTCCCCGTCTCCTCGACGTCGGGCCAGTCGGCGACCCGGTGAGGACGCGAGCCACCGACCGATTCGGCCAGCACCCACCGGACCGGCCAATCCGCGCAGATGGCCAGGATCTCCCGGATCTTCCCCGGATTCCTCGTGGCCAGGGCCAGCTCGTCGGGGAACGGCACGCTCAGCGGGCCAGCGACTGCTGTTGGAAATCGGTGAGGCTCCGGATGCCCTCGGCGGCGAGATCGATCAACCTGTCCAGCTGGGTCCGGGTGAATGCCTTCCCCTCTGCCGTTCCCTGGAGCTCCACGAGCTCGCCGGACCCGGTCATGACAACGTTGAAGTCGACCTCCGCCCGGGCGTCCTCCTCGTAGCAGAGGTCCAGGAGGAACTCGTCCTGGACGATCCCGGCGCTGATCGCCGCCACGGAGTCGGTGAGGACGTCGGCGGGCATCGCGCCGGTGCCGGACAGACGGCCAACGGCCTGGGCCAGGGCGAGGTAGCCCGCGGTGATCGACGCGGTCCTGGTGCCGCCGTCGGCCTGGAGGACGTCGCAATCGATCCAGATCGTCCCCTCGCCCATCCGTTCGAGCGCGGTGATGGAGCGGAGCGACCGGCCGACCAGCCGTTGGATCTCCTGGGTTCGCCCCGAGGGCCGTCCCGACTGGACCTCGCGGGGGGTCCGCACGGCCGTGGACCGGGGCAGCATGGCGTATTCGGCCGTCACCCATCCGCTCCCAGTCCCCTGGAGGAACTTGGGGACCTTCGGCTCGAACGAGGCGGCCACCAGGACCCGGGTCTTCCCCATCTCGAGCAACGCGGATCCCTCGGCCCACTCCAGATAGCCCATCTCCACCTTGAGTGGGCGGACGTCCCTCGGTCCGCGGCCGTCGACGCGCACCAGCTCGCTCACAGCTCCACCCGCATCCCCTCCACGGCGAGCTCGACGTCCCCTCCGAAGGCCGCTCCGGCCCGTTCCCGAACGACCTCCCGCGGATTCTCCGGCCAGACGTGGGTTACCACCAGCCGGGCCGCGCCGGCCCGCCGCGCGGCCTCCCCCGTCTCAGAAGCGGTCATGTGGATCGGCTCGGCCCACGACGGCGGCTCGATCCAGGTGGCCTCGGCCAGCAGGACGTCGGCTCCTGCCGCCAGGCGAACCAGTTCGTCGTTGGTCCCGGTGTCCGCGCTGTAGGCTAGGGCCCGACCCTCGCACTCCAGGCGCATCCCGAGTGTGGGAACCGGGTGGCGCATGGGTGCGGTCCTCACCCGGAACGGCCCGGCCTCGAATCCGTCTCCTGGCTCGATCACCGTTGCCTGGAACGCCCTGGGGAGGTCCTGCTCCAGCGGCAAGGCGTGCTCGAACATGCCCGGAGGAGCGAACAGCGGGATGGGCGGCTGATCCGTCCCGTACCAGCGGGCCAGGTAGAACGGATAGACGTCGAGGAAATGGTCGAAGTGGCGGTGGGAGACGATGACCGCGTCCACGTCGGTGATGCCGACGTGCCGCTGGAGATTCGCCAGCGTCCCCGTTCCCAGATCGATCCACAGGTTGAACCCGTCGGCCCGGACCAGGTAGCCGCTAGCGGCACCGCCCGGGCGGGCCCATCCGCCGCCCGCGCCGAGGACGATCAGCTCCATCACGGGTGACCTGCCATGTCCAGCGCGACGTGGCGCGCCCCCGGGAACTCCGGCCCAAGGAACCGTCGCCCGAGCTCCGCGAATCGCTCCGGATCCCCGGACGACTCGAACCGGTGAACGGGTGGACCCGGCTCCTCGCGGAGGAGGTCGCCCGAGGCGAGCACGTCGTACAGGTCGTCGGCGGCTTCCTCCGCCGAGGAGATCAGGAGAACCCCCGGTCCCATCACGTGGTGGATGGCTCCTCGGAGCAACGGGTAGTGGGTGCAGCCGAGGATCAGCGTGTCAACGTCCGCCTCACTGAGCGGGGCGAGATATTCGGCCGCGGCCCGCATCAGCCCGGGGCTGGTGGTGTCGCCGCGCTCGACGGACTCGACGAACAGCGGGCAGGCGCGTGAGACGAGCCGGGCCGACCGCTGCGGGTCGAGCCGGTCGAGTGTGCGCTGATAGGCGCCGCTCGAGACCGTGGCCACCGTCCCGATCAACCCGATCCGGCCGTTGCGGGTGGCCCTGACCGCGGCGCGAACCGCCGGTTCGATCACCCCGACCACGGGCACGGGAACCGAGGCGGTGACGTCCTCCAGCCCGGCGGAGGATGCCGCGTTGCACGCCACCACGATGGCCTTGACGTCCTGGCCGGACAGATGGTGGGCGATCTGGACGGCGAACGTGCGGATCTCCTCGAGCGAGCGCGGCCCGTAGGGACACCGGGCCGTGTCGCCGAAGTACAGCACGGCCTCGTTCGGCAGCTCGTCCATGATGGCGCGGACCACGGTGAGGCCCCCCACCCCGGAGTCGAAGACACCGATCGGCCGCGGATCAGTCACCGGAACGTCCCCTCCTCACCACCACAACGTCTCCTCGACCTGCTTCTCGGCCATGGGCAGATCGGCCGCCCAGGCATGGGTGGACAGATACTTCCATCCACCGTCGGCGAGCAAGCAGACCACGTCGCCGCCGTCCAGACGCTCCGCCACTCGCCGGGCGACGTGCACGACCGCTCCCGAGGAGATGCCCGCGAAGATGCCCTCCTTCTGAGTCAGCTCCCTGGTGGCCCGAAGGGCATCTCCAGACGACACGAGGAACTTCCCGTCGAGGATCCGCTCGTCGAGGATGGGCGGAACGAAGCCGTCCTCCAGTGACCGCAGGCCGTAGACGAGCTCCCCGAGCTCCGGCTCGGCCGCGATGACCTTCACCTCGGGGCTGTGCTCCTTCAGCCGCCTGCCGGCTCCGGTGAGCGTCCCCCCCGTCCCCAGCCCCGCCACGAAGTGGGTGACCTGTGGAAGGTCCCGGACGATCTCGGCCCCCGTTCCCTGGTAGTGCGCCTCGGGGTTGGCCTGGTTCCCGTACTGGAAGGGCATGAAGTACTTCTCGTCCTTGGCCATCCGCGCGGCGATCTCGATGGCCCCGTTCGTTCCCTTGTCCGCGGGCGTGAGCACGATCTCGGCGCCGAAGAGCTCCAGCAACCGAACCCGTTCCTCGCTGGCGTTCTCGGGGATCACCACCGTGAGGGGGTAGCCCTTCCGGCCGGCCACCATGGCCAGGGCGATGCCGGTGTTGCCCGAGGTGGGCTCGAGGATCCTTTTCCCCGCGTGGAGACGGCCGTCCGACTCGGCGGCCTCGATCATCCGCAGGGCGATCCGATCCTTCAGCGAGCCGGTGGGATTCTGACCCTCGAGCTTGGCCCACATGCGAACCGAGGGCTTCGGCGAGAGACGCTGGATCCCGACCAGTGGCGTGTTGCCGATGGCCTGGAGGATGTCGTTCGCCCTCATCGGCAGTGATTATCTCAGCGGCGGCGGACACGGCTCGTCCAACGAGCGGCCCTCCGGTTCTCTTGTTTCCGTTCCGTCGTGCCGATCAAAGAGAGGTGAGAGAGATCCCGAACCGCCGCCCCGCCGTATTCATCGGTGAGGGACTGGGGTACCCTTCAGCCATGGTGAGGCGGCTCTCGCTGGCCTCGGTCGTCGCCCTCCTGCTAATCGCGGCCTGCAGTGGTCCCCGCGTCATCGTTTCCAGTCCCGAGCCGCAAGGTGCGGTCGCCCCGAGTCCAGGTCCCACCGAACCCGGCCCCGAGCAGCTCCAGCAATGGGGCGGCCTCGCGGTCATCGCCCAGCCCTACATCCAGTACCTGTTCGCCCCTCCCGAGATCGTCAGCGGAGACGCCAAGGCGCCTCCCACCGGCGTCCGCGACTCCACTCTGCGACTGATGGGCGCGGTCCCCTCCACCCCGCGGTTGAAGCTGACCGCGCTGGCGAGCACCGACGGCACCGCGGCGCTTGCCTTCCAGGAAACCACGCCGTTCAAGTCGCGGTGGGGAGCGGTCATGATCCCCGCCGAGCACAAGGTGTTCTCCGCCTTCGCCGCCAACCCCAACCTGGGGAACTGGCTGATCGTGGTGGACGACGTGATCGTGATCGGGGGGAAGGACCCGGTCCCCCTGACCGCATACCGGTGGCCACGCTCGGCCGTGGAGGCCTACGCGGGGTGCGGGATCCCCAAGATGTTCGTCGTCGATGACTGCACCCACGCCTTCTACTCCGAGGCGCAAACGGTGTTCGTCATCCGCTCGGGCACGAACGTCGGGCAGTAGCCCCCGACCTTCCAGCCCCTCGGCGCTTCAGCGCTTGGCCTTCCGATCGAGCAGCACTTCGCGGGCCGCGCCGGCGCCCGGCCCCCCCGTCACTCCCCCACCCGGATGGGCCCCGGACCCGCACAGGTACAGGCCGCGGACCGGCATCCGGTACCGGGCCAGCCCGAGGAGGGGTCGCCACGCGAAGAACTGGTCGAGCCCGGGCTCGCCGTGGAGGGGATGGCCCTCGGTCAGGCCGTACTCGCGCTCGAGATCGAGGGGAGTGATCACCTCACGGCCCCCGACCCGGTCGGAGAGGCCAGGGGCGTACGTCTCCAGGGTCTTCACCACGAGGTCGCCCAGGCCCTCCCGCTCGGCGTCCCAGTCGCCTTCCCGCAGGTGGTAGGGGGCCCACTGGACCAGCACGCTCATCACGTGCCCGCCCTGCGGAGCGCGCTCGGATGGGTCGGCGATGGTGGGGATCGTCACCTCCAGGTACGGCTCCTCCGAAACCCGTCCGTACTTGGACGCGTCGAAAGCACGCTCCAGGTAGTCGATGCCCGGTGCGATCAGGATGCGGCCGGCCAGACGTCGCG
>Ga0066709_100001470_pt1 | contig 15633 bp, 12 predicted proteins | sample GraSoiAngelo_158_FD_79665 | JGI IMG/M metagenome (GOLD analysis project Ga0066709, IMG submission 79665) | Grasslands soil microbial communities from the Angelo Coastal Reserve, California, USA - 14_1009_16_30cm | ecosystem: Environmental > Terrestrial > Soil > Grasslands | place: USA...
CGCGCGACATCTTGAAGAGGTTCAACCGCCGCCGCCCGGTGCGGCAGAACCTGCCAGGCCAGATGAACGGTGTCGGCGCTGTCCGCCAGAGTCAGATACCCGTCGTATTCCACACCCTGCAACAACGAGCCGTCGCCGCCCAGGCTGCCGCCGTTCAGACTCCAGGCCGGCAGCTTGTCGGGCATCACTTTCAGCCGCACCTCGAAGCTCTTCGTGCCATAGGCCGGAACGACAACCGCCGACGGGGCATCCACCTCCACAGCTCCGCTCGCCGCGTCGTCGGCGTATCGGAATTGCGACGAGATACGGTAAGTGCGCGCGGAACCGGCGTAGTTCCGAACCGTGACGGTCTTTCGGTAGGTGCGGTCGTCTGAGAGCGCATCATAGCCGAACGACAAGCTGCCGGTTTGATCGCCCTCGTCCCACGCGGCAGTCTTGCCGGCAAGTGCCCGGTCCACGCGAACTTCACCGCCGCCAACGCGGGTAATCGGCGCCAGCACACCCGGAAAACGCGCCGGGTCCGTTTTGATGTCGGTCTCGGCCGTGTTCATCAGGAGCGCCTTGAGCTCGACCGGCGAACGATGGGGATAGGCCTGGACCAACAACGCGGCGCTTCCGGCGACCATCGGCGCCGCTCCGGACGTGCCCCCAAATGCGGTCGCGCCATCACCGGTTCCCACCTGGGCCGAAACCGAGCCGCCTGGAGCGCTGATGTCCGGCTTGATAGCGTTGAAACTAACGCTCGGCCCGCGCGAGGAGCTCCCGGTCACACTGCCAACCAATGGAATAAAAACATCCGGCGACACCGTGACGTTCACCGTTGTCCCGGCCGAAAGTTGTTCCTTGATTTTGTCCGCGTCGGCCTTCGTGATCACGAGCGTCTCGGCAAACGTGTCCCCGCCCCCAAATGCGAACGATATCGGATCTCCCGCAGCCACCAATCCGATCAACACACCGATGGCCCCGGCCTTGGTCGCCCGGTCCACCTTGAGACTCACGTTGCAATCGCCCCGGTCAATCAATGCAATCTTGCCGGCCGGATCCGCCAGATAGGGATCCTCAGGGCTCTCGGGTGATTCGGCGGGGCATCCGCGTCCGACGAAAACGACATTGCCCGTGAACCCGTGGACGACCGGCGCCCAGCCAACGTTCTCGGTGTTGGGATACTGGCCGGCAATCACACCCGGGGAGTTGATCACCAGGGGAAACCTGTTCGCGCTCGGCACCTGCGTCTGCGCCACACTGATCACCTCCGGCGCAACGCTCGGTGAACTGGCAATGTAGGGACGATCGCCGGCGTTCCCGGCGGAGGCCACCACCACCACACCCAACCGCGCGGCGTTGGACGCGGCCAGGCTCAAATCGTCCTCGCGTTGGCCGTAATCCAATCCCAGGGAGAGGTTGATCACGTCCACTGCGTCCGAGATGTCACCGTCCCCGTTGGGATCGAGCGCAAAATCCATCGCCTGCAGGAGGGCGATGCCGTTGCAGGCGGACGCGACGGAACTGCAGGCCTTGCACGCGTAGAATTTTACACCGGGCGCCACGCCCTTGGCGCCCCCGATGATGTCGGCCACGTGAGTTCCATGGCCGTCGAAATCAATCGGGTCAGGGTCGGGCGCCAGGTCACCGTCTGGCCACACCTCGCCCACGAAGTCGAAACCGCCAATGACCTTGGCGGTTGGAAACAGGCCGTCGGTCGTGGTGTTCTTCGGATCGCTCGAGTCGGCGCCGTAGGCCGCTGCATAGGCTTCCACGGTGCCCGGCCCGCCGAATTCTTTGTGCGTGTAGTCGATGCCCGAGTCGATCACAGCGACCGTCACGCCCGAGCCGTCGAAACCTGCGGCCTGCACCGCCTTCGCGCCGATGTAGGGTACAGTTTCGGCCAGATCGAGTTTGTAGCGCCCGACCGGACGGATCGACACCACGTTCGGCAAGGCGGCGATGGCCGGAATACGGGACGCATCCACTTTGATAATCACTGCGTTGAGCGCCTTGGTGAGCCGGCCGCGCTCGCGCCCGCCCATCACCCGGACCTCGCGCATCAGGTCATCGTGTTTTCGCGACAAACCGGCGACGTGCTCGCGTTGCTGGGCCGGCGTCAGTCGCCCACCCTTCTTTTTCGCCCCCGCACCGTGCGCGACGGCCAACGGCGCATCGCCCAGGCGAACGACAATTTCAACGTCACCCCGCGTTTTCAGCAATCCGGAATCGACCGATGCAACAGTCCTACTGGGCAAGGCCAGGTGCGAGACGTCCGGGACGGGTACCGGTGGTTCCGCCGGCAGAGCCAACGTGGTGAACCCTGTGAGAAGGGTGAGAAGAATGAGCTTACGCATATGTCCTCCGCCATCTGTTTGTGCTTGAGTTGATCCCTAAGAAACACCCGGGCTACGTGCTCCTGCGACCAATCCATCTGTTAATTGTCTTCGTACCCTTTGTCAATCCTTTTCCACGACCTGTCGCGGCTTGGGCGAGATCGCCGCCTTGAATTCCCCTTGCCACAAGAATCGGGCTCCGACATTATCGGCTATGGCAGTCACCCAACAGTCGAATCCAGTCGATTCCCAATTCTTTCAACCGGCGGAGGCCTTTTTCAGTTCGCACAGCAATCTGGCGCTAACGTACGACGATGTCACACTGGCAACGCTTTATTCGGAGATTCTCCCGCGCGACACCCAACTCGACACTCAACTGGCCGAAGGGCTGAGCTTGAACATTCCGGTGATCTCGGCGGACATGGACACGGTCACCGAAGCCCGCATGGCGATCGCCATGGCGCTCAACGGCGGCCTGGGTCTGATCCACTACAACATGCCGGAAAAACAGCAACTCTCCGAAGTGAGCCGCGTCAAAAACCACGTGCACGGGCTGATTCAGGACCCGATCAAGGTCGGGCCGGACCAGCTCATTGGCGAAGTGCTGGACATGATCGAAACGCGGAAGTTTTCCTTCAGCACATTCCCGGTCGTGGACGCCGAAGGAAGGCTGGTCGGCCTGCTTTCGGGCCACGTCGTGAAGCCGCGCTATGCCAAACGCAAAGTGGCGGAGGCGCTCACGGCGCGAAATCAGGTCCACACCATCAAACAAACCGAACTGGGCACCAACCCGATCGCCCGGGCCGACAAGTTCTTCACCGACCATCCCGGAATTCACAAATTGCTGGTGGTGGATGAAGAAGACCGCTTGCGTGGCCTGTTCACGATGAGCGACGTCGAGCGCATCACCCAGGAACGAAGCGCCCAGTTCAGGCCGGCACGCGACTCGCATTTCCGGCTCACCTGCGGCGCCGCGGTCTCGGCCACGCGCAACGCCTTCGGCGATCTCGACCGCGATCGCATCCTCGACCACGTCGGCGCGTTGGTGGACCGCGGCGTGGACGCGGTGGCCATCTCGACCGCTCACGGTTTCAGCCAGGGCGTGGGAGAAACCGTCCGAATGCTCCGCGACGCGTTTCCCGCTCTGCCGCTTATCGCGGGCAACGTGACCACCGCCGCTGGCGTCGAATACCTGGCCGACTCCGGCGCCAACGCCATCAAGGTGGGTCAGGGACCGGGCTCGATCTGCACCACGCGGATCGTGGCCGGGGTCGGCGTTCCGCAATTGACCGCCCTTTATGTCTGCTCGAGGGCGGCGCAAAAAAAGGGCGTGACGATCGTTGCCGACGGAGGGATCACCAAATCCGGCGACATCGTCAAGGCGCTGACCCTGGCGCACGCGGTCATCTGCGGGGGCCTCTTCGCTGGCTGTCCCGAGGCCCCCGGACAGATGATGGAGATTGGCGGCAAGTTGTACAAGCAATACCGGGGCATGGGGAGCTTTGCGGCGATGAAAGTCGGCTCGGCCGCCCGTTACGGGCACTCGCCCAGCACCAACCAGAAGGTGGCTCCCGAAGGGGTCGAGGCGCTCAAGGAGGTTTCTCCTTCGCTCGACGTCGTGCTCACCCAGTTGATCGGCGGCATCCAGTCCGGCATGGGCTATCTTGGCGCCGCGAATCTGGCCCAGTTGCGCAACAAAGCCCGCTTCATTCGCGTCTCTCCCGCCGGAATGCGGGAGGCCGCGCCGCACGATGTCGTTGAGGTGAAAACCGGAAGCTGACCAGAGACATCGGCGTGTCGGCGCGTGGGAGGATTGAGGCTAAATCGTCCTCGTCCTCGAGGGCCGTACTTTCGATTACGAGGACGAGGACGAAAAATTCACGCGAACGCGCGAAATCTGCGTCAACCCTGTTCTCCCCCTCAGAATTTGAATACCGTGTTGGTCGTTCCGCACTGGGGGCAACGCGACCGGTCAACATCGGCGTCGTCCGTATAAACAAACGCGCACTCCTCGCACCGGAAGATATTGTCCTGACTGGGGGTGGGTTCGAACCGTTTTCGGCGAAATTCGTAATACACGGCCACGCCGCCCAGCGCCGCGAGCAGAACGAACACGTAGAGAAAAAACAACTGGTCGGGCGTCATGGCGGAGGTCTGACGGCCGGACCATTGGTCGCGGCCAGTTCCAGCGTGTGCCACTGAAAGATAATCTTTCCCCAGGTCAGCGCGGTCCGGTCGCTCGATGAAGACGAGTCGCTCGGCGCGACAGGTGTAAAGCGAATCGCCTTGACCAGGTCGAGCGCGGTCTGGTCGGCCGTTCTGGAGCCGCTGCTGCTCAGTGGAACCGGAGAAAACACCAGGCCCGCCTGACCAACACACACCTGGACCACCGTGTTGGTCAGAATGTCGCCGTGGGGAAGGGAAGGGATTTCCAGCGGTGTGGCCAACTCGCGTCGAGCCAGGTCTCCTTCGATACGAAATGTTGATTTCACCCGCAAGGGAACCGGCGAAAGCGGCACCGCGCTGAGCCGCGGCGCCGGTTTGTCCGGCAGAAGCGGAGGACCAGCGAGGTTGGTGCGGGTCAATTCCGCGAAGGCCGCGCCCAATTCGGCCGCTGGAAGAGCGAGCCAGCGGCGCGGCTCCGTCCAGTCCCTGAACTCGTGCCGCAGCAGCGGCGTTCTCATCCACGCCGCTCCCGAAAAACCGCGCGGATCGGGCAGCGCCAGGACGGTCGGATCTTCGATGTTCAGCCATTCGGCGAGCGGACTGCCGGGAGTGGGATTTCCGGCCAGGCGAAACGTGGTGATGAAATCGGGCCGGCGCGGGACCATCGTGTCGCGTTTCGAAAGCAACGCGATCGCCGCCACCTGCCCGGCCGCGACGAAAAAAATCGTGGTCCACCACCGGACTCGAGACCAGCCCAACGGTTCTGAAGCGACCGCTCTCATCGGCCGCCGGTCGCCCGTGCCGGCACCGTCGGCGGACGTGTTGCGAAGAGGGTCTCCTTCAAGCCGGCCTCGCGCGCCAGGTTCGCCAGGCGAACAATTGTGTCGTAAGGAACAGTCTTGTCAACCATCAGCACCAGCACCGCCGGTTCCCCGGCGGCGCGGGCGGCCTGGCGCAACTCCGTGAGCAACTCACTCTCGCGGATGACCTGGTTGCGAAAGTAGAGGCGATGATTGGTGTCCACCGCGACGGTGACCGTCGGACCGATGACACCGGGCCAACCGGAGGCTTCGGGCAGCCGGATGGACACGCCCGGCAGGAATACCAGGGAGGAATTGAGGAGCAGAAACATCGCCACCAGGAACAACACGCCGACGAACGGCGAGGCATCGAGCTGGCCGCGAAAAATTCTGGCGTTGCGCGGGAGTTTCATTGGCCGCTGGCGTTGACCGGTCCGGATACGATGTTCAGAATTTCCGTCGAGGCCTTTTCCATGTCGAGCACGATGCTGTTGACCCGGTTGACGAGGTAATTGTAGCCGGCATAGGTGGGAATCGCCACCGCGAGTCCCGCGGCCATCGAAATCAGTGCCCCCCAAATGCCGCCGGCGAGCCGATCGGGAGTGGCAAAGGTGCCTTCGCGTTGCAACTGCAGAAACATTCTCATGAACCCCATCACCGTCCCGAGCAGGCCCATCAAGGGCGCGATCTGGGCGATGGTCGCCAGCAGATTCAATTTGTCCTCCAGGCGCGGCACCTCGAGCAGGCCTGCTTCCTCCAACGCGTCGCGAACCCCTTCCCGGCCGCGGTCTCGATTCAGGATCGCTGTCTTCACCAGCCGCGCCACCGGACCCGGAGTGGCGTCACAGATCGAGAGCGCCTCCACCACATTCTCCCGCTTGAGCACGTTGCGCACACCGCTGAGAAACTCCGTGGAATTGATCTGCGCGCGGTGATAGTGCAACAGCCGTTCGATGAAGACGACAATGACCACCGCGCCCATCATCATCAGCAGCCACGCCATTGGCCCGCCGTCGTCGAGCAGGACGCGTATCATGCCGTGTTTATAGGGTTCACACGACCAAGTTCAAAGCGCAAAGTTGTCCGTGGTCCGATTTCCTGCTGCACGGCTGATGCGGAGCGACAAGGGACCACGGACGACTGACTTTCTTTCTTGCTTCGGCGCGCGACTGCCGAAATCGTTGGCGCATGGAAAAGCCGGACCAATTTCGCGAACTGTTCCGCATGCAAAAAGCGCTCAACGAACGGAGCAGGACTCGAAACACGTCTGAACCCTCGCGCGATTTTCATCCGATGCCTCCCGCGAAACGCACAATCAGGAAGCGCGCGACCCGCAGCCCGCGGCGGCCACTTCTCTGGCTCGTTCCGGCACGTTGGCGGAACGAATTGAGCCGGGTGCTCATTCCGCAGCCGCGGATTGCCGCCCGCGTACGGCAACTGGCGCGCCAGATTGAGAGCGATTTTGCCGGCCGGGACCTGGTGATCGTTTCCTTGTTGAACGGCACGGTGCTGTTCCTGGCCGATCTGATCCGCCACTTCTCCCTGCCGCTCCGCCTCGATTTCATCGGCGTCTCGAGTTACGCCGCGAGGACCACTTCCGACGAACTCGTCTTCACCAAGGAACTGCGCCTGGACGTGCGCGGGCGCGACGTTCTGCTCGTGGACGACATTCTCGACACCGGACGGACGCTCAAGCGCGTCCTGGAAAAGCTGCGCCGACTCAGGCCCCGGCGCGTCAAAGTCTGCGTGTTGCTCGAAAAGAGGGCACGCCGGGTCGAGAAGGTGCGCGCAGACTACGTCGGGTTCGCCATTCCGGACCTGTTCGTCGTTGGTTACGGGCTTGATTTTGCCGAGCGATATCGGAATCTCCCGTTCGTCGGGGTGTTGCGTCCTCAGCGCGGGGGCGGCCGAAACCGAGACGTTCGATGAATTCCGCGGTCTCTGGCGGTGGCGAAGCCCGGTTCCACCGCGCTGAGAGGGCGCTTACGCGCGAGGCTTTTGAGATGACAAATGCTTTCGCTGCCAGACAAAACTTGCGCCGGAAACAACGCCTTTACACGCCGTTGCCGAGCAACATCAAAGCGGCTGACATGCAAGTTGCCGTCCATTTTTACTCGTATTTCAAAGACCTGACCGGCTGCGCTCAGGCCACCGAAACTTTGGCGCCGGGCAGCCGCATCGCCGATTTGATTTACCAACTGGCGGGCCGCTTCCCGCAACTGGGCCCGATGCAGAAATCGACGCTGATTGCGGTGGGTGTGGATTACCAGACTCCGGACTACGTCTTGCGCGAAGGCGATGAGGTGTCGTTGTTCCCACCGGTCCAGGGCGGATAACCGTCTCGTCGATTTACGTTTTACGATTTGTGATTTGCGATCCGCCGCCGCAAAAGATGAACCGCCAATTGACGATTACCACCGAGCCGATCGACGAGGCAGCGTTGTTGTCGAAACGACAGATGTCCGCCGGCATGGGCGCGGTCGTTTATTTTCTCGGTGTCGTTCGCGGAACCGAGGATGACAGGGCCATCACGGCCATCGAATACGAAGCTTTTCTCCGCATGGCAGAACACCAGTTTAACGTGTTGTTCGACCGGGTGGAAAAGAGTTGGCCGGTTGAATCGGTCCGGTTAGTGCATCGGATCGGAGTGATCCAGGTGACTGAGCCATCGCTCTGGGTGGAAGTGGTCGCGCCGCACCGCGGCGAGGCCTTCGCCGCCTGCCAATGGCTGATTGACGAGATGAAACGCGTCGTGCCGATCTGGAAAAATCCGTGGCCAAAACCAGGTTAGCCAACGCCTTTTGGGGCCCGGAACGTCGAAGCTTTTCTTGAGCTTTAGACTTTGAACTTTGAACTTGGGATGCGGTCAGTGATGCGGGCTCATTTTTCGCCCGCGACAGGGCCGCTCAAATCCTTTGACCCTGCGCGCAACTTTCTTTAGTTTCCTTTGTATGACGCTTGTCGGATAAGCGGAATAACGATGCCGTTCATTTCAGTCAAAGATGTCTTCGCGCAAGGCGGGTTGGCGACGCCCGGCCAGTTCGATGAATGGAGCAAGGCCTGGCGCGTGGCCGTGGAGAATGGTTCACAAGAGCGGATTCTGGCGTTTTTCAGCCGGGAACGCGGCCTGTCCGAGGAGGTCTTCCTGCAACAACTCGCCCATGCTTTCGGCTGGCCTTTTGTGGACCTGCCCCAATTGCCCGTCGCGCCCGAAGCCCGCCAGAAAATCTCCACCAAGGTCGCCTTCCAGTACTTCGTGCTGCCGATTCGGTTTGAAAACGGCGCGGTTCAGGTCGCGGTGAGCAATCCCTTCGACACGGCCATGCTCAACGCCGTGCAGTTCGACGCCCAATGCCCCGTCGAGCTCGCCTTGGCCCCGAAGGACGAAATCGAAAAGGCCCTCAAAAAGTATTACGGCGTCGGCGCCGAAACGCTCGACGAACTGGCCGAGGACGAGCCGATCGAACTGTTGGTCAGTGAGGACAAGGAAATCACCGAAGGCGACCAGGAGGCCAGCGTCATCAAGTTCGTCAACCAGATCATCTGGGAGGCGTACAAGGACCGCTCGACGGACATCCACTTCGAGCCGGCGGAGGACGAATTGCGCATCCGCTACCGCATCGACGGAATTCTTCACCAGACCCCGATGCCCCCGCAGCTCAAGCGCTATCAGGCGGCGCTGATCTCCCGCGTCAAGGTCATGTCCGGAATGAACATCGCCGAGAAACGGCTCCCGCAGGACGGCCGCATCAACGTCCGCATCAAGGGCGAGGAAATCGACATTCGCGTCTCGACCGTGCCCACCGTCTATGGCGAAAGCGTCTCCTTGCGTCTGCTGACGCGCGGCAAAATATTCCTGACCCTGGACAAACTGGGCTTTGCGCCCGTGGACGAACAGGCCCTGCGGGAAATAATCATCAAGCCGCACGGGATCATGCTGGTAACCGGTCCCACGGGCGCGGGCAAGTCCACCACGCTCTATGCCTGCCTGAGCACCATCAACTCGGTCCACAAACGCATCATCACCATCGAGGAGCCGGTCGAATACGAACTCAAAGGCATCAACCAGATCGCCGTGCGCTCGGACATCGGCCTGACTTTTGCCGTCGGCCTGCGCCACATCCTGCGCCAGGACCCGAACGTCATCATGGTGGGCGAAATTCGCGACCTCGAAACCGCGGAGATTGCCATTCGCGCCGCGCTGACGGGTCACCTCGTTTTCAGCACCCTGCACACCAACGACGCGCCCAGCGCCTTCACCCGGCTGATTGACATGGGCATCGAACCCTTCCTGGTCGCCTCGTCGGTCGAGGCCGTGCTGGCCCAGCGCCTGGTCCGCACGATCTGCCCGCATTGCAAGACCGAGCAACGCGTCGAGCGCGATTACCTGATCAAGATTGGTTTTCCGGAGGAGGAAATCGCCGCCGCGAAGTTCTGGCGCGGGATCGGTTGTGATGCCTGTCGCCAGCTCGGCTACCAGGGCCGCATGGGCATTTACGAATTGCTCCTGCTCAACGAAGCCGTCCGGCCCCTGATTCTAAACCGCGCGCCCGCTTCGACCATCGCGCAAAAAGCCATGGAACAGGGGATGCGTACGTTGCGCCATGATGGTTGGAACAAAGTCAGAGCCGCCCTGACCACCATCGAAGAAGTGCTCCGCGTCACCCAAACCGAGGAGCACATGAAAGGACTGGTCGAAGCCTGACGTGAAAACCACTCGGTTGAGTTCCTGCAACGTTTTGAGGGCCGCCCCGGAAGCCCGACAGCTTTGGCAATTCGGCACCGGCAACAGCCAGGTCGCCCTTAACACCCAGCAGCGCCTCCCCTCGCCCGGTCCACTGCCCGCCAGGTTGGTCACCAAAGACTGGCGCGCGCTCTGGCAGAAAAAGCTGAACATCGCCTGGATGCCCGTCGAACAGGTCTTCCTGCGCGTCGTTCACCTGCCTGCCTGTGAGCCGGAGGAATTGCGCGCGATGATCGAGTTGCAACTGGAAAAGCTCTCGCCGCTGGCGGTCAATCAGATCGTCTGGAGTTTCGAGGTTCTCCCGAAGTCGGCCGGTGAATTGCAGACAGTGATTGTCATCATCGCGGAGCGCAGCCTCGTCGAAGAGTTCCTCGGAAAACTCGAAACGGACGGCTACCTGACCGACCGTCTGGACCTGCCCTTTTTGCACCAGTTGCTGGCCACGACCATCGACGGCGATGGCGCGTGGATTTATGTCCAGCCGGCCGATTCCAAAACCGTCTGCCTGGTGGCCTGGTGGTATGGGGGCACCTTGCGGCAATTGAACCTGCTGAACCTTTCCCCCGGTGAATCGGGCGCCGCCACACTGGGTGACCAGCTCACCAATATTGCCTGGGCCGGCGAACTCGAGGGTTGGTTGACCTCGCGGCCCTGCTGGCACCTCATCGCCGATGAGGCCGTCACCGCCGCGTGGGAGCCTGTTCTGCGCCGGTGGGCCAACGAACCGATTGAATCGGTTCCGCCGCTCACGCCGGAGGCGCTGGCCGCCTTGACCGCCCAACATGCTGCCCGGGCCGAGAGCACCACCAACCTGTTGCCGGCGGAATTCTCCGCCCGCTACCAGCAACAGTTCATTGACCGGCTGTGGATGGGGGGGCTGCTCGGGCTGGCGGCGGTTTACCTGCTGGGCGTGTTGATCTATTTCGGCGCGCTCTACGTCCTCAAGTACCAGACCGGCCGAGTGGAGGCCCAGGTCGCCGCGTTGAGCGGGGACTACACCAACGCCCTCCAATTGAAGGAACGCGTGCGCATTCTGCAGGAACAGGTCAACCTCAAATTCGCCGCCCTGGATTGCCTCAAGGCGGCGGCGGAAAAGCTGCCGCCCGAACTGACCCTGCAGGCGTTTGTCTTTTCCAAGGGTGACCGCGTCCAATTGCGCGGCAGTGCGTCCGAGGAAGGCCAGCCCAAGATCACCGAATACACCGAGGCACTGAGCAAGGCCGTTGTCAACGGCACCCCACTCTTCACCCGGGTGAGCCCGCCTGACATCAGAATCAACAATCGCGTCGCGAGTTGGTCCTTCGATTGCGCGCTGCAAGCAGGACAAAGCGAATGACCGGATGGCTGGACAAATTGAACCTGAGGCCACAAGAACGGCGGTGGGTCGTCATGGCCGCCGCCGTCTTGTTCATCGTGCTCCAATTCTGGCTGGTCTGGCCGCATTTCCAGGAATGGCGCCAGACCAGGACGGCTCTGGAAAAAGCCAAGACGACCCTCGCCAATTATCGGGCCGCCGTGGCGCAAACCGACGAATATCGAAAAAAACTGGAGAAACTCGAAGGACAAGGCGGCACGGGTTTTCTGAGCCCGGAACAGGCCGGCACACTCCTGATTCAACGCATTTCCGCCCAAGCCCGCGAAAACCAGGTTAATGTCAGCAGTTTGAATGCGCTCAAAGGCAGCAGCTCCAAACCCAACGAGTTCTTCGAGGAACAGACCCTTCGCCTCGGTGTAAATCCCACCGGCGACAAGGAGCTGATTGATTTCCTGGTCGCCATTGGAAACAGCGACCTGATGGTTCGCGTCAAGGAACTGAACCTCAATCCGGACCAGGGCGGATACAAACTGATGGGCTCGATCAATCTTGTTGCCAGCTTTCAAAAGAAAAGCCCCATCGGCTCGGCCACTGTCAGACCGGCCGGCGCCTTGAGTTCGACCAAACCGTGACGCGAAACACACCCACCAAACCGTGAAGACCGCTCTTGTCCTCCTGTTTCTGTCGTTGCTGGCCACGCCGACGGTCGCGCAGGTTTCACAGTCGCCGGCCAACGCGCCCAGCAACTCAGCCGGCGCCGCCACCAACACACCGGCCCCGGGCCTCACCAACACCGCCGTTGAGGCCGCTGATGCGGCCGCCACCAACGTCCCCGTTGCGCCCACGAATGCAAGACCGAGGGTGGTGCCCGGCCAGGCGCCCCGACCCCTTCGAGCGAACACCAACGCGCTCCCGTTTGCCGCGTTTCCGCCGCCGCCGACCGCCACCAACGCGGCTCCCAACGCCACTCCGGACGCCAATGTCGCCGGGCAGGTAGCCGCCGCGGCGCCCGGCGCGGCAGGCAACCCGCCGGCGACGGCGGCGAATCCCCCCGGCGCGGGCCAGGCCGAACGGGGTGAACATTTCCTCAAGTTCTTCAATGCCCCGGTTGACCAAATCTTTGAAAAATACTCCGAGCTTACCGGGCGCACAGTTCTGCGGCCGGCCAGTCTGCAAGGAAATATCACGATCATCAATTATACGCCGCTGACGCGCAACGAAGCCATTCAAGCGCTCGATGGCGCGCTTTCCTTGAACAACATCACGATGATTCCACAGGCGGATAAATTTGTGAAAGCCGTCCCTTCCGCCGAAGCTCCCCAGCACGGCGCGGCCATCTCCAAACTCCAGGACGGCGAGTATCCGGACTCCGAAACGTTCGCCACTCACATTGTGACCTTGAAAACCGCCAAGCCCTCGGAACTATCCCAGCTCCTCGCGGCCTTCACCAAGAATCCCGCCGGAATTGTCCCCATTGATTCCAACCAGATTCTTGTAATCCGCGATTACGCGTCGAACATCAAACGGATGCTCGAGTTGATCGAACAGGTGGATGTGCCGGCCCAGACCGATTACAAGCTCGAGGTCGTTCCCATTAAATATGGGAAGGTCGCGGATTTGTTCGACACGATGAACGCGCTGATTTCCGGAGCGGGCGGAGGAGGAGGTGCCGGAGGCTATCCGGTGACCGGAACGCGCTCGGGAGCGGCTCAACAGCGCCGTCCGGGACAGATTCCCACCGCAACCGGCGCGGGCGGCGCTTACGGCGGCGGCGCTTACGGCGGCGGCGGCGGCGGCCGATTCGGCGGATATGGCGGTTATGGCTCCCGCACCGGGTTCGGACAGCAAGCAAATCAACCGCTGCAGGCCGTCGGCGCGCAAGCCGGGACCGCACCCGGCGGGGCCTCGTTCCAGCAACGGTTGCAGCAGATCGTCAACCGCGCCTCCGGCGCTTCCGAGGTCCAACTGCTGGCCGATGCACGGATTGTTCCCGATGAACGCTCCAATTCGCTGATCGTCTTCGCCAACAAGCAGGACATGGAAATGATCACCAATATTGTCTCCAAGGTGGACGTGTTGCTGGCCCAGGTCCTGGTCGAAGGCGTCGTGCTGTCGGTCGCCCTGAACGACCAACAGACCCTGGGCGTCAGTTGGTTGCAAAATCCGAGACGGTTCGACCAAAACTTTACCGGCGCAGGCGGAGTCAACAACGGCCAAAGCTTTTTCAGCTCGCTCACCAACCTTTCCTCTTCGCTGCCCGCCGGCTTCAGCTACTTCGGAAAACTGGGCAAGGACTTCGATGTCTCGCTCGCAGCGCTGGCGAGCGACAGCCGAACGCGCGTCCTCCAGCGGCCACGCCTGCAGACCTCTCACGCCGTGCCGGGCCTCTTTTTCACGGGTTCAACGGTGCCGTACGTGACGGGGTTCTACGACTATGGTTACGGGGCGGGGGTGGGAGGAGTCAGCTCGAGATCGACGGTCGAGCAGGTCCAGGTGGGTGTGCAACTCCAGGTTACCCCCTTCATCACGCCCGACGGCCTGGTTGTGCTGGACATCGACCAGGACATCAGTTCAATCGAGAATTTTGTCAAAATCGACAACAACGACGTCCCCACCACTTCCAGCCGCCACGCAACCTCCACACTCTCCGTGCGCGATGGTGAAACCATCATGCTGGGCGGTTACATCGAAGACAACCGCAGCAATAAGAAGTCGGGCGTGCCGATCCTCAAGGACATTCCACTCCTCGGCGCTCTGTTCCGAAACAAGGACCGCAACAACAACCGTTCGGAGCTGCTCCTTTTGATGCACGTCACCGTTTTGAAGAATCCCGCCGACGCCAGCGCCCAGGTCGAAAGGGAAAAAGCCAAGCTGCCCGGCGTCTCCGAGGCCGAAAAGGAATTCAAGCGAACCGAGGAGCAGAGTTTGAAAAAAGCCGGCTTGGCGCCGGACGCGCCTTGAATCCGTTCAGTTATTTCACGGTTGCCCGGGAATCGGCGGCAGGGGCGGAAAGGGTCTTCCTTCGCGTTCGGCCTGTTTCTTCTGAGCCTCCATTATCAGTCGCTGGGCCACCGGATCCACCGGACTCGGCGCCGCCTGAGCCTGCGGTTCCACAATCGGTGACGTCCGGACATTTCGCGACGGGATGGTTCGGTACGGGGTGGCGACAGGAGTGACGGGAGAAGGCGTCGCACCGTAATTGGGCGCCGTGCCCCCCGGCACCACGCCTGCCGTCTTGATGCCCGGTTGGTATGTCCCTGGCGGGGGCACAATGCCGGGTACTGGACCTCCCGGTGCCCCGGGATTCATCGGGACTCCAGGAACGAGCGGCGCGGCGGGTGTGGGCAGACCGTTGTCCTTGACAGTCAGCTCCGCCGGATTCCCCCCATTGAGGATTTTGACGGTGTTCTCCTTTTCGTTGATCTCCAGAACTTCAATGTCGCCCTGTTTTTCATGCTCCATCAGGTTGAAATATTGCGGATTCTTTCCCGGCTGCGCCGGAATCATCAGCCAAACCTTCCAGTTCTTGCCGGTCGAATCGGAACTGAAACCGGTCAATTTCACATTGGACGGCACCACCGGATTGGTGGGTCCTACCGGACCAATCTTCTCAGGCGGCTTCAGCGCGAAGGGATTCCTCACATGGATCACGTCATACGGATTCGCCGCCGGTTCGGTCACGTCCGCTTGGGCCATTGCGGCCCACAGGATGCCGCCAAACCCAACAACGCATTGTCTCTCGATCCAGTTCATGCGCCTAACATAGGTCATGCCCCGTTCAAACACCAAGCGCGAATTTTCGTTGCGCCGGGCCTGGTTCCAATCTCGACTTCGTGTCCACCCTCATTGGATGTTGGACGTTGGAAGGTCCATCCCCTCAAGGTTCACCCATCGCCCCGACTCCCGCTGCCCCGCCGCCTCAATACGCCGCCTGCACTCCTTTGACTGAATGTTTCTTCATCCACGGCATCAGAGACCGCAGGCGCGCGCCGATCTTTTCGATGGAATGTTTTTGCCCTTTCCTGAGCAGCGCATTGTAGCGTTTGTAACCCGACTCGTACTCCTTGACCCAGCCCTGCGCGAATTTCCCGGACTGAATATCCTTCAAGGCGGCCTTCATCCGCTTCTTGACGCTGGCGTCGATGATCTTCGGGCCAATCGTGACATCACCCCACTTGGCTGTTTCCGAAATCGAGAAGCGCATGCCGCTGATCCCCGCTTCGTTCATCAGATCGACGATCAATTTCAGTTCATCAAGGCACTCGAAATAGGCCATCTCCGGCTGATAAC
>Ga0066709_100001471_pt1 | contig 15633 bp, 9 predicted proteins | sample GraSoiAngelo_158_FD_79665 | JGI IMG/M metagenome (GOLD analysis project Ga0066709, IMG submission 79665) | Grasslands soil microbial communities from the Angelo Coastal Reserve, California, USA - 14_1009_16_30cm | ecosystem: Environmental > Terrestrial > Soil > Grasslands | place: USA...
GAGGACTTGCCGTCGGGGACGCGCTCGAGCACGCGGCGTGTGGCGGCCATCTCCTCATCGAATTCGGGAATCAACCACTCGCTTGCGAGCGCCATGCACGGCCTCCGGCACGGGAGAGCGGCGAAGCTACGCCGCCGCGGGGCGGGTGCAAGGTGCCCTAGCGATTCCAGTGCCCTGGTCGCAGCTTCGCCCGTAGGGTGGACCGGAAGCGGGCGGCGGGTCTACCGCCGCCAGGAGCCACCACCGCTCGGGAGGCACCACACCTGGCACCGACCAGCCTCTTGTTCGTCGAAGATGACCCGTTCGTCCGTTTGGCCATCACCCGCGCGCTCAATCGGACTGGAGCGTTCGCGGTCACTCCGGCGGAGCACGGGAACCGCGCCCTCGAGGTGCTCGCGGAGCAGCCCGTGGACGCCATTCTCACGGATCTGCAGATGCCCGTGATGGACGGGCTTACCCTGCTGAGCCACCTCGTGGAGCGCGGGGTGCGCGTGCCGGTGGCCGTGATGACCGGACAACAGATCACCCCCGAGATCGCCGACCGCCTGCACCGCTACGGCATTGCGGCGTCATTCACCAAGCCGGTCGATCTCGGCACGCTCGCCCAGGAGCTGCAGCGGGCGGTGAGCCCGGCTACGGTCGGACGCATCGCGGGGATCACCCTGTTTGGGTTCCTGCAGCTGATCGAGGTGGAGCGCAAGACGGCCCTGATCGTGGTGCACTCGACGACTACGGAGGGGCGGCTGTATTTCGATCGCGGGACGCTAGTCCACGCTGAGGCGCACCGGGCGAGCGGTTTGGTCGCCGTGTACGACATCCTCAGCTGGCCCGATCCCAAGCTGGAAATCTTCTACGAGCGGACCTGCCGCGAGCGAACCGTGGAGGAGCCGCTACAGCACGTCCTGATGGAAGCGGCCCGCCTGCAGGATGAGCGCGCCCGGCCCGCCAGCGTCACGGATCCCGCAGCAGGGGCGGCAGCGGTTCAGGCGGACCTGCCACCGGCCCCCAATGCCCGGGGTGTGTTGCGCGAGGCGATGCAGATTCAGGGCGCGCAGGGCGCGGCCGTGGTCGACAGCGCGACGGGAGAGAGGCTCGCCAGCGAAGGCGTGGTCACGCTCGCCCCGGAGAAAATGCGGGTGCTGGCCGCGCTCGGCACCGAGGGCAGGGCCGAAGACGTCCTGATCACCGTCGGGAGACATTACCACCTGATCCAGTTCCTCGGCTCGGAACAACAGGCCTTTCTGTACCTCGTGCTCGACCGCGAGATGTCGAACCTGGGAACGGCGCGGCGCAGACTCGCCGCTCTCGCACGCCAGGCTCAGTAGAACCCCTAGACAGTCCCTCAGTAGATCCGCTACCCCCAGGGGTGCGTCGTGGTGGTTTTTCTTCGGTCCCGCCGCGCGGGGTGGGGGGGGCGAACACGTGTGACGCTTGTCACGTCTCTTTCGCGGAGCCGCACGCATCGTGGAGCAGGTCTGTGAACACGACTCCACGCACTGTCCTCGTCGTCGACGACGACGCCACGCTGCGGGGTGCGCTCGACAGCGTGCTCGCGTCGCAGGGGTATCGCGTCCTCAGCGCGGGTGAGCCGGACGCGGCGTACGGTTTGCTCGCGCGTGGTCCGGTCGACGCGGTGCTGCTCGACGTTCGGTTACCGACCATGTCGGGGCTCGCGCTCTATCTCGCCATCGTCAGCCGTTGGCCGACGCTCACCGGGCGGATCGCCTTCATGACGGCGGATGCCCATGCTCCCGATGTCGAGCCGTGGTTGGACCGGCATCACTGCACCGTCTTCCCGAAGCCCTTCCGCTTTGCGCAGCTGGCGCGCTGGCTCGACGCCACGCTACAAGAGAGGGATTGCCAAGTCGCCGGACGGTGAGGGGTACGCCCCCCGCGTCAGCCTGAAGCGCGGGTGTGACCGCGATCGAAGTGACGATCGGTCGGGCCGATGTAGGCCGATTGCGGTCGGATCAACCTTCCGTCGCGAAGTTGCTCCAGGCAATGTGCGGACCAGCCGATGACCCGGCCGACGGCGAACGTCGGCGTGAACAACTCTGACGGCAATCCCAAGCCATGTAGCAAGAGCGCCGTGTAGAACTCGACATTGGTTTCGATGCGGCGCTCTGGCTTGCGTTCGCGCAGCAGACGAAGCGCGGTGGCTTCGACCTGGCGCGCGAGGTCGTACAGGCGCGGATCGCCCCCGCTCGCATAGAAGCGCTCGGCGGCTTGGGCGAGGACGTCGGCGCGGGGGTCACGGACTCTATAGATGCGGTGTCCGAATCCCATGAGGCGCTCGCCCCGCTCCAGCTTGGCGCGGATCACGGCTTCCGCGCGCTCGGGCGCGCCGATGTCGAATACCATGTCGAGCGCAGGCCCGGGTGCGCCGCCATGGAGGGGACCCTTGAGTGCGCCGACGGCGCCGGTGACCGCTGAGATCACGTCGGATCGCGTCGAGACGATCACGCGCGCCGCAAAGGTGGAGGCGTTGAGACCGTGATCGCAGACCGTATTGAGGTACGTCTCTAACGCGCGGGCCCGTTCGGCCGACGGTTCGGTGCCGAACAATTGATGCAGGTAATGGGCCGCGTGCGGGAGATCGGGACGCACCGGAACTGGCCCGTGACCCTGGAGAACGCGCCAGTAGGACCCCACGATCGTCGGGAAGGACGCGATAGCCGTCATCGCGTCGTCCACGGGGTTCTCGACGCGGCCGAGGCTGAGAAGCGCTGCCGCCATTCGCAACGCATCCATCGGCGGCACCTTCGCCGCCGCGGCTTCGTGGACGATGGCGATCGCGGCCTGGGAGAGCCCGCGCCGTCCGGCCAGATCCTGCATGAACCGATCGCGCTCAGATGACTCGGGCAGGCGGCCATGCAGCAGGAGGTACGCTACTTCCTCGAAGCTCGCGTAGGGCGCCAGATCTTCCACGGCGTACCCCGCGATGGTCAGCCGACCCGCCTCCCCATCGACGGCGCTGAGTCGGGTCGTTGTGGCGACCACTCCTTCCAAGCCCTCGGCCATGCTTCGATGTTGGCACGCGCTCGGAGATTGTCAATATTGAGGTAGCGTCAGTCGCCGCCTGCGCACGCCTCCACGCGTTGCTCGAGGAATTGCCGCTCCATGGAGTTGCGCGCCAGCGCGCGCGCGGCACGGAAGTGCTCGCGCGCCGTTTCCCCCCTCCCGCGGCGCAGCTCCAGCTCCCCCAGCGCGGCGTAGTAGAACGGATAGGTGGCGAGGCGATCGCGGTCGGCGATCGCACCGATTTCCTCCAGCCCGCGGTCGGGGCCCTCGCGCTGGGCAACGGCGATGGCGCGGTTCAGCGCGACGACCGGGGAGGGACGAATCGTCATCAGTGTGTCGTACAGTGAAACGATCTGCGCCCAATTGGTGTCTTCCACGCAGGCCGCGGACGCGTGCACGGCCGCGATGGCGGCCTCGACGTGATACTCGGTCAGCTCGGGGCCGGTGGCTGAGCGGTCGAGCAGCAGCTGCCCTTCGGCCATCAGTTCGGGGTCCCAGCGCGAGCGATCCTGATCGGCGAGCGCGCTCAAATTGCCCGCGGCATCGAGCCGCGCCGGCAAGCGCGCGGCCAGCAGACACATCAGAGCCGAGAGCGCGTAAGTCGCCGGTGTCGCCCCCAGGGGATGCTCGAACAGTAGTGCGGCGAGACGCAGCGCTTCCCTGCACAGCTCGACGCGCACGGCCGACTCGGGCGAAGCGCCATGGTAGCCTTCGTTGAAGAGCAGGTAGAGCGCGCGGTGGACCGCCGGAAGCCGCGCGGCGAAGTCGGGGGCGTCCGCGATCTCGAACAAACGCTCGGAACCCGCGAATGTCTGCTTCGCGCGCGAGAGGCGTTTCTCGATCGCCGCGCGCGTGCTGACGAAGGCGCCGGCAACCTCGTCCACGCTGAAGCCGCACAGGATGTGGAGCATCAGCGCGACCTGCGCCGTCTCCGGGAGCCGCGGGTGGCAGCAGGAGAACATCATGCGCAGCTGATCGTCCTTGATGGCGTCTGTCCGAAACAGCTCCTCGACGGCGGGCGCCAGCTTCTCGTCGGACTCGAGCAACCGGCCCAGCTCCGGCGCGAGCGTGCGTGCCGTGCGCTCGCGCCGCAGTACGTCGACGGCGCGATGCTTCGCGGTGGCCATGAGCCATGCGGACGGATTGTCCGGCACCCCGCGAAACGGCCACACCTCCAGCGCGCGGCAGAAGGCGTCTTGCGTCACGTCTTCTGCCAGCGCGAGGTTCTCGACACCGAAGATGCGCGTCAGCGTGGCGACGATCCGCCCCGCCTCTCGCCGGAACAGATGCTCGTGCAGCTCCATCACATGCCCGTCTTCAGGACCGGGCGGACTTCCACCACGCCGCCGCCTTCCAAGATGGGACAACCCATCGAGAGCTCCACCGCTTGAGCGAGGTCCTTCGCCTCGATCAGGGTGTAGCCCCCCACGATGTCCTTGGCCTCCGCGTACGGCCCGTCGGTGATGGTCCTCTTGTTGCCCTTGACGAGCTTGCCGGCACGCTCCAGCGGGTGCCCGCGGTCCTTGATGTGGCCCTTGTCGGCAAGCTGCTTCATCCAGGCCATCCAGGTCTGCATGCTCTTCTGCATCTGCTCGGGTGACCCCATCGCGGCACGGCTGGCCGCGTCGGTACTGCGATACAGAAACACGAATTCGCTCATGGCTCCTCCTGGGTTGGGTAGTGCCAAGCTTAAACGATTTCACTCGCGCCGGCTCTCGCGCGTTTGACCGTTAGACGTTTCACAGGCTCGCAAGCGGACATTCCGATCGGGTTGCATTCCTTCGAACCAGGACGCAGAATCGCCTGTGCCACATCCCCGGCGGTCGCAGGAGGTCCCATGATCCGCCCTATGCGAGGATTCGCGGCGCTCGCGTCCGCGCTTGCCTGTGCCGTCCCGCTCGCCGCACAGATGCCCGAGGAGCACGGCGGCCACGCGGAGCAGCTGGGACGCGTGCGGTTCGCGACGTCCTGCCGCGGCGCCGCCCAGAGCGGCGTCGAACAGGGCGTCGCCTATCTGCATTCCTTCTGGTACGAGAAGGCGGCGGACGCGTTCCGGGCGGCGGCCGCGGCGGATTCAAGCTGCGCCATGGCTTTCTGGGGGCAAGCGATGAGCCTGTTGCACCCGCTCTGGACCCCGCCATCCTCCGCGGAAGCGCAGGCCGCCATCGCCGCGATCGATCGCGGCGTCGCGCGGGCCACCACGGCGCGCGAGCGCGACTATCTGGGGGCGATCCGCGCCTACTACGCCGACTACGACGGGACCGACCCCCGATCGCGGCTCGTCCGCTATGCGCTGGCGATGGACAGCGTGCGGCGGCGGAGCCCGTCGGACCGCGAGGCTGCGATCTTCTACGCGCTCGCCCTCATCGCGGTGGGGCAGGCAAATGCGACCGACACGACGTTCACCTATCAGAAACGCGCCGACTCGATCCTCGAGCCGTTGTTCCGGCGCGAGCCTCGGCACCCGGGCCTCGCGCACTACCTGATTCACACGAACGACGTGCCGCAGCTCGCGCAGCACGGGCTGTACGCCGCGCGGCGCTACGCCGAGATCGCGCCCGGCGTCCCGCACGCCCAACACATGCCGTCACACATCTTCACGCGGCTCGGACTGTGGGACGACGACATCGCGTCGAACACGCGCTCGGCGGCGGTCGCCCGCGCCTACGAGGTGGAGCGGGGGCTGCACGCGATGTGGGATCAGCGGGCCCACGCGCTCGACTACCTCGCGTACGCGTACTTGCAGGAAGGGCGCGATACCGCGGCGCGGCGCGTCGTGGACGAGGCCGCGGCCGCTCCGGCCGGTTATCCCACGGGCTCCCTCACCCACGAATACGCGTTCGCGGCGATTCCCGCTCGCTTCGAGCTCGAGCGCGGGCGTTGGGCCGAGGCGGCGCGGCTCGCCGTTCGCCCCGCGCCCGAGTGGCCCGCCGCCGCAGCGATCACCCATTTCGCCCGCGCGATCGGCGCGGCGCGCGGCGGCGATACCGCCGTGGCCCGCCGAGAGCTGCTCGTGCTCGCGCAGATCGAGAGCACGCTCACCGCGACAGGGGGAGCGCAGGCCTACTGGGCTGGACAGGTCGCCATCCAGCGGCTCGCGGCGGGCGCGTGGCTTGACGTGGCCACGGGAGATACGGCCGGGGCCGTCCTCCACGCCGGGCAGGCGGCCGATCGCGAGGACGGTACCCAAAAGCATCCCGTGACGCCGGGGCCCGTGCTCCCCGCCCGGGAACTCGAGGGCGATCTGCTTCTGGCGGTTCAGCAGCCCGCCGCTGCCGCGCAGGCGTACCGCAGGACGCTGGCGCTCTCGCCCAACCGCGCGCGCAGCCTGTTCGGCCTGGCCCAAGCCGCCGCGCAGGCGGGCGACCTCGCGGTTGCGCGGGCGACGTATCAGCAGTTTCTAAATGTGACGGCGCAGGCCGATGGAGCGCGACCCGAGATCGCGATCGCACGCCGGGCGGTGGCGAGCCGGTAGTAGACGGGCGCGGCGGTTGACAGAGTCGCACCCGCGAATTACCTCCTCCCTCGCTCGTGGCCTCCCGATCGGCCCCGGCGTGTGCGGCACACGGTTCGAGGAGACGTTATGAGACGACTTCGGTACATCACCCTCCTGGCGGTGCTGTGGACGGCGCCGCTTCACGCGCAACAGCCCACCGGCACAATCCGCGGACGCGTCACCGACGCCGCGACCCAGCAGCCGCTCCCGACGGCGACGGTCACGGTGGGGAGTCGGGTCGTCCTGACCCAGGCGGACGGTCGCTTCGTCCTTACCGGCGTTCCCGCGGGCGCGGACACCGTGCGGGCGAAGATGCTCGGGTACGCGCCCGCGCGGCAGGGCGTCGCCGTCGTCGCAGGCGACGCCGTCGTGGTCGATCTCGCCCTGACGGCCCAGGCGATCGGTCTGTCGGAAGTCGTGGTGACCGGCTACGGGCAGCAGCGCGTTGGGGATATCACCGGCGCCGTGACGGCAGTGACCGACTCGGAGTTCAACCCCGGCCGCATCGTCAGCCCCCAGCTGCTCATCCAGAGCAAGGTGGCAGGCGTGCAAGTCGTGGACAACAATGACCCGGGCGGCGGCCTGTCGATCAGGATCCGCGGCGCCACCTCGGTGAATGCCAGCAGCGAGCCCCTCTACGTCATCGACGGCGTGCCACTCGGCACCGGCGCGGGTGGCGGGCTCTCCGCCGGTCGCGACCCCCTCAATTTCCTCAGCCCAAACGACATCGAGAGCATGACGGTGCTGCGGGACGCTTCCGCCGCCGCGATCTACGGGTCGAACGCCGCGAACGGCGTCGTGCTCATTACCACGAAGGGGGGAAGGGGGCGCGAGGGAACGGGGGTCGAGTACAGCACGAGCGGGTCCGCCTCGTCGGTCACCCGGCTACCGGACATGCTGAATGCATCCCAGTTCGCCGCTGCCGTGGCCCAGTACGCGCCGGCACGGACGGCGTTGTTGCTGGGCGCCAGCACCGACTGGTTCGGCCTCGTCGACCGCACCGCGTACGGTCAGCAACACGATGTGTCATTCTCGAGCGCGGGCAACGACATGAGCTACCGTCTGTCGCTCGGCTACCTGAACCAGGACGGCATCATCCGGGCGAGCTCGACGGAGCGGCTGTCGGTCGGCCTCAACTATCAACAGCGATTCTTCAGCGACCGTCTGAACGTGCGTACGAGGGTGCGGGGGTCGCGCGCCGTCGACAAGTTCACGCCAGGCGACGTGCTCGGCAACGCCGCCGCGATGGCGCCGACGCAGCCGGTCATGGATCCGACCAGCCCCACCGGGTACTGGGACTGGAACACGACCAATGCGTCCCCGAGCAATCCCGTGGCCAGCTTGAACCTGGCGGCCGACCACGGCACGACGTGGCGCAGCGTCGGGAATGCGCGGGCCGAGTACCGGGTGCCCTTCGTCGAAGCATTGACTGCCAACCTCAACTTGGGCTACGACCTCGCGAAGGCCGATCGAACGACCTTCTATCCGAGCATCCTGGCCGCGCAGGTGAGACAGGGTCAGGGGCTCCTCTTTCTTGCGAACAACACCCAATTGAACTCGGTGCTCGACGCGTACCTGGGCTATGCGCCGTCGCGCACCTACGGACCCGGCACCATCGATCTGGCCGGGGGCTACTCGTTCACACAGTCGCACGCCGAGTATCCCTCGCTGCGCGAAACGGGGCTGGGCAGCAACCTGCTCGGCGACAATGGTGTCCCGACGGCCGCGAACGTTCGCAATACCAGGGATATCGTCGACTACAAGCTCATCTCCTTCTTCGGGCGGCTCAACTACAACATCGGCGACCGCTACCTTGCGGCGCTGAGCGCCCGACGCGATGGCTCCTCGCGCTTCGGCCCCGGTAACCAGTGGGGCACCTTCCCGTCGGTGGCGCTGGCGTGGCGGATTTCGCAGGAGCCCTTCATGCGGGGGATCGGCTCGCTCTCGGAGCTGAAGCTGCGCGGCTCCTGGGCTAGGACCGGCAACCAGGCGTTCGGAGACTACCTGCAATACCCGACCTATACGTACAGCGACGGGCAGACGCAGGTTCAGTTCGGCAACCAGTTCGTCACCACCATCCGCCCCAGCGCCGTCGATGAGTTCATCCACTGGGAAAAGACCAGCTCCTACAACGCCGGCCTCGATGTCGGCTTCAGCAACCAGCGGTACAGCGGCTCGATCGACTGGTATACCAAAAACACCACTGATCTGATCTTCAACGTTCCCGTCGCCGCCGGCACGAACCTCGGGAACTTTGTCACGACCAACATCGGCAGCATGAGGAACCGGGGTTTCGAGCTCAGCCTGAACGCCCGCGTGCTCGAGGGGCGCGCGACCCGGCTGGGCTGGACCGCTTCGTTCACCGCCAGCCATAACAACAACGAGCTGCTCACCATCAACCCGAGCAAGAGCGTATCGAAGATCCTGACCGGCAACATCTCAGGGGGGGTCGGCAACCTGGTCGAGGTGCTGCAACCGGGCGTGCCGATCAACTCGTTCTTCGTCTATCAGCAAAAGTACGGCGCGAATGGGAAGCCGATCTACAGTTGTTGCACCAATGACAGCCTGCTCAAGATGTACGTGGACCAGAACGGGGACGGGATCATCAACGACACCGACCGGCGGCCGTTTCACGACCCGGCGCCGAAGTGGATACTGGGACACTCGTCGTACTTGAGCTACGGGCACTTCGACGCCGGCTTCACGGTGCGGGCGTACCTGGGGAGCTGGGTCTACAACAACGTGGCGTCCGCCAACGGCGCCTACCAGAACCTCACGGGCTCGGGGATGCCGAGCAACCTGCACGCGTCGGTCCTCACGACCGGGTTCGTCGTTCCGCAATACTACTCGGACTATTTTGTGGAGGACGCCTCGTTCCTGCGGGTCGATAACATCTCGCTCGGCTACTCCTCGAGCTACCGGGGACAGCCGTTCCGCCTGTACGCCACCATCCAGAATGCGTTCACGATAACGGGCTACAGCGGCGTGGATCCGACCTCGGGCCTGAACGGAATCGACAACAACATCTATCCGCGCGCGCGCACTATCACCACCGGCCTGAGCGTCCGGTTCTAGGGGGACGAAAGACATGAACCGCACATCCAAGGCAGTGAGCGTCGCCGCCGCCCTTCTCTGCGTGGCCGGGACCGGCTGCACCGATCCGACGGTGGCACCGAAGAGCACCGTCACCAGCGCCAACGTGTTCAACGACCCGAACTCGTATCGGGCGTTCCTCGCGAAGATCTACGGCGGGTTGATCGTCACCGGACAACGGGGGCCCGACGGGAATGCCGACATCGGAGGCATCGACGAGGGCTTCGGCGAATACCTGCGGTTGTACTGGTACCTCCAGGAGATGCCGACGGACGAGGCGGTGATCGGCTGGAACGATCCCGGTCTCCCTACTCTGAACACGGGGACCTGGGGAGCGAGCAACGAGATGGTGAACGCGATGTATTATCGCGTCTTCTACCAGGTGATGCTGGCCAACGAGTTCTTGCGCCAGAGCACGGATGCGAAGCTCGCGGAACGGAACCAGAACGATCCCACGCTCCGGACCAACATCCAGTTCTACCGCGCCGAGGCCCGGTTCCTCCGAGCCTTGAGCTACTGGCACGGGATCGATCTCTTCGGAAACATCCCGCTGGTGACTGAAGCGGACCCGCTGGGAGCCACTCCTCCGAAGCAGGCCACCCGCGACAGCCTCTACCGCTACGTGGTGACCGAGCTCAACGCCATCAAGGATGCGTTGCCGCCCAAGGGCGCCGCGACGTACGGCCGCGCGACCCCGGCCGCTGCGCATATGTTGCTGGCCAAGCTCTACCTGAATGCGGGCGTCTACACCGGCACGCCGAACTACGCCGGAGCGCTCACCGAAGCGCAGGCGGTGATCGCCGCGGGCTACACCATCGATCCCAGCTTTGTGCACAACTTCCAGGCTGACAACAACACCTCCCCCGAGCTCGTCTTCGTCGCTCCGCAGGACGGCAAGAACACGCAGACGTGGGGCGGGATGACGTTCCTGATCCATGCCGGCTGCGGCGGCAGCATGGCCGCGGCCAATTATGGCATTGACTACTGCTGGGGCGGATATCGTATGAAGCAGCAGGTCCACAATCTATTCGCCGCCGGCGACGGCCGGGCCTCATTCTTCTACACGACGGGCCAGCAAGTCAACGTGGATACCATCGGACAGTTCAGCAACGGGATTGCCGGGCCCAAGTTCACCAACAAGACGTCGGGCGGAGTCAGCGGTTCGCAGTCCGGCATGGTCGATACGGATTTCCCGATCTTCCGACTGGCTGACGCGTATCTGATCTACGCCGAGGCCAATCTGCGCGGCGGCGGCGGCACCCAGGCGCAGGCGCTGACCTATTTCAATGCGCTCCGCGAGCGCGCGTACGGGAACACCAGCGCCGACATCACGGCCCCCCAGTTCACGCTGGACACGGTGCTCGCCGAGCGGGGCCGCGAGCTGCTGTTCGAGGCCCAGCGCCGGACCGACCTGGTGCGCTTCGGGTTGTTCACGAGCGGTACGTACGTCTGGGCATGGAAGCACGGCGTCGTCGGCGGGGCGGCGTTGGATGCGGGGCGGGACCTGTACCCGCTTCCGGCGAACGAGCTGATCGCCAACCCGAACCTGCAGCAGAATCCGGGTTACTGAGCGCGCCGCGGGCCAGCACGTTGTCCGCGGGTGAACCCGCGGCTCGGCGTCTGCCGGTAAACCGGCACATGCCGCCGCTTCAGCGGCAGGTGCCGAGCCGCGGCTTCAGCCGCGCGGGCAGGGCGCGGTCATTGGTTGTCACAGGGCTGCTTGCAATCGCCACGGTCGCTTGCGGCCACCCCCTCGCTTCTCTATCGGGTGGGAATCCTCCCCCCGACCGGCCGACGCTGGCACCGACCTATCGCCCCAGCGGTCACCTGGCGGCGGGCGACGTGTTCGTCCACCTGTTCGAATGGAAGTGGACCGACATCGCGACCGAGTGCGAGAATGTGCTCGGACCGGCTGGCTTCGTGGCCGTGCAGATCTCGCCGCCCCAAGAGCACAGCATCACGCCCAACCACGACTGGAGCGAGCGCTATCAGCCGGTGAGCTACAGCATCGCGCGCAGTCGCTCGGGCACTCAGCCTGAGTTCGTTGACATGGTGCAGCGCTGCCGGGCGGTGGGTGTCGGTATCTATGTGGACGCCGTCATCAATCACATGACCAACTACCCGAGCCCGGGCACGGGCTCGAACGGCACGGCATACACGAAGTACGACTACCCCGGACTGTATACGCCGAGCGATTTCCACTCGCCCTGCACCGTGAACGACTACTCCAGCGCCGCCAACGTGCAGGACTGCGAGTTGTTCTCGCTGCCGGACCTCAATACGGGCCTGCCCTTGGTGCGGCAGAAGATCGCGGGCTACCTGATCATGCTGGCGCGCCTCGGCGTCGCCGGCTTCCGCATCGACGCGGCCAAACATATCCAACAGGTGGAGCTGGACGACATTCTCGCGCTCGCGGATTCCACGTTGGCGGCGGAGGGGCGCCCGATCCCGTATTACTTCCTCGAGGTGATCGGCGGCGGGGCGGGGGAAGCGCTGTCACCGCGCGACTACTACGGCGAAGCCTACGGCTCCGGTGGCGCTGCCGACATCACCGAGTTCACCTTCGTGGGCGTGGGCGACAAGTTCCGCGGGCTCGGGGGGCAGCGCATCGCGCAGCTCAACCCGAACGGACCGCCGGGAAACCAGTTTTCACCGTTGGCGTGGGGTCTGATGCCGTCCGACAAGGCGGTGGTGTTCCTCCAGAACCACGACACCCAGCACCAGTGCGGCATCAGCTATCGCGACGGCAACGTGTTTCGCGTCGCCAACGTGTGGACGCTGGCGCAGCCGTACGGGTATCCGTCGATTCTCTCGAGCTATGCCTTTGACTGTCCGGCCGGAAACTCCATGGGTCCCCCGTCTGACGCCGCTGGGAACACCAATAGCGTGACGTGTGCGTCGAGCCTCGAGACGGCTACGATCGGCCAGTGGGTGTGCGAGCACCGCGACCCGTACATTCGGAACATGGTGCGCTTCCGCCGCGTCGTCGCTGGCACGGACATCAATCACTGGTGGGACGACGGGAGCAACGCCATCGCCTTCTCGCGCGGCGACAAGGGCTTCGTGGCCATCAGCCGGGAGGCCGTGGCGGTGGACACCACGATCAGCACGGGAATGCCGGCCGGCACCTATTGCGACATCCTCACGGGCGGCCTGGCCGGCGCGGCGTGCGCCGGCACGTCGTTTGTGGTGGACGCCGCCGGCGCAGTTCATTTTCACCTCGCGGCCAACTCGAGTATAGCCATCGACGCCGCGACGCGGCTGCCATGAGGCGGACCATATCGTTGGGACTCTGCGCGACGCTCGCAGCCGCTGCGGCGGCGCGAGCACAGACTCCTGCTCCTGCCTGGACCCGCGGCGCCGTCTGCTATGAAGTGTTCGTGCGCTCGTTCTACGACAGCGACGGCGACGGGATCGGCGACCTGAACGGTCTGATCCGGAAGCTCGACTACATCAACCGCCTCGGCGCCTCGTGCATCTGGCTCATGCCGGTGGCGGCGTCACCGAGCTATCACGGCTACGATGTCAGCGACTACTACCGGGTCGAGCCGGCCTACGGCAGCAACGACGATTTCAAGCGGCTGGTGGTGGAGGCGCACCGCCGCGGGATCGTGGTGCTCGTGGACATGGTGCTGAACCACAGCTCGAGCGAGCACCCCTACTTCCAGGCGGCACTGCGCGACACGACGTCCCCCTATCGCACGTGGTACCGCTTCTCCCCCACGCCGTTGGGCAAAGGTCCCTGGGGCGGGGAAGCATGGCACCGCTCGCCGGTGCGGGACGAGTACTACTACGGCGTCTTCTGGAGCGGGATGCCGGACTTGAACTACCAGACGCCAGCCGTGCGGGAGGAAGCAAACAAGATCGCGACGTTCTGGCTGCGCGAGATGGGGGTGGATGGCTTCCGTCTCGACGCGGTCCCCTACGTCGTAGAGGAAGGCACCTGTCTCGCCGGGTGCCCCGGCACCCACGCCTTGCTGCGCGAGTACGCCGCCCACCTCCGCGGCGTCAAGCCCGATGCGTACACCGTCGGCGAGGTGTGGGCCAACATCGCTACAATGCTGCCGTATTATCCCGACCAGCTCACCGCGTACTTCGCGTTTGAGCTGTCCGATTCGCTCCTGTCGGCGGTCCGCACCGGCTCCGCGACAGGGCTGCTCACCGGCTTCCTGAGACTCCAGGACACGCTGCCGGCCTACCGCTGGTCTCCGTTTCTCACAAACCACGATCAGACCCGCACGCTCACCGTCCTGGGCGGCGACGTCGCCCGCGCCAAGCTCGCCGCGACGCTGCTGCTCACCTTGCCGGGGCTTCCTTTCATCTACTATGGCGAAGAAATCGGGATGACGGGCGACAAACCCGATCCGCGGTTGCGGACCCCGATGCAGTGGAGCCCGCGTCCTGGCGTAGGCTTTACCACCGGCAAGGCGTGGGAGAGCCCCCAGCCGGACTCGCTGACGACCAACGTCGCGGCGGAGGACGCCGACCCGAGCTCGTTGCTGAACCTGTACCGCCGGCTGATCCACCTGCGCCGAGAGAACGAGGCCCTGGCGACCGGGAAGCTGGTGCCGCTCTCCGCGAGCAACCCCCAGGTGGCCGCCTACCTGCGCCGAACGGGCGACCACGCGGTGCTGGTGGTGGCGAACTTGGGTGCCACGCCTGCGTCGGACGTCTCGATTGCCTCCCGGGAGAGCGTGCTCTCGCCCGGGAGGTACACGCCGCGCAATCTGCTGGGCGGTCCGAAGGGCACGACGCTCGAGGTGAATCGGGACGGGCGCATTCAGGGCTACGTTCCCGCCGGGACGCTCGGGTCGCGGGAGAGCCTGATCCTCGACCTCAATCGCCCCTAGGGGAGCCCGGCGTTAGGGGTCGATGCGCCGCGCCAGGATGAGCACTCCGTAGGCTGGAAGCGTGACCGTGGGGCCGCGCTGCGCACGGTTCGACAGCAGATCGCGCGCGCCCTCCACGTCGAATCCTGTCACCGCGAGACGCACGTCGTGAGGCCGCGTATTCACAAGCACGACCGCGTCCCCCCGACGATAGGCGATCACGTCGTCTGCAGCGCTGGTCACGACCTCGCGGAGACCCCCGGTGACGAGCGCAGAGTCCGCACGCACCAGCTGCATGACGCCGCGATAGAAGGCGAGAGCCTCGGCCGCCCGTGGCTGATCCCACGCGATCGGGTCCCGCACGAAGAGGCCAAGCTTCTGCGGGCTCTCGACCCCCTGCCCGTTGTAGATCAGCGGTCGACCGGGCAACAGGGCCATCGCTACGAAGGCCGCGCGCGCTCCTGACGCACCCCCGAACAGGGTCACGGGCGGATTGTCCCAGGCGGTCTCGTCGTGGTTCGTGGTGAAGCGCAGCCGCATGCCGCCCCGGGGCATGGCGTCCAGGTCCGCCAGCTCCCGCCGGACGAACGTGGAGGCGGCCGCGCCTTTCCAGACCGCCTTGAGGCGGCTGTAGGAGTCCCATGCGTAGGTGAGGTCGAAGCCGAGCCGATGCATCTTGAGATCGCCCCATTCGGCGAGGAGCAAGATCGGCCGCGGGACTGCGGCGCGCAGTTTCGGTAGGGCGTCGCGCCAAAAGTCGTCCGGAACGAAGCCGGCGGCGTCGACACGGAAGCCGTCGATTCCGAACTGCTCCAGCCACCAGCGCATCGCGTCGATCATCGCGCCTCGCAGCCTGGGATTCCGGTAATCAAGCTGGGCGACGTCCGTCCAGTCGGTCAGCTTGCCCTGGTCGTCGCGCGGCACCGTCAGCCCGCCGCTGTCGTTGCGGACGTAGAAGTCGGGGTGCTCCTGAACCCAGACGTTGTCCCACGCGGTGTGGTTCGGAACCCAATCGAGGATGATCTTCATCCCGCGAGCGTGCACCGCTTCGACGACAGCCCGAAAGTCCTTCGCGGTGCCGAGCGCGGCGTCTACCGCGTGGTAGTCGCGTACTGCGTACGGCGACCCTAGTGGTCCCTTCCGGTGCACCACCCCAATCGGGTAGATCGGCATCAGCCACACCACGTTGCTTCC
>Ga0066709_100001472_pt1 | contig 15632 bp, 12 predicted proteins | sample GraSoiAngelo_158_FD_79665 | JGI IMG/M metagenome (GOLD analysis project Ga0066709, IMG submission 79665) | Grasslands soil microbial communities from the Angelo Coastal Reserve, California, USA - 14_1009_16_30cm | ecosystem: Environmental > Terrestrial > Soil > Grasslands | place: USA...
CGCAACGGCGTCACGTCGTTTGAGGAGGTCCTGGGGCTCGAGAGGAACTACATCCGCGGATGGTCCGTGTGGGCGGATGTGCGGCTGCTGGCGAAGACAATTCCCGTCGTAGTCCGGATGCGCGGAGCGTTCTGACTCACTCCTACGGCTTTAGCAACACCGCTCCCATCGATCCCTGAAAGAGTCCGTTGTCGGCTTCAAGCCTGTCAGCCGACTGAGCTACACTCTGGCGATCCGCGACGAGCGCGTATTGTGGAATTCGCCCGGGGTTTGCGGGCCGCAAGAATGTGAGATTCCGCAATAACGTTCCGGGTGAGCGCTCAACTTGGACGGGCGGGCTCGCTGGGGTCTGAGAGTTAAACGTTCCCGCGTCCGCACCAGCGAGTAAGCCCACGACTTGTGTAGCGGGTGCACCGATGACGAGGCAGACTGAACCGGCGTTTGCGTTCGCCGAGCAGTTGAGCACCTGATTCCCGGTCGGCGGGTTCGGACCCGTCGTGGCGGCGACGGCGTAAGCCGCCGCACCACGGACATTTTGGACGTGGCAGTCCGTCACTCGGTTCTGGCGGCACCCGCTGCCAACGAATATGCCGCTGTCGAATCCATCTTGGACAAGGCATCCGGTGACTTGGTTAAAGGAGCACCCCACGATGAGGAACACGCCATGGCCTGCGGCGCCGGAGGGGCCCGCCCGCAGCACTTGACTGGTCTCCACTCGGCAGAAGAACACGTTGGAATCGAGCAACACCCCGTGCCCCCCACTAAAGGACTTGGGAAGCAGGGGACCCCCGCCCACGTCCTCCACCGTGCAGTCGCGGATGAGAATGTGGCTCGTGCCCGAGCCGTTCAACCAGAAGCCGTACGAGCCGCAGCGCGTTGCGCGACAACCGGTGAGGCGACCAGCAGACGGGCCGCTGTAGCGGGAGGGGGTGCTTGTAGAGTACTCTGGACCCAAGTTAGCCAAGTAGAAGCCCGCTCCCCATACGCCCTCGACCTGGACGTTCTCGATGGCAAAGTGGTGAGCGTTGACAAGTAGAATGCCGTGGTGCCTGTACTGGTCAGCCGTTGGGGGGTTGAAGTAGCCGCCCGGTCGGGCAGTCGAAGCTGCGCGGCCGATTACCGTGAGATCGCGAATCATGAGACGCTCGTTGCCGGCAGAAAAGTCAGCATTCGCGATCGCACAGCCGCTTGAGGAACCAACGATTGTCAGGATCGTGGATGGCCCGGAGCCTGCGAGTTGCACGTTCGAGCGAAGCCAGAGGCCGGCTGACACGCTAGTCGCTGCGAAGCGGCGCTCCTCAGGCTCGAGTAGGAATGTTCCTGGGAGCAGCCGGACGGACCCGCCCTCCGGTGGCAGTGTGGCTAGAGCGCTCTGGAGCGCAGCTCCAGCGGCTGCACCAGGATTTGCTGCGGTGCGGAACGAGCATGGGTCGATCACAACCTCGGCACAGTTGACAGGATCTCCCCGCGACGTCACGCGCGACCACCAGAGCAGGGGGCTGACGGCGGTGAGCTCTTGTAGCAGGCGACGTCGATTCATCAAGACCTCCTGGGTCGGCTTTCCTTACCTAGCTGGTTCGCAGCGCGTCAGCGCGGCACCGACGGCAGCGTCTCACTAATTTGGCGACGTCTACCCGGCGAGGTTAGGCGTGCAAGCAGAAACGCTCGTTGAGCTGATCCTCATTTTGGGGGTCTTCGCGGCCCCGCTCCTCTGGGTTTGGCGCTATCCCTTGGAGACGGCGCTCGCGGTGCTGGCGTATCTCTCGGTCGAGGAGCTGATTCTCAATTACGTCCCTGACGCCCTGTACGCGCCCGCTCGGCTAGGCCCGGAGGTGCTGCTGCTGGTTGGAGCTGCGAGCGCGCTGCTGCGGACGTATGGGGAACGTGGCTGGAAGATCCGTTTGTTTTGGCCCGAGTTGGCCTTGCTCGCGGTCTTGCTGTTAGGTGCCGCCGTGGCTGTTATACGACGCGTCCCGCCTATCTTCACTGTTATCGGCCTAAGATGGTTGTTCCGGTACTTACCGCTCTACATCATTTGGCGCCTTCGTGGGGACTCGGCACGACTCTCGCTCCTCGTGCGAGTCGCAGCGGCCGTCGTTTTCATCCAAGGGGTCATCGGCGTCACTCAAGCCGCCCTGCAGTGGTCGGGCGTTCCGATTCTTGACTGGATGCAGGCAACGGTCGGCCGGGCGGACTTGGGGGGTGTCGATATTGTCACAGGCGGGACAAAACAGCAGCTGGGCAAACCGTTCTACGTCTTCGGCACCCTCGGTCGCTATCACCGATACGGAATCTTCCTCGCGGCCGCGGGACTCCTCCCCGTCTTCGCGTTTCTATATCGCTTCCGTTCTGATCGCTTGTGGAAGGCAGGGCTGGTTGTTACAGCCGTCGCCTTGATGCTCTCGACCTCTCGCCAAGCCATGCTCCTCGCGGCGCTTTCGGTGTTAAGCATGGCGTGGCTTCGCTTGGGTCTACCCGAGCGCGCCGCCACCATGATCCGTGGCGCGTCTGTGCTCGGTTTCTGGGCGGGGCTCGTGATCGTTTGGACCGGCCTATGGGCCGCGCTGCGAGAAGGCTCGGCGTTGCTCAGCCGGCTGGTGGACATTCGTACACTCGGGTTTCGCGCCTTCTACCTGATAGTCATCGTGCCCCGAGTTCTGCGGGAGAGCCACTTCCTGGGATTCGGCGCTGGGACTTTCGCGTCTCGCCCGCATGTGCTCGCCTACCCCGATCAGTATCTCAAGTGGGGATTCCCGGGGAGGTGGACTCTTCAGTTCAGCTACGACTCAGAGTGGGCCATTCTCCTCGGCCAATACGGAGTTCCGGGTTTCTTCCTCTTCTACGCTGCCGTGCTCGGCTTCGGGTGGTTGATGTGGCGCCACCTAAAAAGGACTAGACCGGCGAGCGCGGAGCGTGTTGTCCTTGCATGTGGTGCGTGCTTAGCTCTCGTGCTCCCTTTTCTGGGCGGGGTCGGAGCTGAAATGGGGTCGCGAACGACAGCCTACGTGGTTTGGTCCGTTCTTGGCGCCGGCATGTCGCAGGTGGTTCAATATCGACATTCTGAACGTTTGAGTGCGGAAGCCCCTCCAGGACACACGCAATGAGGTTGTTCTCCCCGCGCGAACTCAGGGCCGCGAGCCGCTTCCTGGCTACGTTGACCGTGGTCGGTGCGGTTGTGGGATTCGTCTATGACAGCCTCATTGTCGCCGCGTTTGGGCCCGGAGTCACGACGGATGCTTACTTTCTCGCGCTGGGCGTGGTTTGGTTCCTGCCCACTCTCTATTACTTGGCTGCTACGAATGTCATCACGCCTGCTCTGAGCCCGACCACGCCAACACAGTCGCTGGATGGGCGTCGAGGGCTCGCAACTTGGGTGTTAACGGGGGTGTTATCCGGTGCCGTGATCATAGCGCTACGAACGCCCTTGAGTATGGCCCTGAGCAACGACGCCGCGGTCCGGGCCCAGATCCGGGCATCTCTGTGGCCGTTGGCGTTCATCCCAGCGCTGGCTGCGTTCAGCGAGTTTCGACGGGCTAGACTGCTCGCCAAGGGCCGGTACGCGGCCACCGGCTTCTACGCGATCGCTCGCAACGTCGGGATGGCAGTGGCAGCGCTACTGCTCCGACCACGCAGCGCGGAGGGGTTGGGAGTGGCCGTGCTCGTGGGGTACGCCGTGCAGGTAGGTGCTGTTGAGTTGTTCCACCTGGCGAGCGAAGAACGCAAGGTAGAATTGATCGCTTCCTCGGCACCACGCTACGGGTGGCTCGACGCATTCGCCCTCCGCAGCTTGATCACCCAGGGTGCGATCTTCGGCGTCGGTTACGTGGCGGTGCTGTTCGAGCGGGCAATCGCCGGTCATCTCGGGCCGGGGTATCCCACAGTGTTCAGTTACAGTTATCGCATCGTTTCCATGCTAGGGAGCGTGGCCATCACGAGTGTCACCGTGCCGGCCGTGGCTGAGTTGGCCCAGGCTCTGGCGGCGGGCGGGCGAGAGCGGGCCGCTCGGGCCCTGCAACAAGTGTTCGATGCTGTCATTCGCTTGGCGCTGCCCGCGGCTCTGTTCCTTCCGGTCGTCGCCCTACCACTCGCGCGGTTTCTCGCACCTCGTCAAACAGGCCCTTTCGCTATAGTACTCTCTCTGTACGGGTTGAGCCTTGTGGGCTGGTGCTTCGTCCGTCCGTGGAGCACGCTTGAGTACGCCCGCGGCGTGTCTCGTAACGTGTTTGGGGTCACGGTCGGCCAGGCCGCGGCAGCGATAATGTGTGGCGTGCTGGCGTTGTGGGCTGGCCCTTCAATCCTTGCTGTCGGGCCCCTGGTCGGCGCTGGTGTGGCGTGTGCGCTGGCTTGGCGCCTCACAACCGCGGCCGACCGACAGTTGTTGCAAGGAGGAATGTCGATTCGACCCACGTGGCTGCTCAAATGGGCAACAGTGGCCTGCGGAGTTGCAACCATCGTACTTTTCGCCGCGGTGCTGTACCAAGGGCGCCTAGCGGCACTCGCGACGTGCTTCGCCGCGGGAGCGGCATTCTTGGCGGCGGCGTGGATCTTTGGCGTGCTTCACGAGGACCCATTAGCCGACGTCGTATCGCTAGCGCCAGACACCAGTTCCTCGATCCCTGCGTGACTGGGCGCATCCGCCTGGTCGTCGAAGTGCCTCCCACTCGTGTTGAGGGAAGCGAGCGGTTGATCAACGAACTGGCCGATGACCTTTCCGCGAGTGGGGTGGTAGACGTGCTGCGTGTCGCCCTTTCTTGGTCAGCTCGGTGGAGGGCGCCATTCACGCCACCTCGTGGAACGGCCCCCGTACTGCTGCATTACTTCCCGATCGGGTCCTTGACGCGGGGGAGCGCGGTTCGTGCCCGGCTGTGGCGTGGTCGTGCTGGCGGGGCACGGATGCTACTTCACGCGTTCCAGTTTCCCCGCGGGTTTCTGGGCGGCAGGACTGCACGGGCGGCGGTGGGGCGGGCGGGCGCAGTGGTGACACCGAGCGCCCTGTTGGCCGACCGGCTGAGACGACTCGGGATTCGGGTCTTTCAGATCTCGCCAGGAGTGGATTGTCGTTGGTTTAAGCCTCCGAAGCTCGAGGAACGTGCGGAGTCGCGGGCAATGCTGGGGATTCAGCCCGAGGAACGCGTTGTGCTCCATGTGGGGCATGCCCAACCTGGGCGGAACCTTGGCGTGCTAGCCGAGCTGACTCGCGCGGGACACGTTGTGGTGTTCATCGTGAGCCCGCGATTTGCACCCGATCGCAGCGTCGCTGCCGAGCTCCGCGCAGCGGGCGTCAGACTTGTAACTGGCGGTTTGCCGGACATCCGGGTGGCATACTGGGCGGCAGACAGCTACGTCTTCCCGACGGTAGAGTCCCATTCTGCAGTTGCTGTCCCGCTTTCGGTTCTCGAGGCACTCGCTTGCGGAGTGCCGGTCGCCACTACCGCCTTTGACGGTCTTCCTGACGCAATCGGTCGAGACTGTCCGGGTGTGGCGTGGGCACAGCCCGTTGACATGGACGCTGCCTTGCGACGTGCAACCTCGGTTTGGGCGGGCGCGGGAGACGCGATCGCTGCCGCCGTGCGGTCGCGGTGCGATCGGAAGCTGATCGCGGGGCGCTTCCTGACTGCTTACGAGAGCCTGTTGCAGCTTGATGTCCCGTAGCGCTTTCCTCGTCGTTTATCTTGGCGTCGACGGCGCCGGAAAGTCTACGGTCGCCGAGCGGACGGCGGACCAGCTTAGAGAGGACGGCTCAAGACGCGTGGGGGTATACTGGGCACGGTGGCAACCGCAGCTCATTCGTTGGCTCCGCCACGTGATCTCTTCCGTTCTCGTGCGTGCGCCGGCGTACGTGAAGGGAAACGATGAACCGAGGCAGGTCTCGCGCCTTAAGGCCGGAGTGTTCAGTCGCTGGCGGTGGATCGGAAGCGCTTACATGTCCCTGGCTCTTGCCGACTATTGGTTGCAGCATGCTCGTCGGCTGCGACGGCGTCTGCGCGACGTGGATTTCCTTCTCTTGGATCGCTACTGGTACGACTTGATCGTGGATGCGGTCGGAAACGATGCAGATGCGCCACAGCGTCTTGGCGACCTCTTGGGGCGGTCATGGCGACGCTGGTTCCCGCGGCCAGACCTGATCATTTTGCTCGACGTTGACCCGCGGGTGGCAAGCACGCGGAAGAACGGCGAGAACTCTGTTGGGTTCTTGGCGGCGCGACGCAAGTCCTATCAAGAGGTTGGAAGACTGCTAGGTGCGCGCGTGATCGACGCGAACCAGTCGCTGGATGCGGTGACCCAGGAGATTACAGGATACCTGACTGCAATGAGCCGATGATCGAAGCGCTGAAACGCATTGTGCGTCGCGCACCGGCGCTGGAGTACGCAGCTTACCTGCTCCACAACACACTCTTCCCGTTCGTGAATTTCTCCGGCACGAGTTTGCGCGGGCGCTCAGTCATCGATGCCGCTGCCTATGTTCGGCTCGTGGCAGAACGCTACCGCGACGCTGCTCGGAGCGTTCGCCGGTCGTTTGAGGGAGCTACTGTGCTCGAGATTGGGCCCGGGGATAACCTGGGAGTAGCTTTGTGCCTCGTCGCGTGGGGTGCGGATCGCGTTGTATGCGTCGACCGCTTTGACTGTTTGGGCAGGCATCACCAGAACGGCGAGATCTATCGTGCCCTGCTGAACGGGCTAGCTCCTGCGGAGCGCGAACGCGCTCGCAAGAATTGCCCGTGGGTCGACCGAGCGGTACCTGACGCGTCGGAAGGACTCATTGACTATCTGCCGGGTACCGAGCTCGAAAGCTGCGCGGGCTCGTTGGCGCCGTATCGCTTCGACTGTGTCGTTTCGAACGCGGCCTTAGAACATTTGGTCGACGTTGCGGGCGGCTTCACTCAACTGCTACCGAGCCTCAAAGCGGACGCGTGGATGTTTCACGAAGTCGATTTGCGGTGCCACTCACGGTTCGCCGCTGTATCACCACTGCACTTCTTGACTGTTCCTGAACCGATCTGGCACTGGATGGGTAGTCGTCTTGGCGCGCCGAACCGACTCCGAATCAGTGGGTTCCGACAAATCTTTGCCGAAGTGGGGTTCACAATTCGCGAGGAGGTCTTGGAGTCCGCACCCATGGAGATCGCTACTGCGACGTTCCCGCGGATCGACCGTCGCATCAACGCTGCAACTCCCGCGGACCTCGTTCCGCTCGTTGTCCGATTCACACTGCTACGAAACGCGGCTTCGCCAACATGACCTATCCGTCACGACTCTGTATTGTCGGCATCGACGCACTCGACCCGGATCTCCTTGAGAAATGGCGTGATGATCTGCCGACGTTTCGACGCCTGATGGAAGGTGGGGCGTGGAGTCGCCTGGAGTCCACATTTCCGCCGGACTCGATCCCAGCATGGACGACGATATACACTGGATTGGACCCCAGCGAACATGGCGGGCTCGAGTACGTCAACTACCTCGATATCCGAAGCGGCAAGACCACGCTGAACAATGACCGCATGCGGGGGCGCACTTTTTGGGACGTTGCCTCGAGGGCGGGCCGGCGAGTCCTCGTGGCGAACCCGTTTCTGGCGTACCCCACGTGGCCGGTCAACGGATTGATGGTCTCCGGCCCCGTTTTCGTGGACGGGAGTGTGAGCGTGCATCCACCGGAGGCTACCTTGCCGGAGCCCTTACCAGAACTCGGTGGCATGGTCGACTTCCCGTCCCGCAAGACCTTGGCAGCGTTTTATGAACGCTGCGTCCGGATCACGCGCGCCCAGGCCGACTTCTACGGGAAACTAATGCGCCAAGAGCCGTGGGACTTGGCGTACGTACTTTTCCTGACGCTCGATCGGGTGAAGCACTTCTACTGGCGGTTTGAGGATGTGGAGGATCCATGCTACGCCCAGTGGCCCGGTCATCCAACGCCTGTGCGGGATTTCTATGTCCTCCTGGACGGTTTGTTGGCGGAGCTGCTCGCTGGCTTGCCATCGGATACGACGGTTTTTGTCATGAGTGATCACGGCCACCAGCGTCGCTGCACTGAACTGTTCTACGTAAATGAGTGGCTGCGGCGCGCGGGTTTCTTGGCGGCACCCACGCGACTTGGCATTCTGGATCCACGCGTTTTCGTCGAGCGCGCGAAGAATGCTGCGCTCGATATCGCCTACAAGTTTGAGCTCGAAGACACCCTTTCTATCCTGGCGCGTTGGGTGCCCCGGCGGAAGGCGTTGCGCCGGGCGGATCACGTCATCCAGGGAGACGCGTCGTTGGCGCGTGCTTCCAGTTTTGCGGGTGTGAACCCATTCGGCGGGATCGTCCTGAACCATTCGGAAGTCGCGCGGCGCGGAGCGAATAGCGCGGATGTAAGGGAGAGTATAGTTACCGGTCTCCGCGGCGTCGTAGATCCCCGGACCAACAAAAAGGTGGTGCGGTGGGCTCTACCGCGTGCCGAAGCCGTGCCGCCCGGTGCTCGCCAGGAAGCGTATCCAGACATACTCTTCGAGCTTGACCCCGCGTATGGCGTTTCCTGGTCTGTCTTTCGTCCCATCTTCGGTCCTAACGTGACTCACCGCAAGATCTCTGGCGGTCACACACGCGACGGGGTGCTCCTCACCGCCGGACCATTGGCCGACGGTGTCGTACTCGAGCGTTCAAGAGTCGGGGACATCTTTTCTGCGGTGCTTCGCCAGCTCGGGCTGTCGCAGTAGCCAATGCGCAGTCTCCACATAAACAAGTTCTGGTACCGCCGGGCCGGAGCGGACATCTACGCGATGGACCTCGCCGCCGCAGTCGCCGCTCTAGGACATGAGGTGCACGTACTCTCCACTCGTCACCCGAAGAACGCTCCGCACCCCGACGATTGGGCCTGGCCTACATATTACGAGTTATCTGGCGGTGGAAGAGACCTTTCGTGGCGCCAGCGCATTCAGGCGGTTGCGAGGATTTTCTACAACCGGGACGCGAGCCAGGCGATACGCGGCTTGTTGGACCGTTACGATTGTCGCCTGGCCCACGTACATAACTTCACCAAGCACTTGTCTCCCGCCGTCCTACTGGCTTTGCGGAGACACGGCGTCCCCGTTGTTGCCACGCTTCATGATTATTGGCTCGCGTGTCCCACGTACAGCTTGGTCCACGCTAACGGGAATCGCTGCGAGACCGAGTGTACCAGATTCGGATCTCACAGGTGTATCGCTCATCGGTGTGCATCGGGATCGAGGTCCGTCAGCGCGATAGCCGCAGCTGAGTTTTTCTTCCAACGAATACTTGGTTGGACTTCCCGAGCAATCGAGTTATTGATCGCGCCCAGCCACTTTCTCATGAAGATCGTAGCGCCCGCAATAGGCGCTGGTCGCATTGAGGTCCTGCCGCACCCGCGGCCGCGTTACCCTTGGTCTTGGAGCCCACCGGGCGAGCAGGTTCGTGTCCTGTACGTGGGCCGATTGGCGCGAGAAAAGGGTGTGCAGTGCTTGATAGATGCAGCTAGGGGAGCCCGATGGGATCTCGAAATCGTTGGTACGGGGCCGTATGAGCAACAACTTCGTGATCTTGCAAGAGGATTCGGCAACGTGCGCTTCCGCGGCTTCCTCTCCGCGGAAGACGTCCGAGGCGCGATGCAAGCCGCTCATGTCATCGCCATTCCTTCGATTTGGTACGAAAACGCGCCGCTAGTCCTCTTGGAAGCGATGGCCATTGGTCGAGCGGTTCTGGCATCCGACATCGGTGGAATCTCGGAATATGCGAAGGGTGCAGAAGGCGTCTGTCTCGTCGCGCCAGGAGATAGCGCTGCGATTCGGACCGCGCTGGATGAGATGGCGGTTGGCGCCAAGGGCTTAGAGGCCAGGGGGCGTTCCTGCTGGGAATGTTCAGAGGCCAGTCCCGGTTGGCCGGAACACCTTGACGCCGTGCTTGGGCTATACAGGTCCTTAGGGGCCGCGTGAGTCGAAGCCTGCGGATTGCGATGCTCGGGGTTAGGGGCCTTGCTACCTCGCCGCCACCGGCCTTCCGCAAGGGGGATAATCTCCTTGTTGGGGGCGCCGAGTTGGCGGTGGAGGGACTCGCAGGTGCGCTCGCGCGCCGAGGGCATGCTGTTACCCTGTTCACTCGAGGGGGGGAACACCAAGAGGTGGCTGGCGTGCGGTTGCGCCCCTCTTGGTATTTGCCTGGACGGCAGAGCGAAGCACTCTCTCACACGTTGTGGGGGACGATTCGTGCGATGCGGTCCGCTTTCGATGTGATTCACTATCACGCCGTTGGCCCCGGCAGCTGCGCTGCGATCGCACGGCTCGCCGGCTTCCCGACCGTCGTGACCGTGCAAGGACTCGATTGGCAGCGTGAGAAGTGGCGTGGCTGGGAGCGGTGGCTGATACAATGGTTAGGGCGGCTTGGGTTACGCGCGGCTGACGCGACGATCGCCGTGGCGCCCTCGCTCGTACCGCCCATTGAAGCACAAGGTGCCCGGTGGGTCGTCTGCATTCCAAACGGCTATGCGGACCCCGGTGATGCCGACCTGAGCGCCCTGTCCATGTTTGGGTTGACGCCCGGCCGGTATTTTCTCATGCTCACCCGCCTCGTTCCTGAGAAGAACGTGCACCGGGTGATCGACGCGCATCGACAGGCGCGGTTGGACTGGCCGCTTGTGATTGCAGGGGGTGGTAGTCACACTGATGCTTACGTTCGCGCACTCCGGAAACAGGTCGAGGAGGCTCCGGGCGTGCATTTGGTGGGCGTAGTACGGGGAAGCACCAAGGCGGCCCTCCTATCGTCCTGTGGTGCGTTCCTAAATGCGTCAGACGTCGAGGGGTTGTCCCTAGCAGTGCTAGAGGCGCTGGGGGTGGGGGTGCCTGTGGGTCTCTCTCATATTCCCGCCAACCTTGATATCTTCAAGTTCATCGATCTCGACGAAGACGCTCGCCCCGTGGTATTCGACCCTAGCAACCTGGACGCGATATCGCGGGCCTTGCAGGCGCTGTCCGAGTTACCAGAGGGGAGTCGAATGGCCTGGCGCCGGATGGGTGACCGCGTGCGTGCCCGGTTTGCGTGGGAGCGACTCGCCGCCGAGACAGAGGCCGTGTACAGCAAGGTACTCGGTGCCCGCTCCAGCAGGTCTGGGGAAGGCGAGCCTACTTGAGGCGCCTGACATTCACGCTTCTAGGTGCGGTGGTGCTAGCGGCTGTCGCTTCCCTTGCGGTCTCTTGCCTAGACGTAACGAAGGTCAGAACCCCAGTACCTCGGTCGGATGCCCAGCTCGCTACCGCGTGCGAAGCGGCCGCGCCCAAGGGTCCTGAACTGCCGACGCCACTTTCCATCTCGCTGCACACCCACGCGCATTCGAACCACGGCTCTGCAAGTCGGCCGGCTTCGATGGAGTTCGATGCGTTTCAAGCCAAGCAGAACGGTGTGGACGCGATTGTGTGGTCGGAGCACCTTCCTGTCTTTGACCAAGGTGACTCGGTCGTCATTACACCCGCACAGGGAAGACTTGACCCCGACTCGTTGAACGTGACGGGTCTTCAAGGGGATGCCACGCGTCTCGGGGCCGTCCGCACGGTGCCGGGACTAACGGCGGTCCAACTGTCGGAGGCTGGTCTCGAGTTGAGCGCGCAGGGCGGGACCGACGCGCAGCCCGCGCGTCTACAGTACTTCACTCAGCATATCTGGAAAGATGGAAAGGCCCGGTGGCCCGAAACGCTGCGGTTCAATCGCCCGGTCTCCAGCGGCGCACAGGTTGGACTGAACTATCGATTTTGCGGTCCTGCGGTCGACTCACTCCATTTTGTAGTGCGCCTGTCCTGGCACGCCGATGCCGGTGACCTCGAGCAGCAGTACCAGATCCACTACGTCCTGACCACCAACGCTGTACCCGACAGCCGTTCCCTAGAGGCGGCAGGGGTGGTGAGAGTGGTTCGACGGGTCGCATCAAGCGGGACGGTTATTCTCGACTTGCTCAGCGATGCAAGTTTCCTGCCCGATGGAGACGACAATACGGTGGTCGATCTGTCTTGGTACGTAGAGTCTCATGACAGCATGCCCCACTGCGCGGTGGTGAAGAGAGTGGTCCTCAAGAGCGCGTCCCCGTCGATCGACGCGAACTGGTATGAAAGCCAGCGATTCGCCGAACGGTACTGGGAGCGATTCGGCGTGTTTGGCTACATTGGCTTCGAGGAATGGACTCCGGACAGTGCGCTTGCTACCGCAGGTTTCGCGCAACCAGGTCGAGGCGGTTCGCACATGAACGTCCTGTTGCCTCCATCGGATCCCGGTCCGCTGTTTGGGCTATGGGAGATTGGCGGACGGGGGCTGGTGCGAAAGGTCCACGAGCAGTGCGGCGTCGTGAGCATAAACCATCCGTTCGGTTACGCTCTTCTCCCCGCGGACACGGCAGGGCTCGGGGCAATACAGGCCGATGTTACACGTTTTTTGCTTAATCAACGTGCGTTCGAAGCGGACTTGCTCGAGGTGGGACTCCCGGCCCGGAGCGGCACGGTAGATCAACACCTGCTGCTATGGGATAGGCTGAGTGCCGGTGGAATTCGAACGTGTGGAATCGGCGTGACAGATACTCATGGGTGGCGCTGGGATGATCCGGCGACTGCCACCTACACTGAGAATCGTAATCCATACGTGACATGGATCTGGCTGCGAAGCACGACGCGCGTTGGTCTAGCCAGCGCCTTGCGACGTTGTCGGGCGTACTTTGGGAATCCATTTGTGTTTCACGGTACCATCGACTTTAGTATTGACACGATCGGCGCGATGGGTCAGGCAATCAGTGTGAGGAGCGATTCGGTGTCGATCCGCTTTGCCATAACAGGTGCAACTGGTCTGAATCTGTGGATGGTGCAAGGCCTCGTAACGCCCGGAGTCGATGTCCAGTACCTGAGGCGCGAACGCGTAGCCGACACAGCGGCAACTCTTTGGGTAGATACCCGTCGCCCGTCCTTCGTCCGCGTCGAAGTCCGGCTCCCGGATGGTACGCCCGCAGCGTTCAGCAACCCAATCTGGTTGGCGAAGTAATTCACTCAATTCTGAGCGGATCGCCTTCCCCGCCGTGCGGAATGCGATGATCGCGCAACTTGTGAGGGCGCTTTCTATTCCGTCACCGGTTCGCTAAATCGAGGGTCCTTCGGCAGTCCCTAACTCCTTGCCCTGCATTGCCGCAATGCGCAGTCTTGTCCCTGATTTTCCTTGAACGGGATGTCACACATGGCACGCTGTCTCCGCTGCCGTAACGAGGCGTTGACCAGGCTGCGAGCTTACAGGCCGGAGTCTCGGCAAGGGAAGCGGCTATTCGGACGAGCATCCGTCTACCGGTGTCCAGACTGCGGCGTTGCCCAGATGGCGCCCATCCCGACGTCGGCTGAACTCGCTGCCTACTACGCTCACGACTATCGCGCTGGCGGTCGGTACGGATCGGACCGGGCAGATATCAAGCGCTTCCCCCACGACAATCTGCTCTATTTGAACCGTGGGGAATCGGTCGCGGCGTTCCTCAAGCTGCATCTCAATCGCAGAGCCTCAGGTACTGGCCTCCGGGTTCTCGACGTCGGCGCAGGCTTCGGGCACATCCTCCACGCGCTGGCACAGCAATACCCACGTTCCGAGCGGTTCGCCGTCGAGACTTCGCCGCCGTGTGTCGAGCACTTGCACTCGCTTGGGGTTACCGTCTTCACGGTCCCTGCGGCCGAGCTCCTGCCGACCCTGAAGAACAAATTTGACCTCATCGTGTTGTCTCACGTGCTTGAGCATTTGCCCGACCCGTTCGGGACGTTAGCCCTGCTACGGCGGTGTCTGGTGCCAGGAGGCGTGCTCTTTGTCGAAGTGCCCAACGTCCCGTTGGACGCGTTGACAGGATATCCGGAGCACGCCTGGTATCCGCGAACCGACGAACCTCATCTCACATTTCTCTCTCGCGAGAGCTTGCGGCACGCCCTTGAATCAGACGGGTGGACGGTGTCGTTCTGTGACACCGTGGGACCGGAATACCGATTGGTGTCGTGGCTGCGGTTCCATACGCCGCGACTGCGGCCGCTGGTTCTCGGGTTCGTCCCGAACAGGCTCAAGGCGTTTCTGCGGCGGCAGCGGTTCACGGAATCGCTGCGGGTGCGGGAACGTGAACCATCCTTCTACCAGTACGGGGGGCCCAGGATTTGGCTCCGAACGGTGGCTACTCCGTCAGAGTAGTCATCGCTCAGGTTCCTGCCGGGCCACTTCCATGTAGCACATGGGGACGGGAGATCTCAGGATGGGTCCCGGGGATTTGACCCCACCACCGAGACTTGCCTCAGGGCAAAATCAGACTCGGATGCTTGCCGCGTCCGGCGCCACTGTCGCCAACTGAAGCGGAGGGAGACCACAGCGAGAGCGGCTAGGACACCGTTGAGTAGCGGTTTTGGCCAATCAGGCTTGTAGGGCAGGGTCGGTACACCGATAAAGCTTAAACTCGGCACGTTGCGGGCTTCAGAGAGTCGTGCCTGGTCATACTGTTGTCGTACGGAAACGTACAGGTCTCGTGACATGTCGGCCTCGCGGTGAAGCCGCGCTTCGCGGGCCACGAGTGCTGGCGATTGCTGGTACGTTCGGTTCTCCTCGTAGAAGCGTTGGAGGTCGTTCTCGCGATCGCTTAGGTCCTGACGGGCATCTCGCAACCGACCTTCGAGATACGCACGCTGGATCGACGCCTGCTGTACGAGCGCCGTTGCCGTGAGGCGGTTAGCGATCCCCAACGCGGAATCGGCGAGTTCGACGGCAAGCTCTGGGCTAGACGCTGTTATCGTGAGCGTCACAAGGCCAGCAGCCTCGTCGTCGGTTGTCGAGATATGGTGAGACAGTTTCTTGCGGCCCTTTTCGAGCCGCTTCGAAAGCGGGCCGGACGTATAGCCTAGGTCGGAGAGCAGAGTGGCGGCGGTATCGGGGCCCAAAGCGAAATAGTGGCGGATCAGTAGACTGTCGAGCACGGTCGGAGATGAAATAACGTCGTCATAGAAACTCAACGTGAGAGTCCCAGCGAAGTTAGCCAATCCAAACTGAGCGGCGAGTCCGGCCAGGTTTCCCACCGGAGTGGTTGGAAGTTGGGGGAAGACGACTGCGTTGCTGGAATACTTCGTGGGCAGCAGCAGGGAGAGCAGTCCTACGGCGACCCCCACAACCAAGGCAAGCCGCGTAGTTCCGTCGCGCGCCACTCGATTTGCCCAAACAGTAATGGGAACGGGAGCGCGGCTCAGCTCTGGCCTCACGATTGCCATTTCGGGATCTCCGGTGGCCTTCATCGCGTCGACGATGTCGACGCTGGTGAGGCGCCCAGGGATGAACGCGGAGTCGGGCCTCGGGCCTCCACCTGCTCGTGCACCCACGGGTAGGTCCGAGCTATGCCGTCCCTGAGCGAATACCGCGGTCGCCACCCGACGGAGTAGATCCGCTCGTTGCTGAAGTTGCGAGACTGTACACCCACCGGACCCTCGACGTACCGGATCTGAATCGCCTTCCCCGCCATTTCGACGACGGTCTGTACTAGCTGCGCCACCGAGACATACTCGGGGCTACCGATGTTCGTAGGCCCGGTGAGGGACGACGCGGTGAGCCGATAAATCCCGTCCACCATGTCCTCGACATATGTGTAGGAGCGAATCGCCTTCCCATCACCCCAC
>Ga0066709_100001473_pt1 | contig 15626 bp, 15 predicted proteins | sample GraSoiAngelo_158_FD_79665 | JGI IMG/M metagenome (GOLD analysis project Ga0066709, IMG submission 79665) | Grasslands soil microbial communities from the Angelo Coastal Reserve, California, USA - 14_1009_16_30cm | ecosystem: Environmental > Terrestrial > Soil > Grasslands | place: USA...
CTTGCCAGCATTTTCGAGTGGCACCATCGAAGATCGCCTTAGTCGGAAGTCACGGCCAGACCATCTTCCATCAAGGGGGTCCCGTTCCTTATTTCGGTTTGCTGACAGCATCCACGCTTCAAATTGGCGAGCCCTCGGTGATCGCCGCGCGCACCGGCATCACCACTATCGGTGATTTTCGTCCGGCGGACATGGCACTCGGTGGACAGGGGGCGCCTCTGGTTCCTTATGCAGACTATCTTCTCTACCGCCACCCGAAACTTGGCCGCGTTTCCCTCAATCTAGGCGGCATCGCCAACATCACCGTCATCCCCGCAGCCGCAAAGCCGAAGCAGATATTCGCTTTCGATACTGGACCTGCCAACATGCTCATCGACGCCCTCGTCGCGCATTTCACGAATGGCCGCCAACGTTTCGACAAAAACGCGCGCCTCGCCACGCAAGGCCGCAGCCTCCCCGCGCTGCTCGACGATCTCTTGCGCGATCCCTATCTGAAGCTTGCACCACCCAAATCCACCGGCCGCGAATACTATGGCCACGCCTACCTAAGAATGCTATTCACGCTCGGCCGCCACCATCGCGCCCGACCCAACGATCTCATCCGCGCCGCAACAATCTTCACCGCGCTCTCGGTCGTCGATGCCCTGAACCGTTTTGTTCTGCCCAAGACGAAAATTCACCAACTCATTGTTTCCGGGGGTGGCTCCCACAATCCGCTGATTCTCGCCCAACTCTCGGCCACCCTCCCCGGTATCGAAGTCCTGCCCTCTGGGCGTCTCGGCATTCATGAAGACGCCAAGGAAGCCTTTGCCTTCGCTCTTCTGGCTTACGAAACATTTCACCGGCGCCCCGCGAACCTGCCGTCCGCAACCGGCGCCCGCGGCCCCGCGATCCTCGGTAAAGTATCCTATGCTCCGCCGCGCTAACGGCACTCACCCGAGGTCCCGATTCTTCATTGCCTCTTTACTTTCTTACTTCATTGCTTCGCTCTGCCTCGCTTCGTGTTCACGTTCGTCTCACAGCGATCCTTCCTCGCTTACCTTCCTCATTGAAGCCAACCCCACCAACCTCGATCCGCGCTTTGCCACCGATTCGCAATCCCAGCGTATCGATGGACTCCTCTTCAGCGGCCTGCTCGAGCGCGACAACCAGATGAATTTCGACGTTTATCTTGCCGAAATCTGGTCGACTCCCGACCCGCTAACTTATGTCTTCCATCTCCGCCGCGGCGTTCACTTCCACGATGGCCGCGCGCTAACCTCCGCCGATGTAAAAGCGACCTTCGATTTCATCAAGAATCCCGCCAACAAATCCCCAAAACAGGGCGCCCTTCGCATGGTCACCTCTATCGAAACGCCCGACGACGCCACAGTCATTTTTCATCTCAGCCAGCCGTACGCTTCCTTCAGCGTGAATCTCATTCCTTCTGCCATCGGCATCGTTCCCGCGAATGCCGGCGCGGATTTTTCTCGCCACCCTATCGGCTCCGGCCCCTTTCGTTTCGTTCAGCAATCGCAAGACGAAGAAGTTATCGTCGAGCGAAATGCTCAATACTTTCGTGATGCGCCTCAGATCAGCCGCGTGCGATTCCGAATCGTTCCCGACGGCGTGGTGCGCGCGCTCGAATTGCGTAAAGGCTCTGCCGATCTGGAGATGAGTTCCCTTTCTCCGGACATCATTCCTGTTCTCGCGCACCAGTCCGATCTCGCCGTGACCGACCGTTCTGGCACGAATTTCACATACCTCGGTTTCAATGTCGAAGATTCAGCCTTGTCCCATCGCGAGATTCGCCAAGCTCTCGCTCTCGCGACCGACCGCGAAGCGCTCATCCGCTATCTCCTTGATGGCCAGGCAAAGCTCGCCGCAGGCGCGCTGCCCCCGGATCACTGGGCCGCGGAGGCGAACGTCGCGCAGTATCCCTATGATTCCGCTCGCGCCGAGCAGCTTCTCGATGCTGCGCGTTTCCCGCGCAAGCAGGGCGGCGTACGCCTGCATCTCACTCTGAAGTGTTCCACCGAAGAGCAGGCCCGCCTGATCGGCGCAGCGCTGCAGGAACAATGGCACCGCGTCGGCATCCAACTCGAACTCCGGCCGCTCGAACTCGCCACGCTGTTCTCCGACGTTGCGAGGGGAAATTTTCAGATCACCTACCAGCGATGGGTCGGTGCCAACACCGATCCGGACTTTTTTGAATACGCCTTCTCGTCAAAGCGCTTTCCACCCGACGGCGCCAATCGCGGGCACTATCGTAACGCGCGCGTCGATGCGCTCACGGACCAGATTCGCATGGAGATGAATCAGGAAAAAAGGAAAGCTCTATGCAGTGAAGTCCAGAAAATTCTCGCGGAAGATCTGCCCTATCTGCCCCTGTGGTTCAACGACGTTGTTTCCGTCCACCGCCGCTCGCTCGGCACTCTCGATCTTCCCTCCACTGGAAACTACAATTTTCTTGCCAAGCTTCCGGGGCACCGATGACCGATTTTGGCGGTGCGAATCGGATGCATTTAGCCGCCTAGCAAGCTTCGCCATCGGTAAGCATTAGGCAGCTTTTTTCGGGCCGATGCTTTCGATCATGCGCGGAGGCAAATTGTTGATTCTGCGCAGAAACGCTGCCAGTGCCCACAATTGCTTTTCCGAATAGAGCGGACCGTACGCGGACATCCCCGTCATTCGAATGCCATGTTTCACGATCCAGTAGAGTTCGGGCTCCGAGTATTGCGTGCCAGTATGCGGTAGCTGAGGCGGTACAGGATACAGATCATGATCTTCCTGATAAGGCCCGCCCAATTCACCGTGGCAGCCCTGGCATCCAGCGACGTACAGTTTTCCCCCGGCCACCAAGGCTTCGTCGTTTGCTGCTGGAGGATTGGGAATTTCCGCAGCACTTCGGCGGACCGAAGCGCGAATCGCCGAACGCAGGATCGCGCTTTCCAAGGCGGAGGGCTGTGCATCAGCCCTCGTTTGTGAAAAGCCAAAAACGAAATACGCCATACAACCGATGGGCAAAATAATGATGGCGGCGACAATTCCGATGACAAATGTTTTCACGGTGCAAACTCTCCTCAAGGTTTGCTACCTGGCCGGATTTTGTTGAATCCCTTCCAATACATGTGGTGGCAGATTCGGGAGATGACTAATAAACGCTGCGAGTGACCACAGCTGCAGGTCCGAGTACGACGATCCCCGCGCTGCCATGCCCGTTCTGCGGATTCCATGCTTCGCAACCCAGAACACTTCCGACTCCGAATACCTTGTCCCCGCACCAGGAAATTGCGGAGCCGGCGGGTAGAAGGTCGCGCCAAAATCGCTCGGTGGTTTGCCTGGTTCTCCATGGCATCCGACGCAATCATTTAGATAGAGTTTTCCGCCAGCAATCAGCGTTTCGTCGTTCTGCAGCAACGGGTTTTGCGATTTTGGAGCGGTGCGCAGAACCGAAGCATGGATACCGGAGTACAGCAAGCGCGCCGTCATATCGGACACGCGAGCATCTGACCGCACGTCCAGCAAGCCCAGCCTCAGATAACCGAGGGCTCCAATCACTGCGACAATTGCGCCGACAATGAAACCGGTGGCGAATTTCTTCATGTGCGACCGTTCCGTCTGCTGGCCTATTAGACGGCAGTCGATATTTTTCGTGAGAGGCTATTGGCCGGTTTTAAGATGGGTTTAACCGAGCGCCTTCTCGATCTCCGCCACCGGAATTGCACCTTCCCTGCCGATTCTCCAGGTGTCGCCGTTCAATTCCACGATGGTCGAAGCCAGCGTACCGCCCGTTTCTCCCGTGTCCAGCACGAGCGGCACTCGCAACCCCAGCTGCTTCATCACCTGTTCCGCGTTCGCGCACGACGGAAACCCGGAAATGTTAGCGCTTGTCCCCGTGAGCGGACCTTCGAATTCGTCGATCAAGCGCCGCACCACCGTGCTATTCGGCCAGCGCACGGCGATGCGGCCTGTGCCTGCGGTCACTTTGAGCGGAATGCGCGTGGCGGCGTTCACGACCAGCGTCAATCCTCCCGGCCAGAACACCTGTGCCAGCCGTAAAAATTTACGCGGCGCTTCCCGCGCGAGCAGAATGGCTTGTTCGATCGAATTCACGAGGATTGGCAGGGCCCTCGTTTCCGGGCGACCCTTCACGCGGTAGATTTCATCCACTGCGGCAAGGTTGAACGGATCGGCCGCCAGCCCGTAAAAGGTGTCCGTGGGAATCGCAATCACACTCCCGCGCGTCAGAAAATGTGCCGCATAACGCAGCACTTCCGCTTCCGGAGTTTGCGCGTTTACGCGCAGCAGTTCAGCCGGCAATTTTTTGGCCTTTGGCGAAGTCGTGACGCCACCCTGCAGCGCCCGCCAGCACTGCCCTTATTGGGGCGACGCTACCATACCCCTGTTACTCGCGCAATAAGAGCCTGCTGACAACTACTTTCACCCCGCTGCGGGCGGTATCTTCGGAGCCTGCTGGGGGTTAGCCTCTGCAGGCAAAAATTTGCTACCCTCCACGGAGATGGCAACGCCTGGAAAATCCGCTCGTAACGCTCGCCCCGCGGGTGATCCCGCGCTCCTCACTAGCCGCGACAATCGCTGGCTCAAGGAGTTCCGTATGGCTCTGCGCGGCGGACTGCCCACGGAAGGCGGCTTCGTAGGCGTCGAGGGCGTCAGGCTCGTCGAAGAAGCTCTGCGTTCTGGATGCCGCATTCAAAGCGTGCTCTTCAGCGAATCCGGCGGGCGCCATCACGAACGCCTCTCCTCCATCATCGACCGGCCCGAAATGGCTTTTCCGATCCTTCGCACCACGGACCGCCTCTTCGAAGGACTTGCTGACACCGAGCACCCGCAAGGCGTCGCTGCCCTGGTGCATCCGCGGGAGACCTTCTTCGATGATTTCGTGCGGGCTCGCGGTTCTGCTTGCCCTCCCCTGCTTGTCGTCTTGGCTGGCGTCCAGGACCCTGGCAACGTTGGGACGATCCTGCGCACCGCTGCCGCCTTTGGCGCGACCGGCGCGGCCACAGCGGCTTCCGGCATCAGCGGCACCGCAAACCCTTTCTCGCCGAAAGCTCTACGCGCTTCCGCTGGCGTTGCTCTGCATCTTCCGATCCTCGCTGGGATTTCGCTTTCGATTCTTCTTGCGCAGCTTAAGGTCGCGGGCGTTCGCACGCTCGCCTCGAGCGTTCCCGAACCGCGTCACGGTGAACAGCCTCTGCTTGCTCCGTGGGAAGTCGATTGGTGCCAGCCGGTGGCACTCCTCGTCGGAAACGAGGGCGCCGGTCTTCCGGAGGAGGTCGAGCGCAGCGCCGATGCGCGCATCCGTATTCCCATGGCCAGCGGCATCGAATCCTTGAATGCCGCCGCCGCGGTAGCAGTCGTTTTTTACGAAGCCGCTCGTCAAAGAAACTCCGCAGGCGCGGCGGGCGTCCAAAGGTCTGTTCCTTCGCAGCCGTCTGAGACGCCAGATGCGGTGCGTCCGTCCAAAAAAACGTGAGCCTCTTCTCAAAATTGCCGACCCCGGACCCGGAACCCGACGTGCCCGCTGCTAACCAGCCGCTCGCCGAGCGCATGCGTCCGCGCACGCTCGATGAATTCACTGGCCAGGAAAAACTTCTCGGTCCCCGTAAATCTCTGAGGGTTCAAATCGAAAACGACAATCTTGGCTCCATGCTCTTCTGGGGACCGCCCGGTTGCGGAAAAACGACACTCGCGCGCCTCATTGCGCGTCTGACCAGCTCCGAATTCGTTTCCTTCAGCGCCGTTCTTGCGGGCATCAAAGAAATCAAGGAAGTCATGGCCGTCGCAGAGCAAAAATCCCGATCTGGCCATCGGACCATCGTCTTCGTCGACGAGGTTCACCGCTTCAACAAAGCCCAGCAGGATGCGTTTCTCCCTCACGTGGAAGCCGGCCACATCATCTTCATCGGCGCAACCACTGAGAATCCTTCCTTTGAAGTGATTTCCCCGCTTCTTTCCCGCACCAAGGTCTACGTTCTCGAGCCGCTAACCACACCTCAAATCGCTGAACTCCTCCGCCGCGCCCTGAATGACAAAGAACACGGCTTTGGGAACGAATCCGTCGACGCTCCCGACGACATCCTCCTCCGCATCGCCTCCTTCGCGAACGGCGACGCCCGCGCCGCTTACAACACGCTTGAGCTTGCCGTCCGCGGCGCGCAACTTGGTGAAAAGAGTGTGCGCGCCATCACCCCGGAACTCCTCGAAGACGTGCTGCAAAGAAAACTCCTCCGCTACGACAAGGCAGGCGAAGAGCATTTCAACCTTATCTCCGCCTTGCACAAATCGGTCCGCAACTCCGATCCCGATGCCGCTCTCTACTGGCTCGCGCGCATGCTCGAATCCGGCGAAGACCCTCTCTACCTCGCCCGTCGCATGGTGCGCATGGCTAGCGAAGACATCGGCCTTGCCGAACCCGGCGCTCTCGCCGTCACCCTCGCCGCCAAGGATGCATTCGATTTCCTCGGCGCGCCCGAAGGCCATCTAGCCCTCGCCCAAGCCGCTGTCTATCTTTCCCTCGCGCCAAAATCCAACGCCGTTTACACTGCCTACGGCGAGGTCATCGATGACGTTCACAAAACCGAGGCCGAACCTGTGCCTCTCCACATCCGCAATGCCGTCACTGGATTAATGAAAAATACCGGCTATGGTCAGGGCTATAAGTACGCCCACAATTTCGATGATAAAGTCACCGATATGACCTGCCTCCCCGACAATCTCGCCGGCCGCACCTACTACAGGCCCACCGACCAGGGTTTCGAGCAGCGCCTCCGCCAGCGCCTCGACGAAATTCGTAAGCTAAAGACCCGAGGGGACTCCCATGCGTAACTCCAGCATTGCACTCTTGTGGGGTGCAAACATGAACAGTCAGGGCAGTTCCCGCCCCAAGACCTCGATGAGAACGCTGATGATTCTCCTGGCTCCTCTACTCTGCCCGTTTGCGATCGCCCAGAATGAACCTCAGCGTCCCAAGATCTTGGGCATTCAAGCAGTCGTGCTTCGGACGACAAACCTTTCAGCCGCAGAGAGCTTTTATTTACCCTTGGTCGATCCCGAGAATAAATGTGACATTTGTAAGCGCTTCCCCACCCCGCTTTTCATGTTGGAGAGCGGTCAATCCATTCATCTGGATGTCTCGGAGACTAAGCAACCTGCGAATTTCCTTTCAATCATCTCTTTTGGAACCGATGATCTGTCGAAACTGAAGCAGTATCTAGGTTTCCATCGTGTCCTTTTTCAGCAAAGGAAGCTTTCGGAGATCATCTCCGTCCTCGATCCGGAGGGCCATGAGATTGTGTTCTGGCAGGAGAAGGCTGAAACCAAAGCTAAGCCTCCGGAATATTCCTTGAGGCGGATTATCCACGTTGGCTTCGTCGTGCACGATCGCGTCGCCGAAGACCGCTTCTACAAAGACATCCTGGGCTTTCACCTCTACTGGCATGGCGGAAGGAAAGACGACGAAACCAGCTGGGTGGACATGCAGGTCCCCGATGGCACCGACTGGATCGAATACATGCTCAACGTCCCAGCCAACGCTGACCATCACACTCTCGGTGTCATGAACCATATCGCTCTGGGCGTTCCTGACATCCACGCCGCGGAAGAGCAACTTCGCAAGAACGGCTGGAACGGCAACGAAAAACCCAAGATCGGCCGCGACGGCAAATGGCAGCTCAATCTCTACGACCCGGACGACACTCGCATCGAATTCATGGAGTTCAAGCCCACCGAAAAACCATGCTGCTCCGAATTCACCGGCTCGCACCCCGGACAACATCCATGATCAGCTTTCAGCTAGGCCACCTTCGCAAGATAAAATCACGTGTCGCACCAGACTTTCAAGGGAGTCTCATGAAACGCATCGCTCTGGCCCTCGCTGCCATGTTTATCTCCCTTCCCCTAGCCGCCCAGGACCAACCCACGCGTCCGCCCATCACGGGCATCGCGCACGTCCGCATCTATTCCGCCGATCTTCGCAAGTCGCTTGATTTTTACAGCCAAATTCTGGGCATGACAGCACGCAACGCGGGGTGCACGGGCATGGCGCGCCCGTGCTTCATCGTCAACGACCACCAGCAAATTCAGTTGTCAGAAGTAGTCTCCGCCTCTCCCGCAAACCTGCTCGCCGAAATCGCCTTTGCCACAACCGACGTTGCCCGGATGCACAGCTACCTCCTTGCCCATAACGTCGCGGTTGGCCCGGTTACCAGAGATATCAGTGGCGTCGCGCATTTTGTTCTCCACGACCCCGAGGGTAATCCCATCGCCTTCGTGCAGCTTCACCCTCGCAGCGTGTTCACTGCTCCTGCCGAACAAATCAGCACGCGCATGCTTCACGCCGGCTTCATCGTCAAGGACCGCGCTGCCGAGGATCGCTTCTACAGGGATCTCCTCGGCTTCCGCATGTACTGGCACGGCGGCTTCAAGGACGCCGGCGACGACTGGTGGGAGATTCAGGTCCCCGACGGCACCGACTGGATCGAGTACATGCTCAACATCCCGTCCAACGCCGATCAAAAGGAGCGTGGCGTACAAAATCATTTCTCCTTAGCTGTCGAACAAATTAAGCGCGCCGTCGCTCGCCTCCGCACTCACGGCCTCAAGACCGCCGACGAGCCCGAGATCGGCCGCGACGGCAAATGGTCCTTCGACATCTATGACGCCGACCTCACCCGCGTCGAGTTCATGGAGTTCAAACCCGCGCAGCCCCCGTGCTGCAATCCCTACACGGCGCCACATCCCGTACAATGATGTTGCGCACAAACCATGACCCGTCCCTGCTCCTCTGACCGCTTGCTCTGGCTCCGCCCTATGTGTTCGTTGCTCTGCATCCTCTTGGGCGGCTGCGCCATTCCCTCCGCCCTCCCCCAAAATCTCGATAAGCCCCTCCAAACCATCGACGAAGACATCACTTCCTTCGCGTTTGCTCCCGACAACCGCATCGTCTATTCCGTTCATCGCAACTTCAAAACCAAGCTCTACGACCTCGAGCACGATGACGCCTGGCTCCAAGACGCCAACGGCAAGCGCCGCCGTCTTCTCGAAGGCCAGAAATTCAACCACGGCAACCAGCCCTTCAGCTACATCGTTGATTCCCTCCGCTGGTCTCCTAATGCTCACCTCATCCTCGCCGGTCTTCTCACCACTACCGTCGTCGACGATTCCGGCAGGACCGAAGATTCCTTCATGACCCTTCTCCTCGACGACAGCGGCCACGAGATTCGCATCGCCAAGGGTGACAGCGTCATTCCCGATGCCGCCGATCCCTTCTTTCTTCCCGACAATGTCACCATCAATTTCCTTTCCGAAGCCGTAAAGCCTCGCATGCTCTTCTCCTTGAAATCCACCCGGCTTGATGCCGGCCCCGTCAAAACTCCCCACGATGGCCGCACCTTCCGCGACGTCATTCCGATCCCAGGAACGAATTCGGTTGTTGCTGTCGAGCAAGATCACGCCATGACCGGCCTCAATCGTCTGCAGCGCCTCGATCTGCTCAGTGATGATGACAAGGAGTTAGCAACGCTGGATGGCTATGAAGGCGGCGTGAGCGTTTCCCCCAGCGGCAAGAAAGTTGCTTATTTCATTGACAAGGAGCTTCTCGAGGTTCGCGATCTCGTTTCACCCAATCGCCTGGCCCGTCTTCGCATCGGCCTCGGCGTCTTTCGCTGGTCGCTCGACGAATCCCGCATACTCCTCAAGCGCTCCATCGAGAAAAAATCCGGCGATCTCGTCTGGATCGATCTTCCTCCGCTCGCCGCCTCATCGGGGCGTGACGTTCCCGTCTCGCAACCGCAGCCCATCCCCATCCTTCACGGCCTCAGCTTCCGCGATTTCGCCATCTCTCCGGATGGCCACTCCCTCGCCGTCATCATCCCCGGCAAGCGCAATCTCCTCGTCTTCCCTCTCCCCTCACGCTGAGTCTCCGATCCTCTTCGCCTCTTCTCTGCGACCTCCGTGTTCTCTGTGCAAAATCTTCTTCTTCAGTCTTTTTTCTTGTTTCCTAAAATCAAAAAAGCCCGCGCCATTCCCGCGCGGACTTCCATGCCCTTCCAAACTGCCATTCGTCTACTGCCTCAATTCTCTTGCTCTCCTCCGATGCTCCACAAAAATGCACGCATCCTCGATCCCCACCAGCCCCGCCGATCGCGCCTTTTCCGCCGCCTCTTCGTTCTCAATGCCCATTTGCATCCAAACGACCTTCGCCCCCACGCGAATCGCGCTCTCCACCACCGGAGGCACCTCCTCCGCGCGTCGGAACACGTTCACGATCTCTATCTTCTCCGGCACATCTTCCAACCGTGCATAACTCCTCTCCCCCAGCACTTCCGTCTCATTCGGGTTCACAGGAATAATCCGATAGCCCGCACCCTGGATGTATTCCGTCACGCCATAGCTCGGCCGCATCGGATTCGAAGACAATCCCTCCACAGCGATGGTCTTATATTTTCTCAGGAGTTCGAGAATCGCGTCAGCGCTTGCCACTGCGCCGTGCGGGAGCAGCACTCTCATCGCGCGGCGAGCTCGCCCTTGCCTGCGCGCTTCAAGATCACCCGCGCCATGGCCGACAAACATTTGTCATTTTCTTCCGCGGTCCCAACCGAAATGCGAATCGCCTCCGGGAACCCCATCCACCCCAGCGGCCGCACGATCACGCCCATCTGCAGGAGATCATCGCTCAGCGCCTTCGCATCAGGACCCACTACAATAAACACAAAATTCGCTTCGCTCGGCACCGGCCGGAATCCCATCTTCGCCAAATCCTCGCTCAAGCGCTTCCGCTCCCTGGCATTCGTTTCGATACACCGGGTCACGTGCTCGTGGTCATCCAGCGCGGCCAGCGCCGCAGCTTGCGCCACGCCCGACGTATTGAATGGCGTTTTCAGTTTGTTCATCGCGGAAAGCAGCCCCGGCCGTCCGATGGCATATCCGATGCGCAGTCCCGCCAATCCATAAACTTTTGAGAACGTCCTCAAGATCAGCAAATTCTTCCTCTTGCGGTAGGCTTCCACGGATTGGCGCAGGTCCATGCTCACGGCGTAGTCGATGTACGCTTCATCCAGCACCACCAGCACGCCATCCGGAACCGCCGCGAGAAACTCGTCAAATTCTTGCCGCCCAAACGCGCTCCCCGTCGGATTGTTGGGATTCGCCAGATAGATCACGCCGGTTTTCGGGGTGATGGCCTTCGCCATCGCCTTCAAATCAAACGCAAAATGCCGTTGCGGCACAAGCACCAGCTCGGCCCCACTGGCGCGAATCGCCACCGAAAACGGCGCGTACGTTCCTTCCGACGTCAGCCCCTGCAATCCCGCGCGCAACAGTACCCGCGCCGCCAAATCAATAATTTCGCTCGATCCCAACCCCACAAAAATCTCTTCCGGCGAAACTCTCCGCCGTTCCGCCAGCGTTTGCCGCAACGCGTGCGTCCCGCCATCCGGATACCGGTTCGAATCCCCCAGGACCGCCCGCGCCGCCGCAATTGCTTTCGGCGAAGGCCCCAGCGGATTCTCGTTCGAAGCGAGCTTCACCGCGTGAATCTTCAGTTCGCGCTCCACCTCTTCGATCGGTTTTCCCGGAACGTACACAGGCAGGCTGCGCAGGTAATCGGGTAGCAGGTCTTCAACCGTTCGCGTCATCTGTTCCAGTTTACTGCTCTCATCGCCCTGCCGCCAATCGGCCACCCAGCGCAGTGGCCATACTCTAACTGTCGTGATTGCTCGGGAGGGAGCATGTGGTTTCCCCGTTGTAGTGGCCGGTCTTTAGACCGGCCACTGCACTTTAAAGGCTTTTCAATTTCGCCACTTCCCGCACCGTCAGCTGGCGAAATTTTCCCAGAGGCACATCCAGCACCAGCGGCCCCAGCTGCACGCGCTTGATTTTCTCAACAAAAAATCCCACGCTCTGAAACATCCGCCGGATCTGCCGATTCCGCCCTTCGATCAGAATCACCTCATACCAGGGATTCGCCCCATCCTCTGTCAATCGAATTTTCGCCGGCGAAGTTTTCACCCGCGTCCCATCTTCCAGCTCAATCGTGACTCCCGCTCGTAAACGCCCAATCGTTTTTTCGTCCGGCTTTCCGCTGATTTTCACCAGATACGTCTTCGGCACATGTGAACCGGCCTTCATCAGCATCTGCGCCAGCGCGCCATCATTGGTCATCAGCAGCAATCCTTCGCTCGCATAATCCAGGCGCCCCACCGGATAAACGCGTTCGGGACATTTCTTCATCAGCTCCATGACCGTCGGCCGCCCTTCGGGATCGCTGACCGTGGTCACGTAACCCTTCGGCTTGTGCAGAAGGAAATACAGCAGCCGCTCCCGGCTTTTCAGCGGCGCGCCATCAACGCAAATCACGTCCCGCTCCGGATCGGCCTTCGTGCCTTGTTCCACCACCACTTTTCCGTTGAGCGTCACCCGCCCCGCCGCAATGATCTTCTCGGCCTTGCGCCGCGACGCAATCCCACTCGCCGCCATGATTTTCTGCAATCGTTCTTGCATTTTCTGGATTTTCGTTTCTCGGTAAGCGTTACGCCGTCAGGCCAGTTCTCGCACTAAAGGCACGAGGTCAAAATGTTGTCATTCCGAGCGAAGTGAGGAATCTGCTTTTTCTTCTCTTCTCTGCGTCCTTTGTGCCCTCTGCGTTAAATTCTTGCTTCTTTCTCCATTGCCTTGTCCGCTCCCCTCAAACTTTCGCAACTTCTCCGCTTCCTTCTGATCAATCATCCGGTATCTTCCCCGCGGAATTCCCTCCACTGTCAGCGGCCCCAATCCGATGCGCTTCAATTTTTCCAGCGGGTGCTTCTCCTTGAACAGCACGCGCCGCAGCTCTTCCTTTTTCGAATCCCGCATCCGCACTTCGTACCAATAATTCGCCGCGCGGCCGCGCGTGGCGTCCGGCTGCCGTACTGTCTCGATCTTCACGCCAATCTCTTTTCCCAGCCGCTCCAGGTCCGCCAGCGTCAGCATTCCTTTCACCTTAATGTGATAGATCTGTTCCAGGTGGGTCCAGTTCTTCAGCATCTCCGCCGCCAGCGCACCGTCATTCGTCAAAAACACCAGTCCCGACGCCGCATACTCCAGATTTCCAACCGGAAACACGCGCTCCGGCAATCCGCGCAAACAATTTCGCAGCGTCTTCCGTCCTTCCGGGTCCGCCATCGCCGACACCAGTTCCGGCGGCTTGTTCAGCAAGATGTAGACGCGCCGTCCCTCCTTCGCCTGGACGACTCTCCCCGCCGCCTCAATGTGGTCCTTCGCCGCGTCCGCCTTAGTCCCCAGCTCCTTCACGACGCGCCCATTAACCAGCACCTGTCCGCTCGTGATCAGCGACTCCGCATGCCGCCGCGAAGCAATCCCCGCCCGCGCAATAATCTTTTGCAATCTCTCTTGCATTGTCTTTTTCTGTCTTTTCTGTGTAGGCGTGGGGCTTGCCCCACCCGGCTTTGGAATGTTCGCTTTGCTAGACCACTCTTTGCTTGATGAGCGCGCAGCCAAAATATTGTCATTCCGAGCGGAGCGAGGAATCTCTCTTTTCTTCTCTGTGATCTTCGCGCCCTCTGCGTCTCTGCGCTAATCTTTCTTCGCCTTTTCCCTATTTCCTTGCGTCATTACCTCTTTACCTCGTCTTTTCACTCCCCCGCCGCCGCGGCTTTCTGGGCTTCACCACTTCCCGCTTCCGGCATCCCTTCATTGTTCGCCGCTGTTTCTTCCAACAATTCCTCCCGCGCCTCCATCGCCGCAAGGTCCGTAGGGGCGGGGCTTGGCCCGCCCGGCTCGCTATTCCCGGCTGCAAACCTCTCAATACTCGCCTCGTTCGTCAAACCTTCCTCCGCGGGCGCAAATCCTTCATCACTCCCCAACGCTTCCCTCGCCAATGCTTCAAACTCTTTCAAGCTCGGCAGCTCCTCCAGATCACTCAATCCGAAACGCATCAAAAACTCTTTCGACGTCTTGTACAGAATCGGCCGCCCCATCACTTCCTTCCGCCCCGCCGTCGTGATCAGGTGCTTGTCCAGCAGCGTGCTGATCACTCCCGAGGTGTTTACACCGCGAATCTCCGAAATCTCCGGCGAAGTCACGGGCTGCTTGTACGCAATCACGGCTAGTGTCTCCAGCGCCGGCATGGACAGCCGAAGCGGCGGCCGCAGACTCTTGATGAACCTCCGCACCACGTCATGCTGCTGCGGCTTGGTATAAAGTTTGTATCCGCCAGCCACCGCGCGAATCTCGATCCCGCGCTCCTCCGCCGCATAACTCGCCACCAATTCGTCCAGCGAAGCCTGCACCGCCAGCTTTTCCTCCCCCAGCGCCTTAGCCAGTTGATCGATCGTCGCCGGCTCGTCCGCCGCATAAATAATCGCTTCCAGTGCCGCTTTTCTTTCTTCGTTTGTCATACGTGCCCCATCGCAGTCGATCCACGCCGCCATCTCTCAACCCAACCGCACCGACCCGTCATTTCGAACGGAGCAGGCCGACGCTTGTTCTTCCCCTTCGCTCCCGCGAAGGGGCGGCCTGGCAGAGCGAAGTCTCTCTTCTCTGCGTAACCTCAGCGTCCCCGAGTTATCTCTTCACCAGTCACGACTCAGCAGTCACTTCCTACCTGTATTCCTCATCAATCTGCTTGATCCCGCCGCTCTCATCAAACAGCAAATCAAACATCTTATGCTTCCGCACCAAAATCTCCCCGAACTGCTTCTCCTGCACCAGCGCCACCACCTGCAGCTTCACCATCTCCAGCACCGCCAGAAACGCCACGATCATCGCGTGCCGCGAAGGACACGCCTCAAAAAACTGAATCAAATTCACCGAATTTTCTGTGCTCGCCAAAATCTGCGCCCGCAACGCCGCGATCATTTGCGCCACGGTAAACTCTTCGTGCCGCAGTTCGATCCGCGAAACTTCCTTCTTCCGCTCCAGCACCTGCTGGAACACTTTCACCAAGTCCACCAGCGAAACCACCAACTCGCCCTGAGTCCCTTCGTCGTTGTAGAGCGACTTGTCCGGCTTCGACCACACGTTCTCTTCAATCTGCTGCTTCTGATACAAGAGCTGCGCCGCATTCTTGAACTTCTCGTGCTCCACCAAACGCTGTACCAGCTCCGCCCGCGGATCACCAGCCGCGTCCTCCGGCCCTGCCAAAGGATCGGGCGGCAGCAGCATCTTGCTCTTGATGTAGATCAGCGTCGCCGCCATGTAAATAAATTCCGAAGACACATCCACATCCAGCTCTTCCAGCTTGTGCAGGTAATCGAGGTATTGCGCCGTGATCTTCGAAATCTGAATATCGTGAATATTCATCTTCTGCTGCTTGATCAAATCCAGCAGCAGGTCCAGCGGCCCCTCATACATCGGTATATTTATTTTGTACGGCGTAGCCATCTTTTCGTTTCCGCGTAGGGGCACGATACATCGTGCCCTTCTTTACTCTTTCTGCTTCTTCCGTCTTGCCTTTGTAGCGGCGAGTTTACGTCGCCAACTTTTTCTTTTGTGGCAGAGCCACTCCTGGTTGTGCTGTCTCGTCTTTGTAGCGCCGGCATCCCTGCCGGCTCTTTCTCACGTTTCTCCCTCGAAGCTTGTCATCCTGAGGCCATCCGACGAGGATGTCCGAAGGATCTCAACGCTGA
>Ga0066709_100001474_pt1 | contig 15625 bp, 12 predicted proteins | sample GraSoiAngelo_158_FD_79665 | JGI IMG/M metagenome (GOLD analysis project Ga0066709, IMG submission 79665) | Grasslands soil microbial communities from the Angelo Coastal Reserve, California, USA - 14_1009_16_30cm | ecosystem: Environmental > Terrestrial > Soil > Grasslands | place: USA...
CATTCCTGCGTCGATCGGTTCGATGGACGTGCGCATCATTGTTGTGGATGACGGTTCCACCGATCACACTGCTGAAGTCGCACGCCGTCACGGAGCCAAGGTCATCCGCCACATCACCAATCTCGGCGCCGGTGCTGCTACTGTGACTGGAATGCAAGCCGCAAAAGTCTTGGGAGCAGACATCATCGTCACGATCGACGCGGATGGGCAGCACAATCCCGCAGACATTCAACTGCTGGTTGAATCCCTGGTGGATGGTCCCTACGACGTCGTCATTGGAAGCCGGTTGTTAGATCCTGTCGGAATGCCGGCGTCACGCTTCGGTGCGAACCTTCTATTGAATGGAGTAACCTTTTTTGCTCATGGGAAAATCGTTTCGGATTCACAATCCGGGTTTAAGGCTTACTCCCGAGAAGCCATCGAAGTCATGGAGCTGAGCTCGCCCGGATATGAAATCTGCTCCGAGATCATCGGTGAGATATATAGAAAGAATCTTCGGTACAAATCCGTTCCGATCAAGGCCGTATACACGGACTATTCCAAAGCTAAAGGCCAGCATTTTCTCAATGGCGTCAATCTCATTCTCGGCCTTCTGATACGCATGCTGAGGCGTGCCTGACATGATTCCCATCATTGCAAAAATTTTTGCCGTCCTGCTGGCGGGCATCGCCATTTCCAAGAGCTATGTAGGCGTTCGATCGAGGGCGGAATCCTTTCAATTGTTCATATTTTGGACCTGCACTTGGGCAGCGATTGTCGTTGTGGCGCTGTTTCCTGCCATTGTCGACGTCTTTATCGACTCCTTTGGCGAGAAACGGACCGGCTTGGGTACTTTCTTCGGAATGGCTCTCGTCTTTCTTTACTTCCTTGTGTACCGGATCTACATGAAGTTGGACCTCATGGAGCAAAAACTCGTCAAGATCGTTCAAGAACTCTCCTTGCGTGATTGGACAAGAACAGAATGAAAATTGCCGCTATTGTCCAAGCGCGATCGGCCTCAACTCGATTACCGGGGAAGGTTCTTTTCGAGGTCCTCGAAAAACCGATCCTGCAGCATCAACTAGAGACACTCCTCCGGGCTCGCCAAACCGATCAACTGATCCCTGCGACGACCGAGCAGCCGAACGACGACGCAGTCGCCGAGATCGGCAAAGCGGCCGGCTGCAAAGTTTTTCGCGGAAGCGAGCGTGATGTTCTGGATCGTTTTTATCAGGCGGCTCGTGAAAGCTCAGCGGACGCGATCGTCCGGTTGACGGGCGATGAGCCGTTCATGGATCCCGTGTTAATTGACGAGGTCATTGGCGCATTTAACAAAGATGCGTCCTATGATTATGTCTCGAACACGCTCCGTCCGACATATCCGGATGGGCTCGACATCGAAATTTTCCGGTTCTCGGCGCTGGAAGCAGCGTGCCGGAATGCGAGACTTCCTTCCGAGCGGGAGCACGTGACCCCCTACATCTATAACAATTCGGATTTTCGCGGGGGAAGCCGGTTCCGTGCTCGCAACCATGCGTTCGAAGCAGATCTGTCGCATTTGAGATGGACTCTCGATGAGCGAGCCGATTTCGAGTTGGTCCGGGAAGTTTACGAGAGACTGTACCCGGCGAATCCACATTTTGGCTGGATGGACGTTCTCGCTCTGGTCACGAAGCTTCCCCGGTTAATTGAGGTCAATGCTCACATCATACGAAATGATGGCTATCAAAAATCGCTGTTTGCGGATCGTGTCCGAAGCGGCGGCAAGTCGCGATACGGCCGGTCGGTCGAATTGTTTCACCGCGCGTCAAAAGTCATACCGACTGCGTCTCAGACGTTCAGCAAATGCTGGACGCAATTCACATTTGGCGCGAATCCTCTCTACATCGAAAAGGCAAAAGGTTGTCTGGTCTGGGATGTCGATGGGAATCCATATATCGATTACGCGATGGCCTTAGCGCCCATCATTCTCGGCTACTGCGAACCGCGTGTTGACGCGGCTGTGCGGCGGCAGCTCGAAAAGGGCATCACTTTCACGTTGTCGAGTCCAATCGAGATCGAAGTTGCTGAAAAACTCTGCGATCTTATCCCGTGTGCCGAGATGGTGCGGTTCGGAAAAAACGGTTCCGATGCCACCTCCGCGGCCGTGCGGGCGGCGCGTGCCTATACCGGACGCGAAATCGTTGCCTGCTGCGGCTATCACGGGTGGCAAGACTGGTTCATTGGCACGACAACTCGCAACCAGGGCGTACCCACGGGCGTCAGAAAGCTAACGGTCCCCTTCAACTACAATGATTTGGCGTCTCTGGAAAAGATATTCCGGGAATACCCGGGCCAGGTTGCCGCTGTCATCATGGAGCCCGTTGGGGTTGTTCATCCCAATCCTGGATTTCTAGAAGGTGTGAGCGCGCTGGCGCGGCAAAACAAGAGCGTTCTGATTTTCGATGAGGTCATCACCGGTTTTCGCATGTCGCAGGGCGGAGCCCAGGAATATTTCAAAGTCGTACCCGATCTTGCTGCCTTCGGTAAGGCCATGGCGAATGGCATGCCCATCGCAGCCGTCGTTGGGCGCCGGGATATCATGAATCTATTCAGCGAGATTTTCTTTTCGATGACTTTCGGCGGCGAAGCGTTATCGTTGGCGGCGACGGCCGAAACGCTCCGGATATTTGAAGCGGAGAAGGTGCTGGATCAGATCTGGTCCAATGGCCGCCGTTTGATGGATGGCACGCGAGCTCTGATTCTCAAGCATGAGCTTTCACCAACCATCAGGATCGCCGGTTATCCTCCGCGCCATGTCTTCGAATTCAGCGATACAGAAGATGGTTCCGCACTTGAAATCAAATCGTTCTTCCAGCAAGAATGCGCCGACCGCGGTCTACTTTTCTCAGGAGCGCACAATGTCAGTTACGCCCATACCGGAGATGTGATCGACCGCACGCTTTCTATTTACTCCGAGGTTTTTGAGAGCCTCATTCAAGCCGCGCGGCGTGGTGTGCGTAGTGCTCTAAAGGGAGAAGTCGTGCAGCCGGTTTTCAGACGGGCATGACAAATCCGATCAAGCTGATACTCGCAGGAAATAACCGCAACGGTTACCGTGTATCGGAATGGCTGCTCCGTCGAGGAGAAAGTATTGTTGCGGCCGTCCTGCATCCCGACGATCGTGCGAAATATAAGAGCGAGATGAAGCGAGTTCTTCCTGCGGATGTCCTTGTCGTCGAGGGGAACCAGGTCAACAGCCCGGAAACCATTCAACGGCTCTCCGATTTACGGCCGGACTTACTGATTAGTGTCAATTTCGGATACGTCCTGAAGGAACCTGTTTTGAGAATGCCGAGACTGGGTTGCTTCAATCTCCATACGGGATATCTTCCCTATAATCGGGGTGCTCATCCGAATGTATGGGCAATTGTGGATCAGACTCCAGCAGGTGTTTCCATCCACAAAATGGACTCTGGAATCGATACCGGGCCGATTGTGGCCCGCGCCGAGATCGCGGTATCGATTGCGGATACCGGCAAAACCCTTCAGGAGAGACTGGAGGATGCCGCGCTGGACCTCTTTATTCGATCGTGGGAAAAATTGAGGTTGGGTGAATTAGAACTCATAAAGGTCACGGACGAAGGCTCATTTCACCGTGTGAGAGACGTTCGAGAGATCGACACGATCGACCTGGAACGGCGGTACAAGGCTCGTGACCTCATCAATATCCTTCGCGCCAGAACTTATCCTCCATACCGCAATGCGTATTTCGAATGGGACGGCCGGAAATACTATCTGCAAATCGAAATCATTCCTGAGCCGCTTGCACCGGGGAAGGTCGAATGATGCGAACCATTAAAATCGGAAATCGTTTAGTGGGAGCCGGTCACCCCTGCCTCATCATTGCAGAAGCAGGAAGCAATCACAACGGCAGCCTCGAACAGGCACAAAGACTGATTGACATAGCGGTTGATGCCGGAGCGGATGTTGTGAAGTTTCAGTTGTTCCGCGCGTCGAAGCTTTATCCAACAACGGCGGGCGAATGTGATTATCTGGAATGGAAGAAATCCATTTACGACATCATCCGTGAGATGGAGCTTCCCATCGACTGGCTACGTCCGCTGGCGGACCACTCGATGAAGCGAAATATCATGTTTCTCGTTTCGCCGTTCGATGAGGAATCCGTGGATCAGGTGGATCCTTATGTCGAGTTCTTCAAGATCGCGTCGTACGAGCTCACCCACATTCCGCTTGTGAAACATATCGCCAAAAAAGGCAAGCCTGTTTTGATCTCAACGGGAGCGGCCAGCATGGACGACGTCCATGCCACGGTTCGCGCATTCACTGAAACCGGCAACGACCAACTGATGTTGATGCAGTGCACGGCCAGCTATCCGGCTCCTGTGGATTCGCTGAATCTCAAAACGATCCCTACACTGATATCGGAATTTCAGATCCCCGTGGGACTCTCCGACCATTCGCGCGATCCTATTCTCGCGCCAATCGCCGCCGTGGCTCTGGGTGCGAACCTTATTGAGAAACACTATACGTTTTCCAACCAGTTGCCCGGTCCGGATCACAAGTTCGCGATAGAACCACACGAACTCCGAAAGCTGGTCGACGCGGTGCGAACAACCGAGCGGGCCTTGGGAACAGGGGCGAAGGAAATCCTGCCTGCCGAAGACGAACTATACCGTTTTGCGCGGCGATGTATCTTCACCGTCAAGCCGGTTGCGGCGGGCGAAACATTTAGTCCCGAGAACGTAGCGGTATTACGCAAAGGTAAGCATGAAGCAGGGCTTTCGCCAGAAGCTTGGGAGTGGGTACTCGGTCGAGTGGCTCGAAAAGACATTCCAGCGGAAACTCCACTGACCCGGACGTTGGTAGGATAGCGGAATATGGACAGAGCTTTCGTCATAGGAAAACGGGTTTACTTGCGCCCGATCGATGAGGCCGACGTCGACAGCAATTACCTGCAATGGGTGAATAGCGAAATCGTCTACAGCACGCTGGCTTCGCTTCACTTCCCTACGACCCGGGCGAAATTGCTGGACTACGTCCGAAGCAATACCGGCCGTCCCGACGTCGCTTTCTTCGCCATAATGACTGTGGATGGCGACAAGTTCATCGGTACCGCAAAGATCGGTCCCATTCAATGGATCGACCGGCACTCCTACTGCGCCCTGTTGATAGGCGATCCCGCATTCCGTGGCAAAGGGTACGGTTCTGAGGTGGTTTTTCTATTGTTGAAATATGGCTTCTGCGTTCTCAATCTCCACAAAATCAGCGCAGGTATGGTGGCATCGAATCGGGCATCCACGCGAATCTTTGAAAAAGCCGGAATGCAGGTCGAAGCCTGTCTGAAGAAAGAGTATTTCATCGATGGAAAGTGGGAAGACCACATCCTGATGGCGGCGTTCCAGGCGGAATTCTTCCAAAAATATCCGAGTTAAAAAGAACCGTTTCGATGGCCGATGTTTTGATTCGAACCGACGCATCCAGTCAGATCGGCATGGGTCATGCCATGAGATGCCTGGCTTTGGCCGAAGAGCTTGCACAACGTGGGCACCGCCCCATTTTCATCTCGAAAGATCTGCCTGGCATTATCCTCCGTGAACTGAAGACGTTACAACTGTCTCATGTACTCCTCGATTCAGGTTTGACCCTTAATCAGGAACTCGAGAGGCTCCCTGGAATTTTGTCATCTCTAGTCAGTCCAGTTGTGGCAATCACAGACGGCTATGCTTTCGATGAAACTTATCAGGCATGGTTGAAGAGCCGCGTCGACCTGCTCATCTGCCTCGACGATCTGGCCGTGAACCGATTCGATTGTCATGCCGTACTCAATCAGAACTTGGGCTTCGGCGAAAAGGATTATCAGACGCTCACGGCAGCAGGCACAACCCTGTTCATTGGGCCCAAGTTTTCGTTGCTTCGAGCTTCATATCGAGCGGCAGCGGGAAGCCATATGGTTAGGCTCGAACCGCAACGGATACTCATCAGCATGGGCGGCGGCGATCGATTTGACATGACGTACAAGGCACTTTGCGAGCTCGCGCCGCTGGAGGGAGTCGAAATCGATATTATCTTGGGTCCGGCTTATGCGCACGACGATCCTATCCGGCGACTGAGGCCAAAGGCCTATGCGCGGATGCATCTTCATACGGAAGTTCTCGACCTTACTCGATTCATTCTCCAGGCGGACGTTGTGATCTGTCCGTCCGGTTCTACAGTTTGGCAGATTGCATGCCTTGGTGCGCCATTGATCACTTTCCCACTCATCGACAATCAGGCCGGGATCGCCATGGGTTTGTACGCAGAGCGGGCGGCTGTTGTTATCGATCCGGATTGGCGCGAGGGCGATCTGAGGCGAATAACGTCCGATTTACTGAATCATGTTGAATGGCGGCAAAACCTGTCGGGCCGTTCCAAGCAAATTGTAGACGGGCATGGGGTGGTCCGGATAACCGATTGGATAGAGAGCCGAATGCTTCAGAGGGGCTAATTCGGGGACAGACGTATAAATCACCTCATTACGATTCAAAACGTCTTTGTTTGTAATTCCGTGATTTATACGTCTGTCCCCGAATTAGCCCGAATTATCGCCCGGGCTTTACCAGTTAACTCAAACAAAAAGCGATATTTAAGCAGCTGTGCTATACTTTTTGTCCTGTTTTGGAGTCCAAATGCGTGAACTTCCCGTACTCGACCGTTATTCTCCGCAAAACCTGATGAGTGACGGCAGCGTTCAGTTTGAAGGTTTCGATCCCAAGCTCCTGTATGAACTGGCGGAACGGGAGCCCCTGCTGACCGCTCTCCAGCATCCGGAAGTTCGGTACGAGACCACGGACTACTGCAATGCCGCCTGCATCATGTGTCCACGCGACCTTCATCAAGAGGGCCGCGAGCACGGGGTCATGGACCTGGAGAAATACAAAAGGAGTATCGATGAGGTGGTGCCACTGGGCGCCAAGCGTGTCGTGCTTACCGGTTTCGGCGAGCCGCTGATGGATCGCACGCTGGACGAGAAGGTAGCGTACACCAAGTCAAAAGGTCTCCACACGTACATCATTACGAACGCGTCGCTGTTATCGAAGAAGAGGTCGCGAAGTTTGCTTGAAGCGGGTCTGGACGAGATGCGTGTCAGCTTTTACGGTATGCATACAAACACGTACAACGTCGTGATGGAAAAGCTGGATTATGACAAGACGTTGAGGAATCTTTTGGATTTCCTTGAAGTTCGTGCCGAATTTGGGTCGAAGAAACCAAAACTTCAGGTTTCCTACCTGATCATGCCTGAAAACGAGAGCGACACGGAGGAATTCCGCAAATTTTGGGAAGGCCGGGCAGACGCTATTGAAATATGGAAACCGCACAATTTCGGTGATGGCCGCAATTATCGGCAGCGTCTCGATGATGTGGAGATCAAGAGCACGTGTGGCAGACCGCAGAACGGTCCGTTACAGATTCAGTGGAACGGTGAAGTCATCCCGTGCTGCTACGATTACAACACTCAGATCATTCTAGGAAATGCGTTTGAAACTTCCGTACTCGACGTACTGAATAGGACGAAGTACCGAATGCTGCGCGTCGCTCACCGGTTGAAGTATTTCAAGCTCTTTCCCTACTGCAACCAATGCGACCAGCTCCTTCCTCATCCGGATGCCCTGATTTACAGCAATCGCCACAAGCTCCCTCCCGAGATCGCAGTGAAGCGGTCGAACACGGATCTCTATGACCTGGTCGATGCCAGAGAAATCGAGCTTGAAGACCTCAGTCCGCAGTACGCGGACGGCCTGATGGAGTAGGCGCCGGTGGCTGAACCTTTTTCGCCAACATGAAAATCATCGTATTTGAGCACCTGCGAAGATCCCATCGTGCGCTGGTTCACATCTATTTACGTCTCGGATATTCGGTCCGTTTCATAGAAGCGGATCCCGATTCGTACCTGCAGGGTGTGGCGCCGGTGCCGGGCGTCTGTGTGAACCCCACGCAGGGCAGCGATATTGCTCTGGATTTTGTGGAGCGCTCCTTCCGGCAAGATCACCCACTCATTCAATCCATCATTTCGCTGTACGGTTCCGGCGCCGTCGTGCCGGCCTTCAAAAAGAATCTGACGATGGACCTCGCAGACTCATGGATGTATACCGTGCTCCACAACCAGCTCAAATCCGAGTATCCTCGCGCCCGGTTTGCCTTCGTTCCTAAATCGTCATCGATGTTTGCGCGCGCCGTGTCCTCTATGAAGCAGTTTCGGGGCGAATTGAAGGCTCTCCATTTCGAGTTGCCGCGGCTGGCTCTGTCTTCGGCATTTTGCGTGGGACTGGCCACGATTCAAAACAGATTGTTCAGTCTGGCTGTCTGTGTCCATTACCTTGCATGCTCTTTCGGGAAGAGTTTTTTCGGACGTGTGCTGGAAAAGCCCCAGAAGTTCAAATTCGGGATTTGCATCGTAAGTCCGGCAAGAGAATTTGCGAATACCATTCGCGGTGTGGGCTTTCTTCTGGACCATGAAAAAATCACCGGCGCGAATACCTTATTTATTCCCATTGTTCCGATCACAGCCGGAGAGAAGGCGGCACTGGCGGGCAGGAGTCTTCGCTATGCGGATATCTGGGAGCCGCCGGGATGGCAGGTTTTGAATAGACTGGCAAAGCGGACACTTCGTTTAGCACTCCATCTGTGGCGAAGTCCCGATTACATTGCCAGAACCTATGCGTTTCTCGTTCGAGAGTACGGGTTCTGGTCGTCCTTTACGGAGCGCTTCTCCATCGAGAATCTCATCAGTTATTGCGATTTCGCTGCTCCCCATATCGGTAGGAATGTGCTTCTCAGCGCCAGGGGGGTTCGAACCTGGTACTACATTGATGGCGCCAACACATGGGATCTTCATTTACGAAACGATGATCTCAATCCGTATCGTGACCACCACTGGGCTTATCTCTCCTACGACTACTTCGTTTCGTGGTCGGATCACATCAGCAGGTTCTTCCGGAGACATCCTCAAAATATAGGTCATTACTTGAGTGCCGGCTGCATCTGGTCAGAACATGTGCGGCTCATCTCTGAAGGATATATAGCATCGAATTCGAAGAAAGAACACCTCCTCCGTGGTCTGCTGCCCGGCCAGAAGATAGTGGCCGCTTTCGATAGCACGTATGCGAACGGCAGCTTGACGCCGTATAGCGACGGCGTTCGATTTGCAAACGGTCTGGTCCAACTGTTGCGTGATGTGCCTAATATTTATCTGGTGATTAAAGAGAAGAAAGCCAGGAGTTATGCGGGTCCGGCGGCGGAACTTGCCCGGATTTACGATTCAATGGAGAAGAATCCTCGTTGCGTCTTTGCAGGGCACAAACTGAGCGCTTCCGAGATCGTGGCCTATGCGGATCTCATCATCTCGTTTCCTTTCACGAGCACTACGATTGAAGCGTTGGGGGCGAAAAAGAAGGCTATTTATTTCGACGCGGTCAACAAATACGCAGGAACCTATTACGACCGCGTTCCCGGTTTTGTTGCGGTTGGTTATGAACAGCTTCTCCAGCGTGTAGGAGAACTTCTGTTCAAGGTATCCGACAGAGAATACGAACAATTTCTCGCGCGGTATGTTAAGGGCGACATTGAGCCGTTTTTAGACGGCCGTGGCCTCTCACGATTTCGGGAGCTGCTTGTCATGAAGCAGCCTAGCGCTGAAAGACTTCAGGAGGTTGCGGCGACGCCTTCCGGATTGACGACATGAATAGAGCTGTTCCGGATCCCACTGTAGACATCCTCAAAGAAATCGACAATGTTTTCGAAATCGAAATCGAGGCTCTGAAAGCGGTTCGCGCTTCGATATCCCGCGAGTTCGAAAAGGCTGTCCAAACGATTGCCGCATGCCGCGGTAAGGTTGTCGTGACAGGTATTGGAAAGTCGGGAATCATCGCCAGCAAAATTGCAGCGACTTTGACCAGCACCGGTACTCCAGCCACTTTCATTCACGCCTCCGAGGCGCTCCATGGTGACCTGGGATTGATCAGCCCGGAAGATGTTCTCATTGCGATTGGAAAGAGCGGGGAAACACCTGAAATCAACTCACTGCTGCCGATTGTCCGAAAGTTAGGTGCAACCGTCATTGGCATCACGGCGAATGCCCGGTCCACGATGGCGATGGCGGCCCATATTCTGCTTCCCCTGGAAGTCCCCCGCGAAGCGTGTCCATTGAATCTGGCTCCCACTTCCAGCACAACGGCGTGCCTGGTCGTCGGGGACGCTATTGCAGTCGCGCTGATGAAGTTAAAGCGGGTATCGACAGAAGATTTCGCCAGGCGGCACCCTGGTGGACAACTGGGAAAGCGCTTGCTCTTGCTCGTCGGCGACGTCATGCGCACGGGTCCGCGCAATCCCGCAATCCCCGTCAACGATTCCATCAAGAACATGCTGATTCGAATTACAGCCGGACAGGCCGGGGCAATTTCTATTGTGGACGATGATAACAAGCTGATCGGTTTGGTCTCGGACTACGATATTCGCAAAGCGCTCGAACAGGACCGCAATATTCTTGAGTTAACCATTGTCGATCTGATGAATCCGCGGCCCACCTTCATTTATGACCACCAGAAGGCCATCGATGCCTTGACGCTCATGCAGAGCCGTAGCAAGCCAACTTCGGTTTTGCCGGTTGTCAATCAGGGTCATACGGTTGTCGGCATGATCCATTTGTTCGATTTGGTTTCGGCCGGATTGTGAGCGTGTGATGAGTTCCGTGGCGTTCGTGAATCGCCGGGGTCAGCTGCGGTTCTTGAAGGACCTTTCGGAGTTTCGATTTCTCGTCCTGGAAGATCATGCGGAAGCATGGCGGATACGCCAGGATCTGCTGAAGGCGGGTGCTGCTGAGATCGAGAGGGATGAGCTGTATCGCGGTGAGGCCAGAAAATTTCGCGATAGGTATGTTGATTTTGTCGGATCGCTCAACATCGAAAATGCTTCGTTCGAATGGTGGCCTTTCAATTGGACGAGTAAGAACTACTTCGTCAATGATCTCTGCAAACAAGTATTTCACGTGTCGTTGATCGGTCAATTGGCGAAAGAGAAGGGTCATAACCTTGTCGTCATCACGGACGATAGTGACGTGGCGAACTATGCCGGAAAGTTTCTAAGTTCTCACGGCTATCGAGTTGTGAATCGCGTGCGCACTCGCATACTCCGCATGCTTCGCCGATCGACGCCACTCGGTATTGTCTATTGCCTGTTCGCCAAGTTCCGGACCGCCGGGTTTTCACGCCGGCTGTTTCCGAGCGATGATTGGGCAGGCCGGTCCGATTGTCTGATTCTGACTTTATTTAACCATCAGTCGTTCGATTCTTCCGGCTCCTACCGGGACACGTATTTCGGCCCTCTGCGTCATTATCTCGAAAACGAAAGTATCGCCTCCCTCACCGTTGGCGCCGTTTACAATCACGATCTCGCTACAATCCGGACGTTGAAATCTTGCAGCAATGGCGGCATGCTGCCGCTTGATGCATTCACTCCTATCGGCGAGTTGATCGTTTGGGCCTTCCGTTCGACGTTGTTGTTTTTTCAGAAACCGAAGATCCAAGGAAATACCAGGTTTGACGGCCTGGATGTGCGGCCATTGATTGAAGCATGTATGAAGCGGGAGCTTGGCACAGGTAACTTCCTTCTGAACGTCTGGTTCTATCTGAGCGCCGGAGCGCTAGCTGATCGGGTTCAGCCGCGCACTGTCTTATATCCGTTCGAAAATCGGTCCTGGGAGAAGATGGTGGTCCTGGCGTTTAGGAATCGGGGCCGCAGCCTCCGGCTGATCGGGTATCAGCACGCTTCGATCACTCCCCGGCACACCAGTCTTTTTTTCAGCAAGCACGAGTGGGATGCGACTCCATTGCCGGATACGGTGGTCACCACCGGCGAGATCCCCAGAAGAATTCTTATCAAGATCGGCCGCTATCCCGAAAGCCGCGTCGCGGCGGGAGTCGCTCTGCGGCAGCCTCCCGGCACAGGAGTGCTTCGGGAGGGGAAACAGGCGCTGCGGCGAATACTCGTCGTTCTTTCTTCAAGCGTCGATGAATACGTCAGGTCACTGCTTCTTCTCAATGAAGCGTTTCGAGGCAATAAAGATTACAACGTCACGGTTCGAAATCATCCCACGATCCCTTTATCGGCGGCGCTCAATGTATTGGGGCCTGTAGAATTCGAATTTCAGAATTCTTCCAGCAAGTCCGCGGCGGAAGATCTCGCACAGTGCGATGTCGTCTTCTATACGTCTTCGACCGTAGCCCTTGAGGCTGTGGCCTTGGGTATACCCGTTGTGTACCTCGATCTGGGGGATTTCATGGATCCCGACCCGCTCTTCGATTTTTCGGATCTGAAATGGACCGTGACAAGAGCTGCGGACGTGGCGCCTGTTCTTAAACGGATCGATAGCCTTTCAGCACCGGATCTTCAAAAACGCCGGCTGTCGGCCGCGGCTTATGCTGTATCGTATGTCCGGCCTGTAGACGGGGCTGGAATGAGGGAATTCCTGAACGTTGCTCTCAGCCAATTCGGGGACGGAGACCGAATTTCTTGTACTTCAGAAATTCGGTCTCCGTCCCCGAATTAGCTAAAAAATTGTATTCATGAGGATTTTCATCACCGGTATCAGCGGTTTGCTAGGCGCAAATTTCGCTTTTCAGCAGCGCGATAATCACGAAGTCAGCGGTTCATATTGGACACACCCATTCGTCTATCCCGGAATAGCCGCAGGGCGATTGGATATCACGGAGGGCAACTCGGTCGGCGCTACGATTGCCAAAGCTCGCCCGGACGTCGTTATACACACCGCAGGCATCACAAACGTTGACGAGTGTGAGGTCGACGAGAAGCGCGCGATCGAGATCAATGCATCGGGCTCGATGAATGTTGCCATCGCAGCGCAAAGGAGTGGCGCGCGGCTGATCCATATTTCGACCGACCACTTGTGGAGCGATCCCACAGCGATGGCCGTCGAGACGGAACCGCCACGGCCGCTGAATGCTTATGCGCGATCCAAGCTTCTGGCCGAAGAAGAAGTGTCGTGCCGGTACCCGGAGTCTTTGATCGTGCGTACGAACTTTTTCGGATGGGGCACGACACTGAAAAGCTCGCTTTCCGAATGGGTTCTTTCGAAATTGAGCCGCGGCGAACCCTTGCGAATGTTCCACGATGTGTTCATCACTCCGATTCTCATCAACGACCTTGTCGATCTGATCATGCTTTTGGTTTCTCGTGGCGCAAGCGGTGTCTATCATGTTTGCGGGCGTGACCGGGTCTCGAAATATGAATTTGGACAGGTCCTTGCCGCTCACTTCGGGTATGATCCGAAGGAGATTACACCCATTTCGGTCAAGGAGCTGTCACTCATCGCGCCGCGTCCCTCCGACATGTCGCTAAACGCCGCCAAAGCAGAGCGCTTCCTCGGCCGGAATATGCCTTCAATCGTCGAGTCCGTGAACCGTTTGGCGGAGCTCGAAAAACAAGGCTGGCCACAGTTGTTGGCGGCGGCAGTGGCCGCGAACGTTGACAAATGAGCCTGGGCTTTCGACATAAGATTGCATTCGTCGTTCCGACGCTGAACCGGCCATTTGAGCTTCGACGCATGTTGCGCAGTGTCATAGGTCAAACCGTTCTGCCACATGAGATCGTGATCGTTGACGGCAGTACAACGCCGGTCGAGAACCTGGCGAGCGAATTTCCGCAACTTGCACTGAAGTATGTGCGTGTCTTTCCGCCGTCTCTGTCGAAACAGAGGAATGCCGGTATCGCTGCTCTATCGCCGGAAGCCACTCTAGCGGGTTATCTTGACGATGACCTTGTACTGGAGGATGGATGCATCCAAGCCATGCTGTCGTTTTGGGAGTCCGCTACCGACGATGTCGGCGGGGCTGCTTTTAACATCGTGAACGAGCGTTCGCCTCGCGGAATTTTGGTGAAATCGCTCTTCTATGTGGATGGGTTTCGACGTGGCGCGGTGCTTCGATCCGGTTATCAGAGCATGATCGGCCCCGTGCCGCGGGACATTGAGGTGGATTGGCTCTCGGGAGGCGTAACGGTGTGGCGCCGTCAAGTCACCCAAACGTTTGAGTATGACGAATGGTTTCAAGGAACCGGATACCTGGAGGACGTCGATTTCAGCTACCGCGTCAGCCGTAAATACCGGTTGTTTGTGCTGGCCGGCGCCCGAGTCCAACATCTCTCACCGCCCGTCAAGCGGAGCCGCGACTACCTCATGGGGAAGTGGCAAGCGATCAACCGAATGTACTTCGTCAGAAAGCACCCGGAGTTTTCCCGGCCTTTGTATTATTGGGCGACGTTCGGATTATTCCTTGCCAACGTCGCGGAGGGAATCGCGACCTTGAATTATGGTTTGTTTCTCCGTGCGGCAGGAAATATTGTCGGTCTGACCCAAGTGAGCTCCGGCCGGCTGGACCAGCTTTCCGGGTACTTGAAGCAGTGAGAATTACGGTGACGTATGGCAAGAAACACAAAGACACAAAGGCACCAAGACACAAAGAAGGCCGCATCAAGAACTTTTTGATGCGGCCTTCTTTGTGTCTTGGTGCCTTTGTGTCTTTGTGTTTCCTCATCTACGTGACAGTATTTGCGAAATGATGTCTCATAAGCCGTCTCATCAATATCTCTTGGGTAACGAGGGCCTGTTCTCGTTCTATTGGCGCTCTCTCATTCGCGAAAACCTCCGGCCGATAGGCCTGATTACGTTCCTGATGCTAGCGAGTTCCCTGTTTCAAATGGGAACGATCGGCTTGGCGGTGCCCCTTCTTGAAGCGGTCCAAAAGGGAGGGAGCACGGCTCCCAGTCGAGTGCTCGAGATATTCCGGTCGGCGTTACGGAGATTCGGTTTTGTACCTGATGACCAGGCCGTGGTTTTGGCCGTACTGGCCTTCGCCAGCTTCGTGTTTGTCCTCTACAGCGGGTCCTTGCTGTTGCATCAATATCTTTCCGCGGCAATCGCAGAGCGGCTCCGGCGCGACACAAAAGATCGTCTTTTCCAGCGTTTCCTCTACTGCAAATACGAAGATGCTCTCGACAAGGGCCGCGGCGCGATATTACAGGATCTGACCGGCCCTCCAAATGATGTCTATACCGCTCTTATTCGCTTGAGCAGTCTGTTCACTGCGCTTTTCAACACGGCGGCGATGCTGCTTTTCATGTTGTATCTATCCTGGTGGATGACGCTTCTGGTCGGTGTGCTGGCGATGTTGGGTGTGTATGGCACGCGGCGAATACTGGACCGGCGTGCGCAAGATGCCGGGCGGAAAATTTACAAGCTGCACACCGATGAAAGCGGCCTTGCCGTAGATTCTGTGGATGGGCTAAAGATCATCAAGGCTCATCGAGCGGAGGAGCGAATAAGCGGTCGTTTCCGGTCCTTATTGGAAGCGGGGATTCAGCCGTCCTTGCATCTGGCTCTGTTTCGTTACCTTCCTGCGTTCATTAACGAATTTGCGGCGAGCATCATCGTTGTTGTTTTCGGCTGCGTCGTGCTGTTCCGGCCGTCATTCGGATTGAGCTTTCCCATTCTCGTGGCTTTCTTGATGGCTATCCGGCAGTGTGGGGCGTCCATCGCCAACATCAATGCCACTGTTGTTGAGCTGCAGACCCTGCGGCGTGGTGTGGCAGCCGTTGC
>Ga0066709_100001475_pt1 | contig 15620 bp, 10 predicted proteins | sample GraSoiAngelo_158_FD_79665 | JGI IMG/M metagenome (GOLD analysis project Ga0066709, IMG submission 79665) | Grasslands soil microbial communities from the Angelo Coastal Reserve, California, USA - 14_1009_16_30cm | ecosystem: Environmental > Terrestrial > Soil > Grasslands | place: USA...
CCGCCACGTCGTCGGCGTCGCTCCGGGCCACCTCACCCAGGAGATCGGTGAAGTCGGCCGGGTTGCGGTCCTCCAGGGTGCGGCCGGCGCGCGCCGGCACCCACTGCCCACCGATGTAGTTCAGGCCGACGTAGCTCACGTCGTGCAGCCTCCTACACTCGAGTGTCCATGCGGTCTCTTCTGACGCTGATCTGGGCCGCCCTGCGCGCCAACGGGTTCTGGATGGCCTGGAACCTCACCCTCGCGCTCGTGCCGCTGCTGCTCGCGGTCGTGCTCTTCCGCGACGGCCGCCGTCCCACCGTCGCCTGGTGGGCGGGGTTGGCAGGTTTCCTGATCCTGCTCCCCAACGCGCCCTACGTGCTCACCGACGTCGTCCACTTCGTGCCCGACGTGCAGGGCGCGGACCGCCTGTCGGTGGCCCTCGCCTTCATCGCGCAGTACGGGCTGTTCTTCCTCGTCGGTGTCGAGAGCTACGTCGTGTCCGTCGTGCTGCTCACCCGCTGGCTCGAAGCGCGAGGACGAGGCTGGGCCACGGTGCCGGCGGAGGTGGCGGTCCACGCCGTCTGCGCAGCCGGTGTCTACCTCGGGCGGGTGGAGCGCCTCAACAGCTGGGACATCGTCGTGCGCCCCGACCGCTTCATCCACTCGCTGGCGGGCCTCGGGTCGCCCCGCGCCATCGCGCTGACCGCGCTCACGTTCGTCGTGGTGAGCACGGTCTACTGGGCGGCCAAGCACGTGACGCTCGCGCTGGCCACGTACCACCGTCTCCATCCTTTCGCCGACTCGAGCCGGTAGCGCGACAACGCCCGGCCCGAGTTCGCCGGCTCAGTCCCCGGTGTCGCGAGACGGGTCCTGCGCCCAGGCCACGTCGTGCACGACGTGCTCGCCCAGCCCCTTGAGCTGCACCGGTCGAGCGGGGCCGAAGACCAGGTCGCCGCGCCCCCGCGAGATCTCGCGAACGAGCGACGACACCAGGATCTCGCCCCCGAGGGCAGCGTCGGCGATCCGCGCGGCCAGCACCACGTGCCGGCCGAAGAGGTCGCCGTCGCTCGCGCTGATCGCCTCGCCGGTGTGGATGCCGAGGCGCACGCGCACCTTCTCGTCGGGATGCGCCTCGCCGTGTGCCCGTGTGCCCTGCTGGATCGCCATTGCGGCGAGCACGGCCGCGCGCGCGCTCTTGAAGGAGGCCATGAACCCGTCGCCCTGCGACTTCACGATCCGGCCGCCGTGCCGGCGCACCGCGTCGCGGATGATCCGGTCGTGCTCCCGCAGCACGGCCAGCCACGCCTGATCGCCGAGCCGGGCCGTGATCTCGGCCGACGACTCGATGTCACTGAACATGATGGTGACGGTGCCCTCGCTGCTCACGAGAGGCGCGCGGTCGACGCCCTCGCTGGAGATCTCGTCGGCCAGCACCGTCACCGGAGTCATGCCGGTGACGCGGCGCCGCTCGGGCTCGACGCCCCACAGGCTGACGCGGACGGTCGTGCCGCCCGCCGCGATCGTGTCACCCGGCTCCACCCGCGCCGGATCGGTCAGGCGCATGCCGTTCAAGAGGGTCCCGTTCGTGCTACCGAGGTCGGTGACGGTCACGCCGCCCTCGTCCACGTCGAGGGCCAGGTGGGCGCGGGAGACCTGCGGGTCGCGCAGCACGAGGCCGTCGCAGTCGCGACCCATCACGAGGCGCTCGCGGAGCACCAGCCAGAGCGAGCTCGTCCCCGGCTGGCGGACCTCGATGACCACGGGGGGCACGCGGGGAGCGTAGGCGGCGCTACCGGACGCAGGCCGCGAGCCGGCCGTCGGCGCCGAGGTAGTGCCGCCTGGCCTCGGCGTCGAACGCGGGCCGGGCCAACGCACACGCGCGACCGACGCTCAGCACGTCCCAGCGACGGAGCCTGCCGTCCTCGCCCGCGCTCAGGAACTGCTGGCCGGGAAGCCAGGCGACGTTCCACACCGGTGCACCCGCGTGGCCGTCGAGGGGGTCGCCGAGCACCTGCGCGGTGTCGACGTCCCACAGTCGGAGCTGCCCCTTGCGGGTGGCGGTGAGCAGCGTGCGCCCGTCGGGGCTGAACCGAACGTCGCTGGCGCCGCCGGCGAGGCCGGTCAGCTCCGCGACCTTGCGGCCGCTCGCGACATCCCAGATCACGGCGCGCTCGTCGTCGCTCGCGGTCGCCAGCCTCGAGCTGTCGGCGTTGAACGCGACGCCCCAGATCGTGTTGTCGTCGGCGGCGATGTCCCTTCGCAACCGGTGCGGCCGCGTCTCCCATACGCGCACAACGCCGCTCCCGGAGGCGGCCGCCACCAGCTTGCCGTCGGGACTGACCGCCACTCGAGCCACGCCACCGTCGTGGGGGCCGAGCGGCTCGCCGTCGGGGCGGCCGTCGGGCGTCCAGAAACGGACCGTCCTGTCGTCGCCGCCGGACACGAGCCAGTCGCCGTGGGGCCCGAAGGCGAGGCTGGCGACCGCGCCGTCGAGGCGCACCGTCCTCCCGACGGGAGTGCCGTTGCTGCGCCAGAGCCGTATCACCCCGTCGACGTCGCCGCTCGCGATGCGTGACCCGTCGGCGCTGAGCGCGACGCTGCGGACCGCGGCTCGACCATCCGCGACGCGGATCGCCGTGCGGGTGCGCAGATTCCAGAGCCGGACCGATCCCTTGTCGTCACCTGTCACGGCGTGCAACCCGTCCCGGCTCACGGCCAGCGCGAGGAGCTTCGACGGCTCGGCGACGAGTGTGCGCGAGATGGGCGTGCGCCGGCCGACGTCCCACGCCCGGAGCGTCTGATCGATACCGAGGGTCACGAGCTTGGAACCGTCGCGGGAGAGCGCGGTACCGATCACCGCGCCGCGATGGCCGACCTGCGTGGTGGCGGTGACTTGACCGGACTCGGTGCTCCAGAGACGCACCTTCCCGTCACCCGCGCCCGCGACCATCCATCGGCCGTCGGGTCCGAACGTCACGCCGCGGACGCTCAGAGGCGGTTGCCCGCTCGCGCTCGTGAACGGCCGCGGGCCCGCGACCGTCGCGCCGGTGCGAGCGTCGAAGAGGCCCGAGGTGCCATCGGCGCTCGACGTCGCGACCGTGGCGCCGTCGGGGGCGAAGGCGACCTCCCAGATGTCGTTGCCGTTGTGCACGTCGATGGGGCCGAACCGTGGCTCGCCGGTGCGTGCGTTCCATCCCGCCAACTCACCGCGACCGTCACCGGCGACGATCGTCTCGCCGTCCGGGCTGAAGGCCACGCTCAGGAAGTCGACGGAGCGCGTCACCAGCGGGGGCCCGAGCGGGCGGGCGGCGTCGACGTCGTACACCGCGATCACGCCCTTCTCGGTGGCGACGGCCACGCGTGAGCCGTCGGGGCTGAACGCCACGTCCCACGCCACGTCGACGCGATCGAGGGTGGTCCCCTCGCGGGGGATCGTCTCGTGGCCGCGCACCGCCCAGAGCCGCACGAGGCCGTCACCTCCGGCGGAGGCGAGGAGCGAGCCGTCGGGGCTGAACGCGAGACGCTCGATGCCCTTGGTGTGGCCGGTGAGCACGGCTCGGGGCCGGCGTGAGGCCAGGTCCCAGAGACGAATCCGGCCACTGCGCTCTCCCGTGGCGACGAGACGGCCCGCGGGATCGATGGCGACCGCCTTGGCGTCGCCCACGTCGACGGGGCTTCCGACGGGCACGATCGCGGCGTTCGCGAGCGCGGCCCGGCTGCCGGTCAGCAGTCGTCGGCTGTCGAGGGTCGGTGTGCGCGTACGGGCGCCGCTCTCCACCGCGAGCATCATCGCGAGGTAGGGGTCGGCGTCGACGAGCCGCTCTCCGGAGGCGGCCAGCCCGGCGCCGAAGCGCTCGTTGGCGCGGTGCTCACTCGCACGTGTCCGCCGCAGCGAGGCGAAGGCGAGCGACGCCGACGCCACCGCCGCGACAGTGAGGAGGGCGAGCGACACGATCACGCCGCGCCGCGCCCGCCGCCGGCGGACCTCGTGCTGCTCTGCGGCGCGGTGCGCGGCATCGCGCGCCGCGACGGCGGTGTCGAGGAAGTCCTGCTCGAGGCGGTTGAGCTCGAGTCGGTTGTCGGCCGCCCATTCAGTCGCGATCGCGAGCGGGGTGCCCCGGTACAGCAGGTCGGGGTCGTGCCCCTGGCTGTCCCACTCCGCGGCAGCCCGGCTGATGCGCTGCCGCACGAGCAGGTTCTCGCGGTCCTCGTCGATCCACGCGCGAAAGCGCGGCCACGTGCGGATCAACGCCTCGTGGGCGATCGCAACGCTCGCGTCGTCGACCGTGAGCAGGCGCGCCGCCGTGAGCCGCGAGACGACGTCGCGCAGCAGGTCGGCGTCCTCGTCGCGGTCGAGCTCGGCCAGCGACATGCGACGTCTGGTGTCGGGGTTGTCCTCCCCGGGAGTGACCAGCCGGAGGAGCAGCCGGCGCGTGGCCCGGCGCTGCGCATCGTCGAGCTGGTCGTCGTAGATCGTGTCCGCGCTCTTGGCGATGGCTCCGGCCACGCCGCCCGCGGCGCGGAACCCGTCGAGCGTCAGCGTGTTGTGCCGTCGTCGCGTCCACGTCTCCATCAGCGCATGCGCGACGAGCGGCAGCGAGCCGGTCTCCCCGCCGGCCTCGTCGAGCACCGCCTCGGTCAACCCCGCATCGATCGAGAGCCCGGCGCGGCGCGCCGGCTGCTCGATGGCGCGGCGGAGCTCGGAGCGGTCCATCGGCCCGACAAGCACCTGGTTCTCGGTGATCCGGCGGGTCAGCCACGGGAACGCGGCGCACGCGCCGTAGAAGTCGGCGCGGATCACGAGCACGGCACGCGATCGGCTGTCGGCCGGGTCGAGGTGGGCGGCGAGCGCCTCGACGAACGCCGCCTGCTCCTCCGCGTCGTCGCAGAGCGTGAACAGCTCCTCGAACTGGTCGATGCAGAGGAGGAAGGGCTCGCTCGTGGCCGAGGCGTGCCGGGCGAGCGCGGGATTGGCGCGCAGCGCGTCGAGCGTCGGGACCGCGCCGCTGCTCTCGCGGGTCAGTTGATAGTGGAGCTCGCCGAGCGGTCGTGGCCCCGGGGTGAAGAGCGCCACCCGCCATGCCTCCCCGCCCGGAAGCGCGCCATCCGCGACCACGGGGACGAGACCGGCACGGACGAGCGACGACTTGCCGCTCCCCGACGGACCGCCGACCACGAGCACCGAGTCGCGCCGGAGCCGGCGCACGAGCTGGTCGACGAGGGCCTCGCGGCCGAAGAAGTAGTCGACGTCCTCCGGCTCGAACGCGGCCAGTCCCTTGTACGGGCAGGGGAGGGCTCCGGTGGCGCCTCGGTGCGAGCTCGTCCGGCTCGAGCGCGACGGGTGCTCGACGGTGTCGAGGGCGGACAGCATCGCGTCGCGCCAGGCCTCGACGGAGGAGAACCGCTCGTCGGGGTCGCGTGCGAAGCCCTGCTCGAAGATCTCCCGCCACGGCGCCGCCACGTCGGTGAGCGACCGGGCGACGTCGTGCTGATCGGGCGGGCGCGAGCCGTGCAGGAGGCGCCACACGACCGCGGTCGCCGCGTACACGTCGGCCGCCGGCGAGATCGCTGCGTCGGGCTCACGCTGCTCGGGGGGTTGGAAGCCCAGGGTGCCACCGATGATGGTGGCCCCGGACGGCGTGGCGATGAGGTCCTTCGCGAGCCCCAGGTCGCCGATCAGGACCCGTTCACCGGCATCGATCAACGAGGTCCGGACCTCGGTCGCCGGTTCGGGCCCGGCCGGCGCGCGGTTCACGGTCTGGAGCAGGAGGTTCCCCGGCTTGACGTCACGGTGGACGATGCCCGCCCGGTGCAACGCGGCCAGCCCGTCGGTGAGCGCCAGCACCACGCGCCGCGTCGTCTTCGCGTCGATGGGCCGGCCGGGGGGCGTGAAGCCCAGTCGATCGTCGAGCGTGCCTCCGTCGGCGTAGTCCATGACGAAGTAGGGGCGGCCGTCGTCGAGCTCCCCCGAGTCGTGGACCGTGACGACGTGCTCGTTGTGGATGCGCCGCAGGAGCTTCGCCTCCTGCACGAACCGGGCCCGGATCTCGGGGTCGACGGCCCAGGTCTCGGCCAGCACCTTCACCGCCACGAGCGAGTCGAGCGCGCCGTCGTAGCACCGCGCGACAGAGGCAAAACCGCCTACACCGATGGTGCCCCGGTACTCGTACCGTCCGATCTGGTCGGGGAAGGGCACCTCACCCCCGCCTCATCCCGCTCAGAGCAGGTCTTTCACGTCGAAGCACTGGAAGAGCTTGGAGTCGATGACGTCGTGGTTGCGATCGCCCGCGGTGACGCAGAGACGTGTCGACGCGCCGCGCCGTTTCACCGACGCCTCACTTCCCGTCGTGTACACGGGGTACTCGTCGGTCGGATGCCACGAGCCCTGCTTCACGCCACGCGCGTCCGCGTCGTTGCTCACCTCGTCGGCGGTATAGGTGTCCCAGTACACGTGGATGTGGTTGCGCGAGAAGTCGGGCTTGTAGTTCGCGGTCCATGTCACCTTCAACTCGGAGCCGGCTCGCTCGACCTTGTCGATCTTGACCTTGCAGCCTTCGATGGGACAGGCGTTCTGCACCGGACCCGCGCCGTTCGAGCTCGTCGTGCCGCCGGTCGCCTTGGGCGCGCTCGACTTGGAGTCGGAGCCACAGCCCACGAGCGCGACCACGGCTGCAGTCGCGATGAGACAGTTGGTCGTGCGTGCTCGCAGTGACTGCACCTCAACCCCCGGGGTCGACGGTTCCTCCCGTGCGGCCGCGAGCGTAGCCCTTGCTGTCGGAGGAACCCGTGTCGACTGGCGCTCAGAGCGCGACGTCGAGCGCGAGCGTCAGGCAGCGACAGCCGCCCCCCGCCTTCAGGAACTCGTCGACCGGCGACACCTCGACGTCGAAGCCCCACGCCTCGAGGCGACGCCCGACCTGCGGCGGGCAGCTGGGCATGATCACTTGGGTGCCGACGACGACCGAGTTGGCGCAGAAGGTCAGCGCATCGTCGAGCCCCAGCGCGAGCGGCTCGGGTACGAGCGCCTCGACGACCTTGCGCCCGTAGGAGTCCCACGCATCCGGCGCGACGATCGCGCGCCGGTCGTCGAGGGGACAGAAGGTGAGGTCGAGGTGATAGAGCCGCGCGTCGACCAGCTCCACCGAGCGCACGGCCGCCCCGGTGAGCGTGGAGAGGTAGGCGTGCGAGCCCGCGTCACTGCGGAAGCGGTAGCCCGCGAGCAGGATCCGACCGAAGGGCAACGCGTCGCCGGCACCCTCGAAGGAGACGCCTTCGGGCAGCGGGTCGACGACGAACCCTTGCTTCTCGAACCACTCGACGTCGTACGGCACCTCCGCCTGGCGCTCGGGATGGCGGAAGCGGCTGGGCACGAACTGGTCGCCGTTTACGATGCCCGCGTTGGCGGTGAACACGAGGTCGGGCAGGTTCGGGTGGGGCTCCATCACCTCGACGTCCGCGCCTGCAGCGCGGAGCGCGTCGAACAGGCGCTGCCACTGGTCGCGTGCCCGCTCGAGGTCGACCTTGACGTCGCGGTGCATCCACGGGTTGATCTCGTAGAGCACGTCGAAGTGCTCGGGCGGGCACATCAGGTAGCGCCGGCCCCACCCGAGCGGAGCGCGCTCGACTTCGGTCACGGCAGCAGGTGCTCGACGAGGTTGCGGAGGAAGAGGCCGACGTCGGTCACGATGCCCAGGGCCTGATGGCTGCCGCGGTCGGCGAGCTTGGTGACGACGGCCTGGTTGATGTCGACGCAGTACGTCTCGACGCCGGCGGGAAGCAGGTTGCCGGTCGCGATGGCGTGCAGGGTCGAGGCCAGCATGAGCGCGACCGTGACGCCGGGCACGTGGGCCCGCATGGCGTCGGCGGCCGCCACGACATCGGCGTGCACGTCGGGCAGGGGACCGTCGTCACGCACCGAGCCTCCGAGCACGAACGGCACGCCCCGCAGAACGCATTCGTACATCACGCCCGAGCGCAGGAAGCCGTCGGCGACCGCGTTGGCGATCGATCCCCGCCGGCGCACCTCGTTGATCACACGCAGGTGGTTGCTGTGACCGTGCTCGGTGGCTCTTCCTTCCGTGAGGTTGACACCGAGCGACGTGCCGAGCACGTTCGCCTCGATGTCGTGGGCGGCGAAGCCGTTGCCCGCGAAGAGCACGTCGACCACGCCTTCGCGCACGAGGCGGGCCAGGTAGGGCCCGGCGCCGGTGTGGATGACGGCGGGCCCGCACACGACGAGCACCCGTCCTCCCGTGTCGCGCGCGTCCCGTATGCGCTGGGCCACCTGCGCGACGAGCAGGTCCTTGGGTTTCTCGGACGAGACCTCCGACGCCATGAACTCGAAGGGGCTCGGCCCGCGTGGCCGCTCGAGGGGATGTACGCGCACGCCCCCGTTGCCCACGACCACCCGATCGCCCATCCGCACGCTGTGCATGGGCACCGTGCGCACGACCGAATCGTCGAGCACGACCAGCCCGCAGTCCATCTCGGGGTTCTCGACATCGAGCCAGCGACGGTCGACCCGCACCTGGGTGGGCAGGTTCGTGGTGGCGTAGAAGCCGGCCGGGAGCACGCCGTCGACCATGCACGGCACCAGCTCGACGTCGGTGCTGCTCACCCGGTTCGCGCCGTGCACCTGCAGCTCCGCCAGCACCGAGGCCAGGGCGGCGTCGTCCGCGGCGGAGATCTCGAGCCGGGCCCGGCTCGGGTCGGCGTTGGTCTTGCCGATCTCCACCTCGACCAGGCGGTAGTCGGCACCCGCGTCCAGCACCACATCGAGCAGCTTGGCCAGGATGAGCGAGTCGATGATGTGGCCCGCGACCTCGACCTGCTCGGAAGGCATCAGGTCGTCTGCACGGGCGACGTCGGCTGGGTGGGTGGCGGGGGCTCGTCACCGACGTCACCGACGTCACCGGTGACGTCGTCGTGGTCGCCGGTGACGTCGTCGTGCAGTTCTTCCGCCTCGACGTCGGTCGCCTGCGAGACCGGGATCTCGTCCGCGCCGATCGTCGGCTCGTCCTTGGGACGGTTGCGCCGGTTGTCCCACAGGTCGCGTGCAATCACCTGGATCACTCCGGCCGCGGGGATGGCGAGGAGCGCGCCGAGCAGGCCGAACAGCTCCACTCCGACCAGGACGCTCACGAGCACGATGAGCTGGTTGATCTGGACCGTCCGCGCCATGATCTGCACCTGCAGCACATGGTTCTCGAACTGCTGGTACGCGATGAAGAAGATCAGCACCGCGATGCCATCCGTCGTCGAGCTCAGGAACGCCACCAGGACCGCTGGGACCGCGCCGAGCGTGGCGCCGACCAAGGGGATGAGGTCGGCGAAGCCGACCCAGAGCGCGAGCACACCGCGGAACGGCACGTCGAGTATCAACAACGCGACGAAGGTCGCGCCGCCTGCGATGATGCTGATCAGGAAGTTGCCGAAGACGTAGCCGGTGAGCGCGCGGGAGCAGTCATGGAGCACGGCCTCGACGCGCCTTCGTCGTGGTGGTGACAGGACGCCCAGGGCCCCTTTCAGCATGTCGGGCCCGTAGAGGATCATGAGCAGCGCGAGCACGATGACGGTGATCGCAACCGCGACCGCGGCGGCCACGCTCTTCGCCACGTTGAACGCGCCGCCGCCGATCTTGCCGAACTGCTCGTTGATCTTCTTCCGGTTCTCGTCGAGCTTGTCGTCGAGCTTGTAGCGCTTGACGAGGCCGCCGACGGGGCCCTTGCCCGCCTTCGCCTCGCGCACGAGCCGGGGGTAGTCGTCGGCGAACTTCTGGCCCTGGTGCACGAGCGGGCTGATGAACGCGTAGAGCATGGCGCCGAGCAGGCCGAAGACGACGATGAAGACGATGGCGACGGCGAACCCGCGCCGCAGGTGGAGGAATCGCTGCACCAGCTCCACGACGGGATTGAGCACGACGGCGAAGAAGGCGGCCACGACCAGGATCGACTCGATCCGGGCCAGTCGCACGAACAGCCACAGGGCGACGGCCGTGGCGAGCACGAGGCCGATGACGGCCAGGATCGTGCGCACCGGCACCGGCCGCGACTGCTCCAGCATCAGGGCGAGGATACCTAGGCACTAACGTCCCTCTCGCCATGGGCCAGCCCATCACTGTCACCGAGACCCGTACCACGCGGCCCGGGGTGGTGCGCTTCGAGCTGAACCGCAGCCTCACCGGCATGGGCCACGAGCGCTACCGCTCGCGCGCGGCCGCGACCGGCGTTCGTCCGGTCGACGAGCTGGCGCGGCGCCTCTTCGACCACGGCGGCGTGGAGGGCGTGCACGTCTACTCCAACGTCGTCACGGTCGACCTGGAAGAGGGGCACTCGTCGGACGGTCTGAAGGACGTGGTCGAGAACCTCTTCATCTATTACTCGGAGGGCGTCGCGCCGGCGGAGCCGTAGCACGCAGCTGAGGTAGTGGAGCGGGGCGTGTTCGTAACCACTCCGGGTTGAGGGGCGAACAGGTGTTCGATACGCTCGAGGGGTGACGCGGGCGGAGGCAGTGGAGGTTGCGGCAGTGGAGGTTGCTGCGGGAGGGGAGGTTGCCCTTCCGCAGGAGGGCTCGGGAGAAGCAGCGCTGCGTGAGGTCGTGGGGCGGACCCGTCCGCTCACCCTGGCCCGCGACCGTTGCCTCCCGGTGTTGCCCGCACTGGCGTCGCTGCTGCCCGACGACGGTCTGCGCCGTGGGTCCACGGTCGCCGTCACCGGTTCGGTCACCCTCGGCATGGCCCTGCTGGCCGGGCCCTCGGCCGCGGGATCGTGGGGCGCGGTCGTGGGCCTGCCGTCGCTGGGCGTGGAAGCGGCGGCCGGGCTGGGGGTGGCGCTCGAGCGCCTGGCTCTCGTGCCCGAGCCTGGAACCGAGCGCTGGCCGGTCGTGGTGGCCGCGTTGCTCGACGACCTCGACATCGTGCTCGCGGTGCCGCCGCCCAAGGTGCGTGCCCCGCACGCCCGCCGCCTCACCGCCCGGGCGCGCGAGCGCGACGGCGTGCTGGTGGTGCTCGGGTCGCGCCGCCTCGGCGCGGAGCCGGTCGACCTGCACCTGGCGCTGACGGGGGGCGCGTGGACGGGCCTGGGCCGTGGCCATGGCCGGTTGACGGCCCGACAGGTGGAGGTGGTGGCGCGCGGCCGCGGGGCCGCGTCGCGCGAACGGCGGGCCCGGTTGTGGCTCCCCGGCCCCGGCGGCGAGGTGACGCTCGCGGACGCGCCTTCCAACCGCGACGACACCGGTCTCGCCGGTCTCGTCGCGACGGGGTGATCAGGTGCGTACGTTGGTGGTGTGGTGTCCCGACTGGCCGGTCACCGCCGCGGGCTTCACTGCGTCGACACCGGTGGCCGTCATGTTCGCCAACCGGGTGGTGGCCTGCTCGGCCGCGGCGCGCGCCGACGGGGTGGGGCGAGACCAACGCCGGCGCCAGGCCCAGAGCCGTTGCCCGGGGTTGGTCGTCGTGGAGCACGACCCGGCGCGCGACACGCGCGCCTTCGAGCCGGTGGTGGTCGCGGTCGAGGCCTTCTGCCCGGGCGTCGAGATCGTGCGCCCCGGCGTGTGCGCGTTCGCCACGCGGGGCCCGTCGCGCTACTTCGGCGGCGACGCGGCCCTCGCCGCGCGCGTGGCTTCGGTCGTCGGCCGGTCGTGTCGCGTCGGTGTGGCCGACGGGGGCTTCGCGGCCGAGCAGGCGGCGCGACGCGACCTCGTCGTCCCCCCGGGCGAGAGCGCCGCCTTCCTCGCGCCGCTTCCGGCGCGCGTGCTGCAGCAGCCCGACCTCACCGACCTCCTGCGCCGCCTCGGTGTGGCGACCCTGGGCGACCTGGCCACGCTACCCGTCGCCGCGGTCGTGGGTCGCTTCGGGCCCGACGGCCTGCGCGCCCACCGCCTGGCCTCGGGGCTCGACGAGCGGCCGGTGGCGGGACGCCGTCCACCACCCGACCTGCAGGTGAGCACCGAGCTCGACCCCCCGGCCGACCGGGTCGACGTCGCCGCCTTCGCGGCCAAGGCCATGGCCGATGCGTTGCACGCAGGCCTGGCCCGGCGGGGGCTCGCGTGCTCGCGCGTGCGCATCGAAGTCGAGACCGAGCACGGCGAGCACCTGGCCCGCCTGTGGCGGCACGACGGCACCCTCACCGCGGCCATGCTCGCCGAGCGGGTGCGCTGGCAGCTCGACGGCTGGCTGGCCACGCCCGGTGCCGTCACCGCCGGCATCACGCTCCTGCGCCTCGTGCCCGACGAGGTCCACGAGGACGACGGCCGCCAGCTCGGCTTCTGGGGCGGCGACCGCGCCGCGACCGAACGGGCGGGCCGCGCCCTCGTCCGCCTGCAAGGGATGCTCGGCCCCGATGCGGTGGTGACCGCGGTCGTCGGTGGAGGAAGAGGACCGGCCGAGCGCGTGCACCTGGTTCCATGGGGCGACGTGCGCCCTCTACCTCCGAATCCGGAGACCGCGACCGACGAGCGTCCGGTGTGGCCCGGGCACGTCCCGTCACCTGCGCCGGCCACCGTCCATCGCGCGCCACCCTCGGCCGAGGTGGTCGACACGATCGGCGCCGCCGTCACCGTCACCGGCCGGGGGAGCGCGAGCGCCGACCCCGCGCGCTTGTCGATCGACGGTGGGCCGTGGGCCGACATCACCGCCTGGGCCGGCCCGTGGCCCGTCGACGAGCACTGGTGGACGGCCGCGCCCCGGCGCCGGGCGCGCTGGCAGGTGATCACCGCCGACGGTCGCGCCCACCTGCTCGCCCTCGAGGGCGGTCGCTGGCTGGTCGAGGCGACCTACGACTGAGTCTCTCGAAGGCCGCCGGAAGGCCTCGGGAAACTGCCAGTAGCGGCACCGAACATGTGTTCGATACGATCCGGGTGTGGGCTTCAACAACCCGAAGATGCCGTGGTCCGAGCTGGAGGCCCGGCTGTCCGACGGGAGGCGACGCAACCAGCCGCCCAACGGCGACGGGGGCGACAGCCCCGCCTGGTCGTTCAAGCGCCAGCCCTACGAGCCGCTCCCGCCGCCCGAGCCCCGCCGGCGCACAGGGGCGGTGCCCTACGCCGAGCTGCACTGCCACTCCAACTTCAGCTTCCTCGACGGTGCCTCGCACCCCGAGGAGCTGGTGGAGGAGGCCGTGCGCCTGGGCCTCGAGGCCATCGCCCTCACCGACCACGACGGCGTCTACGGCGTGGTCCGCTTCGCCGAGGCGGCCCGAACCTACGGGCTGCCGACCCTGTTCGGGGCCGAGCTCAGCCTGGGGCTGACGCGCGCCCAGCAGGGCATCCCCGACCCCGAGGGCAACCATCTCCTGGTGCTGACGCGCGGCCCGCAGGGCTACGGCCGCCTGTGCCGGGCCATCAGCACCGCGCAGATGAGCGGGGGTGAGAAGGGGAAGCCCACCACCTCGCTCGCCGAGCTCAGCTCGGTGCACGGCGGCCACTGGCAGGTGCTCACCGGCTGCCGCAAGGGCGCGGTGCCGGCAGCGCTCGTCGCGAGCGGCCCGGCGGTCGCGCAGCGCGAGCTGCACGCGTTGATCGACGTCTTCGGGCGCGACCACGTCACCGTCGAGCTCTGGGACCACGGCGACCCGCTCGACTCCGCCCGCAACGACGCGCTGGCCGCGTTGGCCGCGCGCGTCGGTGTCGACGTCGTCGCAACCAACAACGTCCACTACGCGCAGCCGGCGCGCCGGCGGCTGGCGACCGCGCTCGCCGCGGTGCGCGCCCGGCGTTCGCTCGACGACGTCGACGGGTGGCTGCCTGCGGCGGCCACCGCCCACCTGCGAAGTGGCGCCGAGCAGGCCCGTCGCTTCGCCCGCTATCCGGGCGCGGTCGAGCGCGCGGCCGAGCTCGGCCGTGCCTTCGCCTTCGACCTCGCCCTCGTCGCGCCGAATCTGCCCGACTACCCGGTGCCTCCGGGCCACACGGAGATGACGTGGCTGCGCGAGCTCACCGCCCGCGGCGCCGCCACCCGCTACGGGTCGCGCCACGACGAGCGCACACCCGGCGCCTACGCCCAGATCGACCACGAGCTCGACATGATCGAGCAGCTGGGGTTTCCCGGCTACTTCCTCATCGTGTGGGACATCGTCGAGTTCTGCAGGCGGAACGACATCTACTGCCAGGGTCGGGGCTCGGCCGCCAACAGCGCGGTCTGCTACGCACTCGGCATCACCAAGGCCGACGCGGTGTCGCTCGGTCTGTTGTTCGAGCGCTTCCTCTCTCCCGAGCGCGACGGCCCGCCCGACATCGACCTCGACATCGAGAACGGTCGCCGCGAAGAGGCGATCCAGTACGTCTACCAACGCTACGGCCGCGACAACGCCGCGCAGGTCGCCAACGTCATCACCTATCGCTCCAAGTCGGCGGTGCGCGACATGGGCAGGGCCCTCGGGTTCCCCATGGGCACGCTCGACGCCTGGTCGAAGCAGGTCGACGGATGGGGCCCGCTCAGCGCGACCGTCGATCACGACATCCCCGAGTCGGTGATGACGCTCGCGGCCGAGCTGCAGCACTTCCCGCGCCACCTCGGCATCCATTCGGGCGGCATGGTGATCTGCGACCGGCCGGTCGTCGAGGTGTGCCCGGTGGAGTGGGGGCGCATGGACGGGCGCAGCGTCCTGCAGTGGGACAAGGACGACTGCGCGGCGGCCGGCCTGGTGAAGATCGACCTGCTGGGGCTGGGCATGCTCACCGTGCTGCACCTGGGCGTCGACCTCATCCGCGAGCACCACGGCGTCGACGTCGACCTGGCCGCGCTCCGGCAGGAGCCCGAGGTGTACGACATGCTGTGCCGGGCCGACTCGGTGGGCGTGTTCCAGGTGGAGAGCCGGGCGCAGATGGCCACGCTCCCGCGGCTCAAGCCGCGCACGTTCTACGACCTGGTCGTGGAGGTCGCCCTCATCCGCCCGGGGCCCATCCAGGGCGGGTCGGTGCACCCCTACATCCGTCGCCGCAACGGGCAGGAGGAGGTCACCTACCTGCACCCGCGGCTCGAGCCCTCGCTGAAGAAGACGCTCGGCGTGCCGCTGTTCCAGGAGCAGCTCATGCAGATGGCGATCGACGTGGCCGGCTTCAGCGCGGCCGAGGCCGACCAGTTGCGCCAGGCCATGGGCTCGAAGCGCTCCGTCGAGCGCATGGAGCGACTGCGCGGCCGGCTCTACGCGGGCATGGCCGAGCGAGGGATCACCGGCGCGGTCGCCGACGAGATCTACGACAAGCTCGCCGCCTTCGCCAACTTCGGCTTCCCCGAGAGCCACTCGGTGTCGTTCGCCTACCTCGTCTACGCCAGCGCGTGGATGAAGCTGCACTATCCGGCCGCCTTCCTCGCCGCGTTGCTCAACGCGCAGCCCATGGGCTTCTACTCGCCGATGACCCTCGTGGGCGACGCCCGCCGCCATGGCGTCGAGGTGCGCGCCCCCGACGTCAACGCCAGCGCGGCGCAGGCGACGCTCGAGCCCCTCACCTCTCCCTTCTTGTCGCGCTCAACCACCGTCACGGTGGTTGAGCGCGACAAGAAGCGAAGCGCGCAGGGGGAGGGGCTCGCGGTCCGCCTCGGCATCGACTACGTGCGCAACATCGGCGACGACCTGGCCGCGCGCATCGCCGAGCGCCGGCCCTACACGTCGATGGAGGACCTGGTGCGTCGCACCGGCGCG